>Ga0136611_10003846_pt1 | contig 10512 bp, 10 predicted proteins | sample AntDrymUQ2232306_2_FD_106645 | JGI IMG/M metagenome (GOLD analysis project Ga0136611, IMG submission 106645) | Polar desert sand microbial communities from Dry Valleys, Antarctica - metaG UQ223 (23.06) | ecosystem: Environmental > Terrestrial > Soil > Desert | place: Antarctica: Dry Valley... | reverse complement strand
GATCCGCAAACTCTGTCGCGCCTGTGCCGCTTGATTCGCAGGGAGCGCGTGGACGTGATTCACACGCACCTCACGACCGCTTCTTGGCTGGGTGCTCTGGCGGGCAAGCTGACGCGTAAGCCGGTGATCGCGCACGTTCACGCCGCCGATGCAAAAACCTGGTTCCAGTTCGCCGACTATTTTCGCGCCGTTGCGTGGGGCGTGCAGAAGCATCTTGTCGCGCAAGGCGTCGCGCCCGAAAAAATCGCCGTCGTTTATTACGGCATCGAGATGAAAAATTTCGATGGCGCACCGAGCCGCGCCGACTCGCGCCGCAATCTCGGCGTGCCGCCCGATGCGCCGGTTGTCGGCGTCGTCGCCAGTTTGCAGGAACGCAAAGGCCATCGCTTTTTGCTTCAGGCGCTAAAAAACATCGAAGCGAAATTCCCCGATGCGCGCGCGATTTTCGCGGGCGAAGGCCCCGAAGAAGCCGCGCTGCGCCAGCAGGCGCGCGAACTCGGTCTGGAAAATCGCGTGCATTTTGTTGGGTTTCGGCCCGACGTGCGCGAAGTTCTGGCGGCGTGCGACGCGTTCGCGCTGCCTTCGCGCAAGGAAGGACTTTCCATCGCCGTGATGGAAGCGATGGCGATGGGGGTTCCGGTCGTGACGAGCGACATCGCCGGCATGAGCGAAGTTGTCCGCGACGGCGAAACGGGATTGCTGGTGCCGCTTTTTGAAGTCGAGCCGCTGGCGAACGCGCTTTCACAGTTGTGGAACGATAAAGTTTTGGCGCAACGCCTGGCGGAAAACGCGCGCGTCTTGCTCGGCGAGCAATTCGACCTGGCGCGCTGTCTGGGCGACCTGGAAGAATTTCAGCGCAACGTCGTTTCGGGTTGGCGCGGCAAAGAACGATTTCGTTGCGATGGCGCGCCGGCAAATCTATGAGAATTCTCGTCATCCGACTGTCGAGCATCGGCGATTGCGTTCTGGCCTCGCCGGTTATAGAAGCATTGCGCGAGCGTTATCCGCATGCGCACATAACGTGGGCGGTGCAATCGAAATCGGTCGCCGTCGTGCGCGGAATGCCCGGCCTGGACGAGACGCTGTTGTGGGACGACAGCCAGGAAACCTATCGCTCGCTGCTGCGCGCTTTGTGGAAAACGCGGCGCGCGCGTTTCGACGTGACGCTCGATTTGCAAGGGCTGGACAAAGCCGGCCTGTTCGCGTTGGCCTCGCGCGCGCAGCGCCGCGTTTCGGGCCAGGGCGCGCGCCGAATCGCTCATTGGAGCAGCAACGAGCACGTCGATGAACGCGAAAAAACGCACGCGCGCCATTTTTATCTTCATCGCGCATCGCCGCTTGGCATCGCGCCCGACGCCGCCGAGCGGTTTTTTCCGCGCGTGCCGATCACCGCGCCGCATCGCCGCTTCGCTGAAGAATTTTTGGCGCAGGCCGGCTTTGGCGCGAATCATAAAATAATCGGCCTGAATCTGGGCGCGGCGCACGCCGTCAAGCGATGGCCCGCCGAACGCTTCGCGCAATTGGCCGACGCGCTGCTGGAAAGCGATGCTTCGACGCGCGTCGTGGTTTTCGGCGCGCAGGGCGACGCGCCGCTGCTCGAACGATTTGAAAGCGAACTGGCGCGCTCGCGGCATGGCCGCAAGAATTTGCCGCCGGGCAGCGCGTGGCGCGGGCGATTGACGACCGCCGTCGGGCGCGTCGATTTGCTGCAACTGGCGGCGATTGCTGAACGCGCGTCGGCTTTCGTGACCGCCGATACCGGCCCGATGCACATCGCGGCGGCTGTCGGCGCGCCGATGGTCGCTTTGTTTGGCCCGACCGATGTCGCGCGCACCGGCCCGGTTCACAGTCCCGGCGCCGCGCCGATTCGCGTTCTTGATGCGCGCTCGATGACAGGCGGACAAGCGCCGATGGAAGCCATCGAAGTCGCCGCCGTGCTGCGCGAAGTTCAGGAACTGATCGGGCAAGCGCGCGCCGTGCGCCTGGCGAGCGTTTCCTGAGGAACCCGACAGCTATGAATGCGAAAGAAGAAACGATTGATCTTCTGCATAAATTGGCCGTGAGCGAAAATCAAAAGGTGCCAGCCGGTACAGATGAATTAGCAATAGCGGATTTTGAAAAGGAAAACGGTGTTCTTCTTTCCCCGCAGTTGCGAGAATGGTTTCTCTTCTGTAACGGCGGCGCTCTGGGGCCGGGTGCCTTATACGGCATCGGAAACGCGTCGAAGTTTGTGGATATTGAATCTATGTGGGCTTTGTATCCCGAATGGAAAGCTCGCGGATGGCTACCCCTCGCCAGCGATGGTTGCGGCGATTATTACATCCTGGATTTGGGCTGCAAAATTCAGGTGGAGCATCCTGTGTTTTTCATCGACCAGGCTGATTTGGAGCCGCCGAGCTATATAATGGCCTCGGATGTCTGGCAATTTTTTCGGGGCCTCTTTCTGAGCGAGCTGGAACGCGATCCCGAAACCTTCGATTTTTACTGGCCTTTCGATGAAAAGAAAGTACTGGAAGACGACCCTAAACTAAGGGACTATAACGGAACAGTTCCTTTTGCATGGAATGCTGATTGACCCACGAAAGTACGCCTGAATTCCGGGTGCCCACGCGCAGCGAAGGGCGGATACTTTTGCCGATTAAAGGAACATGATGCGATTGGATCGGCGCGCTCTGGATGGCCTGAAACTGCAGTCGCTGCACGCCGCGCGCAATTGGAGCAAGGCCGATGTCGCATTGATCGAATGGCCGCCCGATTCGGGACAGCGCGTCGTCATCAAAGATTTGCGGCGGCGTCCTTTGTGGTTTCGCCTGCTTTATGGCCGCCACACGCTGACGCGCGAATGGAACGCGATGAAATCGCTGCACGATCTGGAAGGTGTTCCTCTTGCGGTCGCGCGGCCTGACGCCGATTCTCTGGCGATTGAATTTTTCGACGGCGCGCCGCTGGTGACTTTCGCGCCGGCGTCGCTCGCGCCGGAAGTTGTTGCGCACATCGAACAGGTGATGCACGCGGCGCACGCGCGCGGCGTCACGCACGGCGATTTGCATCGCAGCAACGTATTGGTTTCGCAAGACGGCTCGGTTGCGGTTATCGATTGGGCGTCGGCCTGTGTTTTCGGCGCCGCGCCGCGCAGCCTGAAAGCGCGAACCTTCGCCGAATTATGCGCGCTCGACCGGCGCGCGGTCGCGAAAATCAAGGCGCGCTATGCGCCGCACACGGTTTCGCCCGCCGAGCAGGAAATGTTGCTGCACGGATCGTCCGGCTTGTATCGCGGAATTAAATCGCTACGCCGGGTTTTAGACTGGGCGCGCGGGCATCGCAAAAAGGCGTCTCGAAAAACATGAAAGTACGCCGTTATTCAGGCGTAGATTCATGTTTCATTTTTGCAGAGAATTGTTAAGCCGGCATCCGATTCACGTTGCATCGAGTCGGTGAAAAGCAACTGTCATACTGAGCGCGTCTGAGAAATTGCCGGCCTCGGCGTTTTTATATTTTCCTTTCTACTCCGGGCAACTTTGAAATTCTCATGCGCATCGCCCAGATGAATTTGCAATCAGGATGGGGCGGAGGTGAGGCGCTCGCGCTCTTGCTGGGGCGCGAACTCGCGGCACGCGGCGCGGAAGTTTCGTTCGGCTGCCTGCCGCAAAGCGCGCTTGCCGGACGCGCGCGCGCGAGCGGCTTCACAACCTGGCATTTCACTTCGCGCACGCAGTTCAGTTTGACGGGCGCGCTGCGACTCGCGCGCTATTTGCGCGTGCTGCGCCCTGATGTCTTGCATTTGCACTCGGCGCGCGAGTATTTTGTCGGTGCGCTCGGTGGACGCCTCGCGCGCGTGCCGTGCATCGTATTGACGAGGCATATGGCGTTGCCCGCCAAAGCGCCGATGAAGCCGGTTTACAATGTGCTGTGCCATCGCGTCGCGTGCGTGTCGCGCGCCGTGCAAGATGAACTCACACGCAGCGGCGTACATCGCGGGCGCACCCTCGTCATCTACGGCGCGATTGACCAGACTGCGTTGCGCGCGAAATTGCAGGGCCGCGAAGTCGCAAAAGTACGCCTGAATTTCGACCCGAAAAAGCCGCTGGTCGGCAGCATCGGTTCGCTGCTTCCCGCCAAAGGCGGCGCTGATTTTCTCCACGCAGCGCGATTGCTGTGCAGCGATGGATTCGATGGAAATTTCGTCATGGCAGGCGATGGGCCGCAGCGTGGCGAACTCGAAAATCTCGCGCGCGAATTGAAGCTGGAAACGCGCGTGCGCTTCCCCGGATTCGTGCCAGAGGTCGCTGATGTGCTGAGCGCGCTGGATGCGTTTGTGCTGGCGACGCGCGAAAGCGAAGCGCTGGGCCTGGTTTTGGTGGAGGCGATGACGGCTCGTGTTCCGGTTGTAGCGACGAATCCGCGTGGCGGCGTCTCCGAGCTTGTGGAGCATGAATCCACCGGCTTGCTGACGCCGCCCTGCGAGCCGGCCGCGCTGGCAGCTTCTCTCGCACGGCTGCTGAAAAATGCTGCGTTGCGCGAAACTTTGGTCGAAAACGCCGCATTTAAGGCGGCGCACTTCGACGCGCCGCGCATGGCAGACGAATACGAAATGCTTTATCGAGAGGTCTTGGCACAACGATGAAATTATCGGTTGTGGTCGTGATGCGCGACGAAGAAGCAAACATTGCGCGCTGTTTGCAAAGCGCGCTCTGGGCCGATGAGATCGTCGTCGTCGATTCGCACAGCACCGACAACAGTGTCGCGGTTGCACGGCAGTTTACCGATCAGATTTTTATCGAGCAGTGGCGCGGCTTCGGGCCACAAAAGAATTTCGCGCTCGAAAAAGCGCGGGGCGACTGGATTTTCAGCCTTGATTCTGATGAAGAAATTACGCCCGAACTCGCGGCGGAAATCCGCGCCGCTATCGCCGACGCCAATGAAATGCGCGCGTTTTTCGTCCCGCGCCGCAACTTCTTCTGCGGCAAATTTTTGTTGTGGGGCGGTGTTTACCCCGACCGGCAACTCCGGCTTTTCCGGCGCGGCAGCGCGCTCTTCAGCGACCGCCCGGTTCACGAAACACTGGAAACAACGGCGTCTCCGGGGCAGTTGAACAACGATTTGCTGCATTTCAGCAATCCTACGCTCAGCCATTTGTTTCGTAAGATGGATCAGTTTTCGACTCTGGGCGCGCAGCACCTGAAAGCGCGTGGCAAGCGGGCGTCGTTGGCGCAAATGCTGACGCGACCGGCGTGGAAGTTTTTTTCGTGCTATCTTGTTCGTCAGGGTTTCCGCGACGGCGGTCACGGATTTGTTTTCGCCCTGCTTTCGGCCATGCAGGTTTTTATGCGCCTTGCCAAACTGTGGGAAATTCAGCGGAAAAGTACGCCCGAATAACGGCGTACTTTCGGGACACCTTTGAAAGGACATCATGGAAACGATCTTAGAGGCGCCAGATAGCGCCTCGCCGCGCGCACTTTCGGATCGCGGCGCGCACGAAGCCGTGCTGCGCTTGCTGCAAGACGAAGCACTCGGCAAGGTTTTGGACGCGCCGGCGGGTGAAGGCCATCTTGCCGAAGAACTGGCGCGGCGCGGCCACGACGTAACAGCGATTGACCTCAACACCGACCAGGTAAGAGGCCGTCGGGCGCACTATGTAGCCGCCGATTTGAACGGCACGCTGCCGTTTGCCGATGGCGATTTCGATCTGGTGGCGTGTGTCGAAAGCATCGAGCATCTCGAAAATCCGCACAACCTGGTGCGCGAATTTTTCCGCGTGCTGCGACCCGGCGGCGCGCTCATCGTGACCACGCCCAACGTGATGAGCCTCGAATCGCGGCTGCAAAATCTTTTTCTGGGCTGGCCGGTGCATTTCGCGCACTGGGTACACCGAACTGCTGAAGAAGACCCGCTCAATTTTCACATCAATCCTGTAAGCTATCTCGAATTGCAGAAAATTCTGCGCGACAGCGGTTTCAAAGTCGAAACGATTGCGACCAACCGTTTGTTGCGTCGCCGTCGCCTGATGATGCCGCTGGCGAGCCTCGTGCGCCGCGCGACGACGACATGGCTTTCACGCCGCAAAATCGAGGGCTTTCGTGAAATCCTGTCCGATGAACTCCTGTTCGGCAAGTTGCTGATCGTCAAGGCGCGCAAACCCTGACAAGGTGCAGCTAACGCGACTGGCTATGCAGCGCATTCAGCGACGATCCAGCCGCGTTGCGCTTCCTGCTTGTGAATCTCGGTTTTGAAGTGGCTGGAATGGAGATGCTGGAGCAACGCATCGAGGTTGTAATCGCTGGCGAGGTCGCAGTGATAGAGAATTAGCATTCTGTCGATGGTCGCCAGGACTTCGGGCGGCGTGCTGAGTAAAATGGGGAACTCGGCGCCCTCGCAGTTGAATTTAATAAAGTCGCATTTGTTGATGTTGTTTTTCGCCAGGAACTCTGGAAGCGTCTCCGCGTTGACGCTTTCGCCATGTGCCGTCAACCGCTTCATAATCGAGTGGCCCCAGTTGCCTTCATCGTAATGCAGAATGACCGGCCCGGATTGGTCGGATAAAGCGATATGATGGGCTTTGATGTTATCGAGGCGGTTCAACAGGATGTTGATGCGCAGGTAATTGAAAGTCTCCAGGCTGGCTTCAATCGCATAGACCGCGCCCTGGGGAACCTGAACAGCAGCCAGCAGCGAAAATGTTCCGATGTGCGAACCGACATCAATGATGACATGGTCTGCTGCGGGTTGATAGCGGGTGGTTGAAAAGAACTCGTCGTTTTCGAGATTTTCCACGATCACGCTTTCATCAGCGGTTCCCTGGCGATAAGCGACCTCGAAATTTTTGAAGCGGCTGATTGCCAATCGGTAGGTGATTTCATCGGGGCGAAACGAGCGAAAAGCGTTGCGAAAACTCTTCTTCGTTGAACGCAGCTTGCGCTTCACTTTGCGTTTTACCGATTTGAACGACTTGAGGACAGAAGGCACCGTTACACTCCACGCTAAGGTCGCAGCGACCCCGGCCTACGGCTGCCGCTTGAGAAAATTGTATCAGAATTTTTCGTGCGCCGTTATCAGAGAATTCGTTTCCAATTTGGTCTGTCAAAAGAATAGATATGCCTGAAGCGCCGCTTATCACCGTTGCTATTTGTACGCGAAATCGCGTGCGGTTTCTCGATGAATGCGTTCAAAGCGTGCTGCCGCAGCTTGGCGACAATTGCGATTTGCTCATCGTCGATAACGCTTCGACCGATGACACCGCGCAACTGGCGCAGCGATTGGCCGACGAGAACCGCGCCGTTTCCGCAATTCTTCAGCCACAGCTTGGCCTCAGCCACGCGCGCAATGCCGCGATTCATAATGCCAGAGGCGAATGGGTTCTGTTTCTCGACGATGATGCGGTGGCCGCCGATAACTGGCTCGCTGCCTACCGTGCGTTTCTGAAGGATTTGCCATCGCCTAAAGTCGCCACTGTTGGCGGAGCCGTCTTTCCGCGATTTGAAACATCGCCGCCGCGATGGATCGACCAGAGCTTGTATCGCATGGATTGCGGGCCGCGCAGCTTTGCCTTCGACGGAAAAGGCGGGCCATGGGGCGGCAACATCGCTTATCGCCGGCAAACGATTTTGGACATCGGCGGCTTTGATACCGAACTGGGACGCAAAGGTGATTTTCAGGGTGCGCACGAAGAAAGCTTTCTCAGTACCCAACTGCAAAAAGCCGGTCACGAGATATGGTGGCTGCCGGGTGCGGCGATTCACCATTTCGTTCCAGTCGATAGATTCCGCGTCAAGTCCTTGTGGCGCCTATCGTTCGATGTGGGCCGCTCCAGTGCCCTGATCCGCCTGAAAAGGGCACAGGGCCGGGCAAAATCGCTGTTCATCCTGCAACGCACTCTTATCAGCCCCTTGCAAATCGTTGCGCGATTATTGGGCGCTGCGGCCTTGCTGCTGGTGGGAAAAACGCCACAGGCACTCAAACAATGGCTCGGCGCGGCACGCGCGCTCGGGTTCAGCTATCAACTTCTGGTCGATACGAAAAGAAACTCCAGTCCGTGAGTTGCAACCTGCCGCAGTGGGCGCGCTCTTCGCCTCGCAGAGACTGTCTTCACTCACAGGAGAAGCTAAACTGTCGCTTGCGTTACGTCGTGGTAAAGGCTCATTTGGTCGCCGTGTTGATTCAGAAGCCCTTTATGAACAAGGATTGACGTTCGCCGCATGAAATCGATGAAACGGGTGTTTCCAGGCGGGAAAGTACGCCTTATTCGGGGGGTACTTTTCATTTATGAACCACGATAAGCGTGCGCCACGCTGGAGCGCCGCCGCCCGGAGCTGGCTGCAACGTCGTCTGCGCCGCCCGGCGAAAAGCACCTCAAGCGAACCGACGTTTTTGATTCCGCACTTCAACGCCGCCGATTTTTTGGCGGCAACGCTCGATGCGATTCGGCGTTTTCATGGCGACAGCCGCATCGTCGTGGCCGACGCGACCTCGACGCTGGGGCAGTTGCGCGAGGCGCGGAGCGTGTGCCGCCGTTTTGAGGCCGAACTGCACATTCTTCCTCCGATATTTCGCCACACGGCATTGCTGGATTATCTGCTCAATCAAGCGAAGGGACGTGTGGTTTTCCTCGATCAAGACTGCGTATTACTCGCTCCGCTGGATGCGCTTCTGGAACGCGACGAGATTTTGATCGGGCCTCGAGACCGCATGATACTGACGCATCCCAATGTGAGCGCGCGTTACTCGCAGTGGGCCAATGTGCCGTTGCGCGACAATGCCGGTTACATTCATGCGAGCCTGATGATCTTGGATGCGCCGGGCATCCGCGCGCAATTCGGCAAAAAACCGTTTCGCTGGAGCCGCGATCTCGGCACGCAACAGCTTGAAAAATACTATGGATTGTGCGAGAAAATCAAGCGTAGCGGCGTTCCGATGCACGCGCTCGAAGCGAAGCATTCGGCGTATGGCCTTGGCATGGTCTATTTGAACGAAGGTCACGCAGTCGCCTATCACAACTGGTATTCAGGCCGCATTCACGGCAAGCAGGGCGAGATGGACGGCATCGACATATCATGGCTGAAACTCGAAGCCGATCGGTTTCTGCACGATTTCTGGCAGCGCTCGTTGCATCTCGACGTTTGAATTTTTGTATTGAACGCGATGAAAATTCCGAGCCTGAAAAAATCGGGCGGCGCGACTGCTGCGGTGTTGCCGGCGACGGCAGTCGCGCCGGCGGTCGTTTTGTCGGTTCCCGTGCGGCGACTGGCGACGTTTCACCTCAACGGGCTGGGCGACCTGATTTTTACGCTTCCGGCGCTGGCGGCATTGCGCGAAAGTTTTCCGGGCGCGAAGATTCACGCTGTCGTGCGGCCAAGCCTCGCGCCGTTGTTGCAGGAATCGCCTTTCGTCGATGAGATTTTACTCCGCCCCAAAGGCGGGCTTTCCAAGCAAACCGCGCTGATGATGCAGCTTCGCGCGCGCCATATCGACGTGTGCGTCGCGTTTTCGCAAAGCCGCAACTCCACGATGCTCGCCTGGGGTTCGGGCGCTGCGACGCGCATCGGTTTCGCCGGCGCCAAAATGGAATCGCTGCTCACGCACCACGTTCCCAAAGACACCGCGCCTTATACGGTCGAAACGCATTTGGATTTAGTGCGCGCGCTGGGCTGTCCGGCGCATCATCTCGATCCGCGCGGATTGCTCCACATCGCGCCCGATAAAATTCTGGTCGCCGACAAATTGTTGCTCGAGAATAATATCAGCGGCGAATTTGTCGTTGCGGCGTGCGAAGCCAGTCTCAAACGCGGCATCAAGGAATGGCCGGTCGAACGCTGGGCGCGTGCGTTGGACGAACTGGCGGATCGCTTGCCGGTCGTTCTGGTCGGAACCGCTAAAACCGACAGCGTGACGAGCGCAATGAAAAATCCGGTTGTCGATTTGGGCGGCAAAACCGATCTGCAAATTCTGGCGGCTTTGTGTTCGCGCGCGCGCTTATTTCTGGGCATCGATTCGGGCGTGTTGCACCTTGCGGCGGCGATGAACACGCCGGTTGTCGGCATTTACGGGCCGAGCGATTGGCGCTTGACGGGGCCGCGCGGCGTGCCTTATCGCGTGGTGCGCCATCCTGTCGAATGCTCGCCGTGCTATCTCAGCGAATGCAAATGGAAGGGCGCCGACGAACGCAAATGTCTCACGCGATTGGAACCGCAAAGCGTCGTGGTCGCCGCCCGCGAATTGATCGGAATCTAAACCGCAAAGGCGCAGAGACGCGGAGGCGCAGAGTTTGAAAAGTACGCCGGAATTCGGGCGTACTTCGCAGCAGCGGGCGAATGAAATGCTTGGTGTGAATTAAATCGTCCGAAAAAGCCCAGCGATTGAAATCGCGGCTGTTGAGCCTTCGGCTGATTGTCCACCTGCGTGGACAAGAAAATTTGTGACCGCGCAGGCGGATCCGCCCATGGGGCACTCGGCGCGAAGCGCCGTTTTAATTCGCACCAAGCATTTCATTCGCAGCCATAACCGCAGAGCGGGAAGTGT
>Ga0136611_10003845_pt1 | contig 10514 bp, 9 predicted proteins | sample AntDrymUQ2232306_2_FD_106645 | JGI IMG/M metagenome (GOLD analysis project Ga0136611, IMG submission 106645) | Polar desert sand microbial communities from Dry Valleys, Antarctica - metaG UQ223 (23.06) | ecosystem: Environmental > Terrestrial > Soil > Desert | place: Antarctica: Dry Valley... | reverse complement strand
TGCTGAGCCGCGGCCCACGCGGGAGTGCGTCCCATGGGTCAGTGGTGTTAACGGGTGCCGAGACGCATCCGACCACGGCCAGCGGTGACAGCCACCGCCAACCTGACGCGGCATCGCGCGTTCGCCCGATTGATTGACCATGATACGGGTTATGGCGACTTAGCGTCAACCAGAACGCGGCTCCACCGGGGCGAGCTTTCCCCATATTTACAACAAATTCTTGCCCAACCTAGGCACCATCACTGCCGATCGCCAACTCCCTCGAGTGCTCACTTTACGGCGGCGACCAACCTTCCCGCTGGTCGCCGCTGCTCATATTAACGGTCCATCGGCATCCACAGATCGCCGGATGGCTACCAGCTATCGGCCATCGGCCTCAGCCGTCCCGCCCCTGCCGTCGCTCACCCAGCTTCTTGGCCAGGAGGGAGAGCCCCTTGGCCGACGCATCGAGCACCTTCGCCATGGCGTCTTCCGCGGCCGCGAGGACCGGCTTCACCTTCTCCGCGATGTCGCGCCCGGCGTCTTCCGCCCGTGCCGAGGCCGACGGCTGTTCGCTGCTCGCTGATCCCGAGCCGCCGGTTTCCCCGCCACTGGAGCCAGGCATCGGTTGGCCGGCGTAGTGGTCTTGCATCGTCGGCGGCGTCAGCGGCGCCGCTTCCGGCGTCTCCTCGACGTGACCTGGTGGATTCGTGCCCTGGCTCATGATGGTCCCTCCCGCGGGTGTGTCGGCCTGCCGCTCCACCGCGGGTGCCCGCCGTCCGAGCACTCTCCAGAGCGGTCGCCAGAGACTGACCTTGGCATCAGGATACCGTTAAACTGGTGAGGCCGCTGTGAGATGGTGCAAGCAGTGGGTCGTGTGATGGGGCATTGCGAACTTTTGTTCTGTCAAGTAGAATGCAACACGGCGGCAAGCACAACCTGCACTGAACCAAGAATTCCAGCGAAGTTCGATCTTTGAGAGTCAATTGTGAGGCGGCGATGCCGAGTCGCGTCCGACCACCACACCCAGTTGCTCACACTCCTCGTTCTGGTTCGGACGAGTGGGACGATCTTGTTTGCCACCTCATGGCGGTAGCCAACAAGGCGCGCGATTTCTCGGACGCATTCGGTGCTGGGGATATTGGATTCCTCATTGGGCTGTGGCATGACCTCGGCAAGTTCAATCCGGCATTCCAAGACTATCTTTGGGACTGCCACGAAGCGAACCTCGCCGGTCGGGCAAAGCCGACACAACGGGTTCCTCATGCTATCTGGGGAGCGGCTTTCGCCTATTTAGTCCTGAAGAGCAAAGGCGTCGTCCCCTGGCGACATCCGGCTCTGGCGGTCAAAGGACACCATGCCGGTTTGTCCATTGCCGGCATGGTCGAGCTCGACCTTCAGGCATTCATCGACACCACCCCCGGCTCTCTGCCTTGCATGCAGGCGGGATTCAAAGAGGTTCTACGGCGAGTTCCAGACCCGCTCCCTCTGGTCAGTTTCCCCAGGATGGACCTATTTCAGGCCGAGCTGTTCGGTCGAATGCTTCTCTCGGCGTTAGTTGATGCGGATCGGCTAGCAACAGAGAGCCACGGGCGACCGGATGTCAGCGAGTTGCGGGGCAATGCGCCGACACTTGGGCAACTATGGGCGACGCTCGAAGAAAGTAAGCCGCCTGCGGCACCTCAATCGCCGTCGGTGAAGAGGGTTCGCGAAGAGGTTTATCAGGCATGTCTCGCCGCAGCGCTCCGTCCAACCGGACTGTTCCGGCTCACTGTCCCGACCGGCGGCGGCAAGACGCGGAGTGGCCTCGCTTTCGCCCTCAAGCATGCCCTCCAGCACGATCTCCGACACATCATCGTGGCCTTGCCGTACACGAGCATCATCGACCAAACCGTCGAGTCGTACCGCGCCATGCTCGGAGACGAAGCGGTCGTGGAGCACCACTCCGCTGTGGACGTGCCGGACACCGAAGATGAAGACGAGGCGACCATTCGTCGGCGGCTCGCGACGGAGAACTGGGACGCCCCGATTATCGTCACGACCACGGTCCAACTCTTCGAGAGCTTGTTCACCAACAAACCGACAAAGGCTCGCAAACTGCACCGTCTCGCCAAGAGCGTCATTGTCTTGGATGAGGCACAGACACTGCCGCCCGAGTTGCTGGAGTCAACTCTGGATGCCGTGCGCTGGCTAGCGCGACCGGTCGACGAAGGCGGCTTCGGGGCAACCGTCGTCTTCTGCACGGCGACGCAACCCGCGTTTGACGCTGGCCCCCTCTTTGAGATCTGTTTGCGGGGATCACATTCAGCGAGATTGTCCCCCAGTTCAAAGAACACTACGATGATCTGCAACGAGTCATCTACGACTGGCGGCGGACGCCCTTGGGCTGGGCCGACTTAGCCGCGGAAGTCCGTGAGGAACAGCAAGTCCTTATCGTCCTCAATTCCCGGAAAGACGCCCTCGCTGTTCGGGAAGAACTCGGCAATGGCCCCGATGTGTTCCATCTCTCCACCCTACTCTGCGGCGCCCATCGACGGAACGTGCTGACCCAAGTCGCGGACCGTTTGCGGCGAGGCGAACCCGTGCGCCTAGTGAGCACCCAGGTTGTCGAATGCGGCGTCGATCTCGACTTTCCGGTGGTGTATCGCGCGGTCGGACCGCTCGATCGGATTGTGCAGGCGGCTGGGCGCTGCAATCGTCATCAGATCCGGGCATGGGGCCGCGTGGTCATTTTCGAACCCGCCAACGGCGGCGCGCCGGCCGGGCCGTATCGAGATGGGATGGAAACAGCCCGTTTTCTGCTCCGTCTTCACGGCGCGGAAGGGCTCCACGATCCCGAGACGTACGCCGACTACTTCCGACGGCTCTATCGAAAGGTGAATCTCGATGAGCGGGGCATCCAACCCTTGCGCGAGGCCCACAACTATCCGGCCGTCGCCAAGCTCTACAAGTTGATCGACTCCGACACGGTGTCGGTCGTCGTGCCCTACGGCGCCGAATGGAAGCCTCGTTTGGACGCTTGGCTCGCTAATCCATCGCGCCGGGCGTGGAGGCTCCTTCAACCGTACCTTGTGTCCCTCTACCGCCACGAAGTGCAGAAACATACCGAATGGTTGCAGGAGATCGGCGAGGACATCTACCGCTGCTGGGACGGCGGCTACGACGCCAAGCGGCACCGGGGCATGGTCGGCAGGTTCACTGACCCGAGCGATCTGGTCCCTAGCTGAGCGGGAGGTCATGATGGAGCGCGGTTCGATTTCCGTGAAGGTGGAGGGGCAATTCGCGTGCTTCTCAAGGCCGGAGTTTAAGGTTGAGCGCGTGTCATACCCGATCATCACTCCGAGTGCCGCGCGTGGTCTTTTGGAAGCGATTTTTTGGCGCCCGGCCATTCGCTACGAAATCCGCCGGATCGGCGTGCTGCGGCTCGGTGGCCAGACCGTGATCCTCCGCAACGAGATCGAGGACCGGCAGGGCCGGTCTCCACTGATCATCGAAGAGAAGCGCCAGCAGCGGTCGAGCTTGATTCTGAAGGACGTCGCCTATCTGATCGAAGCGGCGGTGATCTTGCGGCCGCACGCGACTGACCCCCTCCCCAAGTACCTGGACCAGATCGAACGCCGCATCGCCCGCGGTCAGTACTACCACTGCCCTTACCTCGGCACCCGTGAGTTCGCCGCCGACTTCTCCCCGCCGAATGGCGAACAACCTCCTACCCTCGACCTCCGACTAGGGACGATGCTCTTCGATCTGGCGTTTGTCGAGAGCCGCACGCGGCGGGACATGACCTTCATGAGACCTGGTCGGGACGAGCCGGTAGACGGCTATGCGAGGGCACTCTATTTCGAATCGACGGTCAATGCGGGGTGGATAGACATTCCGGCAGCGAAGTATCAGGAGATCTACCGATTGGAGAACGGTGATGTTTAGGTCGTTGGTGGAACTGGGATGGTATCTGGATGGGAAGGGGAAACTACCATCTCCAGGGTTTTATTATTACCGTGAACCGATTCGTTGGGTCGTCCACCTCTTGTCCGAAGGAATCTATATTGAGGCGACCGACTCTGCGGAATCACGCCCATTCAGTGGTCGAACCTCCGGGCGCGAGGAGCACCTGCTGACGGATGAAGGAGCCTACGCTCTGGGAGCTAGCAAGAAGGGCGATGGCGGAACGGATAAGCATGCGTCAGATAAACACCGCAGGTTTCGAGATCTCTGTGAACGATTTGTCGCCTCCCCCAGCCTTCGCGATCCCAGCCTGAAGGAAGCCGTCAATCGCCTCCTCGTTATGCTCCAACAGGATTTGCCAGCCAAGGATGAGCGATTCGCCAGCATCGGCAACAAGGATTGGGTCTCGTTCATGACGGAAGTTGGTCCGTTGGCTGGAACTCACCTCTTCATGCATCCAGAAGCCCGGTCCTTCTGGGTTGAGGAAATGCGTGCTCGTTGTACACGCCAATCAGGCAACTCCAAAATTGCCGTCGTCGGTGGCTGCGCCGTTTGCGGACGGGAGGATCTCCCTCTGGTTCGCAAGTTGCCTTTGGGAGTAAAGCTGGCGGGGAATACGCCCATGCACTCCCTCAATGAGGCGGCCTTTGTCTCATTTGTCGGGGGGCCAGGTTCTACGGATAGAACCCATCTTGGCCTCTGTTACGAGTGCGGTGACATGGCTGCTAGAGCGTTCAATTATTTGAGCAATTCGGACCTCCATCGTCGACAAATCGTCCGCGATCGACGCAAGCGGGACGGGTTAGGCAATCAGTTCGCGTTCTTTTGGGTAAAGGCTCCAGCACCTGTCCAGATCGGTGACTCAGTTATCGACCTCAGCACGTTCGAGACCCTCGATCTCGCGGCCATAGCGAGCGGCCTGGCGGGATCACCCGAGCCGAACTTGGTGCAACTTGAGACCCTTCTCCGACTTCCTTGGGTTCCGACCGACTCAGCACTCCGTTTGGACGACTATGCGTTTCATCTCGGCGTCCTCTCGCCAAATGTCGGTCGGATCGCCATCAGAGAATGGCTCACCGTCTCACTCGCGTCATTGAAGCAGAATCTGGGCGACTTTCTTGTCGCAACGCGCATGATCCCGCCTGACGGGCAGCCGCCGCGTTCGGCCACCGTCCGCACCATCGTGAGTGCAATGGCAAGCGCCAACCCCAACCTCACGCGGGTACTACTCCGCACCGCTTACTCAGGTATGCGTCCGTCGCTCACGCTTGCCGTTGAAGCCGGACGTCGGTTAAACGATCTCTTGGCGAACGAGGCCCCATTGCGGGAACGGCAGAGATCACGCCGGGGAGACCAGCCGCCGGTTTGGAATGAGCAGTGGCCGCACGCGCTGGCGGCCACCATTAAGCTGGGCTTGTTCTACGGACGGGAGGGGAGTTCGGAGATGACCGAGGTCAACCTGATGCACCGAAGCCGGGCCTACCACTCTGGGCGGCTCTTCGCCATCCTCGAAGAAGCCCAGCAATGGCACTACTACCGACGCAATCACGAGCGATTGAAGACGACCATGGTCAGTCGGGCATACGGCGCAGCGGCCAGCAACCCAGCACCAACGCTGGGACGCATGTGGCGTGTCGCCAGCACCGCCCACTTGCCAGAAGCGGGCGGTCGAATCAACAAGGAGGTTGAAGCAATTTCTTCGACCCTAGTAGAGCTCGGCGGAGCACCAAATTACCTCTCAGCCGCCGAGCAATCCGAATTCGGATTGGGCTTCTACCATCAGCGAGCACGCAACCGCGTCATTCTCAGTCGAGATGAGACGGAGGAGGGAGATGGCGACGCACCACAACTCACCGACCACTCAGGCCTCGACCAGTAGATCTGAAAGAGAGAGGGCACATCATGGACGAGATCCCAGCCACAATCACCGATACGTCGCGGCGTCACGAATTTGTTTTGATGTTCGACGTCACGAACGGAAACCCCAATGGCGATCCCGACGCCGCGAACTTGCCACGCATGGACCCAGAGAGCGGTCATGGCTTGGTCACCGACGTCGCCATCAAGCGCAAGGTGCGCAATTATCTTGCCCTTGCGCACAATCTGCCGATCTTTATCCAGAGCGAATCGGCGCTCAACACACTCAAATCTGGAGCCGCCGACCGCGTGGACCCGCCACTGACCCCCGCGGAGCGATCAAGCGGCCGGCCAATTCCTCGGCTTCAGTCGCGACTCTGTTCCGAGTTCTACGATATCCGAATGTTCGGAGCGGTACTGGCCACCGGGGAGGCCGGAGACCGGCTCAACGCTGGACAAGTCCGGGGTCCGCTCCAGGTCACCTTCGCTCGTTCTATTGATCGTATCGCACCGATGGACGCAACGATCACCCGGCAAGCCCGAACGACCGAAGAACGGATGGAGACGGGAACGACGGAGATGGGTCGCAAGTCATTCGTTCCGTACGGTCTTTACCGCGCCCACGGCTACTTCAATCCCTTCCTGGCTGAGCGCACGGGAGTGAGTACCGACGACCTTCAAGCATTTTGGCAAGCCCTCACCAACCTCTTCGAGTTTGACCGCTCCGCCAGCCGCGGCGACATGGCCGTCTGTGGCCTCTACGTCTTTACCCACGAGAACAAGCTGGGCAACGCATCCGCCCGCTCGTTGTTCAACCTAATCACCGTCGACCCCGTCCAGCAAACAGAGACTGCTCGCCCGCCCCGCCAATTCAGCGATTACGCCGTGCGCGTCGACCGAGAGAACCTGCCCCCCGGTGTCACCCTCACCGCACTGGTTGGCTAGACCACCATGGACGACCACCCCCCCGGCGGCTGGGCGGATGCCGACCTGATCCCCATCTCCGCCCTCGAGCATTGGAGCTATTGCCCACGCCAATGCGCCCTGATTCACCTAGAGCAAACCTACGACGAGAACCTCTACACCCTCCGCGGCACCCGCGCCCACCGCCAGGCCGACGAGGTCGGCGTCGGCTCGGCCCGCGGCGTCCGCCTCGCCCGCGCCGTCCCCCTCTTCTCCGACCGCCTCGGCCTCACCGGCCGCGCCGACGTGGTCGAGTGGCACGGTGCCACCCCCTACCCGGTCGAGTACAAAGCTGGCCGCTTCGGCCCCCGCCGCGACGGCCGCCACGAGGCGCTCCAGCTTTGCGCCCAGGCCCTCTGCCTCGAAGAGATGCTCGGCACCCCGATTCCCGCCGGCGCCATCTGGTCCCACGCCGCCCGCGAGCGACGCGAGATCCCCTTCGACGATCCCCTCCGGGCCGCCGTCCCCGAAGCTACCGCCGCCGTCCGCGCCATGCTCCACGGCGACCGCCTGCCCCCCGCTCCGAACGACGCCCGTTGCCCCCGCTGCTCCCGCTGCTCCCTCTTCGACGCCTGCCTCCCCGCTCTCGCCGCCAACCCGGCCCGCATCCGCGGCCACCAGAGCGAGCTGTTCCACCCGACCGACGAGTGACAGGCGTCAGTGACAGGCGTCAGAACGGGGCAACGGGTGGCGGGTGGCGGGGACGCCACGCGTGATTTTTCCGTAACCCCCAACGCCTGAGACCTGACGCCTGTCACTGACGCCTGCCACTCTCGTCCCGCCACCCCGGAGACCGCCCCATGCGCCAGCTCCTCAACACCCTCTACGTCCAAACCGACCGCGCCTACCTCCACCTCGACCACGACACCCTCCGCGTCGAGGTCGAGCGCCAAACCAAGCTCCAGGTTCCCCTCCTCCAGATCACCGCCGTCGTTTGCTTCGGCGACATCCTGCTCAGCCCCGCCCTGCTCCACCGCTGCGCCGACGATGGCCGGGCCGTCGTCTGGCTCGACCGCAACGGCCGCTTCAAGGCCCGCCTCGAAGGTCCCCTCAGCGGCAACGTCCTCCTCCGCCGCGCCCAGCACCTGGCCCTCAGCGATCCCGAGCGGCGCCGCGCGATCGCCCGTAACCTGCTGGCCGGCAAGCTCCGCAACGCCCGCCACCTCTTGCTCCGCGGCGCCCGCGACGCCGGTCCCGGCACGGAAGACGCCATCCCCCTCCGCGCCGCCGCCGCCGAGATCGCCACCATCCTCGCCCGCCTCCCCGAGCGCGACGACCTCGACATCCTGCGCGGCGACGAAGGTGACGCGGCCCGCGCCTACTTCGGCGCCTTCGGCCATTTGGTGCGCGAGGACCGCGAATCACTGGGCTTCCAGTGGCGCTCCCGCCGCCCCCCACGGGACCGGATGAACTCCCTCCTCAGTTTCCTGTACACCCTCCTCCGGGCCGATTGCACCGCCGCCCTCGAAGGGGTCGGCCTGGATCCCCAGGTCGGCTTCCTCCACGCCCTGCGGCCGGGTCGGCCCGCCCTCGCCCTCGACCTGATGGAGGAGCTGAGACCCATCGTCGCCGACCGCCTCGCGCTGGCCCTCGTCAACCGCGGCCAACTCCGCCGCGACGACTTCGAGGAGCACCCCGGCGGCGCCGTCTACCTGAGCGAGACCGGCCGGCGGACCACGATCGTCGCCTACCAGGAGCGCAAGCAAGAGGAGGTCGAGCACCGCCTGATCGGCGGCAAGGTGCCGGTTGGCCTCGTCCCCCACCTGCAAGCCCGCCTCCTCGCCCGCCACCTCCGCGACGACCTCGCCCACTACCCGCCGTTCCTGGCCCGCTGACGGCGGCGTCGGGGGGCTGGCGTGCGGCCTCAGGGAGATGCGAAGGGGTCAGTGGGGGTGATGTTCCGCCCGGCCTCAACGCCGATCACCGATAGCGGAGAGTGGGAGCCAGCCGATGGAGGTCCTCGTCGCCTACGATGTCGCCACCGAGACGCGCGCCGGGCAGCGTCGCCTGCGCCGGGTCGCCATCGTCTGCCTGGGGTACGGGCAGCGGGTGCAGAAGTCGATCTTCGAGTGCCGCGTCACCGAGGCCCAGCTCGAGGAGCTGGAGGACAAGTTGCGGCGCGAGATCGACGAGAGCGAGGACCGCCTCCGCATCTACCGCCTGGCTGGCCCCCGCGAGCGCTTCGTCAAGGTCTACGGCGTCCCACCCCCGAACGACTTCCGCGAGGTCCTCATCGTCTAGCGCGCGGGGAACTGGTAGACTCCGCGCGCGAACCGGTGGTGATCGTCCCCCAGGCACGAGGTTCGCGCGGCGCAACCGGCCACCCCACCCAGTTTTGCCCAGGTTTCGACGGAGCCCTCGGTGTTGGCGCCCCGCCCATGGCCCCCGGAACTGGCCGAAAGGAGAGATTTGCGGAGGATTTGCGCCGTTGCACCCATCCTTCGGGGTGGGTGGGGATTGAAACGTCGGTCAGCAGGTTCTTGCCCATTGCCTTGTGGAGTTGCACCCATCCTTCGGGGTGGGTGGGGATTGAAACGACGGGGTCATGGTCCGTAACTACTACACCCTCAAGTTGGTTGCACCCATCCTTCGGGGTGGGTGGGGATTGAAACGAAAATGAGGACGCGGCCTGAGCGTCGCCCCGTCCGGGTTGCACCCATCCTTCGGGGTGGGTGGGGATTGAAACCCGTTTCGCCGGTCGTCGCCGTGTATGACGACGCGTGTTGCACCCATCCTTCGGGGTGGGTGGGGATTGAAACACCGTGAATGGCACGACCTGGAGCAAGGGCGGCAGGTTGCACCCATCCTTCGGGGTGGGTGGGGATTGAAACGCGCCCTACATCGGCACCACCGCCGACATCGCCACCGTTGCACCCATCCTTCGGGGTGGGTGGGGATTGAAACCAGGAATAGGCGGCGGCGTCGAAGCAGTGGTAGTAGGTTGCACCCATCCTTCGGGGTGGGTGGGGATTGAAACCTGATCTTCGCGCCGAGATCACCCAGGAATGTTGCGTTGCACCCATCCTTCGGGGTGGGTGGGGATTGAAACGCCCCGGCGGCGGCTGAGTCGAGCGCCGCCTGGACGTTGCACCCATCCTTCGGGGCGGGGGCGGGGTGAAACCTTGCACTCGACCGCGAAGCGGCTAGACTTGCGCGAGGTCGAACCCAGCTTGCGGAGTGGGTCAGGAGAGTCCCCTCACCCACCCAGCATCTCCCCGGCACTCTTTCTCGCCCAGACCCAACGTCGCCCACCCAGGAGCCCCCGCGTGCTGCGTCCTTTCCTCCAACTGCTCAAGATCGCCACCATCGCCGCCGTCGCCGCCCTCGTCCTCCTCGGCGGGCGGCAGGCCCTCGACCGCGCCGTCGCCCGCTTCACCCCGGCCGACATCGGCCAGGCCGTCTCCATTAAGATCGCCGAGGACGACACCGCCGACGCCGTCGCCGAGCGCCTCGCACAAGCCGGACTCATCCAGTCCAAGTTCTTCTTCACCTCCCAGCTCCAGGTCTCCCGCGCCGAGTTCAAGCCCGGCACCTACCAGCTCCGCAAAGGGATGAGCGGCCCCCAGATCATCGACCGCGTCACCGGTGGCCAGGAAGAGGTCGCCCAGGAGACCGGCGATGAGGAGAGCGACGGCGACGGCGGCGGTACGAACCTCGACGGCACCACCGCCAGCGAGACCTTCGCCATCACCATCCCCGAAGGCTGGCGCCTCGAACAGATCGCCGAGGAGTACGAAAACCTCGGCGGCGAAGGCGGCGCCGAAGCCTTC
>Ga0136611_10003844_pt1 | contig 10514 bp, 11 predicted proteins | sample AntDrymUQ2232306_2_FD_106645 | JGI IMG/M metagenome (GOLD analysis project Ga0136611, IMG submission 106645) | Polar desert sand microbial communities from Dry Valleys, Antarctica - metaG UQ223 (23.06) | ecosystem: Environmental > Terrestrial > Soil > Desert | place: Antarctica: Dry Valley... | reverse complement strand
GGTCGCGCAGCAGCGAGATGCGGTCGAGGTAGGCGGGCTGCTCCTGGTGGGTGATGGTGACGATCGACGCCTGGAGGCCGGCGACATGGGACTCGAGGGCGATGGTGACCTTGTCGCGGAAGTGGCGCTGGACCCGGGTGCTGACCGTGCGCAGGAACCAGGTGGTGGTGGCCGACAGGCCGAGGCCGATGGCTGCGGTCCGTAGCAGGCCCTGGTCGCGTTCGAGCACGCCCTGCCCCAGCAGCTTGAGCCACAGGGCCAGGAGGGCATCGGGCAGTGCCGCCAGCAGGGCCAGCCCGAAGGCGACGACCAGCAGGCGGGGCTCGTGCTGGTACCCGAGCTTGAGCGCCCGCCACATCGACGATAGGGAGGGGGGCAGCTCGCTCGGCCCGCCGGGCACGGGCGGCGCGACCGCCTCAGGAGAGAACGTCATGTGAAGCCTCCTCCTCGTCGATCTCACCGGCGCCGTCCCCGCCTGCGGCGAAGCGCTGGGCCTGCAGCCGGAACATGGTGGCGTAGCGGCCCTCTCGGTCCAGCAGCTCGTCGTGGGTGCCCAGCTCGACCACCCGGCCCTGCTCCAGCACGCAGATGCGGTCGGCCTGGCGGACGGTCGAGAAGCGGTGGGAGATGAGGATGGTGGTGGCCCCCCTTGTGGCGGCCAGGATCCGCTCGAAGATCTCGGCCTCGCCCCGCACGTCGAGCTGGGCGGTGGGCTCGTCGAGCAGCACCAGCCCGGCCCCCTGCTGGACGGCGCACAGCACCCGGGCCAGGGCCACCCGTTGCCACTGCCCACCCGACAGGTCGGTCCCTCCGTCGTAGCCCTTGGCCAGCGGCGTGTCGAGGTCGGCCAGGCCGGCCGCCCCAGCCTCGGCCAGGGCGGCCAGGATGACCTCGTCGGGCGCCCCGCTGGGGGCCACGTTGTCGCGCAGGGCCAGCTCGAAGCGGATGAAGTCCTGGAACACCGCAGTGACCCGGCTCCGCCAGTCCTCCACCGCCATCAGCCGCAGGTCGACCCCGTCGACCTCGACCGAGCCGACTTGGGGGTCGTACAGACGGCAGGCCAGCTTGGCCAGGGTGGTCTTGCCGGCGCCGTTCAGGCCGACGATGGCCATCGACGAGCCGGCCGGGATGGTCAGGTCGAAGCCCTCCAGCACCGGCGGCCCGCCCTGGGGGTAGGCGAAGGTCACGTCGCGGAACCGGATCTCGCGGGCTGGGCTGCCGGTGGCGGCGGCGGGCGGGTCGGGTGCGGCGGCGAGGGCGCCCTTGGGCCCCATGGCCGCCTCGAGGCGCAGGACGGCGGCAACGGGAGCAGCGGCGCCGTCCACGGCCCAGTTGAGGCCGCCGAAGGCGATCATGCTGGTGCCGACGGCGGCCTGGGCGAAGACCACCACTGCGCCGAGGTTGAGCCGGCCGGCGCTCACGGCGCCGGCCAGCGACCAGAAGACGATCACGTTGGCGGCGGCGATGAGGAGGAGGCTCCAGATGACCGGCTTCTGCCGCAGCCGGGTGGCCCGGTGCTGCAGGTCGAACAGCTGGCGTCGGCGGGTGATGAACCGGTCGATGGTCCACCCGGCCAGCCCGAACAGGCGAAGCTCCTTGGCCGCGGGCGGGTCGACGGCCAGCTTGTAGGCGTACTCGGCGTGACGCTGGGCCTCGCGTACGTCGTCGGTGTTCCGGTCGCGCCACACCGAGCTCTCCCGCAGCAGCCAGTGGGTGGCCAGCCAGGCCCCGCCCAGCAGGAGCGGCGCCCACCAGGCGTAGGCGGCCAGTACCACCGCGGAGGCGACCCCGCCGATGCCCTCGACCAGCCCGCCGGCGATGAAGTCGACGTTCATGTACATGGGCGGCCCGGTCATCCCGCGGTCGAACTCGCGGGCGACGGTGAGGTCGCTGGTCAGCTCGGGGTCTTCGAGGTGGCCCATGCCGGGGGGCCCGACGCAGGCCTCGGTCAGCCGGTCGTACAGCCAGGCCGACACCCGGCTGCCCAGGTTGGCGCTGATGACCTGGTGCAGGGGGGCCAGCACCTGGAGGAGGACGAACACCACGCCCATGAGGGCGAGCGGGCCGAGGAGGTCACGCCCGCCCTGCACGGCCGAGATCAGCACGCCCATGGCCACGGCGAAGGCGGCGGGCAGCACGCCCCGCAGGACCACCACGGCCCACCAGGCGACAGCCAGCCGGCGGTCGGCCCGGGGCAGCACAGCGAAGAGCTGCCACTCCGCCCGCGCCCGCAACCGTGTCAGCACGGTTCGAACGATGGCACACCGTCGTGACCACGGCGCCTGCCTTCGTCCGCCGCCGTTGTGTGCAGCGGCCGCCCACCCACCAGGATGGCCGTGTGATCGGCGCTGCATCGTGAAAGTCCTGGTCACCGGGGCCACCGGGTTCGTGGGGTCGCACCTGGCCCGGGCGCTGGTGGAGGCGGGCCACGAGGTGCGGGCCATGACTCGGCGGCCCGACGCCTACGACGGCGCCGGCGTCCCCGTGCGGGGCGACGTGGGCGATCCGGCCAGCTTGGCCCTGGCCCTCGACGGCCAGGACGCCGCCTATTACCTGGTCCACTCGCTCGACTCGGCCGACTTCACCGAGCGGGACCGCCGTGGCGCCGAGGCCTTCGCCGACGCCGCTCGCACTGCCGACCTGCGCCAGGTCGTCTACCTGGGCGGACTGGGCGACGAGGCCGACGAGCTGTCCGAGCACCTCCGCAGCCGGCGGGAGGTGGAGGGCATCCTGTCGAGGCGCGTGCCCACCACGGTGCTGCGAGCGGGCATCGTCATCGGCGACGGCGGCATCTCGTGGGAGATCCTGCGCCAGCTGGTCGCCCGCCTCCCCGTCATGGTCACGCCCCGCTGGGTGCAGACCCGCACCCAGCCGGTGGCCGTCGCCGATGCGGTGACCTTCCTCGTCGGCGTCCTCGGCCGGGAGGAAGCGATCGGCGCCACCTACGACATCGGTGGCCCCGAGGCGCTGACCTACGGCGAGATGCTGCGGACGGTGGGCCGCATGCCCGGTGGGGTCCTGCGCCTCATCGTGCCGGTGCCCCTGCTGTCCCCTCGCCTGTCCTCGCACTGGCTGCGCCTCATCACCGACGTCGACCTGGTCACCGCCCGGGCCCTCATCGACTCGATGACCAACGAGGTCGTGGTGAGCGACCGGCGCATCGAGGAGGTCACCGGGCACCGGGCCATGCCGTTCCGCGAGGCGGCCGAGGCCGCGCTGCGCAACCGAAGCCGACGCCTCGGCTCGCATGCGGCTGCCTGAGATCCTCACCCGGTCCTCGGCGCCACCGGAGGCCGAGGCCGAGCCCACCGTCCGCCGCCGCCGAACCGTTGTCGTGGCCACCATCGTGGTCGGCGCCGCCCTCCTCGGGGGCACCCTGGCCGCTCCGGCCGGCTCCGGGCTGTTCTATGTGTTCGGGGTGTTGGTGGCCGCCACCTGGCTGGTCGGCGGCCGGCTGTCCGGTCCGCTCCACCTCGGCCGGCGAGGTGGCCGCGTCGGTGCCAGCCGCGAGGTGGTGGCCCCGCTCCTGCTCGGCGTGGCCCTGTTCGCCGCCTTTGCCGGCGCCGCCCTGGTCGCCCGCCGCATTCCGTTCCTGGCCGGGGCCGTCGAGAGCGTCCTCGCCCGGGCCGACAGCGGACCCCGGGCCTTCGTGCTGGCCCTCGCCCTGGTCAACGGGGTCGCCGAGGAGGTCTTCTTTCGTGGCGCCCTCCACACCGCCTTCGGCCGCCACCGCCCCGCCCTGTGGGCAACCGCCCTCTACGCCCTGGTCACCGTGGCCACCCTCAACCTGGCCTTGGTCGCCGCCGCCGTCGTGATGGGCATCGCCTTCTCGGCCGAGCGCGAGGCCACCCGAGGCATCCTGGCCCCGGTCATCACCCACGTCACATGGAGCACCCTGGTCCTGTTCCTCCTCCCCCGCTGAGCTGCGCCGACGCCGGTCCTGGTGGTGGAAGGCCGGAGCCAGCGCCCAGCGCCGTCGCGACATCGATCGGCGAGGCATCCTCGCCGCCAGGGAGAGAGCCGCTGGCAAGGAGCGCTTGGAAGCCCCCATCGAGGTCGGTGGCTCCCCGCAGGCCGATCTGTTGGAGGCTGGCGGCGGCCAGGCTCGAGGCGTACCCCTCGTTACAGACCACCACGATGGCGCGATCGGCGTCGACGGCGATCGGCAGCCGGTCGGGGGAGGTCGGGTCGAGTCGCCACTCGAGCACGTTGCGATCGATCACGATGGCCCCCGACAGCTCCCCGTCGCTCTCACGTTGGGCCTGGGGACGGATGTCGACGATCAGGGCACCACCGGCCACCAGCGCCGGGAGATCGGCCACGGTGGGACGCAGCGGCAGGGAGGCACGCACCTCCTTCAGCACCCCGTCGATGCGCACCTCGACGTCGCCCCTCACCGGGTCGCCCTCCTGCTCAAGGTGATCAGGTTTCTGCCCATTAGCCTCCCAGTACACGCCGTCGCCAGCCCGGAGCTCGACCTGAACTCGATCCCCGCCGATGGCCCATCCTTTCCCATTGTGGCTACGGCAAGGTGCGGAGTCGGCCACGTCTGCTGACCACAAATCTTTCCGTAGATCAGCCATCGATCGTGTTCAAATCCGCACGGCTGCTGTGTCTCGACAAGAACAGCCCGAAGGCGAGCCATGAATCACTCAGCGCCGGCGAAGTCCCGGCAGCCGAAGAGCCTCACTGGATACACAGCCTTCTGGCGGAGGAGCACGGAGAACACGGCTCACGACGCACGACCCGCAGCGAACTTCTGCACGACACTCCTGATGCCGTCACCGCTCGACGAGCTCATCCAGCAGATCGGGGAGGCCTACGAGCTCGTGCTTCTGGAGGAACCAGCGGATGCCCAGGCCTTCGGCTCTGTTGGCCAGGCGGGCGTCCATCGCCGCTGAGCAGAGGGCGACGGGGAGGTCGGGGTGGAGAGCGGTGAGGGCGGCGACGACGGCGAGGCCATCCTGGCCGGGCATCATCTGGTCGACCACGGCGAGGTCGGGGCGTTCGGCCTGCGCAGCGGCGAGCGCCGCCGGCCCATCGGCCGCCTCCACCACCCGCACCCGATGGCCGCTCACCTCCAGCACCACGCGAGCGAGGGCGCGGACGTCGGGCTCGTCGTCGACGACCAGAACCACGATCTCGCCATCGATCACCTTGAGTCCGCCGAGCACATCCGCCATTCCATCGAGACAGTCTGGTCCGTCGTGACCAGTCGGCGCGCTCGTCGCCACCAGGTGAGGCGGCGAGAGGCTGAGGAACGTCAGCTCGTCGGGGAGGGGTAGAACAGCCACCTCGATCGAGAGGAGATGCGATGGCCTCAACAGCCGTGCCGACCACCGACCGCAGTCACCTCGAGGAGTGGAGGCGCAGCGCATGAACCGCCTGGCCCACGAGACCAGCCCGTACCTGCGCCAGCACGCCGACAACCCCGTCGACTGGTGGCCGTGGGGTCCCGACGCCTTTGCCGAGGCGGCCCGGCGAGAGGTTCCGGTCCTGCTGTCGGTCGGCTACTCAGCCTGCCATTGGTGCCACGTGATGGCGCACGAGTCGTTCGAGGACGAGGCGACCGCCGCAGTTGTCAACCAGATGTTCGTCTGCGTGAAGGTGGACCGGGAGGAGCGACCGGACGTCGATGCCGTCTACATGGACGCGGTGACCGCCTCGACCGGCGCCGGCGGCTGGCCCATGACCGTGTGGTGCACCCCGGACGGGCGCCCGTTCCTGGCCGGCACCTACTTTCCTAGGCAGCGGGTGCACGGTCGCCCCGCCTTCGTCGACGTGTGCCGGGCCGTGACCCAGGCCTGGGAGGAGCAGCGACCGGCGCTGGAGGCCCAGGCCGACCAGTTGCGCGACGCAGTGGTGGAACGTTCCAGCCTGGCCCACCTGGCCCTGCGCCTGCCCGACGCCGGGCGCGAGGGGCAGGCCGTGGTCGACGCCGGCTTGGCGGCGGTGGTCGACAGCTTCGACCCCGTCCACGGTGGATTCGGCCAGGCCCCCAAGTTCCCCCAGCCGTCGTGGCTGGAGCTGGCCATGCGGGGCGCAGCGCAGTCGCGGCGAGCAACGTCCTCGACGTTGCAGGGCGCTGCTGCCGGCCCCGGCACACCGCGCTCGCCGGCACCCACCTCGGGGCCGTCCTTCGAGGAGGTGGCACGCTCGATCTCGGACAGCGTCGGGGCGGCCCCGGCGCACCAGGCCCGTCCGTTCGAGGCGGTGGTGCGCACGACGCTCGACGCCATGGCCTCGGGCGGGATCTACGACCACCTGGGCGGCGGGTTCGCCCGCTACGCCACCGACCGGCGATGGCTGGTGCCCCACTTCGAGAAGATGCTCTACGACCAGGCCGGGCTGCTGCGGGCCTTCCTGCACGGCTGGCAGCTGTACGAGGTCGCCGCCTGGCGGCAGGTGTGTGAGGAGGTGGTGGGCTACGTCGAGCGCGACCTGGCTCAGCCCGAGGGTGGCATCTCCTCGGCCGAGGACGCCGACTCCGAGGGGGTGGAGGGCCGCTTCTACGTGTGGTCGGAGGAGGAGTTGCGCCGGGTCGGCGGCGACGCCGCCGTCGACTGGTACGGCGCCTCGACCGAGGGCAACTGGGAGGGTACGAACATCCTGTGGCGGCCCGAGCGGGGCGACCTGCTGCGGCCGACCGAGGTGGAGGCGGCGCGGGTCAGGCTTCTCGCTCACCGGGCCCGGCGGGTCCGCCCGGCGCTCGACGACAAGGTGCTGACCGAGTGGAACGCCATGTGGGCGGCGGCGCTCGCCGAGGCGGGGCTGGTCCTTCGTCGACCCGACTGGGTGGCGTCGGCCGAGCGGACCATGACCTTCCTCCACGACGCCCTGCTCGGGAGCGACGGGCGGTGGCGACGGTCGTGGCAACGCGACGGCGGGGCCCGCCACTTGGCCGTGGCCAACGACGTTGCCTGGGTGGTGGAGGCCTGCACACGCCTGGCCGAGGCCACCGGCACCGCGGTGTGGCTGACCCGGGCCGCCGACGCCGCCGGCCAGTTGCTCGACCGCTACGAGGACGGCGAGGGTGGCGGGATCTTCACCGTGGCCGCCGACGGCGAGCGCCTGCTGGCCCGACAGAAGGACGTGTCGGACGGGGCCACGCCCTCGGCCAACAGCGTGGCCGCCGCGGCCCTGCTCCGCCTCGGTGCGCTGACCGGTCAGGATCGCTGGAACGACGCCGCGGGTCGGGTGCTCGACGCCCTGGCCCCCCTCCTGGCCGGCGCCCCCACCGCGGTCACCGGAGGGATCGACGCCCTGGCCACGCACCTTGAGGGGCCGACCGAGGTGGTCGTGACTGGGCACCGGCCCGACCTGGTGGCGGCGGCGGCCCGCCCGTTCCGACCGGGCCGGGTGGTGGCATGGGGCGAGCGCACGCCGGGCCCCCTGTGGGAGGGACGGGATGCCGACGGGGTGGCCTACGTGTGCCACGGCTACGCCTGCGAGCGGCCCGTCTCCACCCCCGAGGCGCTCACCGCGCTCCTCGAAGGCGCCTGAGCCGGCGGGTGGGTCCGCCGCCTTCATCACCATCGGGCGCCTGTCGCTCGCCAGTTCCACACCTGGACGCGACAGCATCCACCACTGGGTTCGCGCCATGGGAGAAGATGATCAGGTGCGTACGATGGTGGAGCGTCCCCGCCGAGCCAGGCAGGCCGGCAGCGAGCTGACGCTGCTGGTGCTCAGCGTGTCGCCGCTCGGCCTGGCTGCGGTCGACCTCGACTCGGGCGCCGTCGTGCGGGCCGGCACCGACTTGCTCGAGGGCCTGGTCCTGCGCCCCTACGACGTCGTCAGCGCCCGGCTGGCCAACAGCGTCGGGCCGCTCGACCCGACCCAGCCCGAGTCGGTGGCCTTCGCCACCGCGCCACGCCCGGTACGCCACCTCACGGCCCGGCGGGCCGAGCGCTGGCTGCGCCCGGTCCTGCACCCCGAGTGGACCCACCTCCTCGGCTTCGCCGGTCCGGCCGTGCCGTTCTGGGAGCTCGACGGCACCCGGCCCTCGGTGGCCGTCATCCCAGCCCGAGCCGCCATCGGCCACGACGACGACGGCCTGCTCCGCTGCCGCTTCTTGTGGCGCACCCTCCTCCACGACCTGCCGATGGTCGTGCGACGTGGCACCCCCCTCCCCCGCGAGGCGGCACGGGTGGTAGTGGCCCTCACCACCCCGGTCGAGGGCCACTGCTACAAGGTCGTCACCGGTCTCCTCTGAGCGTGGGCGAAGCACGCGACCCGGCCGAGGACGGTGTCGCACCCCGGCTCCATGCCCTCGTCCTCACCGGCCGGGCCCGTGAGGCCGCCGGTCCCGACGGCCGGCCCGCCCTGCCTCGGGTGGCCGGCTGGCCGATCTTCCCCTTCGAGACCGAGGGGCTTCGGGTCAGGACCCTGGAGGACCCGGTCCTCCCCGAGCCGCCGAGGCGCGACGAGGACGCCGCCACCTGCACCGTCTGCGCACGCCCCGACGACGCCTTTGTGTGGTGCGGGGACCGGTGGCGCATCAGCTTGTCCCCCGCCCCAGGCTCGCTGCCCACACTGGTGCTCCACCCTCGCGACCACGTCGACTTCGCCGACCTCACCGAGCAGCAGGGCGCCGAGATGGGCGTGCTCCTGGTGCGGATGGAGCGGGCGCTGGCCAGCATCGGCGGGGTGGGCCGGGTGCACGTGTACAAGTGGGGCGACGGCGGCGCCCACCTCCACGTCCTGGTCGTCGCCCGGCCTGGCGGGATGATGCAGCTGCGGGGCATGTTCCTGTCCACCTGGATGGACGTCCTGCCCCCGCTCCCGGCTGAGGAGTGGGCCGCGCTCCGCTCCCACCTCGCCGCCCGCCTCGCTGAGGCCGGCCTGAAGGGGGCGCCCGTTGCAGCCTCGGTGTGGCCAGCCTTCAATCAGGTTGCAGGAGATCAGCCGGCACCGTGATGTTGCGCAGCTCGGCGGCGGTGGCGGGCACGGTGCGCACCGGTACCGAGAAGAGCGCCAGCAGGTCGAGGACGGGCAGGAGGCGGCGGTTGCCCTCGGCCAGAAGCCGACTGGCCGCGGCCAGGGTGGCCACGCGGGGGTAGCGGGCGCAGAGGGGCTGGAGGCGCCCGTCGGGGTCGACCGCCACCGAGGGGGCGACGACGAGGCGCTCGATCACCGGGCCGGCACCGGGTAGGTCACAGGCCAGCACCAGCACCTCCTCGGCGTCGAGGGCGGCGAGGCCGGTGGCCAGGGCGTTGAGGGGGCAGTCGGGGCCAGTATCGTCGTTGATCGAGGCCACCGGCAGCGGCACCTCCGGGCGGCCCACCACCAGCACCCGGCCGCATTGGGGGGCCAGAGCGGCGACGGCCCGCTCTACAAGGGTGCGGCCGTCGAGGACCACCGTCGCCTTGGGGCGACCGAAGCGGCGGCCCGCCCCGCCGGCCAGCACCAACCCGTCGGGCCGTCCGGTCACGCCTCGGACAGCGGGGCGGGAGCGTAGAGGTTCATGCGCGATCCCCGGGCGAAGCCCACCAGCGTCATGCCCGCGGTGCGGGCGGTGCGCACGGCCAGGGCGCTCGGACCGCTGACGGCGATCAGCAGGCGGAAGCCGCCGGCCCAGGCCTTTTGCACCAGCTCGAAGCTGGCCCGGCCGCTGACGTAGAGACCGAGACCGTTGGCCGGCAGTCGCCCGTCGAGCAGCAGCCGGCCGTTCACCTTGTCGACGGCGTTGTGGCGGCCGATGTCCTCGCGCAGCACGACGAGGGCGCCCGTGTCGAGGGCGAAGGCGGCGGCGGCGTGGGCTGCACCGGTGCGGGCGAAGACAGGAGCGGCAGTGCCGGCCGCCGCCACCACCTCGGCGACGAGGGCAGGCTCGACGCCGCCGAGGGGATCAAGGGGAGCCAGGCGCAGGAACAGCTCGTCGATGGCGGTGGACCCGCAGGCGCCGCACGACGAAGAGACGAGCCCGAGCCGGGCGGCGGGCACCGGAGCTCGGCCGCCGGTGCTCACCTCGACGGTGTTGTAGGTGGTCGGCCCCGGCCCGCAGGGACCGTCGCGGTAGCGGACACCGCTGACCGGGGTGCCGCCGAGCAGGCCGTCGGCCAGGCAGAAGCCGACGGCCAGCTCGAAGTCGTGGCCCGGTGACCGCATGGTGGTGGCCACGGGGTGACCGTCGAGGCGGATCTCGAGCGGCTCCTCGACCACGAGGTCGTCGGGCGCCGAAGAGCTGCCGTCGGGCCCGACGTGACGGACCAGCACCTGGTCGACCGCGCCCCGCCTCCCTGCGGGCTCGCTCGTGCCGCTGGTCACCTCGGCCGCCGCACCTGGCCCAGGCTAGAGCTTGGGCGTCAGGTCCTTCGGCGCGGTGGTAAGCGGTGGCGGGCTCTTGCGCACCGGGCGAGTCGCCACAGCGGCAACCGACTTGCGCGGCGTCGACTTGGCCGCCGCGGGAGCCTTCTTCGGCGCCGGCGCGACCGCGGAAGCCGCCTTGGTGACCACCCTCTTCGCTGGGCTGGCGGCCTTGGCCGGGGCCTTCTTGGCCGGGGCCTTCTTGGCCG
>Ga0136611_10003843_pt1 | contig 10514 bp, 9 predicted proteins | sample AntDrymUQ2232306_2_FD_106645 | JGI IMG/M metagenome (GOLD analysis project Ga0136611, IMG submission 106645) | Polar desert sand microbial communities from Dry Valleys, Antarctica - metaG UQ223 (23.06) | ecosystem: Environmental > Terrestrial > Soil > Desert | place: Antarctica: Dry Valley... | reverse complement strand
TCGTTCGTCTCGAATCCCGGACTGAACGACGAGGCGTTGAGGTCCCACAGCCAGCTTCCCCCCTGCTTCTGCAGGCGCGCGATGGCCGCGCCCCCGTTCAGCGACGTGGCCGAGGGGTCATACGCGTCGTTGAACAGCCCGTCGCCGCCCGCGTTCCGGTCGGGGCGCTGGAAATAGCGGGCCGACGAGCGCTGCACGCGCAGGATCGCCAGCGAGTCACCCGCTACGCGCGATGTGGAGAGGGCGCCGTAGAAGTTGTAGGTGCGCTTGCCCCACGATGCCTCGACGTCAGCGCCCGCCGTCTGCGCGGAGCGGGACAGCAGGGTGGCGAGGCTGGGGTCGCCGAGGCGCCGGTTGACCGAGGTGAGCATTCCGCCCAGGATGAGGTTGCCGCCGCGCAGTTCGCGCCGCGCGCGGCCGACGAAGCTGTTCGTCAGCGGCTCAACGGGCCGGCGAAAGCGGGTGCCATCCCCGAGCGCCACGTCGGCGATCTCCTCGCGCGTGACTGCGTTCACCACGCCCACACTGTAGCCGCTTGCCGTACGGCCCGTCAGCTTGGCCGCGCCGAGGATCGTGGTGTTCTGCGGGACGTCGGCGAACGGACCCGCACCGTGGGCGAGGCCAGCCCCCTGCGGTGCCCTCCCGATCCTCCGCGAATAGAAGGGGAAGATGCCGAAGCTGCAGTTGATGTTGCAGCCTGGACCGCCGAACCGGAACACGTCGCTCCCTTCAACGAAGAATGGACGCCGCTCGGGAAAGAAGCTCTCGTAGGCCGACAGGTTCACGACCGCGGGATCCACCTCCACCTGGCCGAAGTCGGGATTCACCGTCGCCGACAGGGTGAAGCTGCTGGTGAGCAGGTACTTCATGTCGGCGCCGATTCGCAGGTCGCGCGGGCTGCGGCTGTAGAAGGGGCTCAAGGGGTCGGCGGTACCGAGCCGCTGGGCGCGGGTCACCACGTACGGCAGCAGCTCGGCGCGCTGCGGGCGCCCGCGCATGCGCAGGCCCGCCAGGTCCCCGAAGTAGGCCGGCCCACCCGGCTCCTTCGTCCCCCAGAACCCCACAGGGCGCGCTCCTGGGTGCGGTGCGTGACGCGGGTGAGGTTGAGGCCCCACGTCTGCATGGAGTCGCGCGAGAAGCGCAGCTGGCTGAACGGAATGCGGATCTCGGCGATCCAGCCCAGCGAATCGATCGTCGTCGCGACCTCCCACACCGGATCCCACGACCGGTCCCTGTCGGTGGCGTCACCGCGCCATCCCGCGGGGTTCACGTCGAACTCCACCGAATGGAGGCGGTCCCGGTAGGGATCGAAGTCGATGCGGAGGATGTCGCTGTCGATACCAGCGTCTCGCCGCGCGAGGCGGCTGGTCACGCCAGCGCGGCCGCGCGAGTCGTACATGCGGGCCCCGAGCCAGATGGCGTCGTCGTCGAACAGGAAGCGCACCTCGGTGCGCTCGCTCGCCGGCGCGCCTTCGTTCGGCCGCTGCTGCGTGAACTCGCTCACCGGCGTCGCGGCAGCCCACGCGGCCTCGTCCAGCCGGCCGTCCAGCCGGACCGGTCCGGAGCGCTCGACGGCGCTGGCGACGGGACGAGGGCGTTCGGCAGGCGCCTTGGCGGCCGGCTCCGCCTGCCCGCGCAGCGTGGCGGGAAGAAACGCCAGGCCGGCCAGTCCGCCGAGCGAGGCGGTCCGCAGTACGAGACGACGAATCCGAGTGTGCATTCGATCGCGTTGTTGAGGGCGTGCCGCCTGCCGGCCTTGTCACCGACCGTGGCCAGTACGGGCGGGCGATGCCGAACGTTTCGACGCGATCACACCGCGGCAGCCTTACCGGCGGTCCTGGTAGTCGCGACGGGCGGCTACTCCACGGCCAGGCACTCGATCTCCACCCGAGCGTCCATCGGCAGGCCCGCCACTCCGAGCGCCGTGCGCGCCGGATAGCGTCCAGCGGGAAAGAACGTCGTGTAGGCCTCGTTCATCGCTGCCCACTCGCGCACGTCGGCGAGGAAGACGGTGCACTTCACCACCCGGTCCATCGATGAGCCGCCTCGCAGCAGGAGGGCACGCACGTTGGTGAGTGCCTGCCGCGTCTCGGGCTGGATGCCGCCGGACGTCAGACGGCCAGTGCTGTCCGTGCCGAGCTGCCCCGCGAGGAAGACGAAGCCATTCGCTCGCACGACCGGCGAGTAGGGCCGCGGGGTGCCGGCGGCGGGAGTGTAGTGGAGTCCGTGCCGCGCTGCGGCACAGCCGGTAGCCGCCGCGAGAAGGCACGCGGCCAGTGCAATCTTCCTCATCGGACCTCGGCGTGGAAGGGTGGGATCAGGGGGTCTTGGCCTCGAGCCCGCGTTCGGCCAGCAGCGGCTCGATGCGCGGATCCCGACCGCGGAACTCGCGGAAAAGCTGGTCCGCCGGCACCGTGCTCCCGCGTGACATCACGAGATCGCGGAATCGCTGCCCGTTGGCGCGGGTCATCCCGCCATTCTCCACGAAGGCATACGTGGTGTTCTGCAGCGCGATGACGAACTTGCCGGGCATTCCGCGACGCTGGGCGTCGTTCGCCGCGGCGGCGATCTCGCCCTCGCTCAGTCCAGCCAGCTCCGCACGCGTGTCCACCACGAGCGCGTTCGCGCGGGCGGCGGCGAGCACCTTGTTGGAGAACGACGTCGAAAGCCGGGACGACTCCGGGTTGATCGCGCGCAGCCGCATCTTGTTGGTGTCGGACAGCTGCGCGCCGGCGCGGACGAAATTGCGGTGGTAGCGCTCCACGAGCTGGACTTGCTCGGGGGTGAGGCCGAGCGAGGCGCGCCGCCCGTGCAGTCTTGCGATGCGGGCGAACAGCGCCGGATCCAGGTTGATTGCGTCGGCGTGTGCGGCGAGGCGCGGCGCCATCGCGGTGCGCACGCGCTGGAGCGTGTCGTTGGTGTCGGCCTGCGTGAGGGCGCCGAACACGGCCTGCGCTCGGCCGAGCGTCTCGCCGGAGCGCTCCAGGGCAACGATGGTGTTCTCGAAGGTTGCCTCGGCGGGACTGGCGGCGATCGCCCGCACCTCGGCGAGCTGCAGCCGCATCCCCTCCTCCAGGGCGGGCTGGAAATCCTCGTTCGCCATCCGGTCGAAGTGCGGCGCCTGGAGAGCGAGCGTGCTGCGCTCGGCGAAGGGGTTGAGCCGCGGCGCAACCGGGGCGGCAGCTGGTGCTCCGGGAATGGGGCGGGCGGTGATGACAGCCGGTGCGGGCGCGCATGCGGCGAGCGCGAGGAGCGCGAGGAGCGAGTGCAGATGTCGGGGCATGGCGACGGAGGGTCGGGACCGGAGACGGGCGTGCAGATCTACGATGATACGCCGGTGGCGCGGCGGAGGGCACGGCGTCGTGAGACCGTCACGGCGTGCGCTTGAGGGGGATCGCCTCGCTCGTCATTCCGCCGATGACCCCATACGCGCCGCCCACACCGGCGGCGCGCCCCTCTGGATCGGTCAGGAACGCCACCAGGTTACTGTCGAGCGCGGTGAGGATGAACCGCGGGTTCGGCGGAAGCTCCGCGTCGGGACGATCGCGGCGCAGTACGTACTCGGTGTCGCGCAGCGCCACCTGGGCCGACAGGTCGGTGTCGACGCGTATGGCATACCCCGCGGCACCGGGCACCGTACTCCATGCGACTACCTCCCGCCCATCGCGCAGGATCAGTACCGGCCTCGGTCGGGCGGGCATGCGTACCCGCGCAGTGATGCCCGCCCCCATCGTGCGAATGTCGATGAGGTAGCTGTCGTTTGCGGCGAGGGAGTCGCGACCCAGCCCGGCCGGCGACCAGCTACGCATCATGGTGATGTTGCCGGGGATGGACACGCCGGTCGACAATGGTCCGATGTTGAAGCTTCCCGTCCGGCCGCTGTCGATACGCCACGCGAACATCGTCCCATCGCGCTCGCGGCGCATCCGGAAGCTCTCGACCGGCCGGTAGCGTGCGCTCGTCGCCGTCCCTGCATTCGCGACGAGCGCGGTGACGACGCTGTCGCCGGCAAGCAGGGAGTCGCGCGCGAGGATGGCATACACCATCGGGGTCTCGCTGCGAGGGATCAGCGGAACGCCGGCGTCGCACCCCGCCAGGCTCCCGATCGCCAGCATCACGCACCCCGTTCGCACGGTTCGGTGCCAGCACGGCAGCCCCACGCGCGCGCTCAGCGGGGCCCCCAGCGGCCCTGTAACCCGATGGAGGGCACGAAGGGGAGGCTGCGCTCGCCAGCCGGTGCGTCGCAGGCGCCCCGCTCCGGATTGCACGAGAGGGACAGGGGAAGATCGTACGACAGCAGATTCCTGCGGTTCATCACGTTGATCGCCTGCATCGAGAAGGTCCAAGCGATATCCGCCGCGCGCCACTCGCGCCGCACGCCGAGGTCGAGCCGGTAGTACGTGGGGAGCCGCGCGCCGTTCTCCGCTCCGTAGAGCAGTCGTCCCGAGTAGCGGGGCGACGTCTCCAGGCTGGGGATCAGGATGCGCGCCTCGGCGGGGGTGACCGCGGTGCCCGAGTGGAGTTGTGCGAGGAAGCTCGCGCTCCACCGCGCGCCCAGCGGCGCGGATCCGAACAGCGTGCCCGAATGGGGAGCGTCCCAGGCCGCCGGGCGCGTCACCTCGCTCGCGACCTCGACGACCCGCTGTCGGGTGTAGGTGCCCTGCAGCGCAATCGCGCCGGCGAGCGTCGTCTCCCCCGTGATCGACGCACCGCTCGCGCGCCCCGGTCCCCGCCCGAACGAGGAGTACGGCCAGTCATCGTCGGCGTGGACGACAGCATCGCCGAGTTGCGGCCGCTGGCGGTACTCACGGTGAAAGAGCACCGCCCTGACGGAGGTGTGCCGTCGCGCAGCGGGGAAACGGTGTGCGATCGAGAGGCTCGCGACGTCGGCGCGCCGTGGCACCGCGAGCAGGGCGACCGGTGGGAGTTGGCCGCCGGTCACCAATTCCTCCGGCACCGCGTCGTACTGGAATCGCCGTTCCAGCGCAGCCGCGACATCGGTCGTGCTCGAGATCGGCGATTGCAGGAGGACGCGGGGCGCGAGATGCCATTGGGCGAGGTGATGCGTCGCGCGTACGCCGGCGGTCATGGTGTGTCCAGCAGCGAGCTCGCGCGACAGCTCCCCGACGGTCGCGAATCGTCGGAGGGCGCGTGTGCTCGCCACGATGAGCGGCGCATGGGGGGCGAGGACGGTGCGCGCCGATGAGGAATTCCAGTCCCACATGTGCCGTCGGTCATCCACACCCTGTCCTGCCATCGCCCGCCATCCGTAGGGGCCACGCCAGGTGGCGGTGGCGGTCGCTGAGAGCCAGTCCTGCACGAGGAGCACGTGCTGCGAGCCAGGTCCGGGGATGAACGCCCCGGAGTCGATGCGCCGTGGCAGGGATGGTCGGCCACTCTCCTCATCGAGTCGCGATCGACTCGCCGAAGCGCGTGCCTGGAGCTGCCACTTTGGCGTCGTGAAGCCGATGCGCGCACCCGTCATCAGCTCTCCCCACGTGCTCCCCGCGCCGTCGGCATCGCCCGACCTGCGATCGTCCCGGGTCGCATAGCCGAGCAGGCTCCCCGACCAGCCGCTCGAGTCGCCGCGCGCCGCGCGCACGAGGAAATCCCGATAGGTCGGCACCGAGGTGGCGGGCGCGCGGTTGATCCGGGCAACTACCCCGCCCAGGTAGGTGATGCGGCCCGATACGAGGACGTCCACGTCACGCGGTGCCGGGGCCACCGCCGTCAGGGTCGTCGAGAGGAGGCTGACGTCGAGCGTCACGCTCGGACGGGCGGTCGCACCCCGGGGGATAAGGTCGATCATGCCGGCCAGCACGTCCCCCTGGTCGGCACGCAGGCTGTGGATGCTGACGTCGACGCGATCGAGCGCCGCGACATTGAAGGCGCTCAGGGCGCTCGCCGCATGAAATGGCCATTGCAATGGATGACCATCCAGGGTGATACCCGTCTCGTCCGTCGCGCCGCCGGCGAGGTGCACGGTGCCCCTCAGGTCATTCACCTGCGTGACGGCGGCGGCGAGCGGCAGGCTGCGAAACGCATCCGGCTCCGCGAGCGCCGGCGCGCGCTGCGCGGTCTCCCGGGTGATCGATTGTCCCAGTGCAGGTGTCCGCCGGTCCGCAACGATGACGCCGGGAAGCATGGGGAGCGCCGCTCGCAATACGAGACAGCGCGCCGGATCATGCGTGGTCGTCGGTGAGACTTCATGCGGCAGGAAGCCGAGTCGCTCGATGCGCAGCACCAGCCCCGGATCCACCGCGGGCAAGCGTCCGCGCTCGTCGGAGACACCCAACAGCCGGCCGCCGGCCCCGATGGCCCGCGCGGATGCCACTGGACGGTCGGCTTGGTCGACAACGCACGCGCTCCCCGCCTGCGCCTGCACGAACGCAGGTGCCGCCAGCGAGAGACTGGCGAGGATCACTCGCCAGGATGGGTCGATTCGCATGGGGAGGCGATTCGGAAATGGTTGGCCGTGTCGATCATGCGCTTCGCCGCACCGCGAGCGCGCCATGTCGGCTACGGCCCGGGATGGAGGCGCGTGCCAGCCTCCATCCCGCCGCTTAGATGATACCAGGCCGAGTGGGTCACCAGTAGACGTTGAAGTTGACCTGCTTCCAGTAGAACACGATGCCATCCTTGAAGACGATCGGACATGAGTGGTAGCCGACGTTGTTGAGATAGTCGCACCGGAAGTTACCCCCCGCAAATCGAGGCAGTTGCAACCAGCCGTTGGTAGCCGCATTCTCGGTCCTTGGGATGGCCCCGTCGAAGAAGTCGTCACGTCCAGTCCACCCGTCGTCCTCGTAGATGACGAGCTGCACGTGATCGGGATCTCCGAACGCCGCGGGCGAGCCACCCGCGATCGGAAGCTGGAGGACATACCTGCTATCCCCCAACAGGCCGTCGGCATTCGTCGTTGCATGCTGCAGAATGGTGCCGTCCGCGCGCTTCAGCCACGTCTCGAAACGGAACTCGTTGGAGTCGAACGGATTTCCGAAATCATAGACATCGAGCAGCTCGAAGACCCCGATCTTGAGCGGCGGGCCATAGTTCGCTCCACCCCCTCCGCCACCGGTGTCGCTGCACTCCACGATGCACGTCTCGTTGGCCGATGCGGCCAGGCCATCTGCCCCGATGAGGGGTCGCCACTTCGCCAGCTGCCACTCCACGGAGTCGCCATTGGCCAGGTACGTCACCTGGCGAGCGCCAAATTCACCGTCGTCCGCGTCCTGGATCGCGAGTGAGGGGCGATCGGGCTGCGGGGAACTTCCAGGTGGGCCACCGGGTTGCCGGATGGGCGCTCGACCTGCTGGACAAGGTGTCGGTCGACTTCGAGGAACCGGTCGCCGAGCGTCGGCTGCCCCCGGATGCGGTGCTCGTGTACGTGATGAACCACCGCTCCAACGCCGACTACGTGCTCGTGAGCTACGCGCTCGCCGGCGAGGTCGCCATCTCGTATGCCGTGGGGGAATGGGCGCGCGCCTTTCCGCTGGAGTCGCTGTTCAAGGCGTTCGGATCGTACTTCATCCGCCGCCGCTACCGCGATCCGCTGTACCACGCGGTGCTCGAGCGCTACGTGCAGCTCATCACGCGCGAGGGGGTGACCCAGGGGATCTTCGTGGAGGGCGGCCTCACTCGCGACGGCCGCCTTCGCGCGCCCAAGATCGGGCTGCTGGACTACGTGCTCGGCATCGGGCGCGACCCGGCCTTCGCCGCGCGGCTGCATGTCGTTCCCGTGGCCATCAACTATGATCGCGTGCTCGAGGACCGCACGCTGCTTCGCGAGCTGGAGAGCGCCACCGGTGGGCAGCGCGCGTCGCGGCTGGCCCAGTTGCGCGAGGTCGGCGACTACCTCGTTTCCAACATCGGACGCATGGCCTCTCGCCGTTTCCAGCGCTACGGCCGCGCGGCGGTGGTGGTGGGCGCGCCGATTCCCCTGGCGCCCTGGTTCGCGTCGCACCCTGACCTCTTCTCGCTGGACAAGTCGGAGCGGCTCGGCCTCGGCGCCGACCGCACGAGCGCGGAGAGCTTCGACCGGGCGTGGCGGATGCTCCAGATGCGGCGCATCGTGGCCCGGATGGACGACGGCTACCTCGTCCTCCCGCGCGGACGTCCCCTCGTGAGCTACTACGCCAACAGCATCACCCACCTGCTCGGGCCATTCATGGAGGCGGTGCGCAGCAGGGACAGCCTGCCGGTGGACGCGCTGGGCGTGTAGCTCACAGGAGGTCGCGCCCTACCGTCCCCGCCGCGGTGAAAGACGGAGCAGCTCGCCCTTCTCCCCATCCACCAGCGCCAGCACATGGCCGTCGGCCGCCTCGATCACGTCGCGGATGCGCTTGCCCATCGCGATGGTCTCGATGGCCGCGACGCGGTCACCGTCGAGCGAAAGACGGACGATCGACTTCGACGACAGGCCGCCCATCAGGATGTTCCCGCGCCACCGCGGGAAGGTCCGTCCGGAATGAAAGAGCATGCCCGATGGCGAGACGACAGGGGTCCATGACGCGACCGGCTTCACGTACCGCGCACTGGTGAGGTGATCCGGGATCTGGATGCCGCCGTAGTTGTCGCCGTTGCTCACCACCGGCCAGCCGTAGTTGGCGCCCGCCGTCACGATGTTCACCTCGTCGCCGCCTGCCGGGCCCATCTCGTTGATCCACAGCTGGCCCGTCGTGGGGTGAAAGGCAGCGCCCAGCGCGTTGCGGTTGCCCATGGAGAACATGTCACCCATGGCGCCGGCGGCGCCCCGCGGATTGTCGGCCGGAATGGAGCCGTCGGAGTTGATGCGTACCACGCGGCCGAGGTTGCCGGCGGGGTCCTGCGCCGGCTCGAACCGCATGCGATCGCCGGACGTGATGTACAGCTTGCCGTCGGGACCGAACAGGAGGCGTCCGCCGAAGTGACCGCGCCCGATCGCGTCAACAGTTCACGCGTCGAGCATCATTCGTACCGGCGGTGGCGAGAACGTGCGGTGCGGGACGAGGCTTCGGGTTGATCCAGTACGACCTTCACCAGGAAGGTGTTGTCCGGGTGATCCCGGAAGGCCCCGTGTCACACGCGGCTTTCCACCTTCGCCACCGGCGCGACCGTCGACATGCGCGCGACGACGATCGTGACGAGGCCGACGACGATATTGAAGATGGCCACCGTGGCGTTCACCGCGAGCAGGCTCTGGAGGATGTCGCCGACCACCGGCACGAAGCGGAGCACACCGACGACCACGAGGATTCCGCCGACGAGCAGGCACCAGCCTCGCGAACCACCCTTCATGCCCGTGTACAGTCCGGCGATGCCGAGCACGATGTGGATCGCAGCGTGCAGCATGTTGGTGGTGAGCACCCCGAAGACCACGGGGCTTGTCATCCCCCAGACGCCCTCGATGAGCAGGAAGGTGCCAAGGATCATGGCCCACATCGCGCTCGTGCCGTCAGTCCTGTTCATGCCGCTCTCCGCTCGGGTTCGACCTTGCATCGCGATGATGCACGCGCGAGAAATGAGTGTCCGGGACGGTAGTGGTCAAGCTCGTGGCGTCGATTCCGACGAGTTCCCGGTAGCGCGCAGGATCGGTGGCCCCCTCGGTATCGATCGTCCACACCCGTGCGCCCGCGTCGAGACGGACGGCCTCGCAAGCGGCCGGGTCCCGCGCGATGGCGATGAGCCCCGCCACCCCGACCCCGCCACTTTCCCCGGCGACGATGCACGGGTCGCCCGGCGACGGCCGCGCGAGACGGTTCATCGCGGCGACCGCCTCATCCTCCCCCACCGTCATGAAGGCGTCGGCGCAGCGCGCCAGGATCCGCCACGCCACCATCGACGGCTCGTAGCACTCGAGCATCGCCATCACCGTCGGCGCGCCATGCGCGATCTGGACCCGCTTCCCTGCCCTGGCACTCTCGAGCAGGCAGGCCGCGCGCGCCGGCTCCACGACCACGACCCGTGGCCAGTGTCCGGAAAATGCATCGGCCAGATACGCTGCCATCGCCGCCGCCAGGCCGCCCACCCCGGCCTGTACGAACAGGTGCGTCGGCGCCTCGGGCACCTGCTCCACCATCTCGTGCATCAGCGCGGTGTAGCCCTGCATCACGATACCGGGAACGCGCTCGTACCCGGGCCACGAGGTGTCCGACAGGAGGATCCATCCCTCGCCCTCGCACACCCTCGCCGCTTCGGCTACGGAATCGTCGTACGTCCCCGTCACCCGGCGAATCTCGGCGCCGTAGCGCGCGATGGCGTCGACACGCTCGTCGCTCACGCCGCCGTGTACGAAGATCACCGCGCGCGCGCCGGCCTCGCGCGCGCCCCACGCCACCGATCGGCCATGGTTGCCGTCCGTCGCGCAGGCGAAGGTCATCTCCTGCGCGACCGAGCGGGCCGCGCTCCCCCACAGCTCATCCGCGCGAAGCGCTCGGCCGATGCGCGCCTCTGCCTCCTCTTCCACGAGCCGAGCTACCGCGTACGCGCCGCCCAGCGCCTTGAAGCTGCCGAGCCCGAAGCGGCCGCCCTCGTCC
>Ga0136611_10003842_pt1 | contig 10515 bp, 8 predicted proteins | sample AntDrymUQ2232306_2_FD_106645 | JGI IMG/M metagenome (GOLD analysis project Ga0136611, IMG submission 106645) | Polar desert sand microbial communities from Dry Valleys, Antarctica - metaG UQ223 (23.06) | ecosystem: Environmental > Terrestrial > Soil > Desert | place: Antarctica: Dry Valley... | reverse complement strand
GCGCTGGATACCCAGCACTTCATGACCGATGGCATCGCCGTAGCCAAGGGTCGCGAGCACCTGATGAATCGCGACGGTCATGCCTGTGTCCGCGCCATCTGCGTCATCTGCGGGCTAGCCCGCGCCGCCGCCGCCGCCACCGGGCCTGCGGCCGCGACGCTGCGGACGTCCGCGACGTTGCTCGCGGGCCCTCTGATCGCCTTCCACCTTCGGCTTGCCCTGTGGCATCTCGGCAGGTGTTCCGCTGTCGGCTTTGGCGGCTGCGGGACGTTGCCGGTCGTTCGGCCGGCGCTGCTCGGGACGCGGACCGCTGTGTTCGTGACGCCCGCGCTGGTCGCGGCGCCCGTCGCGCGGATCCCGGCGTGGCTCCGCCGGGCGGTTGCTGACGGCTGCAGGCGGCCTGGATTCGGCCGGCGCCTGGCTGCCGGCGCTCGGCGAAGGCGACGCCGCGGCGGCAGATCGTGGTGCCTCCACTGCTCGCGTCTCGCGATAGGCGCCGCTCGGCAGCTGCTTGACGATCGACTCAGCGGGCGGTTGCGTCCGCCGCCGCCTGCCGAACCAGCCAGGCATCGGCTCCATCGTTCGCTTGCTGGTTTCGTTGGACAGCTGTTGCAGCATGTCGACGTACCTCTTCTCGATCACCGGCCACGCGTAGTTCTTCTCGAAGAAGGCGCGGCCGTTCCGGCCGAGCGCCGCCTGCAGGCTGGACGTCGTATCGATCGCGCGCATCGTCGCCACGAACTCGGAATAGTTCTCGTAGAACAGCCCTGCGTTGCTGCGCAGGCATTGCCCCTGCAGCACGTCGCACTTTGCGTTGGCGAGCACCGGCTTGCCCATCGCCCACGCTTCGAGTGCCACCATCGACAGGCTCTCGAGGTACGACGGCATGATCAACAACTCCGCCGCCGCCATCGCGTCGTACTTGTCCTGATCCTCGAGGAACCCGAGATGATGAATGCGCGGGTGTTTCGGAATCGGGATATGTGCCGTGCCGATCAGCACGAGATGCATCCCTTCGACCAGCGAAGCGCTGTAATGCTCGAAGAATTCGAACAGCTCGCCGCAGCCCTTGTTCTCGTCGATCCGCCCGACGTAGATCGCGAAGCGATCGCGCATCTCGAACTTCTGCCGGAAGCGCCCGCCGTTCGAGCGCTCGGGAATCTCGGAGCCGACGCCGACGACGACGCTCGGAACGGATTCATTCCTCGAAACGCTTTGAATCAGCGCCCGCTCTTCGTACGAGTTGTACATGAACGCGCGAACCCCGCGGAAGATCGGCGGATAGAGGCCTAATCCAAGGGCGTTGTCGCGCTCGGCGGTCGGGACCAGTATCGCTTTCGACGCCACGGCGCGGCAGCCATGGAACGAATGGTGATAGCGGAAACTGAAGAAGATAAAGAAGTCGTAGTCGGCTTCATGCTGCTTGATGTGCTCGACCAGCGCGGGACTGGTCGGGCCCTCGGCGTCGAGCCAGGCGAGCTCGTCGCGCAACGAATGATGCTGCGTGAAGACCTTCTCGGACCACTTCGCGAACTCGACGGGACTGCGCTCGAACGCCACCGCAAAGCGATGCACCGGGATGCCGTGGACGTTCTCCATGCCTTCCGGCAATTCGTTCTTCCACGAGATGTAGTCACGATGCGCGCAGGTCGTCAGCACCTCGACCTGGACGTGTTTCGCCAGGTGCTCGGCCACGTACCGCGCATGCTGCTCGGCGCCGCCGTTAATGTCGGCGCCGTACCTCTGAACGACGACCGCGACCTTCACTGCAGATCGTCTTCGCTGGAACCAGGCTTGTCCCGGCGAGGCTCATTGGATTCTTCCGGGGCGAAGGCGGATGCCTGAGGTGCCTGAGGTGCGTCGGAGGCGACGGCCGTGTCACGGCTCTCGAACGCCGTGTCTAGAGCATCGGGGCGTTCGAGCGGTTCCGGCACATCAAAGGCCTCGCCGCTCTCGCCGTCGTCACCATTCTCATCATCTTCGCCGTTATCGAACCCCTGCTCGCCAGCCGGTCCCTGCAGGCCGATAGCGCCTGCACCTGACGCACCCAAGGTACCCTCGGCACCTTGACCCCCTTCGGCACCTTGACCACCGCGTCGCCCTCGGCGGCGGCGCCGGCGCTTACGTCCCGAACCGTCGCCCGCTCCCTGCTGACCGCCTGTCCCGGCGGGCACGAAGCCTTCAAGGCCGCCCGTCGACGTCTGCGGCGCGGGCGTGTGATCGTCATCCACCGGCGCGTGCCGCTCCGACGTGCGCACGACTTCGGGCCGGTATTGCACCACGCCTTCAAGCGCGCGCACCCGGCGCTCGCTGAAGTCGAGGCGGCTCGACAGAGACTCGACCTTCATGCGCAGGTTCTGGACCTCGATGCCCATGCGAGTCGTCTCGAGGACGATGTTGTGCAGCACTTCGTAATACAGCGCGTTCCACTCGCCGCGCGAGCGTTCGAGCTGGCGTTGTTCCACCGATCTGCGGGCTTCGCGCTTGAGGAGGTCGACGTTGAACAGGGCCTGCATGTGCAGCACCTGGTTGAGCGTGTTCGGGTTGAACATCAGCTTCAGCAGCGGCGCCAGCAGCTTCCTCGAAAAGCGCATCACGCTGCGGTGCGACGCAAACAGCGTCTGATCGTCGAACGTGTAGGGCGGCTGGATCTTCGGCGGCTGGATGTCGACCGGCTCGACGGCGGGTCGGCTCTTGCGGAATTGATCGAGGAGGTCGGAGCGCAGGTTCTTCGGATCGAGAAATTTCTCGAGCCGCACCGACGCCAGCTCGCGGATTTCCTCTTCGGTGTAGTCGGCGCCCCTCTTCTCGAGGATGCGCTGGCGGATCTGCTTCATGATCTGCTCGACGTCGACCGACTCGGAACGAATGTTGAACTCGCTCATCGCCACAGTCCTTTTTTCATCGTCATCTGTGCCTTCTGCGGCTTAGGCCGAGCGGGGCGGCGTGTGCCGCCGTCGGCTGGCAAACTCCGGCGCGTCCTCGATGCAGGTGCCGTGAGTGCCCAGTGTTTGTTTGAACGCACCCATGCCGGCGCGCGGGATCGCGGCCGACGTCGCGTCAACGTTCGGGGAACCGTTTTCATCCGGGACCAGGTGTTCCGGGTTTTCGCATAACCGTCCCCACGGGGCGTGCGTGTCCGTGCGGACCCTCGGCGACGTCTTGAATATCGCGACCTTCGCTCGTTTCAATAACCCCTTACGATCCGAACGGTCGATAGACGATCAGCACTACCGCGACGCCCCACAACGCAACACATGCGAGCAACGGCCGGTCCGTGAGCAACATGTCCGATGGACTTCCCCCGCCCGACTTGCGATGGACGAGATAGAGGTACCGGAACAGCCCATAAATCGGAAACGGCGTTGTCAGCACCATCCATTCGGTGCCGAACGCAGCATGCGTCTCAGGGCTCGCACAGTAGATGATGTAGGCGACCATCGTCGCCGCGGCCACTACACCGATCATCTGGTCGAGCAAGTACGGGTCGTACTCCTCCAGGATGCGGCGATGTCCCTTCGCGCCCTCCGCGAGCAGCGTCATCTCGTGACGCCGCTTCGCCAGGCCCAGGAACAACGCCCCGAGCATCGTGCACACCAGCAACCAGTTGCTGACATGCACGTGAATCACCAAGCCGCCGGCTACCGCCCGCAGCACGAAACCGACTGCGATCGTCATCACGTCGAGAATGACGATGTGCTTCAGCCAGCGGCTGTAAACGACGAACAACGCGAGATACGCCGCGGCCGTCACCCCGAATGCCGGTCTGAGCGCAAATGACGCGGCCAACGCGATCACGCTCAACCCGCCCGCCGACGCGAGTGCGGCGCCCGGCGACAAGTCGCCTGCCGCAATCGGGCGCATCCGCTTCAGCGGATGCCGCCGATCCTGCTCGCGGTCCGACACGTCGTTGATCAAATACACGGCGCCGGATAACGCGCAAAAAATCAAAAAGGCCGCCGAGGCATACGCCAAGGCGGCCGGATCGAGCAATTTGACGGCGAAAATCAGCGCCGCAAAAACGATGAGGTTCTTGGTCCACTGATCCGGTCGCAGCGATACGAACAGGCTCGCCGCCGTAGACCGAGTCGCCACTGACTGATTACGCCTTACTTGTAGCTCTTGATCGCTTCCGCCTCGGAGTCGAACGTGTCGAACACGGTCAGTAGCTTGGTGATCGACAGCAAGTCCTCGATGCGCTTGGTCAGGTTGAGCAGCTTGAGACTGCCGCCCTGACGGCTGACCGTGGTGTACGTCCGAACCACTTCACCGAGGCCCGCGCTGTCGATGTAGGGGACAGACTCGAGGTTCAACAACAGCTTCTTCTTGCCGGCGGCCAGAAGGCTGTTGATCTTGTCTTTCAGCATCTCGTCACCTTCGCCCAGGGTCATCTTGCCCTTGAGGTCGAGGACGGTCACATCACTTACGGTGCGTTCGACGATTTCCATTCGCTAGGTCCCCTGCGTCGTAATCACTTGCAAACACGAAAGATAGGCGCACGTAATCTACCACATGCGCCCACCCCCATTTACTCTGTTTCCCTGCGCATCTTCTTACGATTGCGCTTGCGGGCGAGCGCCTGCTTTGCGCGGCGCTTGTCACCCGGCTTCAGGTAGAAAGAGTGCTTCTTGATGTCCTTGATGATGTCTTCCTGCTGCACTTTGCGCTTGAAACGTCGCAACGCGCTTTCGATCGACTCACCTTCCTGCAATTTCACCTCGGCCATCTTGTAGTCACCCCCTTCCTGGTCAGATTTTTTTGGCTCTCAAACCCCAGATCACCAGATCGTGTTGACTCTGGCTCCAATCGGTGTCGGGCCAAGTATGCTAGGCTATCACATCCCCCAAGACCGGTAATGGCGCAAATAAACCGTTTAGATTCAAGCATTTAGCTACGTGCACGAAGCTCAATAGGTCGTGAGGATCCTCGTTCTCGGCTCCGGCGCACGCGAGCACGCGTTGGCGTGGAAGCTCTCGCAAGACCCGGACGTCACCTATGTAATCTGCGCCCCCGGCAACCCGGGGATCGCTCGCGGTCTTGCCACGGCACCAATCGACATACTGGACACCGACGCCGTGATTCGGCTGGTTGACCACGAACGCATTGATTTGACCGTCGTCGGGCCGGAGGCGCCGCTTGGACGCGGACTCGTCAATCGGTTCGAAGCGGAGGGCCGCAAGGTGTTCGGTCCGACCCAGGCCGCCGCCCAGCTCGAGACCAGCAAGGCCTTCGCGAAAGATTTCATGGCGCGCCACAACGTGCCAACCGCGCAGTACCGCGTCTGCACCTCCGCTGATGAAGCGATCGCGGCGATTCGAGCCGGCGAGTTCGGTGATGCGCTGGTCGTCAAGGCTGATGGTCTGGCCGGCGGCAAGGGCGTGGTCGTCGCTGCCGATCGCGCCACCGCCGAAGCGGCGGTGGTATCCGCCATGACCGACAAGAGCTTTGGCGATGCGGGCTCCCGGATCGTGCTCGAGGAGTTGCTGTCGGGGCCTGAAGTCTCGTTTTTTGTCGTCGCCAACGGCGAGCAATACGTCTCGCTCCTGTCCGCGCAGGACCATAAACGCATCTTCGACAACGACCAGGGTCCGAATACCGGCGGCATGGGCGCGTTCTCGCCCAGCCGGTTGATGAACGACGCGATGCAAACCGTGGTCGAACGGACGATTGTCGAGCCGGTGTTGCGCGGGATGGCCGCCGAAGGTAATCCGTTCCGCGGCTTTCTCTATGTCGGCTTGATGCTGACCGCCGATGGCCCAAAGGTGATCGAGTTCAACGTTCGCTTCGGGGATCCGGAAGCGCAAGTGGTATTGCCGTTACTGGGTAATTTGTCGGGTCTCCTTCGTTTGGAGGGCGATGGCTTTAGCCGTCGCCGCGACGACGCTGTGGGGTCAGCGACGGCTAAAGCCGTCGCTCTCCAAACGTCGGTGGGCGTGGTGCTTGCTGCTCACGGGTATCCAGGCGAGGTGAGCACCGGCGACGTCATTCATGGACTGGACGATGTGAGTCGCGACTGTCCAGACGTGCAGATCTTCTATGCCGGCGTTAAACAGCGCGGGGACGATCTCGTCACCGCCGGCGGGCGAGTGCTGACGGTGATGGCGACGGCGCCGTCATTCGCGGTTGCGATCGCGCGCGCCTACGAGGCGGCCAGCAAGATCACGTTCGACGGCATTCACTACCGCCGAGATATCGGCCGCAAAGCACTACTCGTCCCGTAACGCCACGATCGGATCGATTGCCGCGGCCCGGCGTGCGGGCAGCCAGGACGCCAGCAGACCCACGCCAATCAGCATCGCGACGATCGTGCCCAGCACCTGGGGATCCCCGGGCTTCACTTCGAAGAGAAGCTGCTGCAACAGGCGGCCTGATGCGAGTGAGCCGGCAATCCCGCCGAGCACGCCGGCCACGATCGGCAGCAGTGACTGGCGGATCACCAGCGCCGCCAACTGACGCCGCGAAGCTCCGAGCGCGGCGCGCACGCCGATCTCGCGGGTTCGTTGCGATACGTAGTAGGCCAGTACACCGTAAACACCGATTGAGGCCAGCAGCAGCGCGATGAACGCGAATCCTGTCAGCAGCCGCATCGGCGTTTCGCGCCAGTTCACCGAGGACGAGACGATCTGGCCCATGGATTGAACGCGCGCGACCGGCAGATCGGGATCGACGCGCCGCACGACATCCTTGAGGGAGCGTTGCCACGACAGCGGCTCGCCGATGGTCTTGGCCACGACCGTCATTACCGGCCACGCATATTGCGAATACGGCATGAAGAACTCGCGCCGCACCTCGCTATCGAGGCCGAAGTGCCGGGTATTTTCCGCAATGCCGACCACGGTGATCCACGGGTTGGTGTTCTGCAGCGCTCCCATCTTGAACCGCTGGCCGATAGCGTTGCCGGCGGGCCAATAGCGCTCCGCCATCGTGCGGTTGATGATGGCGACCTTATCGCCCTTGGCGACGTCGCGATCGGTGAAATCGCGGCCGCCAATCAACGGGATGCCGAGGGTCGCGAAGTATCCCGGGCACGTCACGCGATATCCGGCGTTCGCGCCATCCTGCGCAGCCGCAACGCGCCCTTCGATGGTCAGCGCACGGCCCGCGTTGGCGCCGCTCAGCGGCAAGTGGCTCACCGCGCCGATGGTCCGCAGGCCGGGCAGTCCTTCTGCCGATCGCGACAGATCCGCGCAGAAGCCCTCCCGCGCCGGCGGACCGTAAGTGTCGTCCTGCGGCAGGGAAACCTGCAGCGTAAGGACATCGCGCGGGTCGAGTCCAGGGTTGACTTGCATCAGGCCTGCGAGGCTCTTGATCAGCAGGCCAGCGCCGCACAACACGACGATCGCGAGGCCGACTTCAACGGCGACCAGCACGCGCCGCGCGGCATTGGCCAGGCCGGTCGATCCGCGATCGCCTTCGCGTAACAACGCCTGCGGCTCACGCCGCCGCAGGCCTGCAAGCGGTGCGAATCCGAACAACGCCGCACAGGCCAGCGACGCGAACATCGCAAACGCCAGAACCCTCCAGTCCATCGTCAACGGGACTTCACCGCGAAATGGCAGCGCGCGGAAGCCCGGTGCGAGCACCAGATCGGCTGCGCGCGTCGCCGCCCAGGTCACGAGCAGGCCGCCCATCCCGCCAAGCAATGCGAGCACGAGAGATTCGGCAAACAACTGCCGAGCGAGCCGCCCCATGCCGGCGCCGAGAGCGAGCCGGACCACGAACTCACGCCGGCGCGCGAGGGCCCGGCCCAGCTGAAGATTCGCGATGTTGACGCAGCCAATCAGCAGCACCATCGCGACCGCGCCCATCAGCGCCGTCAGCATGGTGCGCAGAATCCGGACGCCTTGGTCGGACATGCGCGTCAGCGTTGCGCCCTCGTCGCGGTTGTCTTCGTACTTCTGCTGAAGCGAGCGGCCAACCTGTTCGACGTCCGCGCGCGCCGCGTCGAACGCCACGTCCGGACGTAACCGCGCGGCGACCCAGAACGAGTGCGACCCTCGCTGGCGATCCTGGTCGGTGGTTCCAAATGGCACCCACACGCCGGTTCGCGCCTGCGGGAACTCGAATCCCGGCGGCATCACGCCGATCACTTCGAATGGTTCGCCGTTGAGCCGCAACTGCTTGCCGATCGCCGCTGCGGAGCCGCCCAGGTGCATTCGCCACACGCTGTCGCTGATCACCGCAACGCGATGTCCGGGCGCCTCCTCCTGCTCACTGAAGACGCGCCCCATCGCAGGGGATACCGCTAGCGTGGTGAACAGGCTCGATGACGTCCGGAGGCCGGGCACCTGCTCGGGTTCCTGATCGGAGGCAACGTTGAAGGTGCGGTACTCCCAGATGCCCATCGACTCGAAGCTGCGCGTCTCGCGCTTCCAGTCCTCGTAGTTGGGGTAGGCGACGATGAACGTCTGTTCGCGATTGTCGCGGTCGGATTCCCAGAGCAGCGTCAGTTGTTCAGGGTAGGGGTAGGGAAGCGACCCGAGCAGCAGTGCATTGATGATGCTGAACACCGCCGTGCACGCGCCGATGCCGATCGCAAGCGTCAGGATCACGATTGCCGAGAAGCTGCGTTCGCGGCTGATGACGCGCACCGCATGGCGAAGATCGGCCGTGAGTCCACTTTTCCAATCGCCGCTGTCGCGCGCGGCCCGCTGACGCCTGTCGCGGTCCGCAACCGCGATCGCGAGCGGCCCCATGCGGCCGAGCTCGGCTGCTACCTCCGCGTCAGCTTCAGCCGCGGTCTTGCCGCTGCTGATCGCGACGCGGTGCAGATCGTTCAGGTGCTCGGCGATCTCGTCGATCGCTTCGCGATGCGCTGACGGTGTCACGCCCTCGGCGGCCAACCGTTCGCGGACGCGGCCGGCCCAGTCATTTTGTGCCGTCTGCACCTGCTGTGGCTTACGCATGTTTCAAGCCCGCCGCCTTGGTGAGCGCATCCACGAATGCGGCCCACCTGCCGCGCTGCGAGGCCAGGGTCTTCCGGCCGCCGGCCGTCAGCTTGTAATAGCGGCGCCGCCGTTGCCCGGCTTTCTCGACCCATCGCCCCTGGATCCACTTCCGATCCTCGAGCTTATAGAGCAGCGGATACAGCGATGCGACGTGGAACGTGAGTAGCCCGCCCGACTTGCGCGAGATCTCTCGCGCGATGTCGTAGCCGTGGAGTTGGCCGTCCTCGAGCGCCGCAAGAATCAGCAGCTCGGCGCTGCCCTTGCGCGCAGCCGACTCCAGTAAGGGGTCACCCATATGTGGCAGTCACATATATCAAGGCCGGCTCAAAAGTTCAAGAGGCTCGGGCAAGTGTCAAGGTTAAAAAGGCGCTTACCGCGGGAGCAGCGCTTTGAGCGCGTCGTCGAGGTGGGCGCGAAATGTGTTGGTGTTGTGGCCTTCCGAGACTTCCAGGTAGGTGACGGGAGCGGAGAACTCGTCGAGGGTGGTGCGCAACAGCCGGGCGCCGTCAATCATCGAGTCGTAGACGCCGCCCAGCACGAAGAACTTGATCGACACGACCGCCGCGCGCGCGTTGGCCTGGTTCGAGACCACGGTGGCGGCCTGGGCCGGTGGTGCGAGGGCCGCGCACAGCCCGAACACCGAAGGGACCGCCACCGCGAGATCGACGGCTCCATAGGCGGCGAGCGAGCTGCCCAGAATCACGCGATGATCCGGTGTCGGAAACGTTCGGAAGCGCTTGTCGACCATCGGCACCAGTTCATTCGCGATGAACGCGCGCCAGTTCGGGTTACGTGAATATTCTTCCTGGCGATCCGCCGGCTCCGAAAATACCGCGATCACCGGCGGAATCGTCTTGTTGGCGATCAGGTGATCGAGCAGCCGCGGCACGTCCATCTTCTCCACGTAGTTCGCGCCGTCGAGGACGTAAACGACGGGGAAGAGCGCATCCGGGGCCGCCGCATAACCGGGCGGCACGTAAATCCAGATGCGGCGCTGGCCCGCCAGCGACCGCGCGTCGATCGTCTCGGCGAGCAGCTCGCCTTTTGGCGCCGATCCCAATTCATCAACCTCCGGCTGGCGGTCGAAGAACGGCATGCGCACTTCGGAACGCGGCCCGGCAAACGCCTGCACCGTTCGCGGGTTCATCGGGTCAGGGATGTACTCCTTGTTGAACAGCAGTCCGTACTCGAGGCGCGCATTGGTGTAGGACGTAGCCTGCAGAAACGACCATGAGGTTCCGTCGATCCGTGTCGGCTTGCCAATCGAGACGTCGTAGCCCTGCGGCGTCACGGCCCAGGCGTTGAAGTCGCCGACGATGCGAGGCGTCTGCCCGTCTTTGTCCCTGGCGAGAAACGTCAGTCGAGTCTGGTTCTCGATGATCGGCGTGCCGCCCTTGGCGGCGATGAATTTTTCCACCGCCGCGTCCCGCGCCGCCGGCTCCAGTCCGGCCAGCTGCTGTTGCAGCGCCGACCACGATTGCGGCTCGTTGGCGCAACCGGCGACTAGCAGCACCAAGCACAAGGGCACCCAGCGCACCGCACGCACCCCACGCACCGTACCCACCGT
>Ga0136611_10003841_pt1 | contig 10521 bp, 10 predicted proteins | sample AntDrymUQ2232306_2_FD_106645 | JGI IMG/M metagenome (GOLD analysis project Ga0136611, IMG submission 106645) | Polar desert sand microbial communities from Dry Valleys, Antarctica - metaG UQ223 (23.06) | ecosystem: Environmental > Terrestrial > Soil > Desert | place: Antarctica: Dry Valley... | reverse complement strand
TTTGGAACATCATCGGCAACAATCAAACAAGGATAACAATCCGTTCATCCTTGAAGATGATTAGGTTTGGACTTTCAGTCCATTTTCAAACCTCTGCACTTCCAGTGCAGAGTCGTTTAGTTTAATTTTCTCAGTTCGATGTTTATGCACGGCGGCATAATGCATATTTTCGGCAATATGCTGTTTTTGTGGGTGTTTGGCGATAATCTGGAAAATCAGCTCGGACACGTTCGCTACGCCGCTTTTTATATCGTCTGCGGAATTGCCGCCGCGCTCGCGCAAGTCGTGTTGGATACGGACTCGATAATTCCGATGCTCGGCGCGTCGGGCGCGATTTCGGGCGTTCTCGGCGGTTATCTGCTGCTCTTTCCGCGCCGCCGCGTTCGCGCTCTGATTTTCAATTTCCTGACGGAAGTTCCGGCGTTTATCGCGGTTGGAATCTGGATTGTTTACCAAATCGTCATCGGTTATCTAACTCCGTCGGGAACCGGCGGTGTTGCTTATGCGGCACATATCGGCGGATTTATCGCGGGACTCGTTTTGATAAAGATTTTTGCCATCGGCAGGCAAAAATCAAGTGTTTAAATCTCGAAATTTTTAAGTTTATAAACTCCGACCGCAATTCGTTCGGCAAAACCTTCTTCAACGAGCGCGTGATTTGCCATTCCGGCTTCCTTGCGCTTGAAACCGAGAGCTTTCGACAGTTCGCCGCGATACGTCATTCCGCCCATTTGCAGAAACGCGCGGGCGATTTCCTTAACGGCTTCTTTGCGGGAAAAGGTTTCTGCCGTTTCCCTCGGAAAACGCGCTTCCGCCAAAGTCCAGATATACGTAAATTTAGGCTTATATAAAACTTCCTGCGGAATGACTTTCATACATTTTTGCAATTTGTCCAACGCTTTCGTCAGTCTCGGGCGGGTTGCAATTTCCGCCTCGGCGCGTAAATCCGAAGTTCCCATTTCCCATTCTTTGCGCAATACTTTCAAAATCTTGTTCGCGCTTTCCGACAGAATCTTCTCTTCCCGATTTTTCGGAACGCCCCAAACAGCATTGAAATATGGAATCAATCTGGGAGCGATGAACATTGCGCGGCTTTTTATTAATTTGCCGTAATAAACCTTGCCGCGCATCATCACTTCGTCTTTGAGCGTCCACGCCAGACTCATCTCGTAATCCTTCTGCACATTTTTCGGCGAATAAGCGTCGCGCCTGCCGCAAACGGCGAGATAAACGCTCGGCAGATTCGTGCGCGAGTCGGTCAAAGCTAAACAAAAGCCCAAATCTTCAACCAAATTTTCTACTTCGATTGCTTTTTCGATTTTCAAAATTTCTTCGCGCCGCCACTTTTTATCACGGAATTGTTCGATTTCTTCGGGAAGATTATTCATTTAGCCGATTTTATGATTTTTAAGGCAAAAGAAAAAGAACGCCGAAATGTTTCCGGCGTTCTTTTTCGAGTTTTCATCTGCGATTGTTTTATGGATTTTTCTCGACGATCAGATAAACGTCCCACGCCCAACGATTAATTTGTGTGCCGTTTGCGTCTTTAACTTTCGCCCGGTATTTGAAGCGATTGCCGTGTTCGTCCGTTCGTTTCGATTCCTTGTAATCGAGTTCAATCATTGCCAAACCAAGCTGACTCAGCGTTTTTAATTCAGCCACTTCGGATATTCCGTTGTGATTTGTGTCCTGCCATAACCGCAAACTTTGAAAAATCGTGTCCTGCGCTGTAATCCGACCGTCGCCGTTTCCGCCGTTTGCCAATTCATCGAATTCGGCTAAAGCCAGAAATCCGTTTTTCTCCTGCTTTTGCGTCGGCGCGGGCTGCTCGGTAAAATTACCGAATAATTCTTCGCCGTCGTCAATCTGTCCGTTGCCGTTTCTGTCAAGCGCGAGCCATGCATCATCCGAATTTGCGCTCGTCCATGAAATTTGTTCCTGTCGGGAATCGGCGTTGATGTCGAAACGCGCTCCGTTTGAACTGCTTGTCAAATTAAAACCATTGCCCGCAACGTCAATGACTATCGGCGAAAATCCGCACTGACAATAAGTCCAATCGTAATTTCCGCCAAGAGCACTACAATCTTGTAATTCCCATGGTTCGGGGTTACAAGCAGTGCATCTTTGGGCTGTATCGCCCTTGAAAATCTTTGCGCTCGTGTCCGTTTCTGCGCTTCGACATTCAGCAGTATAACAAGGGGCATCATTCCAACGACAGTAAGTTGTATCCCAAGTAGCTCGCCGACAAGGTTTGTTAGGACCTGCCGTTGGACAGCCGGGACAAGTAACTGGACAGGTAATTTGTGGCGATTGTATCGTTCTTATTCTTATAATGTCATCCTCTTCAGTACAAGTCCGACCAAAAGATGCGCCTCTGCTATCTGCATTACAAGTCACTTGACTTGTGACTTCGCAATTGGCACCGCCGCGACTCTCACAATGTAGTTGGTATTGTTCGCTAGGATGCGTAGGAGAACAATTGGGGGTTGTTCCTTGAGCTGGAATACCGCTAGAATCAGATGTGTCACATCTGATTCTTGCACAGCGCACTCCCGATCCTTCCGTATAGATTTCACAGTTTGGCGTTCCTACTTGACGGGTCGAACTTTGAGAAACAATTACAACTGTAGCTGTGCAAAGGAACACAAAAAGAATTACTGAAATCAGCAATAATCGAGCGTAATTCATTTTTTTTGCCTCCTTTCAGGTTGAATATTCTCTTTTATTTCGTTTAATTTACTTAAAATCTGCTCGTCGCTTTTCCCTTTTTGATTTTTAACAAAACCGATAATACTTTTGTAGCCGTTCCGAAAACCGTCCTGCCACTTCTCGTTCTTGCTTTTCGAGATTTCGGGCAATGTAATCTCAATATCCTTCAGTGGCTTATCCATCAAAGTCCTTAAGTTTAATAGTTCACGATTTTCGATAAAACTCTCAAAATACTCGATTGCCATTTTCGCGCCAACGAGTCCACCAGCTATTTGTTCTGATTGACCTTGAGTATCTTCTCCCCAATAACTACCATCCTCAAACTCTACGTAATCAATTAATAAAGATAAGTTTTTGTTTAGCTTTATATTTTCGCGTTCTACAATTAATTCTTCGTTGTAAGTAATGCCTGTTTGAAATAATTTTGCAGGAAAGAAATCAGTAGAAATCTTTCCCGAGTTTTCACTCCTTGCCTCAGTTACATATCCTCTGATTGATTTATTACTGATGTTTTGCACACTATAGTTAATCATTTGATAATTTTGATTAGAATTATCGACATTAACTATTGTAATGAGTAAAGGATTGTTAGTTTGCTTTACCACTTCAACTGTAATTGGTGTTTGATTTTTTAGCTTACTGTCAGAAGTTTGCGCTAAGACCGTGCGGAACAAAAAAGCGGCTATCAAAGCGTTTAACAGCATTACAAAAGCGAACGCTACCAAGTAAGTTCTCTTGCTCAATTTAATATTTTTCATTAGAATTTCTCCTTTCTGCTCGTGGAAGAGCGGTAAAATGGTTGACAGAAAGATTGTTTGGTCGGTAAGAAAGGCTAAACAACCGCGAAGTTTGCGAGTGAGCAATATTGACGGATTGCTCCAGAACTAAAGTGATTGTAGATTGCTCCAGAAAAATATATTCCTGAAACCGGAGGATGTCAAGAAAAATTTTCAAACGCAAAAAAGCCGGGTGAATATAAAGTTATTCACCCGGCTTAAACCATCGAAAAAAGCAAAATTAACGAAGCGGCGAAGAAGCCTGCACCGTGATTGACGAGCCTTGTTTAAGTTCTAACTCTTCTTTGCCCAGCACGAGGACCGAACCCGCGCCCGCGCTGCCGCCGATGATTGCGCCGATTGCCGCGCCCTTGCCGCCGCCCGCGATGGCGCCGATAAGCGCGCCTAAACCCGCGCCGATGCCGCCGCGTTTGACGGTTTCCGTCGTTTGATTATCGCCCTTTGCCGTGCCTTCCGCGTCAACTTTGACGGTTTTTCCGTTTTGGTCGGTGACGTTTTGCAAAAATCCGGCGAAATCGTAAGTTTGTCCGTTTCGCAAAGTGATTCGCTCGAAATTAAACGTCACGTTCGAGCGTCCCGAAACCTGACCGGAACGGGTTAAACCGGAAATATAACCTTCGACGGTCGCGCCGCGATATTGGTTCGGAGATTGCACGGTCATCCGAAAACGGTCGTTATTCTGCGAAACTTTAGTGTTGATTTCGTTGTCGAGAATTCCGGTGACGATAGTTCCGTTCGGCACGATGTAATTGCCGCGCCGCGCGGTTGAAGTCGTCGGATAATTGTTCGGAGCATTATTCGGATTAGTGCGGTTATCCTGGTCGTTGCTCGAATATGTTCCGTCATCGGTCGGGTAGTTTCCGCTTTGATTCGCGTTTTGATTGCCGTTAATGCCGAGCCGAGCGATTGCATCGGTTTTTTGATAAACGCTGTCTATAAAAAGCGTTTCTTTCAAGTAATCGGTCGTAATGCGGCGCGTAACTTTCATACTTCTGCCGCCATCGGTCAAAGCGAAAGTCACCGTATAATCCGTTTCGCCGCCAATGCTTGAAACAACGAGTTCCTGTCCGCGCAGAGCGGCGCGAACGCGGATTGTTCTGCCATTTGCATTTTCGGTTCTGGTCGTTCCGTCGGCAAGAAAAGTAATCGGAGCGGCTTTTGAAGATGCGATAATTACCTGATTGCCGCGAATATCAATCGCAATTTGTTCGGGCGCTTCGAGTTTTTCCTCTAAATCGCTTCGCGCAGAATCATTTTCAACATTACTGTTTCTAATTACTTCGCTTGTATTTTCGCTTCTTGAATTGTCTAGTCGGTAAGTTCCTGTTAAACCTGAATTCGTTGAAGTGTTTCCATTTGTAGTTGTCGGATAATTATTCGGATAACGGTCGTCGTTCGCAGAGCCGGAGTTTCCGTCGTTCCAATTTCCGGCGACGCTGTATTTGACGGCAAGACGGTCGAGCAATGCCCGAACGCTTGTCCATTCGGTTTCAATCCGGCGATTTTGCCGGTTCAAACTTAAATAATCGTTGACGTTTCGCGCCGCATCGAGAATACGTGAAATATCGTCGCGGTTTTCGCGGCGGCGGTCGAGATTTGTTTCAAATTCGTTGATTTTACTGCCTAAATCGCGCAGATCATTTTCGATTTCAACGATTTCGTCAGTGTCTGCCGAATTGTTTTTGAGTTGATACGTTAAATTATATTGAAAATCATCAATTTTCGACCGCAAACTCCGCACAATATCGCGGACTTCGCGCTCATTGCGCCTGTTTTGGGCGTTCGATTGTCCGACGCTCCCTAAAATCATTAAACCGATGACGAAATAACCCGTAAACATACTTCTCAATCTGCTCATATTAATCTCCTTTTTGAACTCGATGCGGGAAAACTCAAACTTCTTGTCTGCGTTCCAATTTGAAGCACTTTTGATGCCAAAAGGTTGTTTGCCGCGAAAAGTTTGGACAAACTACAACAAATTTGTGTTAGAATTCGGCAAACAGACGCTCGAAGGATCGTCTGTAAAAGGATTTTTTCTGATGGCGGACAATATTTACAAAGCGACAATCAGGCACGCGGGCGACGAATTTTTCATCGGCACAACTCCGAGCGGACACGCGCAAATTATTGATACGAAAGGCGAAAGAAAATCGGCGGCATCTCCGATGGAAATGCTCCTTGTCGCGGTCGGCGCTTGCACGGCGGTTGACGTTGTTTCGATTTTGCAAAAAAAACGACAGGACGTAACCGATTATAAAGTCGAAGTTACGGGCGAGCGGCGCGAAGAACTGCCGCGCGCTTTCGTCAAGTTTCACGTTCACCATATCGTGTATGGACGCAACATTTCAGAGCAGGCAGTCGCGCAGGCGATTGAACTTTCCGATACGAAATATTGTTCGGTTGCCGCAACCGTCCGCCCGACGGCGGAAATACAGACGAGTTTTGAGATTATCGAAGTTTCAAAAGAAAACTAAAAAAATATTATGTTTTCAATAAAAAATATCACCAAGCGAGTCGCTCTGATTGCGGCTTTCGCGTTTTTAATTTTCACGAACGCGAATTACGCGCAAACTTTATCCGCGCCGGAAAAAGCGGCGAACGATTTTTATAAATGGTATCTGCACGAATTAAATAAAGACAAATTTCCGGTTGACGACGCAAAACCGCAACTTCTCAAAATGATTTCCAAACGGTTGGGCAAATGGGTTTATTCAAAGACATACCGCGAATACGGCGCGGATTATTTTATTGACGCGCAGGATTGGGATAAAAACTGGGAAAGCGGAATCAAAATTTCAAAAGCCGCAGTCAAAGGAAATACGGCGACGCTGAAAGTAACTTTAATTTCGCCGGGAGAAGATTTCGGCAACCACACACTAAACGTAAAATTGGTGAAGGAAACCGGAAAATGGAAAATTGACCGCATTAAAGGTGAAAATAATTAGCAAATTTCAAAAGAGAAAAAAACATTAATTATGAAAAACAAGTTGATAATTTTTTCGATGATTGTGTTGTCCGTCGCCAACATTTTCGGGCAGGACACGATGAAAAAATGGCAGAATTTCGATTATGCCAGACAAAAAATCAAGACGGCTGAACTTGCCAAACTCGACCACGACCAACTTCAATTGGTTCGCGGTATAGTTTTCGGCAAACGCGGACGCACTTTTAAGGAAAAGCAAATTCAAGCCTTTCTGGAAAAGCAAGCGTGGTATAAACCGAAGGCGAGTTTCAGCAACGCGGTTTTGACCGGCATCGAGCGTGATAATCTGGATTTAATTCGTCTGGCGGAAGCTGAACGTCACGATATAGTCGAGCCGGGCGATTTGCGTCTGTGGCAAACCAAAGAAATTCCCGACGACAAAATTTATTCGGAAACCGCCGCCGGCTGGCGCATTTTGATAGCCGAAGTCGAAGCGATTCACGGCAAGCGTTTTGATGATGAACCGTGGCTGCAAAAATATTTTGATGAACGCTACTGGTATAAACCGAATGCCAGATATTCATCGTCGGTTTTAACCGCGATCGAACGCAAAAACCTGGAAAATCTGCTCGCCAAACACAGCGAAAATAAAAGCGGCTCGGTATCGCTCGGCGATATGGACAAATTTCAGGACGCGCCTTTGACTGAAGAGCTTTTAAAAGGTTTGTCGCTCAACGATTTGCGTCTGATTCGCAATGAGTTTTGGGCGCGGCGCGGACGAAAATTTGTCACACCCGGCTTTCGGCAGTATTTTGAATGGCGCGATTGGTATAAACCTCTGAAAGACCAATCGAAAGTAAAACTGGGCGCGGTCGAAGAGCAAAACGTCAAACTTATCGAAACGGTCGAAGCAAAAATGCGCGAGAAAATCGCGCTCGAACCGATCACCGAAGAAATGGTCAGTGGTTTGTTCGTCGAAGATTTGCGCGTTTTGCGAAATGAAATCTATGCGCGTCGCGGTCGTGTTTTCAAAGATGTCGGGCTGCAAAAATATTTTATTACGCAAGCCTGGTATCAGCCGAACCCGGAATTTAAAGACGAAAATCTGAGCGAAATAGAAGTGAAAAATCTCGCCGTTATCCGCGAAGCCGAACTAAACGCAATCAGCAAATTCTCGGAAGTCGAGGGCTGATAAAGCTAAAATCCGAGTTCCGCGTGTCGGAACTCTCAACTTCAATTTCAACTAAAACAATTCGGGTTGCCGGGTAAATCTTCCAATTTCAATATCCGGCAACCCGAATTATTTAGCGTAAAATCTCGCCGACATTTTTTACTTTGTTCTATTAGCGGCGATGATTTACTCTACTTTTTCGCTGTTACCAACTAAAACGGTAGCGCAAAGTTCAAGTTGTTGCACATATAATGGTAACTGCGAGAGCGGAGAAACCTGTTGCAAACCATCCGAGGCAATTTGCGATAGCTTTAAAAAGGGCTTTTGTGTTCTTCGGAGAAATTGTCTGTTGGAGTAACGTCTTCGGATAAGAAATACCCGCAGACACAGAGTTTTCTTAACGAAACTGTCCAAAGGCGTAGTTTTAAAGAGAATATGATTTTTTCTGGTCTACGGTGTTTCTATAGTAAATAGCCTTTATTCCGAACTCACATTTGTTATGAAATCGTTTGTAATTGTGGGGGTATATCAAAATGTCTAGGCAAACGACATCGCCCGTAATTAAAAATAAACAGGTTAATCAATATCGCATTTTTATTGCCGTTGCCATTATACTTTTGGTTGGCTCAACGATTTTGAATGTCCTATTGTCTCAGAAAGTAAGGTATTTGACTGATACTTTGAACGAACTCGAATCTCAAAGTAGATTAAACGAAGGAGAGAATGTCCCTTCGTTTGAGGCTAAAGATTTATCGGAAAAATCGGTAACAATATCTTACTCGGACACTAATCAACCAACTGTTTTATATATTTTTACTCCGCAATGCCGTTGGTGTTCTGAAAATCTTGCCAATATTAAGGCGTTGGCAAACGAAACACGCGGCAAATACAGATTGATAGGATTATCGCTGAATAAGGAAGAATTAAATACTTACGTCGAAAAAAACAATTTTGATTTTCCCATTTATACAGATATTCCGACTGCGGTTGAGTCGGCTTATAAATTTGGCGGCACACCACAAACTTTGGTTATTTCGCCGGAAGGCAAAGTCATCAAGAATTGGATTGGCGTTTATACGGGCGATGTGGCTTCGGATGTTGAAAGTTATTTCAAAGTAAGTTTGCCCGGAGTAGAAAAGAAAGAGTCTTTAGTGAGGTCTGACGATGAAAACAAATAAATTTTATTTTACGGCTGTGGTCATTTGTTATTTGTTTATGAACGCGAGTTGCGTCTGCGCTCAAAAAAAGGAAATACCTAAAAAACTTGAATCGGAATCTGAAATAAAGGCAAAAGCAGAGCAGAGGAAAATTGCAACTGAAAATCTAATTTTTAATGCTCAAGGGCAACAAGGCGAGATTGCCGCCGATGCTTTGATTCGTGTAGTAGAAACAAACAAAATCATTTCCACACAGAGAAAAGTTGAATTGCTTGAGGAAGCCTTTCGCCGCGCGTCCGACACTCAACATCCGGTCAGGCTCGGATATGCGGGACCAATAGAAACGCGCTCAGGAATGCTCTCGGAAGCATTGGATTTAGAATTAGATAAATTATCGTTGCAAAGCCGTGTGGCTAAAGCAATGCTTGTGCTTGATAAAAAGAGGGCAAGAGAAATGTTCAATGAAATACCGCCTAAATTATCTCTCACACCTGTCGGATGTAAAGAGGGATTTATTTTTCATAATGTAGACAAATTTTATGAAACTCTTAGCGTAGTGTTGGCAAACGGCTTCACTGAGAAGGAGAAAAAACAGAACGCGCATATTTTCTATGCTCTGCCATATATTGAAGGTATTACCTCTCCGGCTCAAGTCGTGCCAATTATTAAAACAATTTTATCGCTTAGACCTAATCAAATTCAATTATCAATTCTAGCCGGTTCTTTCACTCGATCATTAAAAAATGTGGTGAGTGATGACCATTCGTTTAGACAAAGTATGTCGAGTAACAAAACCGCTTCACAAATTATAAATCTGCGTAAAGCATACAACGACAGACAATTGCCTGACCAAGAATTACTAGATGTCTTTCGGGCATATTTGCTCAAACAACTAAGCGGAACTCGTTGCTCTGACGGACTGAAACTCAACAATGAATCGCCGCTCGCCTCGAAGTATTCGTTGCCGAACTATGTGGAATTTGTTAATGCCAATCTGCTGACCGGCAAACCTATTACGGCGGAACAGATTGAACCTTTTAAAATCGAGAACGCCGAACGAAGCCCGGAATACAATCCTGATTCAGGCGAAGAAAATCGTTTGGAAAAATACCGAAAGTTGCGTTTCCCCAACCAAGATAAAGAGGTGTCGGAAATTGAAATAGAACAGGACGAATGGCAAGTTGGATTTTCTCAGCTATTAAACGATGTGGTGGCGTGGACTCCGAACAATATTCTGGCAGAGCAGGATTATTTTCATCAAAAGTGCGCTTTTTTTCAATTACTGCTTGAAATTGCACCGAAAGACAAGCTAGAGTTGCGCGTCAATGCTTTTAATCAATATCTTTCCTTTGTAAGCAACAGTCCGATGCAAAGAGAAAATCGCGCTGAATGGCTGATGCAAGCGCAAAGGTTGTTAAGTCTAATTATCGCGGCTCGCGGAGAAGAAAAAATTAAAATGCAAAGAGCATTAGAAGATACAAATAACACAACTCTCGTTTTATACTTAAAATTGAAAACTTCTAATGAAACCGCCGCCGAACAAATCAATGGACGTGAGGGCGAAACAGCTATTTTGTTATCACGTCGTCTTTTTAACTTAAACGGGCTTGGTGGCGGTTTCGCCCCATATCATCTCAAACGTTAGCTAGGGCGAACGCATTAAAATTTTGTTGAAAATAAAGGCTTTACAAATGTTTGCAATAATTTAACTACTAAAAAATAACGAATTTTCTGTATTTTCAACGAAATGTTTTTCTATTTTTT
>Ga0136611_10003840_pt1 | contig 10522 bp, 9 predicted proteins | sample AntDrymUQ2232306_2_FD_106645 | JGI IMG/M metagenome (GOLD analysis project Ga0136611, IMG submission 106645) | Polar desert sand microbial communities from Dry Valleys, Antarctica - metaG UQ223 (23.06) | ecosystem: Environmental > Terrestrial > Soil > Desert | place: Antarctica: Dry Valley... | reverse complement strand
TTATGGAATAGGCTTACGGTGGTTCCGTCAACAGCAATAACTCTCAAACCTTTCCATCGTTTTATCTCTGAAGCATAATGTCGATAGAAACTCTGTACCAGTATTTTTATCCGGTTCTACTGTGGATATCCCTTAACTTAATGACATTGGCCGCTGCGATCCCGTTTAGATTGCAGGGGCAGTACTACTATGACAGTTTGCTACCGGTGCGAAGAAATTCTGTCCTGAGTAAATTAAACGGGGGCGGCGGCAGTAGCTTTTTGCCACGAGAATATTTTTAATAATCGGGCCTTTAATGGCCAAAACTACTGCAGAGCACCCGGCTGCCTTGAGCGAAGAACCACGGAACCTGCTTTCCAAAAACAACAAATAATCACTGACTCATTACTTTCCTCGTTCTAACCTGACAAAAACCAAAGAAAATTAAGTTTTCTACTGAAACTCACAAAAAAATCTTAATCCCTGCATACTTGCAGATACATCATTGTCCAATATTTCCGTCGTGTACGTGAACAAATCCTTCCCAGCAACTATTTCTATAAACTTTTTTTTAACCAGCATGCAACTAAATACTACCCCTGAACATCTTACCTTTAAAGCATATGAATTTGGATCATAATTTTACTATCGATAGTTTATTGGAGGGTTGTAAGAAAGGTGACAGGAAATCGCAGGAGAACCTCTATAAAACGCTGGCCTCGAAAATGATGGGGGTTTGTATGCGGTATGCCAAGGATGCTTTTGAAGCCGAAGATGTGCTGCAGATGGGTTTTGTAAAGGTTTTTCAAAAGGTTTCTGAATTCCGGGGTGATGGCTCGTTCGAAGGATGGATAAGACGAATAATGGTTAATACGGCTATTGAAAGTTATCGGAAAAACCTCAGGTCGTTAAATGTTGTTGATATCGATGAAGTGTATGAACAGCCTCAAAGTACGTTTGATATGAATGTACTCGAATTAAAGGATCTGATGAAGTTAGTTCAAGCTTTATCAAATGGTTACCGGCTCGTGTTTAATATGTATGTGATAGAAGGATATTCTCATAAAGAAATTGCCATGCAGTTGGGTATAAGTGAAGGAGCGTCCAAATCCCAGCTTTCACGGGCAAGAGCTATATTAAAAGAAAAAATAATTAAAATGGAGGGCTTAGATTATGCATCCAATATCGGATAAAGAACTAGACAAAGTATTCCAGCAACGCTTTGAAGACGTTGAATTTCAGCCTTCAGAAGGCGTTTGGGGAAAGATAGCTGCCAGGATGGACCAGAAGGAAAAGGTAAACAAGCCTTTCCCGGTTTTCTGGATGGCGGCCGCAAGTGTCGTAATCATACTCGGTGCAAGCTTGTGGTTTTACAGGCCGGTGAAAATGATCAAACTACAGGGAACCGATCAAAACCTGGTTCATAATTCGCCGGTAAGTCCTATTTCAGATCTTGGAACGGGTGCAGCTACACTTGATCCACATCAGCCCGAAATTAAAGGGTTTGATTTTTCTAAATTGGCTTCTTCCGAGCAGAAAACTTTTAATACCGTTCAAGAGGAAACCGGAACGAACGAATCTGCTGTCGAACTACCCCGGCAAGATGTAATGGCGTCAACTAATTCCTCAAAGCGGATCAACCTGGAAACTGTCCAGCCAATCAAGGAAGTTAAGGTGCCAAGATACGGCGGAGATCAGTCGCAACTTGATGTTACCCAACCAGATATGATCGCGAGTGCCCCGGTAGTACAAAACGATCTTTTGGTGGATCAAGAGCAAATTGCCCAAAAAAGGATAAGAAGCGTAGGTAGCCTGGTAAATTTTGTGATTTCTAAAGTCGATCGGAGGGACGATAAAATTATTGAATTCAAAGATGGCGATGAGGGTTCAGAAATATCAGGTATCAATCTGGGCTTGATAAAGTTAAAAAGCAGGATTAAATAGAACAAGGAACAAGGTTCAAGGAACAAAGATCAAGGAACAAGGTTCAAGGACCAAGGACGAAGAAATAAAGACAGGATAAAGACATGAAAAGATTACTATTTAGCGCTCTGGTTGTATTTTTAACAGCCCCTGGCTTCGCTCAGGATAATAAGAAAGACACAGTACTGGTGATTACCGCTGATACTGTGAAGAACAATAAAAAGAAAAGCATTACGATCAGAATTGGGACTAACGAGAAAGATACAACCAAACAAGAGATTAAGCCGTCTTCGAAATTTTCGTTCCAGTTTGTAGCTGCACGTTTTGATTTGGGTTTGAGCACTTACAGGGACAATGGAAATTTCAAGCTGCAGGCAGCAAATTCATACCTAGAGCGTGAGACTTGGAAGAGCAGCAATTTCGGATTCGAATTTTTCCAAATGGGCTATCGCTTTAACAGCTATTTCAAAATATATGCAGGAGCAGGACTCGACTGGAATCATATGCGACTTAAGCAGAATATAACGTTCCAGAAAGACAAACCTACGCTTACGTATGTTACCGAAACTATAGATTTCAAGAAAAACCGCTTCTCAAGCCAGTACCTTCGTATCCCTCTTTCATTTCAGCTTCGTACCAAAGACGACAAGAAAGGCAACAAGTTGAATTTTGTTTTTGGACCTGAAGTTGGTTTTCTGCTAAATGGTAAGATCAAACAGGTGAGTAAGGAAAATGGTAAAGACAAATCGAAAGACGACTTTAATTTTAATCCGTTCCGCTATGGTGGTTTCGCAAGGCTCGGCTACGGCGGTACCGGTATATATGTTAAATATTATGGCAATGATGTGTTCGCTGAAGGCCAGGGACCGAAAGATTTTAAGAATCTTTCCTTTGGGTTAATGTTAGGGTTTTAAGGAGAGGGTGAGGTCTGAAGTCTGATACTTGAAATCAACTAATATATTGTGAGAAAATAAGCATGGTTTACGCGGAGCTTCAACCATCGTAGACGTAAGTAAATCACCTGCCCTAGCTTTAGCGACAGCGGGTTTTATTATATTTGGCTTATGTCCGTACCTTTTATCAGTTTAAAAAATGTAAGCAAGCATTACGCTGTCGATCAGGATGCCGGGGTAAGCGATATTAACCTCACGATTGATAAAGGGGATTTTGTAGCAATTGTAGGGGAGAGTGGGAGTGGTAAAAGCACATTACTTAAACTTATGTTCGGTACGCTCGCCCCCAATTCCGGAGATCTTAGCTTTAAGGGTGAACATATACCAGGCCCGCACGAAAAGCTTATTCCTGGCCATGATTCAATGAAAATGCTCAGTCAGGATTTTAATCTGAATCTCTATGCGAAGGTTTTCGAAAATATCGAGAGCATGCTCTCGAATGAAAACGTTCAGGAGAAAAAGCAGAAATCAGTAAACATGATGGAATTGTTGGGGATTGGTGCGCTTGCAGATAAGCGGATTGTTGAACTCAGTGGTGGCGAGCAGCAGCGAGTAGCGCTGGCGAGAGCAATTATAACAGAACCTGAAGTTTTACTGCTGGATGAACCTTTCAGCCAGTTGGATGCGGTGCTTAAAACCCAATTCCGCGCAGATCTTAAGCGTCTGGCTTATGATCTTGGAATTACAATTATAATGGTTTCACATGATCCGGTAGACGGCCTCACGCTGGCAGATAAGATGTTTATTTTAAAAGGAGGCAAACTGATCGAATCAGGCGATCCCAACCGCATTTATGAAAACCCCTCCCATATTTATACTGCCCGTTTATTAGGAAATGCATTTTTCCTCCCCTCAGAAGAAGCCAAACTTATGGGCATAAGGGCCAAAGCCGCCCAGGTGATGATTTATCCGGAGTGGGTACAACTTAAGAGCAGCTGGACCAGTAAGCAATATGAGATTGAGGAAATTTTTTTCAGGGGTTTTTATGAGGATCTTTTACTTGAACGTAAGGGAATCAGGATCCATGCTGTAAACACCAAGCCGGGGATGTATAAGAAAGGGCAGAGGGTGCAGGTGGTGATTGAGAGGTGGTTGGAGTTTGATTAGTTGCTTCGCATCGCTCGCAATGACAATGATATTATTTGCCGGTTATCTTGAATAAATTAATTCGCTGCGCTCGCAATGACAACGATGTCATTTGCCGGTTGTCTTGAAGAAATTAATTCGCTGCGCTAGCAATGACAACGCCCCAGAAATTAAAAAAGGAAAAGGGTTAAAGTTTTGCTCAACCCTTTTCCTTTTTATTCAACTGCTGTCATTGCGAGCGCAGCGAAGCAATTATTTGTCTCGCTAACCAATCCCCAACCTCACTCGTCTTATACGCTTTCTTATCTCCAGACAGATCTTCCGTCACAATCCCTGCGGCAAGGCTCTTATTAACGACGTCTCTTATGAGTTCCGCTTCGTCCTTTAATCCAAATGCGTCTTCGAACATCATTGCGGCTGATAAAACAGTAGCTAGTGGATTAGCGATGTCTTTACCCGTTGCCTGAGGATAGGAACCGTGGATAGGCTCAAATAAGCTGGTATGGAGTCCGATGGATGCGGACGGCATTAATCCCATAGATCCTGAAATTACGGATGCCTCATCCGTCAGGATGTCTCCGAAAAGGTTTTCTGTAATCAAAACATCATAAGAGCTTGGCCATTGAACCAGGCGCATCGCAACAGCGTCAACAAATTCATAGCTTACCGTTACTTCGGGATAATCTTTTTCCATATCCTGAACGGTCTCTCGCCACAGGCGGGAAGTTTCGAGAACATTGGCTTTATCCACGCAGCATAATTTTTTGCCCCGGGTCATTGCCATTTCGAAACCTAATTTGGCTAATCTTATAACTTCATCGCGGGTATAGGTACAGGTATCAAAAGCGGTGTTACCATCATCTTTTCTGCCTCTCTCACCGAAATAGATACCACCAGTTAACTCTCTCAGAATAATCAGGTCAGTTCCTTCGATGCGTTCCCTTTTTAAAGGTGAGTTATCAATTAAAGATGGAAAAGTAAAGGTGGGGCGTACGTTTGCGAACAAGCCGAGTTTTTTTCTCATCTTCAAGAGCCCTTGCTCCGGACGGACTTGTGCTTTAGGATCGTTATCGTATTTAGGATGTCCGATAGCTCCAAAAAGAATCGCATCCGCAGCCATACAGATTTCATGAGTTGCATCCGGATAAGGTTCGCCAACTTCATCAATCGCGCATGCGCCTGTTATCGCAGGCGTCCAGGTAATTTCATGTCCAAATTTTGAAGCGATTGCATTCGATACTTTTACAGCCTGGTCTATTACTTCCGGGCCAATTCCATCTCCTGCGAGCAGGGCTATCTTTAATTTCATTTTTAGTATTTAGTATTTAGTAATTAGTATCTAGTAATTTATTGCGCCTAACGTCAGATTATATTCAGCATTTTCTGCGTCGACTTAATTGCGCAAACGGTTTGATCTGAATCCAGTCCGCGGGTTGTAAATTTCTTTGTTGGCGTTTCCCAGGTGATGATCGTTTCACATAATGCATCCGAATTGCTTCCGGGAGCGATTCGAACAGCGTAATCGACCAATTTCGGCAGGCACAGCTCCTTCTTAGTGTACACTTTGGTTAAAGCTTTCATAAAAGCATCGAACTGGCCGTCGCCCTGTGCATTTTCTTCAAACAGTTCTCCATCTATTCGGACGGCTATCGTTGCAGAAGGACGCATTCCCTTGGAATGGGTTAGCACATACGACTCGACAATAACTTTGTCAGCGTACAAATTACTATCGAGAACATCCGAAATGATGTAGGGAAGATCTTCGCGGGTAACCGTTTCTTTCCTGTCGCCCAATTCAATAACCCGTTGAGTTACTCTTTTCAGATCTATATCGCTTAATTTGAGCCCAAGCTCCTGCAGATTCTTTTCAATATTAGCCTTGCCGGAAGTTTTTCCCAACGCATAAGAACGTTTTCTGCCAAATCTTTCTGGCAGCAAGTCGTTGAAATATAAATTGTGCTTGTTATCACCATCGGCGTGGATGCCAGCTGTTTGGGTAAACACATTTTCACCAACGATTGGCTTATTAGAAGGGATTCTAATTCCCGAAAAGGTTTCTACAAGCTTGCTTACCGTATAGATAAAAGATTCTTTAACTGACACCTCAACTTCCGGAATAAAATCATTTATCACAGCAACCGCGCTTGACATTGATGCATTTCCTGCGCGTTCACCCATGCCATTTACCGTCAGGTGCAAACCATCAATACCGGCTTTTACAGCTTCCATAATATTTGCATTACCCAGATCATAGTCATTATGAGCGTGGAAATCGAAATGGAGATTCGGATACCGGGCTCTAATATCCCTTATATACTGGAAAACCTCCGCGGGGGTTAGAATTCCCAGGGTATCAGGAAGCATTATTCTTTTAACAGACTGTGTCGACAAAAAATCGATGTACTGATAAACGTAATCGGGGGAATTTCGCATCCCATTACTCCAGTCTTCCAGGTAAATATTAGTAGCAATTTCGTGCGATTCAGCCAACATGATTACCTCGGAAATTTCACTAAAATGCTGTTCGGGCGTCTTCTTTAGTTGGTGAGTCAGGTGGTTTAAGGAGCCTTTTGTCAACAGATTCTGAACTTTTACTCCTCCCTTTACCATCCAGTCAATAGAAACACCATGATCAACAAACGCAAGAACCTCAATTCTATCCGTATATCCGTTAATAGCGGCCCAGTCAGTAATAGCTTTAACTGAGGCAAATTCCCCGTCAGACACGCGTGCAGATGCAACTTCGACCCGGTCTACTTTAAGTTCTTCCAGCAGCAGCTGGGTGATTGTCAACTTCTCTGAAATAGAAAACGAAACGCCCGAAGTCTGTTCTCCATCCCTCAGAGTAGTATCCATTATTTCTATTTTCCTTCTCACTTCCATAGCGTTAGAATATGATTATAATTAAAGCGGTAGGTTCTCAGCAAACTCCTGAATTTCGCCTTTTATATTTTGGAGATAATCGATATCATCAAAACCATTAAGCATATTGTCTTTCTTGTACGGGCTAATATCAAACTTTTCTTTTTCTCCCGTTGCAAGAAGGGTAATCGTTTGTTCAGGAAGGCTTACCTCGATCTCAGCCTTAGGGTCTGCTCCTATGGCGCGGAAAATCTTATCAGCGAATTCAGCGCTAACCTGGACAGGCAGGACGCCGATATTCAGACAGTTATTTTTAAAGATATCGGCAAAAAAGCTTGACACCACGCACCTGAATCCGTAATCATATACAGCCCATGCAGCGTGCTCTCTGGATGATCCTGAACCGAAGTTTTTACCCCCAACTAGAATCTTCCCACTATAAAGCGGATTATTCAGTACAAAGTCTGTTTTAGGCGTGTTGTCTGGATTGTATCTCCAGTCGCGGAAAAGGTTATCACCAAATCCAACACGTTCAGTTGCTTTCAAAAAACGGGCTGGTATTAGCTGGTCGGTATCTACGTTCTCTATTGCTAAAGGAACTGCGGTACTTCTTAATACAGTGAATTTATCGTATGCCATTATAATATCGTTTTACGGATTAAACCGTCAGATTAAACTAATTCTTCTATCAGATCTCTTGGATCAGTAACAACTCCGGTTACTGCCGCAGCAGCGGCAACCAGCGGGCTGGCAAGCATAGTTCGTGAACCTGGTCCCTGCCTGCCTTCAAAGTTTCTGTTTGACGTACTGACTGCATATTTTCCTGGAGGGATCTTATCATCATTCATTGCAAGGCATGCTGAACAACCAGGCTGTCTTAATACAAACCCTGCTTCATTGAAAATGTCGAGCAATCCTTCTTCTTTGATCTGTGCTTCCACAATATGCGAACCCGGAACAAGCCACGCAGTTACGTGTTCAGCTTTCTTCTTGCCTTTCACTATAGATGCAAAGGCTCTGAAATCTTCAATCCGGCCATTTGTACAACTGCCCACAAACACAAAATCGACCTGTTTACCAATCATGGAATCTCCTTCATGGAAACCCATATAGTTTAATGATTTTTCGTACGTAGCTACACCGCCTTCCACGTCCTCTGCGTCAGGGATATTGTTCGAAATGCCCATACCCATACCTGGGTTAGTACCGTAGGTGATCATCGGCTCAATCGTAGAACCATCGTAAGTGTATTCTTTGTCGAATACAGCGCCGGGATCAGTTTTTAATGTTTTGTAGTAAGCAAGAGCCCGATCCCATGCTTCACCCTTAGGGCTGAATTCGCGACCTTTAACATATTCAATCGTCGTTTCATCAGGTGCGATCATACCGCCGCGTGCACCCATCTCAATACTCAGATTGCAGACCGTCATACGGCCTTCCATGGTCATGTTCTCAAAAACGTCACCTGCATATTCTACAAAGTATCCGGTTGCACCGGATGTTGAAAGCTGCGAGATAATGAACAAAGCAACGTCTTTAGGAGTCACTGCTTTTCCAAGCTTGCCGTTGATATTGATCCTCATTTTTTGAGGTTTCGGCTGCATGATACACTGTGTCGACAGAACCATCTCGACTTCTGACGTACCGATCCCGAAAGCAATAGCACCAAACGCACCGTGGGTTGAGGTATGTGAATCGCCGCACACAATAGTGGCTCCGGGTTGGGTGATCCCATACTCAGGGCCAACAACGTGTACAATTCCATTTTTTTGATGGCCTAATCCCCAATGGCTAATACCATATTCATTCGAATTAGATTCCAGCGCTTTTAACTGATTAGCGGAAAGCGGATCGGCGACAGGTAAATGCTGATCCCAGGTCGGTGTATTGTGATCTGCCGTAGCGAAGGTGCGCTCCGGGTATAAAACCCTGATACCTCTGCTCTTTAATCCTAAAAAGGCCACCGGGCTTGTAACTTCGTGGATAAGGTGACGATCAATAAATAGCACGTCCGGGCCTCCTTCTATCTTACGAACCACGTGAGTGTCCCACACTTTGTCAAATAATGTACTGCTCATTTCTTTTTGTTTATTATATCAATTTTTTCTTCGCAATTTAAATTCGGGTATCATCCCGATTTGCCTGCTTTAAGCTCATAGCCTTGGGCTTTCAGACAAACTTATTCAGCGCATCCAGATACGCATTAGCCGAAGCCCTGACGATATCTGTACTGAATCCATATCCCATATATGATTTACCACCATCGGTAACACGCATATCTACTTTGCTCACATCGTCGCTTCCGCTATGGATAGATTGAATGTTGAACTCTTTTATGTTAAAATTGCGCCCAATGATTTTTTCAATGGCTTTTATTGTTGCATCCACAGGACCATTCCCTACTGCCGTCGCCTGATGATCCTTGCCGTTAAATTTAAGGTCAATGGTAGCTTCAGGTGCCGATACGTCACCGGTTACTACCTGAAGGGAATTAATTGCCAAACCATTTTTATAGTTCTGTTCCGTCTCAATTCCCATCAGGAACAGAATATCATCATCCTTAATTTCCTTTTTACCATCTGCAAGAGTTAGAAAACGGTCATAAACCTGGTCGAGATCTATCCGGTCAACACTATAGCCTAATCGTTCCAGGTGATGTTTCAAGGCATGACGGCCACTTCGCGCAGTAAGTATAATCTCAGATTGATCGATACCGACGTCTTCAGGGTTGATGATCTCATAAGTTTCACGATGTTTTAACACACCATCCTGATGGATCCCTGAACTATGTGCAAAGGCATTTTTTCCTACAATAGCTTTGTTCGGTTGCACAGGCATACGCATCATTCTGCTTACCATGCCGCTTAACTCATAGAGGTGCTTGCTGTTCACCTTATGATGAAAATTTAGAGTTTTGTGGGTTTTAAGAATCATAACGATCTCTTCAAGTGAGGTGTTACCCGCACGTTCGCCTATCCCATTTATAGTACATTCCACTTGACGTGCACCGTTCTCAATGCCTGCAATACTGTTTGCTGTTGCAAGTCCAAGATCATTGTGGCAATGCACCGATATAATAGCCTGGTCTATATTCTTAACGTTTTCTTTCAGATACAGTATTTTAGACCCATATTGTTCAGGAAGGCAATAACCGTTGGTGTCGGGAATATTAACTACCGTAGCACCAGCGGCAATCACGGCTTCTATCATCCTGGCCAAATATTCATTGTCGGCACGGCCAGCATCTTCCGCGTAAAATTCCACATCTTCAACAAAGCTTTTTGAATATTTCACCGCCTCTACCGCACGCTCAAGAATAGCTTCTCTTGTACTGTTGAATTTATATTTGATATGCATATCAGAGGCACCGATTCCGGTGTGAATACGTGGATGCTTTGCAAATTTCAACGCTTCTGCAGCACAGTCGATATCTCCTTTATTAGCACGTGTTAAAGCGCAAATTATTGGCTGACGAACGGCTTTGGAAAGCTCTACTACGCTTTTAAAGTCGCCCGGGCTCGAAATTGGGAAACCGGCCTCTATAACATCAACACCAAGGTTTTCCAGGGCTTTTCCAATTTCTATTTTTTCTATAGTTGATAACTGGCATCCTGGTACCTGCTCACCATCGCGGAGAGTAGTGTCAAAAATGTAAATTCGGTTCGGGTCGTGTAACATGTTTACCTTTTTAATTTAGGTTTAGCTTAATAGCTGTAACC
>Ga0136611_10003839_pt1 | contig 10524 bp, 13 predicted proteins | sample AntDrymUQ2232306_2_FD_106645 | JGI IMG/M metagenome (GOLD analysis project Ga0136611, IMG submission 106645) | Polar desert sand microbial communities from Dry Valleys, Antarctica - metaG UQ223 (23.06) | ecosystem: Environmental > Terrestrial > Soil > Desert | place: Antarctica: Dry Valley... | reverse complement strand
CTTCAAGACCGTCCGGCTCGAGGATGCGTTCATCGATCTGGCGTTCGAGGCCGGCCCGGTCGAGGGCATGAACGCCGACGATATCAAGCTCTACGTCCGCTACATCGCCGACTGGCGCCTCGGGCAGCTCCACTTGCCGCCGATCTACAAGGTCAAGGAACACCCCCTCCCCTGGCTCGCCCCCCTCCTCAACGGAGTCGAGCACGCCAACTTCTTCGAGCAGCGCTCGACGGAGTATTCGAAGGCCGCGACGCGGGGCAATTGGAGCGAGGTGTGGGACAGCTTCGACCGGCGGCAAAAGGCCAAAGTCAGCAATGACGTCGAGGCGGTGGAAGAGAGCGGCGAGGATATGTTTGCAAGAGCTGGAGTCGCCGCCGAATGAATTCCCGTCCGGCTCAAAATTGGGGCAAAGCAGACTTCAAGGCTCCATCAACGAGTTGCGTCGATGGAATGTCTGCGAACGGTGCGGAGCAGTTGCATTGATTGTATCCGCAGACTGTCCGCATTGCGGAACGCGGAGGGTCGCGTTCAACGTCAGGTATGAGTTTCAAGTGCGCCGCACACAAAACGAAAAATTCGTATTAGCTACCTGCAGCGCTTGCCTTTTCGGAGTAATCTTCCAGCTAGGCTTGCGAGAACATACGGCTGACGTCGTCCTCGCGAATCTTATCGGGGATCAAAAAGCCTTAGGAATGGCCGTTCTTAAACAGTGGCCCAAGACGTCAGAAGTCACGGCGCCCGAGGATGTGCCGCCATCGGTTACTCGGTACTTTCAGCAAGCTGTAGATAGCCTAAGCGCGCGAAATTTTGATGCCGCAGGAGTTATGTTTCGGAAGTCTTTGGACGTTGCGACGAGGGAGAAAGCACCCGGCGCCGCTGGAAAAACGCTCGTTAAACGTATCGATGCTCTTGCTGTCGATGGTCTTATCACAACTGACATGCGTGACTGGGCGCATGAAATTCGGCTGGGAGGAAATGAAGCTGCCCACGAAGATGAGCCATTTGAGGCAGCCGACGCCGACCGACTGTACAAATTTACTGATGCTTTCCTGCGATACGCTTACACATTGCCCGCATTGGTCAAAGCCAACAAGAGTCCATCTGGTGTAGCTGACGCTTAAGTCAGACTACGGTAGGACAAGTGGTGAGATTGCGGTGTGGCTACGGCGACAGTTTACTCGGAATATGGCGAGGAATATGGCGCAATGAATATGGCGACAGTTTACTAAATGCACTAGTTAGCGTTCCCTAGATCATCCCCCACCCAATCGCCGCGCCGAGCGCCACCGCGACCGCCAGCATCGCATACCACGCTAGCCGTCGTCGCCGCTCGACCCGCGCCCATCGACCGACGAACGCCGGCGGTTCGAATTCATCGAGCCCCTTCAGCCTTTTACCGCGCCGAACATCGTTCATGCGGCAAACTGGAACTTGTCGCGATGCCAAGCTAGATACTTCGGATGAGGCCGATGCGGGAGCGCCGAGGGCCAATCAGCGCGGCGGTCGGCGTTGATCATTTTCTCGACGCTTTCGCGGTCGTTGATTTTGCCACTCAATAGGATGTCGCCCGCATCGCTCAACCCAATCAATCCGCGATCGAACATCCAGTGAATTGTCCCAGATAGCGCAATGCCGTTGTTGATCGCGTCCGGCCCGCCGTCGCCAACGCCCATGATATACGCCGCCTCGGTCTCTAGCCGCCCGCCACCATTGACCAGCCGCATGCCTGTAAGCGCACACCGCCCTTCATAAGCATACAGCACTGCCCGCCGGAACTTGGCATCACGTACCTTGCGGCTGACCAGCATCGTTGCGCGGTCAACTGGACCCTCGAACGGCTCCTGAGCCGCTTCGAAGAGTTTGGCGGGCATTGGCTCAGCCTGACCGACGCGAGGCAATTCCGGCTCGGCATCCATCAACCCGATCTCGACGATCCGATTGAAGTCGGCATTTGTAAGCGGCCTGATGGCGAGCTGCTTACTACCCCTGATGCTTCCGTCCTCGTTCAACAACGCACGCTCCATCGGCAACTTGTCGATACTGAACGGCACCACTGTACCGAAATCGAGAAAGCTTCCGTACGCGATCATCGCCAGATGCATTCCAGCGGTCGCCGGATCGGGCACAATCTTCTCGACGTTGGCGACGGCGAAATAGCCACGGCCACCTGCTCTCCGTGGTTCCAGATAGACGATCCATTGTCCTACCATTCGCTGTGCAGCGAGAAGGTAGTTTGACGGAAAGCGATAGAAGTCTTTCGGCACGTCACCGTAGATCGAATGTGACCCGGTGACGAACACCCCCTTCGTCACGCCGAGCGGCGCACTGGCCGCAGGTAATCCCGCGTATCGGTATACGCCCGCACCCACGAACTCGAGCAAACCCCGGTCACGCAATTCCTGAAGCTCACGACTCAGCGTCTGCCACGGTGTCGCGCCCGTCGATCCCGTAACCGCGATGATCGCATCCATTTGACCGTCGATCAGCGCTTGTCGGCTGAAGATCGTCGATCCCGTGGCGTGCACATGCCGCCGGACCGCCGAAATCACCGCATCGGTCCAACTTTGACTCACCACCTCTTGGATCTCCTCGCCCCAAATGTCAGATTAGCGAAATGACCGGTCCCAACAAGCGTATTGCTTTCATTTGCCAATCTTGCGGAAGCAGCGACATCACGTCGGACGCCATTGCCGAATGGAACGGTGAGCGCCAGCAGTGGATCGTGGTCGGCCATTACGATGCAGCGACCTGTCAGCGCTGCGATACCGATACACGGTTGATCGAAGTGGAACTCGATATTTCAGTCCAGAAACTCTGACCCTTCGCGCCTTTGCGTGAAACTTCCTTTCTATCCCCGCGTCTCTGCGTCTCTGCGCGAGTAAAAACCTAACCGCCCCAGCTCCGCCGCCCGCCGCCATGGGCCCGAGGTCATGCAGCAGCGCTTGAAATCTCGTCCCAGACCCGCATGGGCAAGGATCGTTGCGACCGAGCTTTTCGACTAGCTCCTTCTCGCGCCGCGCACGAAGCGCAGCTCGCGCGCACATTGCCACCGCTGCGACGGCGAACCACCGCTGATCGAGCTCGATCTCGCGGACTCGTCACTGTGCCCTTGATCATGGCATAGTGCTTATCTCGGGGCAGTCCGCGAACAGGGGGACACAATGACGCACTCCACCATTTTAGCAGCTTCATTCTCCGCCCTTCTCTGCGCCTGCGCTATCACGCCCGACACGGGCGCTACTCTGCCCAACGCCCAAAGGGATTTGCGGCACGCCTTGGCCCTTGCACGGCTCACTGCCGTCAACCCGGCGATCGAGTCGGTCACCGTGCTTAACCCGGCCGATCCCAATGATGGCTCGGCCGCGCTGACCGCGGCAGCACCGACGCTGTGGAATCCGCTCGACGGCGCCACCGGCTCGATCGCTATCAAGGGCAGTCCTACCGGCAGCCCTTATGAGGGCGGCCATGTCGGACTGAGTTTCAGCGCAAGGGCAGGACTGACCTATCTTGCTCACTGCAGGTTCGAACTGCCCGGGGGATCGTGGGACTTTGATTACGGCGGCGTCGCGTCGGGCCACGGTAAAGTTCAGCCCGACTCGGCGGAGCTGGCGATGCCGTCCAACAAAATTCCAGTGAACGGACGTGCCGAACTTGCTTTCGCAAGCCGCCAATCAGGGCATAAGCTCCTCGGCTGCACCCTCTACGGCCTGCGTATTTGAGCGAGCGAGCGAGCGGTGGCCTTCAAGGAAAACCCTTCCCGCTTCATTCTCCCAGACTGACCCAAAGAAACAACTTTCCTACACAACCCATTTGGTTCACATGGCCCGCCCAGCATTATAGGAGGCGGTTATGGCGAGTCGGTCGAGGCCAGGGCGGGATTTGACAGTCGAAGAGTTTGACGCGTGGAGCGCCGCGCAAACGAAGTTCAAGGCGGTTGCCGAACAAGCCGACGAGGGCGGCGGGCCGGCGTTGTCGTTGGTTCCGGCGCGTGAACAGAATATTGCCTGGCCGACCGACCTGCTCGCTCCCCCACTTGAACCTGCCGATCCTCCGCAGGAAGGCCCGGCCGATGGCCACGCCGCACCACCGACTACCGATCCGCTTCCCGCTGCCACACCATTCGACGGGATCGATCTGCCCGACAGTCGTAACCGACTCGCCGGGTGGAGCGCGGTTCGCCAGCGCCTGTTCCTCTCGACCCTGGCCGAGACCGGCTCGGTCCATCTCGCCAGCAGCGACGCCCGCCTGTCCGCCCGCTCGGCCTATCAATTGCGCACCCGCGCGCCGGCGTTCGCCGCGGCGTGGGATGTTGCGCTCCAGCTGTCGGTCGACCGCTTGTCGGCAATCGTGTTCGATCGCGCCATCAACGGCCGGGTCGAGCAACTCTATCGCGACGGCGAGCTGATCGGCGAGCGGCGCGTGCCCAATGATAAATTGCTGACCTGGCTCCTCGCCCGGCTCGATCCCAAGCGCTTCGCCTTGCCGTGGGAGCAGCGCGGCGACGCCGATCCGCAAGCCGAGGCCGTCGCCACCTTCCCGGCCTTGCTCGACAGCCTGGCCGACGTGCCCAGCTAGCGGCTGCTTGAAACGCGCTCATTACCGTGAAGATTGGGAAGATTGGGAGAATGGACGGCAGGAATTTAGGTGAAGACCGAGCGTCAGCCTCAATCAAAAATGCGCGACGTAATCCCTGGGGGACCAGCCGCTGTAGCTGGCGAAGGCGACCATGATGACCGTCAGTGCCAGCGTGAAGGTCAGGATGCCGAGGATCACCGTCCGCGCATCGCGCTTGTCGGGGTCGGGGACGGCGAGCTCTTTCACAACCGGCGGCGGGTCGCGGCGGATTTTCGATCCGGCGACGCCCTTCGATCCGCGCGCATGATTCGTGCCGGACGCGCCGGACGACGTCAGGCTGCCGGACTGTTTTCCGGTGGGGAGCGGACTGGCCATGGCCCCGGTCTAACCGAAAGCGGTTACCATGAGTTTAAGCCGCCGTCTCCGGATCAAGCCGCCTGCCGCCGCTCACGCCACCTGAGCCGCACCCATCCCTTGCGCCACCGGCCGCTTGCCCGCGTTCCACCCCGCCCAGCTGGTCAGTGCGCCGATTGCAAAGCCGAGACCGACGACGCTGCCGCTCGGCACCTCGCCGACGATCCGCAGCAGGCTCCACAGCCAGTCGGCGCCGCCCATCAGGCCCATCGCCGCCATCTGCAGCGCGACGAACAGGCCGGTCACCAGGAACGGAGTCGCGCGCTCGCGGAACCGCCACCACACCGCTAGGCAAAAGGCCAAAGCGAGCGCGTCGGCGAAGACGATGGTCGGGATCAATTTGTCGAAGTCCGCCGGTCCGCGGATCGAGAATAAGGGGATCCAGTTGAGCACGCGGCTGAACGGCGATTCGAACAGGATGATCGGCGTGCCGAGCATGTATCCGGAATGCAGCCACACCTTGCGGCGATATTTGAGCGCGCGATAGTAAAGCACGACATAGGCCGCCGCGGCGACCACCATGCCGATCAGGAAGTGAGCGCCGAGCACCGCCCGGATCGGCCCGTCGCCGGTGACATAGCCCTTGCCGGTGACGTCGATGATCGCGAACAGTCCGGCGATCAGGAAGGGGAATAGCAACAAGCTCGCCTTGCCCGCGGCGCGGTGGAGCGGCAAATTTTTGTGATGCGCGGTCCAGCTTTGCGTGGCGACCAGCACCACCCACAGGCTGGCGGCCGCGCCGTGCGCGTGGAATTGCCACGACGCCGCTCCGATCGTCGACCAATAGCTCGGCCAGAAGCCGGCGATGATTACCGCGATGACGAACAGCACATAATAATGCGCGCGTGGATATGGCATCGAATCCCCCCCTTTGCCTCTATCCGGGATTGTTAACATCAAGCACGCATCAGCTCAACCTAGGATCAGCCTAATCGCCGCTGGCCCGATCGCGTTTCAGCGGGAAATCGGCGATCGGCTTGACCGCGCCGAAGCGCTCCTCGAGCGGTGCATGTCCGAGCGGCGGCCAGTCGATCCTGTCATCCGCCAACCTGGTGTCGGGCAGCCGGTCGAGCAGGTCGCGCACCAGTGTCAGCCGGCCGCGCTTCTGGTCGTTGAAATTGATCAGGGTCCACGGCGCCCATTTGGTATTGGTCGCCTTCAACATCGCTTCGCGCGCGACGGTATAATCGGCATATTTGGCGCGCGCCGCTTGGTCGATCGGCGATAGCTTCCACCGTTTCAGCGGATCCGCAACGCGCTCGGCAAAACGCTCCTCCTGACACGCCTGATCGCTGGTCAGCCAATATTTGAACAGCATTATGCCATCGTCCACCAATTGCCGTTCGAACAGTGGCGCCGCCTTGAGGAACGCCGTCACCTCGCCATCGTCGGCAAAACCCATCACTTGTTCGACCCCGGCGCGATTGTACCAGCTGCGATCGAACAAGGTGATCTCGCCCTTGCCTGGCAAATGGCAGGCGTAGCGCTGGAAATACCATTGCCCCTTCTCACCGTCGCTCGGCTTGGGCAGCGCCACGATCTTGCACTGACGCGGATTGAGCTTATCCGACACGGCGCGGATCGCCCCGCCCTTGCCCGCGGTGTCGCGGCCCTCGAACAAGATGCAAATCCGCTGCCCGGTGACCGAAGCCCAACGGGACATCGCCACCAGCTCGGCCTGCATCGGCTCGGTCAGTTTGTCATATTGCTTGCGCTTTAGTGGTTTCATCGCCGCCTCCCGCGCCGGCGTAGCGCCGCGCGGTCGAATGGTCGATTGCAGACGCGGCTAACTGCCCTGCTCTTCCTCCTCGAAGGTCATCGCGACATCGGCATTGGCGGACAGCCGCACCTGATCGCCCTCGATGGTCGCGACGAGGCCCTGCGAGATGAAGTGGTGATGCCCCTTATGGGCACCTTCCCCACTGTCGGCCTTGGTCAGCTTGATCCGGTCGCCCTCGACCTTGTCGACCGTGCCGACATGGACGCCATCAGCGCCGATCACTTCCATATGCTCGCGGATCTGGCTGAGGTCGGTCATGTGTCTCTCCTATTAAGGTTCTTCCAACGCAACGCACGACCGCGCTCGTTGGATGCACCGCGCCGGCAAGCACTTCTTAACGCCCACGAAGTAACACTTCGGCCAGCTGGAGCGTTTCGGGGGTTTGTGATGAAGTATCTGTTGTTGGGCGCGGCATTCATGGGCGTGATCGGTTTCGCCTGGTTCGGGCGCGGCGAAGCCAATGTTTACGCAATGGTGCCCGCTCAAGCCTATGCCAAATTGCGCGCCACGCCGATCCAGGCCGATGGCAAGTCCGCCTTCGGTCGGCTCGATTATGCGATCAGCGGCGACGGCACGTCCAAGATCTACTGGAACGGTTTGGGCGGCACCTTCGCGTCGAGCCAATGCGAAGCCGAGATCACCCCCGAAGGCGCGGACAAAAGCCGCATCATGGCGCATTGCAACGGCGGTTCGATGAGCGACGGTGCCGCCGCCGGCATGGTCAGCGGGATGCAGCGCAAGGCGCTGATCGAGCATATCGATGCGGCGCTGACCAGTCGCCCGTTCGACGTCAAGCTCGCCCAGGGCTCGACCGCTTCGGGCTGGCCGTCCGACGCTCGCCAGCCCGACGGCAGTTACGGCACGGCGGTCGTCGGCGCGCTCAAGATGGAACAGGACATCAAACAGATGGGCCGCGAGATGGAGAAGGACAGCGCGCAACGCGACGCGGACGCCGCCTACAAACGCGCCCATGCCGGGGTCCAGTTCCAGGCCGGAAAACCAATGGTTGACCTCAGCCCGAATAGCCGCTGATCGAGGTTAGCAATCGCCGTCACAGGCGATGAATCCAAATCGGCCTTCGTGCGTTTATCCTCCATGACCCATCCAGCGATCCGCCCTGTGATTCACGCCGCTTGGTATCTGCCCAATCGGCACCAGCTCGACCTCATGTTCGGCAGCGGCCGGCGCTATCGCTATGCCAACGTCCCAGCGCACGTCGCCCGGCGGTTCGCCGACGCATTGTCCAAAGGTCGCTTCTACAACAGCGAGATCCGCAACCGCTTCGCCTGCATGGAGCTAGACGTGGACTTCGCCAACGTCGCCTGAGCGAACGAACATTTATTTCCAGTCCGAGCTGTCGATCCGGACCCGCGCCGTCTGCTGCTCGTTGCCCAGACAGTCTTTCAGCGCGGAGCAGCGACATGGCCAAGCCTTCCACCCCATCGACGACCACCAAAATCGGCAAAGGCGGCGAACCCCACCAACAAAGCGGTGGGCTGACGACCAATCATGGCGTGCCGGTCAGCGACAATCAGAACAGCCTCAAGGCCGGGGCACGCGGGCCGACGTTGCTCGAGGATTTCGTGCTGCGCGAAAAGATTTTCCACTTCGACCATGAGCGCATCCCCGAGCGCATCGTCCATGCCCGCGGCTCGGGCGCGCACGGCGTGTTCGAAGCGACCGACGACATCAGCGATCTGACCAAGGCGGCGGTCTTCAGGAAGGGCGCCAAGACCGAGACTTTCGTCCGCTTCTCGACCGTCGCCGGCGGCGCGGGATCGGTCGACACGCCCCGCGACGTGCGTGGCTTCGCGGTCAAATTCTACACGCCGGAGGGTAATTGGGACCTCGTCGGCAACAATATCCCGGTGTTCTTCATCCAAGACGCGATCAAATTCCCCGACCTCGTCCACGCGGTCAAGATGGAGGCCGACAAGGGCTATCCGCAAGCCGCGTCGGCACACGACACCTTCTGGGATTTCGTCAGCCTGATGCCCGAATCGACCCACATGCTGATGTGGGCAATGAGCGACCGGACGATTCCGCGCAGCTTCCGGACGATCGAGGGCTTCGGGGTCCATACCTTCCGGCTGGTCAACCAGAAGGGTGCCTCGAGCTTCGTCAAGTTCCACTGGAAGCCGGTGCTCGGTTTGCAGTCGACCTGCTGGGACGAAGCGGTCAAGATCGCCGGCGCCGACCCCGATTATTTGCGCCGCGATCTCTACGAAGCGATCGACGCCGGCGACTTCCCGCAATGGAACCTCGGGATTCAAATATTCGACGAGAAATTCGCCGCGGCGCAGCCCTATGACGTGCTCGATTCGACCAAGCTCATTCCCGAGGAAGACATCCCCGTCCGGATCATCGGGCGGATGACGCTCAATCGAAACCCGGACAATTTCTTCGCCGAAACCGAGCAGGTTGCCTTCCTTCCGAGCAACATTCCGCCGGGCATCGATTTCTCCAACGATCCCCTGCTCCAGGGAAGGCTGTTCTCGTATCTAGACACGCAAAAGTCGCGGTTGGGCACGACCAATTTCCACCAGATCCCGGTCAACGCCCCGCGCTGTCCGTTCGGCAATTTCCAGCGCGACGGGATGATGCAGACGATGGTCCCCACGGGCCGCGCCAATTACGAGCCCAATTCGCTTGGCGATGCGGGCGAGGACGGCGGCCCGCGCGAGAGCGAGCAGGGTTTTTCAACCGTGGCAGTCAACGACGAGCGCAACGATGCTGGCCAGAAGATGCGCATTCGTTCGGACACCTTCGCCGATCATTACAGCCAGGCGCGACTATTCTTCCGCTCTCAAACCCCGATCGAGCAGGCGCACATCGCCTCGGCCTTCACCTTTGAGCTATCAAAAGTGAAGCTAGAACCGGTCCGCCTGCGGATGCTCGGCAACCTTCGTAACGTGGACGAGGATCTCGCCAAGCGCGTTGCCGCGGGGCTCGCGATGGCGCTTCCGGCGACGAACAAAGCGGCCAAGGCTCCGGTCGACATGAAGCCGTCGGACGCACTGTCGATCGTCAAGCAGGGCGACCCGCCAATGACCGGACGCAAGGTCGCGATCCTGTTCGACGAAGGCTCGGACCTGGCCGCGATCGACAAGCTCAAGGCGGCGGTCGAAGCCAAGGGCGGAACCGTGTTCACCGTCGCGCCCAAGGTCGGTGGACTCAAATTGAAGGGCGGCACGATGAAGGCCGACGGACAACTCGCGGGGTCGCCATCGGTGTTGTTCGATGCCGTCGCGCTGGTGTTGGCACCGGACGCCGCGACGAAATTGACGAAGGAAGGCGCGGCAGTCCAGTTCGTGATGGATGCGTTCGGCCATGTCAAAACTATCGGACACGACGCAGGTGCCCAGGCGCTGCTCGACAAGGCCGGGGTCGAATTCGATGCGGGCGTCGTCACGCTCGATCAATTCGTCAAGATCGCCCCCAAACGCCACTGGGATCGCGAGCCGAAGGTGCGAACGCTGGCGTAAGGGAGCGAATTGCTTCAATCACTGGCGTGAGATCATGCCGGGATGATCGCCGACTCCCCCCCGCGACTTATGCGGGCGGCGGATACGTATTGGTCACGTAAAGGCGCGAATGCAACAGAGCGCTAATGTCCGCTTTCGACCCATTGCGGACATTGGCGGATCAGTCCGACGCCGCTGGAGCATACATGTCAAAATCGATCATCAGTCCGCGCTCCCCGAGCATGCGCAACGCGACGGGCTGAAGCGTAATCCCGCCGGTCCAACTATCGT
>Ga0136611_10003838_pt1 | contig 10524 bp, 11 predicted proteins | sample AntDrymUQ2232306_2_FD_106645 | JGI IMG/M metagenome (GOLD analysis project Ga0136611, IMG submission 106645) | Polar desert sand microbial communities from Dry Valleys, Antarctica - metaG UQ223 (23.06) | ecosystem: Environmental > Terrestrial > Soil > Desert | place: Antarctica: Dry Valley... | reverse complement strand
TTTCCAGCCTCTCCCTGCGCGGTGCCCGACGAGCCGCAGGCCATGAGAGAGCCACACCCATGACACCGGTGGGCAGCCGCAATGTGGGAGCGTCTCGCCGAGCACCTGGACCGAGTCTGGCCGCACACCGATCCTGAGCAAAGTCTCTAAGTAGCCGCTGTCGGGACGACATGCTCGACCATGCCGCGGGGAGTCAGTTCTTGCGATAGGCGTCCGCGCGGTGCTCGATGGCCAGGATCGTCACCCGATCAGTCATCCGGTAGATGATGCGGAAGTCGCCCCGTCGAGCGCTGTGCAAGCCCTCGAGCTCGAAGCGCAAGGGCTTTCCCACTCGCTGGGGGTTGTCGGCCAGCGGACCGTAAATGAACTCCACCACGGCGGTTGCCACCTTCTCCGGCAGCCGGGTCAGCGCGCGCTTAGATGTCGCGGTCCACGCCACGTCCATCGAGAGCCCGTCAGCCGCGCAGCAGCGCGATGGTCTCGTCCTTGGTCAGGACCTGACCTTCGTCCTCCTGGAGATCGGCCAGGCTGTCCCGGAGCTGCGTGACGAGCCGCGGCTTGGACATGATCGTCAGTGTCTCCTCCAACGACTCGAGGTCGTCGATCGAGACGACTACGGCCGCCGGACGCCCATGCTTGGTGATGACTACGCGGCCATGCTCACGCTCGACCTGGTCCACCACCTCGGACAAGCGGTTCTTTACGTCCTTGAGTGCCATCTGGTCGGCGATCGTCATAGCCACAAGTGTAGCCACTCCACCTGCTCGCGCAAGGTCCGCTCATGGCACCCCTCTGTGTCAAGAGGCCGGTTTCAGGCTGTCGATAGCGGCCCCGTCTGGGCGGGTGAGCGCGTCGGCGGCGGGCCGGCCGAGGGTCGAAAAGCCGCGGCGATGAGAGCGTTGTGTGGGGGTAGCCTGTGGCCCGGCGGTCCCGGGAAGTGACTTCTCCGAAGTGCCGGTGTTGGGGTGTGAGCCGGCCGCGCTGGAGCCAGTTGCCGCCCCCGCTTGTCCTCCCGGGGCCGCCCCGTCACCGGCCCGACGGAGCCGTTTCTGGTCGGCGACGAGCTGGCGGTAGACGACGTCGGACAGCCGCCGTTTCAGGGCCCGCACCGCCTCCATGCCGGTCTTCCCGGCGGCGAGTTTGCGCCGGTAGTAGTCCCGTCCGATGGTGTCGTGACGCAGTTGCACCAACGCCATGATGTGCAGCACCCGGTTGATCCGCCGGTTCCCGGCCCTCGACAGCCGGTGCCGGTTCTGCTCCCCGGAGGAGGCGTCGATCGGCGCGGTGCCGTTCCAGGAGGCGAAGTGCCCGCGAGTCGGGAACCGGGCCACGTCACCGATGTCGCCGAGCAGCCGGGCCGCACCGGATGGCCCGATGCCGGTCAGCTTGAGCAGACCGCTGCCGGTGGCCTGCACCAAGACGGTGAGCTGCGCGGTCGCCGCCTTCATCTTCCTGTCGATCCCGGCCAGGTCGGCGATCAGCTCGGCGGCCAGCTGCCGTCGGGTCCGCCCGACCACATCACGGGGGCGGACGGTGCCCAGCAGCGCCTTGGCCTGGTTGGCGGACAACGCTTTCTTCGCACCGCCGTCGACCAGGTCGACAAGCAGCCGGTGCAGCCGGTTGACCGTCACCGTCCGCGCGACCCCGAGCTCGTCGCGGCGGTCGACCAGCAACCGCAACGCCACCGCCGTGTCATCGGCGGCCACCAGGCGCAACCCCGGGGTGCGCAACCCAGCCACGGCGACCGAGTGCGCGTCAGTGGCGTCGGTCTTGCGGCCCTGTCCGGTGGAGAACACCCGGACCCGCGCCGACAGCTTGGCCGGCACATCCACCACCGCCTCGCCGTCGGCGACCAGCCGCTGCGCCAGGTGCCGCCCGACACCCGCACAACCCTCGACCGCCCACACCCGGTCCGGCCACTTTCGGCCGGCGGCCAACAGCCGCCGGTAACCGTCCCGGTCAGTGTCGAACCGGCCGGTCCCCAGCACCTTCTCCCGCTCGTCGATCACCTCGATCGTCGCCGACCGTTTGTGCGGGTCCATCCCGATCACCACGTGAGCCACCACTGCTCTCCCCTCGTCTAGAACCGGACTGATCCGACGAGGAGGGCAGCGCTACTTCGAGCATGGGCAGACCCCTCTTGAGCCTCACCTCGTCACGGTGCCCGGCGAGACGCACGCCATGAGTGAGCCACGCCAACCAGCCCGCGGGCAGCCGCTGTCAGAGCGACCCCGCCGAACACCTCGACCCCAGCCTGGCCAGGCCAGAGCCGTACGTCCATCCAACAAGTAGCCGCTGGTCGCGAGGCTCGGTGCCGGGCCGTACGGTGCTGCGCAGGTGACAGCGCGTGGCCGCCACCAGTGGCTCTGCGGCGCATCGTGTCACGCATCAACTGAAGCCGTTCTGTCAATGCACCTACCGGTGCCGGACACCGGTCCTACCGCGCATTGCGAGAACTTTCCTTTCTTGGTCGAGTGCCGGCCTGCGGGCCGGCGGGGTTCGCTCGTCCGTACCGTCAGATCACTGCACGCGACGCTTCGCGCCGTGCTCGCACCCGGCGACCCGGCCGGCGACCCCGACCACTGCGAGCCTGACTGGCCGAGGAAGCAGCTTCCGGAGTGGCCGTAAGCGGGGCGGTGCCCTTCTCGCCGCGGACAGTTCCAGTCGGCCGACGCGGCGTCAAGGCCAAGCCGCTGCGCGGTCGCTTCGCGAGCCTTGACACCGCGCCAGCCGACCAGAGGCGCCGCAGCAGCGAGAAGGACGCCGCGGAGTGGTCACCACCGAAGTCAGCACTCCGCCCGACTCACCGGTGCGGAGGGGCACGATGAGCATCGGGACCAGCAGCCAGAGCGGGTCCGACCAGGATCGTGGTATTTACAGATGCGGCTTGTCTTCGACTGGCCGACGCCCAGGGACCGCGTGCCACCCCCACCGCGCAAAGTCTTGAAAAGGGGGGTCTCAGTCGGCGCGCTCTACAGGTCCAGAACTAGAGCGAGGGCCTCGTCGACGCGCCGCATCTCGTCGAGGGTCAGCGAACCGGCCGGTTCCTTCAGGCGCTGCAGATCTACGGTGGCCAGCTGGTCGCACATGACCATAGTGTCGGCCCCGGCGACGATGACTGACGGTCGGAAGCTGGTCGGACGCGCACTCATGCTCGTGAACGCAACAATCCAGGTGCTCAGGGTCAACCACTCCGGCTGCAGCACCACGGCGTACCGCCGGCCTCGCTGCTCGTGTCCCGTTCCCCGGGCCGGCAGCCGGTAGACCTCACCCCTCATGCAGCGCGGCCATCTCCTGCTGGATGGCCCGAACCTCGGCCAGGTCAACCGGGTCACTCTTGATGGCCCGAGCCTCCGCTGCGGCAATCTGACGTCGCTCATCTCGGTGCATGGCCGCCAAGGCGGTCCTGATGACCTGATCGGCACTTTGACGCCGCGCGGCACCGAGCTCCAGCAGAAGATCCCGGGTGGAGGTCTGCACCTTGACGGTGGTGGTGTCGGCCATGTGATCAGTCTACTTCTCGTAGACCTCATTGGGTGATCTGTGGCGCCGACCGGTTGTCCACTCAGCGCGGAGGAAACCCACGAGCTGCACCCACCTGGTGTCGGCTCTCCGAGCGGAGCCGCGGGCCGGAGCGCACCGTGTGGTGGTGTGAGCACCCACACGACTGCGGCGATGAACGCGATCGCGGCCCACGTGCCGGTGGTCGGTCAGCTCGGCGGTTGCGCGGGTACCGCCCAGGCACGGGCGGTGTCGTCCGCGGTGGCCCGGCCGTAGAGCCAGGACAGCGTGCGGTAGCTGCTCCGCGAACCCACGACAGCACGCACAGTGGCGGGCATGCTCGACGCCATCCGCATCTCGGTAACGCGCGCGCCACCGGCCGTCGGGCCGATTGGCCATGCTCATTCGCGACCTTCTGCCGAGTTGCTCAGTCTGCGATTCCTGAGCAAGTCTGCTGCGACGGTAGTGCCCGCTCGACGATTTACGAGACCCGCTTCTCAGCTTCGAGGTCGTGCCTTTCCGCCACCCAGCGGTCGACGTCTGCCTGCCGGTACGTGACCCGCCGGCCAAGCCGGAAGCTGTCCGGACCGGTCCCGAGGTGCCGCCAGTACCGCAGGGTCGCCACAGGTGTCTGGAGCCGGGCGGCGGCCTCGGGGAGGGTGAGCAGCGGGGTGTGCGTCCCCGCGTCCGGGGTGCGGGTCTGGTCCATGATCGCTCCGATCGTCGATGCCTACGGCGAGGGGACCCGCCCACCGGCGTTCGCGGTCGAGTCGAGCGGCCGACGTGCGCCGATCGTCATCCCTCGCCGTCGACGATGCTCAACATCCTTCCGAGATCCTTACGAGATCCTTCCGTTCGGTCAGGCGGGTGGCCTTGCGCAGCACGGAGGATCCCTGAACGGGCAGGTCAGGCGTACAGAGAATCCCTAGCGCGGCCGCCGGTAGCTGCGTTGAGGAGAGTTCCGGCCCGCGGTCTGGGGCTGCCGGCGGCGGTGCCCGGCGTTCTTATCGACGTGCTCCGGTATCCCCTCGGGCTTCTTCGGTCGGTCCTGCCGTACCCGTTGTGTCTGAACGGCCTTCCCGACGCCCGATCACCGCGGCCCGAGGCAACGTCCGAGCTGCTGGCCCGGTCGCGGAGCTCCCACCGCTGGACGGCGACGCCTATGAGGCGTGGGTCGCCGGCCTCGACCCGGAGACGGGGCATCCGCGAGGGCGATTGCGCACCGATGAGCACGCCGTCCGGTTCGTCGAGGTGACAGTGAACGGCCCGAAGTCGTGGTCACTCGCGGCCGAGCTGCACTTGGATGTGGCGGCGGCGTACGAAGCGGCGCAGGACCGGGCCGCGACCGAGATCATCGGCTGGCTGGCGCAGCACGCCACCACCCGGGTCGGCCCGCGCGGCGGACAGATCGCCGTCCTTGTGGACCGCGTGGAGGCGGCGGTGTGCGGCACTACACCTCGCGGGCGGGAGACCCGCACCGGCATCTGGACCTGCAGGTCAACTCCCGGGTGTTCGCCGCCGGGCGGTGGCGGGGGATCGACACCGTCGCGGTGCGGGACTCGATCGCGGCGATCAACGGCATCGGGCACGCCGCCGTGGTCTGCGACCCGGCGTTCCGGGCCGCGCTGGCCGGGCACGGCTACACCCTGAACGAGAATGGCGAGATCACCCAGCTCGCCCCGTACGTCGGGCCGTTCAGCCGCCGGGCCACGCAGATCGGCCGGCAGATCGACAGGTACGAGGCGCAGTGGTCGGCCGCTCACCCGGGTGAGCAGCCCGGGCCGGCGTTGCGGCGCTCATGGGACTCCCGGGCGTGGGCCGAGAACCGCCCCGACAAGATCACCCCACGGCCCGGCGCGGACCTGCACCGCCGGTGGCTCGACGAGCTGGCCCGGCTCGGCTACCGCACCCGCGACACACCCGTCCCGCTGGCGCCGCCGTCGGTGGGGCGGCTGGACCGCGACCAGGCCGCCGCCGAGGTACTGGCCCGCCTCGGTGCGGCACGCTCGGCGTGGAACACCGCCGACATCCGCGGCGAGGTCGAACACTCCTCGCCCGCACCGGCATCGTCGCCGACCCGGCGGTGAGGCGAGAGCTGGCCGAGGACCTCACCGCCCGGTCGCTGGTGTTGTCGGTGCCGCTGCTGGACCGGTGCGGTGTGCCGGACCATGTCCGGGCGTTGACCTCCGCCCACGTCGTCGCGGTGGAGGCCGACCTTGTTGGACGGTTGGCGGTACGCGCCGCCGAACCCGCCGTCGACATCGACCCGCTTGCCCGCACGCGCCTGGCCGTCACCGCCGGCGGTACCGGCTTGGATGCTTGTCAGATCGCCGCGGTCACCGCGCTGCCCGGGGATCGGTCGCTGGTCGTGGTCGAGGGCGTCGCGGGAGCCGGGAAGACCACCACCCTGGCCGCCACCCGCGACCTGCTCACCGGGCAAGGTCAGCGGCTTGTCGTGGTGACCCCGACGTTGAAGGCGGCCAAAGCGGCCGCCGTCGAGATCGGCGCCCACGCCGGTTCGGCCGCCTGGCTCGCCCACCAACACGGCTGGCGGTGGACCGCCGACGGCACCTGGACCCGCCTCGCCGCCGGCGATTCGGACCCGGTCACCGGCCGCGACTACACCGGACCCGCACCAGCGGCCCGGCTCACAGCTGGTGATCTGCTCGTGGTCGACGAGGCAGGCATGCTCGACCAGGACACCGCCCGCGCCCTGCTCACCGTCGCCGACGAAAACGCCACCCGGGTCGCGTTCCTCGGTGACCGCCACCAACTCGCCTCGGTCGGCCGCGGCGGCGTCCTGGACCTGGCCGCCCGCTGGGCCGACCCGACCGCCTGCGTGAGCTTGGACGTCGCCCACCGCTTCACCCGCCCCACCCAAACCGCAGACGGTGCGACCGTCGACGTCCCGGACGTCGAGTACGCCGCGATGGCCTCCGCGATGCGCACCGGACGGGACGTCGCAGACGTGTTCGACGCTTGCACAGCCGCGGGCAGATCCGGGTGCACGCCAGCGACGCGGAGCGGCAGGCCGCGGTCGCGCGCCTCGAGGACTGCCTGGCCAGCCAACGGGACGGTTCCTTGTCCGGCGCGCCGCGGTGAGCGGCGAGGTCGCCGCGCAGCGACTCGATCATCATCCCCTGTGACGGGCTGACCCGGCGCAGGTCGGCCAGCTCGGCCCGGCTGATCGCGCCGGCGTTGGCGTGCGGCAGCAGCCCCGTCTCGTCGATCACCAGCCGGCACATCGAGACGAGATAGTCCACTGTGGACGAATAGCCGTTGGCAGTCAGCCAGTCCCGGGCGGCGGCGTACCGGTCCTCCGGTGCTCGCCGTGGGTGAACAGCGCCTCGTGGCCGGCAAGCACCTCCGCCGGCGTCAGATAGGGGCGGGGCAAATGCGAGGGGGCAGTGGCGAAGGTGCGGTAGCCGCACTTGTCGCGACACAGCCGGGTCAACGGGATGAAAACCTTGGGCGAGTAGGTGATCCGCGTTCCCTAAACGGTGTTGCGAAGGGCCGCGGCATGCTCGGTCAGCTCTGCCAGCGGTAGCGCGAGCAGCGCACCGTTCATGGTCGCATCCAGTCCGGCCGCTGGGGCAGTCGACGCTGGACGGTGGCCGTCCCCAGGAACCTCTCCTCAGGCAATGTCCACCCCTTACTGGTCCGACCGGGTGTCGGTGGCGCCGGACGGCTGACGCGTTGACTCCACCGACGGTACGCATCAGAGCTGATCGCCCGTAGTCGGCACCATGCCGGTGTCTAGTCTTGACTCATTCCAGACTGTGCGGAAAGCTGGGGCCTATGGAAGTCGCGGCAACCGAGGCGGACGCCGTAGCCACGCGGTCGCTTCGGGCAGCCGGCTTGCGCGCGACGGACCAGCGCCGAGCGGTCCTTGCCTGGCTGACCGACCACCCCCACTCCACCGCGGATGCGATCGGCATCGGTGTACGAGCGCAGTTCGGTGCAGTGTCCACCCAGGCCGTCTACGACGTGCTCGCGATCTGCGTTTCGGCCGGCCTAGTGCGGCGGATCGAACCCGCCGGGCATCCTGCCCGGTTCGAGCGTCGCGTCGGTGACAACCACCATCACCTGGTGTGCCGAGGGTGTGGCCGCACCGAGGATGTCGACTGCGTTGTCGGGGCCCGTCCCTGCCTTGCACCGGTCGACGACCACGGCTACGCACTCGATGAGGCAGAGGTCGTGTTCTGGGGTGTCTGCCCCACCTGTATGACCGCAGAAATGACCGCGGTACGCATCGCGGAAGACGTTCACCACTACGAGGAGGCACGGCAGTGACCCAGACCCAACCCAAGCCGATGACGACGACCGATGCCGGTATACCGGTCGAGAGCGACGAGCACTCGCTCACCGTGGGCGCCGGCGGACCGATCCTGCTGCAGGATCACTATCTGATCGAGCAGATGGCTCAGTTCAACCGCGAGCGCATCCCCGAGCGCCAGCCGCACGCCAAGGGTGGCGGTGCGTTCGGTCGGTTCGAGGTCACCAACGATGTCAGCGCCTACACCAAGGCTGCCCTGTTCCAGCCAGGTACGACGACCGACCTGCTGATCAGGTTCTCCACCGTGGCCGGCGAGCGCGGCAGCCCTGACACCTGGCGCGACCCGCGCGGCTTCTCGCTGAAGTTCTACACAACCGAGGGCAACTACGACATGGTCGGCAACAACACGCCGGTCTTCTTCGTCAAGGACCCGATGAAGTTCCAGCACTTCATCCGCTCCCAGAAGCGCCGGGCCGACAATCACCTGCGCGACCACGACATGCAGTGGGACTTCTGGACCCTGTCGCCGGAATCCGCCCACCAGGTCACCTGGCTGATGGGAGACCGCGGGATCCCGCGCAGCTGGCGGCACATGAACGGCTACAGCTCCCACACCTACATGTGGGTCAACGCGCAGGGCGAGAAGTTCTGGGTGAAGTACCACTTCAAGACCGACCAGGGCATCGAGTTCTTCACCCAGGACGAGGGTGACCAGATGGCCGCGGTCGACACGGACTATCACACCCGCGATCTGTACGAGCACATCCGGGACGGCGAATTCCCGAGCTGGACGCTGAAGATGCAGATCATGCCGTTCGAGGACGCCAAGGACTACCGGTTCAACGCGTTCGACCTGACGAAGGTGTGGCCGCACGGCGACTACCCGCTCATCGACGTCGGCCGGATGACGCTGGACCGCAACCCGACCGACTACCACACCGAAATCGAGCAGGCGGCCTTCCAACCCAACAACCTCGTGCCCGGCATCGGCCCCAGCCCGGACCGGATGCTGCTGGCGAGGCTCTTCTCGTACGCCGATGCCCATCGCGCCCGGATGGGTGTCAACTACCAGCAGATCCCGGTGAACGCGCCGAAGTCGCCGGTGAACAGCTACAGCAAGGACGGCGCGATGCGGGTCAACAACGTGTCGGACCCGGTGTACGCGCCCAACTCCTACGGTGGTCCGGCGGCTGACACCGCGCGGTACGGCGAACCGGCGGGGTGGCACACCGACGGGGACATGACGCGAGCGGGATACGTTCAGCACGCCGAGGACGACGACTGGGGCCAGGCCGGCACCATGGTCCGCGAGGTGCTGGACGACGCCGAGCGCGAACGGCTCGTCAACAACATCGTCGGTCACCTGTCCAACGCGGTGAGCGAACCCGTCCTGCAGCGCGCCTTCGAATACTGGCGCAACGTGGACAAGAACCTCGGTGACAAGGTGGAGTCCGGCGTCCGCGCCAAGGCCGGTCTCAAGGACCCCAAGGCCGCCGAGCAGGCCAACCCGGCGCGGGAGAGCATGCAGGCCAAGGCCTGATCAATCGCTGGCCGCAAGAGCCCGGCACCCGCAACGACGGGGTTGCCGGGCTCTCGGCGGCGGTGCGCCGTGCCCGTCGAGGCGACCTCGCCCCCGGAGCCAGGAACCCAGGAGGACGTCAAGCCTTGACGGGATCGCCGTACGCGTGCGGAGCGACACATGTCTGAACATGTCAACGCCCCATCGCCGCTGACTCCGGCTGGCCGGCCGGTAGCGGTCGTGACGGGTGCCAGCCGCGGGCTGGGATTCTTGCTGGCCCGGCAACTGGCGCGGCGCGGTCACGACGTGGTGATCTGCGCCCGGTCGGAGGCGGGTCTGGCTGTCGCTGCGGCCGACCTCGCGCAGACGGGAGCCCGCGTCCATGCAGTTGTCTGCGACGTGTCCGTCAAGGCCGACGTCGAGCGGTTGATAGCCGAAGCTACTGCTGCGTTCGGACGGATCGACGTGTTGGTCAACAACGCCGGGCTGATCCAGGTGGGTCCGATGGCGACCATGACGACCGAGCACTTCGCCGCAGCCTTGGACGTCATGCTCTGGGGACCCATTCACGCGACGCTCGCTGCGCTGCCCATGCTGCGACAGAGCGAAAAGCCGGTGATCGTCAACATCACGTCGATCGGAGGCAAGATCCCGGCGCCGCATCTGCTGCCCTACACCACAGCGAAGTTCGCCGCGGTCGGCTTCTCCGAGGGGCTGCGGGCCGAGCTCGCCAAGGAGGGCGTCTCCGTCACGACGGCCGTGCCCGGTCTGGTGCGCACCGGATCCCCGCGCAACGCCACTTTCACCGGGAACCGGGTGGCTGAACATCGCTGGTTCACCCTGGCCGACAGCATCCCGGTGTTGTCGATGGACGCCGAGCGTGCGGCCGCTCGGATCGTGACTGCAGCGTTGCGGGGACGGCCGGAAGTGATCCTCACCCCCGTGGCCAAGGTCGCGGTCCGGCTGCATGGGCTCGCACCGGGCTTGACAACCCGGGCCGCATCCCTGGTCGACCGGCTGCTTCCTCGCGGCAGCACGGGTTCAGAGCCGGTTCCCGGCCATGCGCTCCGACTGCCGCCCGCCTGGTTCCGCGGGCTCACTACCCTCACCCGCCGGGCGGCCCGCCGGTACCACCAGTACGACGACCCCACCGACGCCGCGCAGTAGCGACTGTGCCCATGCCGTGGCGGCCCCCGCCCCGATGGCAGCGTCGCGGCGAGGAAGGGGT
>Ga0136611_10003836_pt1 | contig 10531 bp, 8 predicted proteins | sample AntDrymUQ2232306_2_FD_106645 | JGI IMG/M metagenome (GOLD analysis project Ga0136611, IMG submission 106645) | Polar desert sand microbial communities from Dry Valleys, Antarctica - metaG UQ223 (23.06) | ecosystem: Environmental > Terrestrial > Soil > Desert | place: Antarctica: Dry Valley... | reverse complement strand
GTGAACTCAGGAGAGAGCTGACCGGTGAACCTGCCGGGACGTGCATCTTACGGGACAACGACAGCGCGCACCCGCAAGAAGTGACTGCTGAGTGAGTTAATCGGGTAGGCGCTGCGGCGGACGATCGTCTCGGAACCGTCGGGGTTGCGCGTGGCGCTCACGACACGGTCGCAAGCGGGTCCCAATTCGCCGGCTGAAGACTTTCGGCAGCTTCAATGGTGAAAATGACGTCGTCGGCAGCAAAGCGCCGCATGAAACCCGCGGCGATCTCCGCCGCCGTCGCCGCCGCAGGATGATACATGATCTCGCTGATCGCCAGATTAGTTGCGCTCGCGGCCACTGTATCGACCAGAAAGATCGCCTCCGTCAGCGCGCTCCACGTCGTGCCCGCAAGCGCCCGTAGGCGCAGCGGCCTCTCGCCGCTACCGGTAAAGACGAACTGGCTCCCGCTGGCATGAGTCTGCGCGCCCGGCTTCGGCGCCCCGCCGATCGCCCGCGGGTCTGAGCCATCGCGCATGTAGTAAATGGTCCCCGCACTCGCGGTGATGACCGCGGCGCTACCGCTTGCCACATAGCCCCCAAAGGGTGCGATTGTCACTCCGCCGATCGAGGGATAAAGACCGTCGTTGCGCAATTGACTGAGCACCGTTGTTCCACGGGAGGGCACATAGCTGTCGATCAGCGAATTCTTCGCGTTCAGCCAATCTAGCCGAGTTAAAGGCGTCGCGCGCTTCGCGTCTCCCCACCGTGCGGATTCCGCGATGATCGCGCGGTCGATCGTCGCGGCGAGGCTATTGAAGCGCCCTGTCCAGCGTGTCGCGGTCAGCGCGCCGCCATTGAACATGTGCTTCTGCACGCGATCCGCGAAGCGGAGCCGATACTCAATGTTCCCCAGCAAGTCCTGATGAAGGAACATCGGGTTGCTGTAACTGAAGTCACTTTGATTCGGGGTGGTGTATGGGCCAGTGCGGTCTTCGCCGGAATTGAAGAAGGAATGCTCGAAGTCGTGAGCGAAGAAGCGGAACCCTTCCCGGCCATTGCGCCTGCGGGAGCCAAACCAGTTGTTGGCCTTGTCGTTCCCGAGGAAGTTGCTCACCGCGCCATCGAGATTCCCCGTCCAGAAGGTGAGGAGCAAGTAGTCGATCAAGTTATCCTCGTCGAGGAGCACGGGGTCCGCCGTCGGCGTCAATCCATCCGCCGCCAGCCCCTTCATCTTAAAGTAGTTTTCATTCGTGGGGGCGGCGGCGTGAACGCGCCCTTTGTTCCAGAGGTCCTGCCATGTCTGAAAGTTCCCGTCGGTCACTCCCGTGGTGTAGCCGGAGTCCTGCTCGGCCTTGATCACATCGTAGTCTTCTTTGGAGCCGCCGAGATAGTGGATGAAGGGGGAGAGCATTGGAGGGAAACGGGGACTCCATCGCAATCCACCGGGATGTGCGAAACGGCAACAGCAGAGAGCAGATGCTCGCGTCGCTCCTGTTTTGGAGCGTCTTTCTGGCGATTCGCGCGTTGCGCTGAGCGCCCTTGATCCGGGCCGCGGCTCTCCTACTGTCGCCGCCCGCTATGTCGCCCACCGCCGCACCTGCTGCTCCGCCCGCGCCTTTTTCGCTCAAGAACCCGTATCCGGCGCGGTGCGTGGCGAACGTCCGTTTGACCGGGCCGGAGTCGGAGAAGGATACGCGTCACTATGTGATCGCGCTCGAAAAGTCAGGCGTGACGTATCTCCCCGGCGACGCGCTCGGGCTGATGCCGACGAATGATCCGGAGCTGGCGCAGGCCATCGTCGAGGTGCTCGGGGCGACCGGAACAGAATCGGTGCCGGATCGGCACAAGCAGCCGAAGCCGCTCCTGGCCGCGCTGATCGAGGATTACGTCATCACTGCGCTGGATAAGAAGTTCATCGAAGCGGCGGTCGCACAGGGAGTAAACGACCTCGCACCCTTGCTCGCGCCCGAGAATGCGGAAAAGCTGCGAGCGCTGCTTTACGGGCACGACGAGGCTTACGATCCCCTCGATCTGCTTCGCGCGCATCCTGCGCTCAAGTTTGCGCCCGAGGAGTTCATCGCGCTGCTGCGCAGGTTGCCGCCGCGGCTGTATTCGATCGCCTCAGCGCTCAGCGCCCACCCGAACGAGGTGCATCTGACCGTGGCTACCGTGCGCTACGAAATCCGCGGACGGGCCCGCAAGGGTGTCGCGAGCAATTTTCTCGCGGAGCGCTGGACGGGTGAGAGAACCGCCGGGGTCTACATTCAAAGCCAGCAGAAGCATTTCGCACTACCAGGCGATCCCGCGACCCCGATCATCATGGTCGGGCCAGGAACGGGGATCGCGCCATTCCGGAGCTTCGTGGCGCATCGGCGGGCGACCGGCGCGACGGGACGTAACTGGCTCTTTTTCGGCGAGCGGCGCTCGAGTCAGGATTTCTTCTACCGCGACGAGTTCGAGCCGCTGATCGCGGAGGAGTTTCTGCGCCTGTCTCTCGCCTGGAGTCGGGATGTGCCGGGGCAGCGCACCTTTGTGCAGACAAAGCTGCTCGAGCACGCGCGCGAAGTTTGGCAATGGATCGAAGAAGGCGCGCATTTTTACGTGTGCGGCGACAAGGAGCGAATGGCCACCGATGTCGATGCGGCGTTGCATCGGATCGCGGCGGAGCAAGGTGGTCGCACCCCGGAAGAGGCGTGTGAATACGTGGAAGCGCTGAAGAAGGCGCATCGCTACAAGCGCGACGTTTATTGAGCCGCATGGCCACGGTCGAAACGCATGAGCTGACGAAAGTTTACCGGACCTACAAAAAGGCTCCGGGTTTGTGGGGCGCGATCAAGGGGCTTGGCCACCGCGAATACGAGGAGGTGCGAGCCGCGGACGGGGTGTCTTTCTCGATCGAGGATGGCGAATTCGTCGGCTTCCTCGGGCCGAACGGCGCGGGCAAAACGACCGTGCTAAAGATGCTCTCGGGCTTGCTGAACCCGAGCAGCGGGACGGCGAAGGTGCTCGGCTTCACCCCATGGGAGCGGCGCGATGAGATGAAGCGGCAATTCTCGCTCCTCATGGGCCAGAAGAACGCGCTCTGGTGGGATCTGCCGGCGCGCGAATCCCTCGAGCTGAACCGCGCGATCTACAGCATCGAGCGCCCGGCTTTTACCCGAATCGTCGGCGAACTGACCGAGCTGCTCGATGTGAAGGACAAGCTCGATGTGATGGTGCGCGAGCTTTCACTCGGGGAGCGGATGAAGATGGAGCTGATCTCCGCGCTGCTGCACACGCCGCGCGTGCTCTTCCTCGACGAGCCGACCATCGGCCTCGACGTGACTTCACAGGAAAAAGTGCGCGAATTCCTCCGCGCCTACAATGCCGAGCACCGCATCGTGACGATGCTCACGAGCCACTACATGCAGGATATTGAGGCGCTCTGTCACCGGGTGATTATTATCGATGAGGGACGATTGTTTTTTGACGGACCGCTCAGCGACATCATCGATCGCTTCGCGACCCACAAGATCGTGAGCATGACCTTCGCGGAAGCGCCGGAGTTCGATTTCGCGGCGCTCGGCGAGGTCGTCGAACGCACGCCGCTCTCCGTGAAGCTGAAAGTCGTCCGCGCGCAGGTCAGCGATACGTGTCGGGCGATCCTGACCACCTGCCGGGTGGCGGACATCGCGGTGCAGGAGCCGCCGGTCGAAGAGGTGATCCGGCAGCTGTTTCGCGGACACGCCGCGGATACGGCGGAAAACGCCGCGAAGCCAAGCCCGCCGACAATCGAAGATCATGTGGCTTCCGCAACCGAGTAACGGCCGACTCGCCGGACCCTCGTAACGAGCAACGTCTCACCCGCGACTACGCTCCGCCGAGGATCGCGGCCATCTGCGTCTGGACGGCTTGCAGCTCGTCGAGGCGCAGTTCCGGATCCGGGATCACGAATACTTCGCCGGTTTTCGGGTGCTCGTAGATGCGCATCAGTTTGCCGTCCTCACCGCGACGGGTTTCGATCTCTTTCAGAACGCGTTTGCGCTCGAGCATCACGGCGAGAAGGAAGCGCACGCTAGCGTGCTCGGGCGCGGGATCTGTCATGTAATGGCGCAACAGGTCTTCCGCCGTCTGCTTGCCGAGCGGTTCGGGTGCGGGCGGCGGCGGCGGCGTGTATTTCATGCGCCAGAATGAGAAAGGCTGGGCCGCATCGTCGGGGCGCGCCTTGAAAGCCTCTTCGCTCAAGTCTTCACGCCGAAAGCCAGCCGGCTCATCGAAGAGCAACGCGTAGAACGATTCGCCGTCGGTGAAGGACTTGCCCGTCGCAGCGCACTCGTGAGCCCGCGCCTGAATGGTCCATTCGGCAGTAATCATGCTCAGCTGCGTTTGAAGCCGAACCGGGGCAGATCGCGATTCGTCGCACGGTAATACAGCAACACCAGCCCGATCACGCCGATGAAGATGTTCGGCGCCCACGCCGCCAGCCAAGGGCTGACGCGGCCACCTTTACCGAGAGCAAGGAAGAGATTCGTCGCGAAGATCATCCCGAAGAAGATGAAGATCGAACTGGCGACGCCGCCCAGCACACCGCGCCGGCTGAAGACAATGCCCAGTGGCGCGGCGATAAAAACGACGACCAGGCAGCTCCACGGCACCGCGAAGCGGTGCTCGAGCAGAGTGCGATAGGGGGCGAGCTGCACCGGCGGAAAATCCGCGTTGAACTTCAAATAGGCGCGCAGCTCCGGCACGGTGAGATTCTGGGCGTCGAGGTTTGAGCTCGCAATCCGCTCGGGAGTTTCGTTCCACCCGGTGATCGTGCGATGGTCACTCGGGAAGAGGCTTTCGTGGGTGACATTGCCATCCGCATCGAAGTCTACCCGCTTGCCGCGGCGCAGCGTCCAGTAGCTCGTCCGCGGGTCCCACGTCGCCCGGTTCGCATACCATTTCCGGGTGATCCCGCCGCTCTCATCCTGCTGGGTGATGTGCACATCATCGAGCTCAGGCGAGCCAACGCGCATCTTACGCACGAACCACGTCCGCCGCGTTTGGCGATCGCGGAAAAGCAGTCCTTCGATCGCATCGCGCTCCATCGACCTCTTTCCCTTCGCGATCTGCTCCAGCGCGACCTTCTTCACTGCCTCAGCGCGCGGCGCCAGCTCGTAGCTGAGCGCAAGCAGACCAACGCTCGAAAGCGTGCCGATGACGAGCAGCGGAAAGATCACGCGAGTGACGCTGCACCCCGCAGTGAGCATCGAGATGATCTCGTTGCTGCGGGACATCTTGCTGAGCGAAAAGAGCAGCGCGAGGAGGAGCCCCACGGGCAGGGAGATCAGGACGATCTGCGGGAGCTGCGTGATGTAAAAACCGAAGACCGCTTTGAGCGATGCTTTCGCTTCGATGAAATCCGGTCCGTTGTCGCTCAGGTCGATGACCAGCCAGATCGCGAGGAACCCGAAAAAGCAGAGGAAAAACGGCTCGAGAAAATTACGGAGAACGTAGCGATCGAGAAGGCGCATGCGGCGAGAGCGGAGTTAAGCGTCGGCCTCTCGCGACGCCAGCGGAAAGCGTTCTCCCCCGGACGCACGAAACGCTGCTGGAGGGACTCTCCAGCAGCGCTTCGGATGAGATGGTTCGCTCGCCTAGAAGAGTGCCTGCATGACCACCGTTCCTTCAGCATCGGTGAGGGTAATGGACTCGATGGAGGAAAGAGGGATCTCTGCGGCAGCGTCGAGTTCCTGAAACTTCACGCGGCCTTGCTTTGAGCTGGTCACGGATCCGACCGCCTCGCCGTTGACGTTGATCGTCAACACTGCGTCCGGTGCGGCACCAAAGCCGATGAATAGAACCTTGCGGTCGAGTTCTTCTGCGTCATCGGTCTTCGCGATCAGAAGCGCGTGCCCGTGCACCTTTTTTCCCGTTCCGCTTCCGGTGACCTTCACATTAGCGAAGTAACGTTCCCTCACCACCGTCACATCAGGCGCACCCTCGAGGACGACAACTCCGTCAGCGTTGCTCACGGCCACGCTTTCGATGGCTCGCGCATCCAGCTCGCTTGGAAACGTGAGCTCGAGTGTGCTCTCGTCTTCGTCCGTTTCTGCGCCGGCAATCACCGTTCCATCGAAGGCGAATGTAACGATCTCCTGAGACGTGCCCCCCGTCGGCGTCGCCGAGAGGGTGTAGGTGCCTGCAGGCAGGCCATCGACGCTCAGCTCGAGCTTTGCTTTCTGCACCGCGTCCTTCTGCTTCACCTTGATTTGAACCTCGCCGGTAGACTCAACGGTCCCGGCCGCGGTCGGGAAAAGGTCGACCGCCACGAGAAGGCGCGAACGCACTTTGATCGTTGAGCCGCCTCTGGCATCTGCTGAGGTCGGAAGGAACGCCGCGCCGATGGCGAAGGCGAGTGCAGGAAGTAAGAAGTGTTTCATAGCTGCTTTTAGAGCAGCCGAGGTGCCGCGTTTATGGAAATTACAACACCCCTTCCGCTCCCTTCGGCGCCCGTGCGAGTTCTCTTGCCGCCCTCTGGGCTGCCGCAGAGGATCGACCGTTTCATGATCGCACTGCGCGAGGATATTGGTGACGGCTTTGTCGCCCGAGTGCGCGAGATCTTCTCAAAGAGCGGGCTGCTTGCGCAGGCGAAAAACTTCGAAGATCGCCCCGAGCAACAGGAAATGGCGGGGGAGGTGGCGCGGGCGCTTTCCGAGGAGCGACACCTCGTCGTGGAAGCCGGCACCGGCGTCGGCAAGTCGCTCGCGTATCTCGTGCCGGCCGTGCTTTACGCGGTCGAGCAGAAGAAGAAGGCGGTCATTTCCACCTACACGATCAACCTTCAGGAACAGCTCGTTTATAAGGACATCCCGATCGTGCAGAAGGTCCTGCCGGTGGAGTTTGAGGCGATGCTCTGGAAAGGTCGGGCGAACTTCCTTTGCCCCACGCGGCTCACCCGCGCGATGCATCAAGCGGGCGATCTTTTCACCTCGACCGAGCAGGAGGAGCTGAAGCGCATCTGGGAATGGGCGCAGACTACCCAGGATGGGACGCTGTCAGATTTCTCTGTCGAGCCGGATGCGCAAGTCTGGGCGCAGGTCTGCAGCGAAGCGCACGTCTGCACGAAAAAATCATGCGGTGAAAATCCGCGATGCTTCTACCAGCAAGCGCGGAAGCGTCTCCTCACCGCGGATGTGGTGGTGATGAATCACACGCTCTTCTTCATGAACCTGGGCGGCTTGGCAGAAGCAGAGGAAAACGATGCCGGGTTCCTGTTCGCGAACGACTTTGTGATCTTCGATGAAGCGCACACTGTGGAGGGTGTGGCCGCCCGGCAGATTGGGCTCGCAGTTTCACAATACGGCCTGCGTTACGCCCTCAATCGACTCTACAATCCCAAGACTCAGAAAGGCCTCCTTCAGGTGCTGCGGCGCGCAGATGGAGTTCGCGAGGTGACGGCGCTGCTGGAGAAGGTGGAAGCGTTCTTTGTTCGGGTCGGGGAGCGTGCCGACTTCAAGAAAGGACGCGAGTATCGCGTGCGGGCTCCTGATTTCGTCGAGGACACGCTGACTTTGCCGCTGGCGGAACTGCAGAAGCGGATCGTGGAGATCGTCCGTGCGCTCGAAGATGAGGCGACCAAAGCGGAGCTGCAGGATCTCGGCCGGCGCGTTCGCGATGCTCGTGCGGGGATCGCCCAATTCCTGAAACAGGAAGCAGAGGATCACGTCTACTGGGTGGAACGCACCGGAAAGACGCAGCAATCGCACGCGCTCAACGCCTCACCGGTGGATCTGGCGGGCTATCTCCAGGCACTGCTCTTTCGTGAAGGCCGCACTTGCGTGATGACGAGCGCAACTCTCTCGGTGGTGGATGGCCGCGCGGGTCCCACCCGAGATGATGAGGTGCTCGGCTATTTCCGAAATCGCATCGGCGCCTGGGACGTTCCCGCGAAACAGATCGGCAGTCCCTTTGACTACCAAAAGCAGATGACGCTCTTCATTACCCGGAAGATGCCCGACCCACGCGAGCCGGGCTACACCGCTGCCCTCGCCGAACGGATCGAACATTTCGTGGAACGGAGCAAAGGCCGCGCGTTCGTTTTGTTCACCAGCTACAAGATGATGTCCGAGCTAGCCTCGGAAATGCGCGAGCGACTCGACGACCTCGATTACAAGCTACTGGTCCAGGGCGAAGGGCTGCCGCGGCATCGGCTGCTCGCAGAGTTCCGCAAAGACGATCGCCACGTCCTCTTCGGCACCGAAAGTTTCTGGAGCGGCGTGGACGTGCCGGGTGAAGCGCTCTCGAACGTGATCATCACACGCCTGCCCTTTGCGGTGCCGGATCATCCGCTCACCGAGGCGCGTCTCGAAGCAATCGAGCAGCGTGGAGGCGACGCCTTTAGTGAGTATTCGCTCCCTGAGGCGATCCTGAAGCTCCGCCAGGGCGTCGGGCGATTGATTCGCACGAAGCAGGACCGCGGAATCGTCGTGATCCTCGACCCGCGAATCCTCACGAAAAGCTACGGCCAGGCATTCCGGCGTGCCTTGCCCCCCTGCCCCGTCGAAATCGTTTAGCGCTTGCGCGGCAGGCTGCGCAATTTTCGCCTGAAGCTGTGGCGAAACGTCCGTTCTCACCTTCGGGCGAGTTTGCGAGCGTGCCGACCCCCAGTCGGCGCAACCGTCGTCGACAGTGTTGGCGCGGGGTTTTTCGTGTTCGTGTAAGAAATCTTTTAAGTTGGCAGAGACTTTGCTGAGACGGCGCGCGCCAACAAGGCCGCCTCACAACCACCAACCAACGAAGAATAAACAACCATGCTCAACCACTCCATTGCCCGGTTCTGTGCATTCGCCGGGATGACCATCCTTCCCGCGCTGAGTTACGCCGGCCAGGAAATCAAAGAATCCAAAGACATCGTCGAAAAGACCAAGGAGACCTGCATCACGGGTGATCTCGGGATTAACATCGTCAGCCAGTATGTCAGCCGCGGCGTGATCTTCGAGAACCAGGGCGGCATTCTGCAGCCTTACGCCGACCTCTATTTCAAGCTGTATGAATCCGACAGCAGCTTCCTGAACAAGGTCAGCCTGAACCTTGGCATCTGGAATTCCTTTCACTCGCGGAAGACCGATGCCGGTTTGGCCAGCGGCAACAGTGGCGACTCTACCCAGGATGCGAGCAGCACCCGCAACTGGTATGAATTCGACTTCACTGCCGGGGTCAGCTTCACGTTCGCGAAGAACTTCACGTTCACGCCGAGCTACTACACCTTCCTGAGTCCGAACGATGGGTTCGACACGTTCCAAGGTCTCAACTTGAAACTCGCGTATGACGACACCGACTTACTCGGAGCATTCGCGCTCCATCCGTATGTTCAGGTCCTCTTCGAATTGGAAAACAAAGCCGGAACGGGCAAGGATGAGGGCGTCTACTACGAAGTCGGAATTGCCCCGAGCGTTCCTCTCGGTCCCGTCACTTTGACGTTCCCGATTACGGCGGGCTTCGGATCCAACGATTTCTACGGCTCGGCGCACACTCGGACAGTCTTCGTCGACGCCGAAGACGAGCTTACCGGAGACACCATCCGCACCGAATCGAATGAGACCTCGATCTCGAACGAGACATTCGGCTTCGTCTCCGCAGGAGTAACCGCCAGCTACGCAATGAAGTTCATTCCGGAGTGCTACGGGACATGGACAGTCAACGCTGGCTACACCTACTTCCACTTGGGTGATGGCACATCTGACTTCAACACTCAGGAACGCGGCGGAGCGGTGCGTGACTATAGCGAGCACGAGCATGTCTTCAGCGGCGGTTTGATGGTCGCCTTCTAACGGCGTCTCTTTGAAGGAGGCGCAGCCACGGCGAGGGCTGCATGGGAGGACGCGGCTCCCCCGGGTGATGGCCCGGGGGAGCACGCGGAGCGCAGAAAGCTCCGAAGCGGAGGGACGATTTTCGACGCGGGTGCCGGACAGGTGAATTACGCCCCGGTGTCACACACCACAGTATTTCAGAATAGCTTTCAACAAACAACCCCACCTACAGACACATGAAACTCCGAAACTTCGCCGCACTCACGCTGACCGTGTGCTCGGCAATCACTTCACTTACGACATCGAATGCAGCCGAGGACGCCGTCAAGGTAGGCGTTCTTCACTCGCTGAGCGGCACCATGGCCATTTCCGAAACATCTCTGCGCGATGTGCTCCTCTTCACCTTTAACGAAATCAATGAGAAGGGCGGCGTCATGGGGAAAAAGATCGAGCCCGTCGTTGTCGACGGTGCCAGCAACTGGCCGCTCTTTGCGGAAAAGGCGAAACAGCTCCTCGAACAGGAGAAGACTGCGGTGACCTTTGGCTGCTGGACAAGTGTATCGCGCAAGTCCGTGCTGCCCGTCTTTGAGAGCAACAAAGGCCTGCTCTTCTACCCGGTGCAATATGAAGGCGAGGAAATGAGCCCCAATATCTTCTACACGGCGGAAGCGGTAAATCAGCAGGCGACCCCTGCGGTGGATTACATGCTCGAGAAAGGATTTAAGAAGTTCTACCTGCTCGGGAGCGACTACGTCTACCCGCAGACAACGAACCTG
>Ga0136611_10003835_pt1 | contig 10533 bp, 9 predicted proteins | sample AntDrymUQ2232306_2_FD_106645 | JGI IMG/M metagenome (GOLD analysis project Ga0136611, IMG submission 106645) | Polar desert sand microbial communities from Dry Valleys, Antarctica - metaG UQ223 (23.06) | ecosystem: Environmental > Terrestrial > Soil > Desert | place: Antarctica: Dry Valley... | reverse complement strand
GCCGCTGCCCCGGCCGCGACCTGCGTGTCCGCGACGCCCACGGTCGCCACCGGCGCCTCGCGTCCGGCCAGCAGCCCCGGATCGCCGGCTTTCCTGCCGCTCGCACCGCCGCGCCGCCCGAGTAGGCCCGACCAGAAGCGCGGATCGGCCAGCCCGCGCGGCAGGAAGATGATCGACAGCATGATGATCAGGCCGTTCACCACGTCGCGCTGCTCGCGGAGGAAGCGCAGCGCCTCCGGCAGCCCGGTCAGCAGCGCAGCGCCGATCAGCGGCCCGCTCCAGTGCGACACCCCGCCGAGGACTGCCGACGCGAGGATATCGACGGCGCGTGTGAAGACGTAGTTGCGCGGGTCGATGACGCGCACGATGGGGGTGCTGAGCGCACCGGCGCCGGCCGCGATCGTCGCACCGAGCACGAACGCCAGCAGTTTGTAGCGGACGACGTTGACGCCGAGCGTCGCGGCGGCCGACTCGTCGAGGCGGATCGAGGCGAGCACCCGCCCGTGGTGCGAGCGCCGCAGCGTCGCCACGAGGTACGCGAGCGCCAGCACGTAGAGCAGCAGCGGCCAGGTCGATTCCGCCAGCCCGAAGACGGCGCGCGGGCTGGCGTAGGGCAGGGTGATGCCCTCGGCGCCGTTGAAGACGACCAGCCGCTCGTTGCCCGAGATCGCGCGCAGGATCTTGTCGGCGTTGAGAGCCGCGATGGTGACGATCTCGCCGAACCCGAGCGTGGCGATCGCGAGGTACACGTCGCGCAGCCGCAGCACGATCAGCCCCAGCAGGAACGCGACCGACGCACCAATCAGGAGCGCGAGCGGGAACGACACGCCGAGGCCGGCGCCGGCTTGGCTCGCCAGGACGGCCGCCGTGTACGCCCCGATCGCCATGAATCCGGCGTTCGCGAGCGAGAGCAGCCCCGTCGAGAGGGTCAGGTAGATGCTCAGCGCGAGCGCCATGTTGATCAGGGCGAAGTTGATGACGGCCGCGCCGCCGATCAGGTCAGGCATGGCGCCATCACGCGCGGACGGCCCTGGCGCGCCCGAAGATGCCGTGCGGGCGCACCAGCAGCACCAGGATCAGCAGCGCGAATACCAGCGCGTCGCGGTAGCTGCTGTCGATATACGCGACGCTCAGTACGCGCAGCATGCCGACCAGGAACGCCGCGACCGCCGCCCCGGCGATGCTGCCCATCCCGCCAACGATGATGACCGTCAGCCCGGCCAGCTCGACCTCGTTGCCCATCAGCGGGTCGAGGCGGTTGAACGCCAGCCCGAGCAGCGAGCCGGCCGCGCCGGCGAGCGCCCCGGACACGAAGAACGTCTGCCCGACGACCCGATCGACGTTGATCCCGAGCAGCTGCGAGGTCCGCGTGCTCCAGGCAATCGAGCGGATCGCCCGCCCCATCTGGGTCCGTCCGATCAGCACGGCCAGCCCGACGATCAGCACGGCCGAGAGGCCGAGCACCAGCAGCTGGATGGAGGCGATGACGACGTTGCCGGGCAGGATGAACGGCTCGAGCGGGAACGTGCCGATCGGGAACCGCGAGACCTGAGCGCCGAAGATGCCCTGCGCGAGGCTGATCAGGATGATCGACGCGCCGATCGACGAGATCATCGGCGCCAGCGGCGGCACCTGCCGCTGCCGGAGCGGCGTCACGGTGCGGGAGTCCAGCACGAGCCCGACCGCCATGACCGCCCCGCCGAGCCCACCAATGCCCCACTTGAGGGACACGTCCCACGGCCCGACCAGCCCGACCAGCAGCACCAGGAAGCCGGCCCACAGCACCAGCCCGCCGACCGTCAGCGCGCGCAGCGGCTTGAAGGCCAGCCGGTCGAGCAGCACCGCCATGATGCCGGCGCCGAGCATCCCGAGCGGGATCGCGACCCAGATCGGCAGCCCGAGTCGCGTGACCACGGCGAACGCGAAGTAGGCGCCCCACATGTAGGTGGCGCCGTGGGCCAGGTTCACGATGTCCAGCGCCCCGAACACGAGCGTGTAGCCCATGGCGAACAACGCCAGGGCCGCACCCTGCCAGATACCGTTGACGAGCTGCTGCGGGAGCTGTTCCATCGGTGGTGTATGGTAGTAGAAACGGGCAGGCAACGCGTCAGCGAGCGAGAGGACGGCAGCATGGCGACGGCAGCGGAACAGCTCCACGATTCGACCGCGCCCTTATCGGCGCAGCCCGTCACGACGGACGCTACTCAGGTCGCCGCGCTCGTGCAGCTCTTCACGAGCATCTGGCAGATCCCCTACGTGGTGCGCCTGGGGCTCGTGATGGACGCGCACCGGACCGACGTCTGGGTGATCGTGGACCATGACGACCCCGACGCGGAGTCTTTCATCTCCGAGGCCGAGTACGCCTATCTGCAGCGGACGCACTACCATCCGTTCGAGCTGTATGTCGTCCCGCGTTCGGACGTGCAAATGGACATGCTGCCGTCGTTCGAGACGATCCTCGAGCGTTAGCCATGCCTGATGCGGCCAGTCACCTACGCCAGGCTCGCGAGAATCTCGAGCACGCCGAGTGGATTCTCGTGATGCGGCCGACTGACGATACGGCACTGCGCTGGGCGGTCACTGCCGCGTTCTATTGCGCCCTCCACTGCATGACCGCGCATCTGGTCGGGCGTGGCGTGTCCGTCAGGAAGCACGAGGACCGCGAGCGTGAGCTGAGGTCTCGCCGAAACGGCGTGCCGTTCCCAGTCTTCGATGCCTACAGGCAGCTCAAGCGTCGCAGCGTCGTGGGGCGCTACATGCTGCAGATCTTCACGCCCCCACAGGTACGCGCGCTCTTCGATGGGCCGCTCGCGACCGTGACGAGCTTCGTCAAGCTCTGATTCGGCGTGCCACACTTGACGGAGCTGTCGCTTCGTCGGGCAGCCACACCGCAAGAACAAGAGGGGAGGCATGCTTGATGCGCATGCCTCCCCTGCGCCGAGTCGCGGTTACGCGAAGAGGGCGAACTCGCCGTTCTTGACTTCCTGGACGATCGGCGTGTGGACGGCCTCGCGGTTCTCGGCGAACGAGAACTTGCCGAGGACCGTGTCGACGTCCTTCAGCTTCGCCAGCGCGTCGCGGATCGCCGGCCCGGTCGTGGCGTCGGCGTTGCGGATCGCGGTCGCCAGCAGGTACACGCCGGCGTACGCCTGGGCCGCGAACTGGTCCGGCGCGGCGCCGTACTTCTCGCGATAGGCCCGCACGAACGCCTGGTTGCCCGGCCCCTCGGCCGCGATGAACCAGGCCGCGCCGGAGATGGCGCCCTCCGCGGCCGGGCCGGCCAGCTTGGCGAGCTGCGCCGAGTTCAGGCCGTTGCCGCCGATGAACCGCACCGTGCTCGGGATGCCGAGCTGGCGCCCCTGGACCATGATGCCGGCCGCCTCCTCGGCCAGCGCCGAGAGGATCACCGCGTCGGGGTTCAGCGTGCGGATCTTCGTGAGCTGTGCCGAGTAGTCGGTGTCGCCCTTCTTGAAGGTCTCGGTGGTGACCGTCTCGATCCGGTTGTCGGTGAGGGCCTGCTTGAAGACGTCGTAGCCGCTCTTGGTGAAGGCGTCGTCCTCGCCGTACATCACGGCGACCTTCTTGTAGCCGAGCCTGGTCACCGTGACCTTGACGGTGTTCGGCACCACCACCGACTCCGGCAGGCTGTCGCGGAAGACGAAGTCGCCGGTCTCGAGGATGCCGTCGGCCGTGTTCGAGGTCGCCAGGCAGACGACCTGGCGGTCCTGGGCGATCGGGTGGGCGGCGCGCGCCGAGTTCGAGAGCGTCGGCCCGAGGATCGCCGTCACCTTGTCCTGGCCGATCAGCTTCTCGAAGGCCGGGATCGCGCCCTCCTTGACCGAGCGGTCGTCCTCGACGATCAGCCGCAGCTTCGCGGTCCCGAGCAGCCCGGAGGCGTTGATCTCGTTCATCGCCAGCTCGGAGCCGTTCTTCTGCTGCGGGCCGTAGACGGCCGCGCCGCCGGTCAGCGACCATACCGCGCCGATCGGGATCTCGCCGCTCAGGTTCACCGGGGCCTTCGCCACGGCGGCGCCGCTCGACGGGACGGCGGCGGCCGGCGACGGCGACGCGGCGGGGCTGGCGCCCGGCGACGGCGACGCGGCGGGACTCGCGGCGGGGCTCGCGGCGGTCGCGGGCGATGCGCCGGCGGCCGGAGACGCCGCCGTGGCGGGCGAGGAGGCGGGGGACGCCGGGGCCGCGGCCGGCTTCGTCGCCTCGGCTGGCTTGGCGGGCGCCGTGGTCGGGGCGGCCGGAGCGGACGGGGAGCAGCCGACGGCCAGGAGGCCGAGGGCGGAGACCCGGAGGAAGTCGCGTCGTTTCATCGTAGCACCTGCCATCTGCCGAGATGTCCGCACCGCGCCGCGTACACGCGAGCGGCGCGAGGCTGGTGACGACGGGCGCCTGCCCGTCGCATCACAAGGAGTGTGCGGCACGCGCACCTCGCGATGCTACCGGCCGCCGGTGTTTCCCGCGCAACGTCCACACGGTCAGCTCGACCGCGACGCAGGGCTGAGCCTCGTGACACCCGCACTGGCCGGAGCGGACGCCCGCCGATTCGCCCGCACCGGGCCGGCGAATCGGCTACTGAGGGGCGGCGCCGTTGCGGGACGAGCGGGGCGGCTCGGAGCAGCGCTCGGCGGCCACCGCGCAGTAGCCCCGGTCGATCTCGACGCCGATCGAGCGCCGGCCGAGGTTCTTCGCCGCCCGGCACGTCGTGCCACTCCCGAGGAAGGGGTCCAGGACGATGTCCTCGCGGAAACTGAACAGCTTGATCAGGCGGCGCGGCAGCTCTTCCGGAAACGGCGCCGGGTGCCCGAACTTGCGCGTGTTCTGGCCGTGGAAGTCCCAGATCCCGAGCGTCCAGTCCATGAACTCCTCGCGGGACACGTCCGACGTCTTCCCATGCCCGTCGCGCTTGCGCCGATCCCGCGAGAGCACCAGGACGGTCTCGGCGGCCGTATTCACCCACGGGTCGGTGGCGCTCATCCAGCTTCCCCAGGCAGTCCGGCGTGAGATGTTCCGCTCCAACCAAAAAATCGTGGTGTTGTAGACGAAGCCGAGCTCGTGGACGAGCAGCTCCGTGAAATCGGCCAGGACCGGCTGCTTGCTGGTGGCGCGCCGGCCGGCCCCGTCGAACTTGAGGTTGATGTCGAGCGGAATGTTGAGGCAGAGCCGCCCGCCCGGTTCGAGCACGCGCAGCAGCTCGCGGCCCCACCGTCCGACCCATTCGAGGTACTCCTGGTACGTCGCGTCGTCGCGGGCGGTGCCGTAGTCCTTGCCGAGGTTGTAGGGCGGGCTCGTGACGACGAGCTGCACGCTCGCCGAGGGCAGGAAGCACAGGTCCGTGCTGTCCCGATTGAAGATCGTGACCAGCTCGTCCTGGAAGTAGGACGAGGTCTCCCCATCCTGCGCATAGGGCGGCGCGTCGCCGCGCCGGGCCGCCTCACTGATGTCCACGATGCCGTTGACCGCGCCGTTGGACGATTCGGGCACGTGAATCGCCGGCAGCGCGGGGAGGCGACCGTTTGTCAGCAGGTACGGCATCCGGGCCGGGGCATCGGGCAGCGCGTCGTCGTGGAGAGTCATCGCGGGCGGGAGCCTAGCATCCAGGCCGGGGTTACGTCCATCCCCGCGCGCATATCGGCCCACAGTGTGAGGTCGAAGATGGCGCGCGCGCGGCCCCGGACTCCAGATCATGCCGGCAGCTCGACGCGCATCAGCCACCAGCCCGTCCGGGTCGGGCGCTCGACCCCCGACCGTTCCTGCAAGAACGTCCAGACGGCCGGGTCCATCTGGCGCGTGAGGCGCGGCAGCCGGTCGTCCTTGCCGACCACCCACAGCACGCGACCGGCGTACGGCCGAGCCACCAGCCGCTCGAAGTCGCCGGCCTCCTTGAGCAGCACGGCATTCGTGTACAGCGAGCGCACGACCGAGCCGTCCTGGCGCGCGTACCGCTCGTAGCCGTCCGGCTGGACGTAGAAGTCCGCCGCGCCGAGGTAGAACTGGGTTACCAGCGGGCCTTCGGCGAACACCAGATCGCCCGGCATCCAGCCGAGCGCCCGCAGCTCGATTTCCCACGGCGGGTCGGTCGCGCCGGGCCAGGGTACGCCGCTCGCGGGCGGTCGCGCGGGCACGAAAGCGTCGCGCACGTCCGCGCGCACGGCGACCGCGAGCGCGGCGAAGAGCGCGCCGACGGCAAGGAGCGGCCCGACACAGAGAGCGAGCCCCCGCCCCGGCCCGTCGCCCGGAGCAGCGTCGCGCCGCGCCGTCCGACCCCTACCGTCGAATCGTCGCCGCAAGAAGGCGCCCAGCGCGCCGGCGGCCTGTGCGGCGGCGAGGCCGAGCAGCGGCAGCGCCGCCAGCCCGTAGTGCGCCTCCCATTTCCGCTGGATCACGAACGCCGGCACGACGACGGCCGCCCCGAGCAGCAGCAGGATCAGCCCCGGCGCCCGCCTCGGTCCGCTGCCGTTGGCATCGCGGCCGAACGTCCAGGGCAGCGCCAGCGCGACGACCGAGAGCAGCGGCAGGTACGCGCCCCAGACGTAGCGCAGGTAGAACCGCGTCCCGTCCAGCCTGATCCCAGGCGTGAGGTAGTGCCGGAACTCCGCGTCGGCACCGGCGAGCGTCCCGGACCGCAGCGCGAGGCCGAACAGGACGAACATCCCGCCGAAGAGGGCGGCGATTGCCGCCGCCGCGACGGTCGGTCGGCCCTGCCACCAGCCCCGATCTCCGCGCGCCAGCCGCGCGAGCAGGTACGGCCCGAGTGCCAGCGGCAGCAGCAGCGCGAACTCGTACGCCAGCAGCGCCAGCCCGAATAGCCCGGCCGCGACCGGCTGCCAGCGCGGCGCGTCTTCCCCGAAGCCGCGATACGCGGCGTAGCAGGCCGCGACGAACGCGAGCAGGAAGATCGACGGCGGCCATGCTTGCTGGGACCACTCCACGAGCGGGTCGGCGACCGCGACCAGCAGCGCCGCCGCGAGCCCGCCGGCCGTACCGCCCAGTCGGCGGCCGAATACGAACGCGAGCGGCACCAGCAACGCGCCGGCGATGGCGCTCGGGAGGCGGGCCGACCAGTCGTGGCGGCCGAACAGGGCGAAGCTCGGCGCGATGGCGTAGGTCGTGAGCAGCCCGCGCAGGTAGAGCCGCCCCGAGGGGAGGAACGGGAGCCCCGTCGCGAGTACCCCGTCCGACGCGAGGCCGAGCCGGGCCTCGTCGGTGCTGAGCGCACCGTCCGGCCCCGCAAGTGGCCCGACGCGGATCGCGAGCGACCAGATCGTCAAGAGGACGACCGCCCCGTACGCCACGATCTGCGCGCTGCGCGACGACACGGTCGCCACGTCGGTCACCACGCCGCCCGGCACGCGGGCGGCATGCGTCGGTGGAGCTCCGGTAACCGTTTCGCAACGACGCATCAACCGCACCGGCCTATCGGCCCGCCGACACTTTCGGCAGGTCGAGCCCAACTGAGGGCGAGGTTCGCACCGGGAGCATTGCCCGGTCCGCCGAGTGGGCCGGCACACTCGCTGGGAAGGGGCGACGATGAGGCGGCGGTCGATCTGGTTCAATCGGCGACTCTTGAGCGTCGCGGCGGGCGAGCGCGAGTCGTACGCGTGCCCGCACGCGACCTTCGACGGTGGGGACACCGATCCGCGCACGCTGATCCGCGAGTACCAGCAGCACTTCCGAGCGGCCGTGCTCGCGCGGCACCCGAACGCGCCGAGCCCGGCTCGCTGGACCGGCAGCGTGAGCAGCGGAGAAGCGCGCCGGCTCTACGCCGTCACGTCGTATCCGGACACGGACGCTACCCGGTCGAACGATACGGGGTGAGGAGCCCTCACCCCCCCACCCCCTCTCCCTGACGCGGGAGAGGGGGAGACGTGGTGGCCGTGCTCCCCTCTCCCTCGCATGGAAGAGGGGTCGGTCGGGACGCGGCCGGCTTAAGCTCGGCCCGATCGGGCCGGGGTGAGGGCCGCTCCGGCTACCCCCGCGCATCGGGCAGGGCGGCGGCCGGAGTCGGGCTCGCGCAGTACGCCCGCGCCGCGTCTTCCGAGAATTCGTAGACCTCGATGCGCGGGCCGGGCCGGGCGTAGGCGTCCAGGTTCCAGAACGGGAGGCCCGTGTCGTCGATGTGGGCCGCCGCGCCATCGGGCGTCGCGAACGGGTCGAACGTCATCACCGGCCGCGCCACGCGGACCAGCTCGGCGTATCCTGCCGCCTGCCCGCCGCGCCAGGCTTGCTTCCGCTCGTAGGTGATGCTCGCGAGCAGGGCGTAGCGCACGCCGTCGCAGGCCAGCTTCTCGATCGTCGGGACGTCCGCGAGCGACCCGTAGCGCTGGAGGCGGTAGCGTGCCGGCGGCTTGCCGGCCCAGTTGAGCGGCAGCCCGTAGGTCTCGGTGGCCACGCGGTCGCCGCTCGCGTGCGTTTCGAGCCACTCGTGGGCGAGCACGCGCGTGTCCGGCAACGTCGCGAGGCGGTCGTGGCGGAGCACCGCACCGGCTTGCGGAACGAGCGCGAATGCGAGCGCGCCGGCCGCGAGCGCCCCCCGGATGATCGGGCGGAACGGCTGGCGGGCGATCCAGCCGATGCCGAGCGCGGCCAGCACGACCAGGAACGGCAGCAGCGGGATGGCGAAGCGGGCGAAGAACAACTCGGTGCGCAGCATCACCAGCAGGTAGAGCAACGGCGCCGACACGAGCGCGGCCAACGCCCACGGTCGGTGCCGCCCGTAGACGACCCCACCCAGCAGGGCCAGCGCCAGTACCGACGTCCCGATCCCGCGCTCCAGCGCCTGCACGTAGAGCAGCCCGACCGGCGTCTCCACCTGCCCATTCCAGCGCCGCGTCCCGATGTCGGCCTGGTCGGCCATCCCCGCAAGCAGCGCCGGCGCCGCCCACAGCACCTCCGGCATGCCGATCAGCACGCCGACGACGGTCCCGAGGACGGTGAGCGCGATGCGCCGGCCGAGCAGCAGGAGATTGTGCCGTGGCTCGTCGCGCTGGAGCCGATCGCGCCACGACTCGTCGTGCCAGGGCTCGTCGCGGCGGAGCAGGGCGACGCACGCCGCGGCCAGCGGGACCGCGACCACCACGCCGTAGTTGTATTTCGTGCTCGCCGCGAGGCCGGCGCACAGTCCCGCGAGCGCGAACGCCCAGAAGGTCGGCGCGCGGATCGCGCGCGCCCCGAACAGCAGCCCGCCCGCCAATGCGCACGAGGCGACCGCGTCGTTCACCGCGTAGTGCGACATGTGAACGTGGAGCAAGCTCCAGCCCAGCAGCACCCCCGCGACGATCCCCGCCAGCGGGCCATCCCAGGGACGGCTGCGCGAGGACGCGAGGTGCGCGGCGGCCAGCCCGGTCAGCACGCAGGCCAGCGCACCGAGCAGCCCGGACGTGGTCCGAGCGAGCAAAAACTGGAGCAGGGCCGTCGCCCGCTCGTCGCGTGAGGGCATGATGAGGGCCGCGGCGCGATACTCGAAGTGGAGCAGATGGCGGTACAGCGACGGGTTTCGGAAGTCCGTCTCGGTCGCGCGGCCGGCCGCCATGCTGCCGGCCCACTCGACGTACTTGAGCTCGTCGAAGTAGAGTGCCGATGGGAGCTGCCAGCCGACGCCCCAGAGTCGCGGCGCGAGCGCGAGCGCGAGCACGAGCCACGGCCAATGCGCGCGCCAGTGCGTGCGAACGCGCCGGCCGAGTCGTTGACCGAGCGGTGCTACACTCTGGCCCATCTCACCCTGGCCCACGTCGGCCCTCGGACGATCGCCACGCTCTCCGTGATTCGCCGCCCGATGACTCGCCGCTCGCTCCCGCTCGCCGAGGTCCGCGCCCGGCTCCGTGCTTGGGAGGGCGTGGCCGCCTTGATCTTGATCGCGTCGGTCTACAGCGCCATTCAGTCCGCCACGCCGAACATCATCGGCATCGACGGGTACTACCACGTCAAGGTCGCGGCGCTGATGTGGCAGCAAGGCTGGCGCCTGCTCGCGCCGCTCGACTTCCCCTGGCTTCAACTCACGATCCTCGGGCCGGGGCTGTACTCCGACCATCACTTTCTGTTCCACGCACTCCAGGCGCCGTTCACGATGGGCGACCTGCGAGTCGGCGCGAAGATGGCCAGCGTCCTGTTCGCGACCCTCGGGTTGTACACGAGTTACCATTTTCTCGCCCGCCACGGGGTGCGCTACCCGGTGCTCTGGATCGCCGTGCTGATCGCGTGCGCGCCGACGTTCTTGTGGCGGCACTCGATGGCGCGGCCCCAGGCGCTCTTCCTGGTGCTCCTGATCGGCGCGATCTGGGCAGTGTTCGCGGGCCGCCCGTGGCTGCTCGCGCCGCTCGGCTTCCTGGCCGTCTGGTTGTTCGACGGCTTCCCGTTCGTGCTGGGCATCCCCATTGCTGCGCTCGCGGCCCACCTGGCGTGTTGGGTCACGAGGAAGGCCCTCACCCCCCCGCCCCCTCTCCCATGCGAGGGAGAGGGGGCGGGGGGGTGAGGGCCTTCCTCGTGACCCAACACGCCAGGTGGGCCGCGAGCGCAGCAATGGGG
>Ga0136611_10003834_pt1 | contig 10533 bp, 14 predicted proteins | sample AntDrymUQ2232306_2_FD_106645 | JGI IMG/M metagenome (GOLD analysis project Ga0136611, IMG submission 106645) | Polar desert sand microbial communities from Dry Valleys, Antarctica - metaG UQ223 (23.06) | ecosystem: Environmental > Terrestrial > Soil > Desert | place: Antarctica: Dry Valley... | reverse complement strand
GAGCAACTCCATGCCGGCACCCAAGGCGATAGGTTCATCGTCTGGCCCGGAACGGGTCGGCGTCGGCTCGGGACGTGGGGTTTCAACCTGACCGCCCAGTTCTTCTACTTGGGATTCCAATTCGGCGACCCGTGTTTGTAGGGCGACCACGGTGGCGGCGGCATCGTCGTCCTGAGCCCCCACGGGGGTGGGACGTGCCGGGATTGCCGATGCACCCAACACCATGAATGCAGCTAGCACAAACACCGACCGCCTCATCCCCGGTCCCTCCCCTCGCCCACATCCTCCACTCCCCCCGCTATCGAGGAGAAGCCTACGGCTGGGGCATCCGCAAGGCGGGCGTGAGGCCACAGACGTTCGACCCGGCGAAAGCGATCCGGATGCCGGATGGGACGGTCCCAGCACTGGTCGATCAGGCGACGTGGGATGCGGTCCAGGTTGTCCTGCGCCGCAACCAAGCGCAGTCCATTCGGTCGGCCAAGAATCCGGAGGCGGCGCTGTTGCGGGGAGGATTCGTCCGCTGTGGCACTCGTAGACGCACCCTAAAGGTCCGACCGCGGAGCGATGGTGGGGTGGACTATTGCTGTCGCCAGAGGCGTGGCCTGCCCTGCCCACGCCCGACCTCGATTACCGGAAGCGTGCTTGATCCGGCGGTGTGGGGACGCGTGAGGGCAATTGTCATCAACCCTGCCACCGTCGCTCGCGAGGTAGAACGGCTCCGGGACAACGACCCGACGATCGAGGACATGCGGGCCGTCACGAGTTCCCTCTTGGAGGTCGAGCGACAGCGCGGCAACCTGGTACGGGCCATCGCGATGGTGGGCGATCCCGATGCCACCGCACCGCTCGTGTCCCAATTCAGCGACCTGACGGAACGGCACCGAGTGCTGCGGACCGAGCAGGCCATGTTGGAGCAACGCGCGCGAGGTGGCAATCGGCTCAGGCCGACCTCGACGGCCTCGCAACGTGGTGCAACACGGTCGCCGGTCGGGTGGACGCCCTCACCTGGGAACAGCAACGCTCGGCACTCACCGCACTCAACTTCGCGGTTTTGGTCTACCCAACCGATCACACCCCCCGGTACGTGGTCACTGCCGACCTTGACACTGCATCTCTTTGCAGTACTACTTGTGGTGCTGGAAACAAGTTCGGGCTGGTGCTCCGGTGGACAGACCAGGATCTGATGCCATCTGCCGCCAACAAAGGCGCTATCCAAGCCGAGAAGGGACAGGTCAATAATGACCAGCCGCATTACGCCGGCAGTCCTGAGACGTTCCGTATACCATCGCATCGTCCTGCGGTGGACCGACTGGGATGAGGACGCTATTTGGACCGTCCCTCAAGGCTGAGATCGCGGGTTCGACGGGGGTCGGTCACGCAGAAACCCCGTGGCCGGCCGGCGCCATTCGCATCGCCCGTGCAGCACCGTTGCGAGCCACTGGCGGTTCTGGCCGCGCCCGCGACTGCTTACCGACCGACAAGCACACGACCTATCCCGCCGGCGCGAGATCTCCTCGCTGCGCGAACTCGGCGCCGAACTCGACGTCTCCCACGAGACGGTCAGAACGGCCACCCGGCTCAGAGCAGCTCAATAGGGCTACGCCCCATGGGTTGGTTTCTACGCCACGACGCAGTCGGGGTTGCTCCGGCGTCATGCGGAACCGACGCATGCCTCCTCCGCAGCCGAGTGGTTCCGAGGTTGGTGTCCCGTCAAGTGTGAAAATTGGCGTGGTCCTCGCCGCCGCAGGGGGCCCGGGCCCCCGGCGGCGGTTATAGCGGTGTGCAGAAGTGATGGCGATGTGGCAGACTCGCGCGATGCGCATCCGCAACCCCGCCGACCTCCGTGAACGGGCCGTGGCCGCCGTCGATGCCGACGTCCCGCGACCCGAGGCCGTCCGCGCCTATCGCATCGTCCCCCGGACGCTGGAGCGCCGGCTGGCCCGCCGCCGGGCCGGACTCCCGCTGACCGACCGGCCCCGCTGGGGCCGACCGCCGAAGCTCGCGGCCGACCGCTACCCGCGGCTGCGCGACCTGGTCGCGCAGCGTCCCGACGCCACGCTGGCCGAGCACGCCGACCGGCTGGCCGCCGCCGTCGGGGTCCGCCTCAGCCCGTCGCACCTCGGTCGCCTCCTGCGCCGGCTCGGCCTGACGCGCAAAACAAGCCCTTGATCGCCCGCGAGCGGGACGAGGCGGCGCGGCCGGCGTGGCGGGCCGAGTTGGCCGCCGTCGATCCCGCCGACCTCGTCTTCCTCGACGAGACCGCCGCCCCACCACCCTCACGCCCCGCCGGGCGCGGGCGCCGCGGGGCCAGCGGGCGATCGGGCGCCTGCCGTGCCGGCACCGGTCCGCCGTCTCCTGGCTGGCGACGCTGACCCCGGCGGGGATCGGGGAGAGCGTGGTCGTGGCGGGGGCGGTCGACCGGCCCGGCTTTCGAGGCCTTCATCGACCAGATCCTGGCCCCGGCGCTGCGCCCGGGCCAGGTCGTGGTGCTCAACAACCTCAGCGTCCCCAAGAGCGCCCCGGCCCGGGCCGCGATCGAGGGGGCCGGCTGCCGGCTCGTGTTCCTGCCGACCTCTTCCCCGGACTTCAACCCGATCGAGCAGGCCTTCGCCAAATGCAAGCAGGCCCTCCGCCGGATCGGTCCGCGCTCCTACAACGCGGTCGTGACGGCGGTCGGCCAGGCGCTCGCCACCGTCACCCCGGCCGACGCCCGCGGCTTCTACCGCGCCGCCAGCTTTCATCCTTGACCGGCAGCACTTCTGCTGCACGCTCTAATCCTCAGACCGGACTAGAAAACGGGTGCGACCAATCTCGCGAGGACTCTCCTTATCCGGGGACCAATTTTCGAGGGCATGTCATGGCCCGTATTCCTCTCCTTATCAAAGTTACCCAATCATCACCGCACCGCCACCACGCGGATCCGATCCTCCAGTCACGCTTCCCGTCCGCGGGTCAAGGACGATGGCCTGGACAAGTGCGAAGCGGCCGTACGGTGCCGGATTTGGCCAGAGCGCAAGTCCTGCGCGGTCGGCCGCCCCCTGCTTGACCCACGACGGTATCCGCGCTTCCGCGTCGAGGATGTCGCTTTGGCAGTCGAGTCGCGGTGCTGATACTGCTTCCACAGCACTCATGCCGAACGACAGGACGTTGACCAGCACCTGAAGAATGCCGGTTATGATTCGGGTTCCTCCCGGAGCGCCGAGCACGACGGACGGCTTGCTATCCGTGAAGGCAAGTGTCGGAGCAATGCCGGTTATCCGCCCCTTCCCTGGGTGGATGCTGTTGATCATGCCGGGGCGGGGGTCGAAACAATTCATCGCGTTGTTGTACATGAAGCCGAGCCCTGGAGTGATGACGCCGCTGGACGAACCGAGGGTGTGGGTCAAGGCAATACAGTTCCCTGCCCGGTCAACGACGGTGACATTCGTTGTTGTCGTGGCGTCCGGATGGTGGCGAGGAACGACCAGTCTCTCGGCAGTATCGATCCGGTCGCGCCAGCCGCCTGCTCGCTCCTTACTCGTGAGGATTGAAACCGGGACATCGACAAAACTCGGATCGCCAACGTACTGCGCTCGGTCAAGCATGGCGGCGATCTGAGTTCGGGCCATCGTGAAGACATAATCCTCAGTATTGTGACCGAGAGTAGGAAGGTCATACCCTTCAAGGATATTCAGCATCTCCAGGATACTGACGCCACCTCCGGGTGCGTGAGTGGTCGCGATATCATGGCCCTGGTAGTTGCTGACGAGCGGCTCTTGGATACGCGGCCGATATGATTGAAGGTCAGATAGGGTGACCGTGCTGCCATTCCGTTCGAGATCATCTCCAATGCGGCGAGCCAGCTCTCCAACGTAGAACTCCTCGGGACCGAGATCCGCCAGCCTCTCGAGGGTTGCCGCATAGTCGGGGTTGTGGAAGCGTTCCCCCATGGCGTACGGCTGATCCTTAACGCTCAGGTAGATGCGTCGCGATTCATCGTTGAAGCTGAGCCGCGCCATGGTCCCAGGCATTCCATCCATCGCTGGCATCACCCAGCTTCGCGCCAACTCTGGAGAGACGAGGTATCCCTCGCGTGCCAGCCGAATCGCTGGGTGTAGCAGCGCTGCCCACGGGACGCTGGCGAAGCGCCGGTGCAACTCAGCCAATCCGGCAACAGTTCCAGGAGTAGCGATGGCACCGTAACCGATGTCATTAGCCTGCCCGTCCAAGGCCCAGCCGTAGCCGTTCCAGTACTCGTCGACGATGAGGTCCGTCCACTGTTCTGGTCTTGCGGCCTGGCCTGCTGTGGCGTTGAAGTCGATGACGAGCACGGCGTCGCGTGCCGCATCGTAAAGTGTGAGGCAGCCGAAGCCTCCAATGCCGCACATTTGAGGATCGACCACCATTTGAGCGAACGCCGTTGCGATGGCCGCATCAAAGGCGTTTCCTCCGGCCCGAAGGACGCGAACGCCCTCCTCAACGGCCAGCGCTTGCGGCGCCACCACCATTCCCGTTTTCATCCCCATCCTGCTCGCAACCTCCGAGAAAATCCCCGGCTAACCCGCGATTCTCGGCCCGCCACTTCACCGATGTAGTGTGGTAACACCTCTGCCAACGGGACCTGTCCGCGTGAACCCGACCGTCTCCGATCTCGACCGAGCTATCCCCTCCCACCCCTTCAGGTGCCGTCATCGAACGGACGTGAGCGGTTCCGGTCGCAGATTCGGCGGCAACCAGACCTCACAAGCCTCAGTGGTGAGGCAGTAATCCGCAATCTCCTCTAACGTCGCCCACCACACGCCGTCGAACCCGTTGATGTACTCGATCATCCGCTCTAAGAGGAGAATGCGTGAAGGCCGACCACTCACGAAGGGATGCATAGTAAGGATATAGCACCCGTTGAAACGGTGGTATCCTGCAAACTCAGTCGACCAGACCTCGAACACTTTCTCAGGACTTGATATTCCTCCATGTTCCATAGAGAAATGGGGAAAATCGTCAAGAATCCACTGGATCGGCAGCTCTAGGAGACCGCCATCTACCGTTGAAACCAAGTAGGGAATATCGTTGCCCATGAGGCTGCTGTCGTAGCGGAAGCCATGGCGTTTCAACAATGTGGGCGAACTCAGCTTCAGCTCCCACGCTGGGGAGCGGTAGCCAACTGGTCTCCGACCCGTGAGTCGCTCCAGCACGTCAATCCCGCGGAGGAGGATGGCCTCCTCTTCAGCATCGGACAGGGTATCCGGACGCTCGTGGAGATACCCGTGATGGCCTATTTCGTGTCCTTCGGTGACGATGCGCTTCACCATGGCCGGATGCAGCTCCGCCGTGAACCCCGGGATGAAGAAGCTGCCCTTGATTCCGAACGCTCTTAGCACATCGAGGATACGGGGTACGCCGACGGCGGGGCCGTACGCTGCGCTTGAGATGAGCGTCAGCCGCTCATGGCCATGTTGCGGATCCCGCACGAGCGGAATCGTTTCGCCGTCCACATCAAACGTGAGCGCAACGGCACACCGTTTCCCTGCCGGCCATTGAAACCGAACCACGTCCTTCCCTTTCATCCGCTTCGCCGCCAGGGCCTCTACGGAGCCTTAGCCCCGCGACGGCGCCGTGAACGGCTCAGCGGGGTACCTACGTCCGCAACCGAGGATCCAATTCATCACGTAACCAGTCACCAAGCACGTTGATCGCCAGGACTGTGACGACGATGGCGAGACCCGGCAGCGTCGCGACCCACCATGCCACCGTCAGGTAGTTCCGGCCGTCCGCCAACATGCTGCCCCACGACGGAATACCAGGTTGGACACCGAGCCCGAGAAAGCTTAAGGCGGATTCCGCAATAATCATCTGCGCGACTTGCAGCGTTCCAATCACGATGATTGGAGTCAAGAGGTTGGGAAGAATATGGCGAATCAGAATGCGACCATCCCGTGCGCCACTCACCCGAGCCGCTTCAATGTACTCGTGCTCGCGGATTACCAGCACTTCGCCTCGCACCACTCGTTGGTAGATGACCCAGCTCGCAAATCCGAGCACAATGATCACGTTCAATAGACCAGCGCCGACCACAGCAACAAGCGCAATGACTAGCAGGATGAACGGGAAGGAAAGCTGAACATTGGCAAGCCAACTGATGACGCTATCGACTCGTCCTCCGTAGTATCCTGACAGGAGACCAAGGAGAATCCCAACCATGCCAGCGATGAGCACTGATGTTGCGCCAACGAGTAATGAGACACGGCTACCGTAAACTAGACGACTGAGGATATCTCGGCCGAGATGATCGCTCCCAAGCAGATACTCCGACCTCCCGCTCAATGGCGGAACGAGGCGATTGAGGATATCTTGGGATCCCGGGTCATGTGGCGCTATCAGAGGAGCCGCTACTGCAGACAGCACCACGAGGACTACCACGAGCAGGCCAACCGGCGCGCCTCCGGTCCGTACGAAACGTCGCAAACGCGCGCTTCGACGTCGAGCCCGCACTCGGGGAGCATCCCGCAGGTCCATGGAGGATTGGGCAGGAAGTGATGGCGCGATCACAATCATCAACCGAATCTAATGCGTGGATTTAGATACGCATATGTCACATCAACCACGAGATTGATAAGAACGTAGCCAGACGCGACAAGCAGAACAGTCGCTTGCACCACCGGATAATCGCGTGAGTAGATGGATTGCATCGCCAGTTGCCCCGCACCGGGCCACGCGAAAATCGTCTCGGTGATCACGGCACCGCCAAGGAATCCTCCCAAATCCAGCCCAAGCACCGTGATAATCGGGAGCATGGCATTCTTCAACGCGTGGCGCTGGACAACAACGACGTTTGCCAATCCTTTGGCACGTGCCGTTCGAATGTATTCCTGTCCGAGCACCTCAATCATTCCCGACCTGGTCAGCCGCGCGACACGGGCGGCTGACCAGGTGCTCAGCGAAATGGCGGGCAGGATCAGGTGGCTGATCCCACCACGCCCAAACGGTGGGAAGATCTGCCACTTCACCGAGAGCAGCAGAATCATCATGATCCCAAGCCAAAAGGCGGGAATACTCTGTCCAAGCATGCTGACCACCATAGCAGCGGTGTCCAGCGGTGAGTTGCGCTTCATCGCTGAGATGATCCCAAGAGGAATTCCGGTAACGATCGAGATTACCAGAGCCGCAAGAGCCAGTTCCATGGTGGCCGGAAAACGCTCTAGCACGAGTGAAAGTGCGGGCTGGTTAAACTTGAGCGAATTGCCAAGATCCCCGCGCACAGCCCCGGCAAGAAATCGATAAAACTGTATGTACAAGGGCTGGTCGAATCCGTGGGCGTGCCGAAATTGTTCGATGGACTCCTTCGTCGCATCCTGCGGCAACAGGAGGGCAGCGGGATCACCGCTGATGTGGAGAAGAAGAAAGACAACAGCGGACACCCCAAACAGCACCAAGGCCGTCTGGTACACACGTCCGATGATGTACAGCCCCATTGCGCCGCTCTACCCTGATAGCGATGCATCGACGAGGAAGAGTTCCTGGTCAGGTCGTGGTTGCCATTGGAGACGCTTGGACAGTCCGTAGAGAGCCATCTGTTCCCAGAGCGGAACTCCGGGGACATCGGCATACAGGAGCTGGAGCGCTTGCTCGTAGAACCCCTCTCGCGCGGCACCGTCAAGTGTTGATCGTGCCTGGTCTAGCAAACGATCCATCTCCGGATTGTTGTAATTGGACCAGACGGTTCCCGAATGGAACAGCGGATACAGTGTTCCGTCAGCGTCAAAGGTGTTGCTCGTCCATGTGCCAAGAATCATGTCGCCGAAGTCATGTTTCTGCCACCCAGCTAGCAGAACCGCACTTTCGACGAGATTTATCTTGGCTCTGATGCCAGCGTCGGAGAGCTGACCAGCGATAGCCTCAGCATACTCCTTACTCTGGCCACCAGTTCCGACCATAAACTCAAGATCCACGCCGTCTGCGTAACCGGCATCAGCAAGCAGGCTTTTCGCCTGCTCCAGATCGAACTCGTAGCCAGGTACATCTGGGCTAAAGCCAAAGTGCTTCGGCGTCAGCATTGTCGAGACTTTTTCCCCGTTTCCGAGGAGCAACGCCGTAATGATAGCGTCCCGGTCGATCGCGTAGGCTATCGCCTTTCGCACCTCGGGCTTCGCTGTCGGACGCCCGCTCTCGGGCAGCGCTTGCAGCTCGATCCACGATATCCGCTCGATCAGTGTCTTCGCGACTGTCAGATCTGGAGTGGTTTCCAATGCAGGCGCGTTGATTGGGGGAACCGCCAGGATCAGATCGGCATTCGCTGTCTGAAGTGCCGCAATTCGCGTGGCATCTTCAGGGATGATCCGGAACACTACCGTCTTGATGCCGGGAGCGCCGTTCCAGTAGTCCGGATTGGCGTCCAAGGTGACGTGATCGCCCCTTACCCACTCAACGAATTTGTACGGACCCGTTCCAACCGGATTTACTGCAACGTGTTCTGCACCGTTCTGCTCGAAATACTTGGCGGGGACGATGCGAAGATTGCAGAGGGTAATCGGAACGAGAGGAAATGGCTGCTTCGTGATAATCCGAATCGTGTACGGGTCCACGACCTCGACGTGGTCGTAACCCGAAATGTTGCTGAACTGAGGAGAGGCGACGCTCGGATCGAGCACACGCTGGACCGTAAAGCTCACGTCCTCGCCCGTGAACTCATCGCCGTTATGAAACTTCACTCCGCTGCGCAGTTTGAGTTCCCATGTTGTGTCATTGATGGTGGTGATGGACTCGGCGAGGTGTGGTTGAATGCTAAATTCGCCGTTCACCCAATCTTTCCGCAATAACGTGTCGTAAATATTGCCGTAAACGTTGATGGTTTGCGCGTCATATTGCATGGTCGCGTCAAGCGTGGTGACGTCGTACGTAAGACCGATGGACACGGCCTCGGACGACTGCGCAGCTGCTGCCCCCAGACTGCTTCCAGTCCCTAGCAAAACGGACGCTGCAGGAACGGCAAGTCCGAGTCGCACGGCTTGCTGCATGAGCTCGCGTCTGCTCAGTCCAGCATGAAGCAATTCATCCAACGATCGGTGAAGCTGCGTTTCGCGTTCCATCGCCGTTCTCCTCCTGTGCTCCCTGTCGGCCTCTGCTGGCGAGATTCCTGTCCGCTGGCAACCTGGCGCAATCCAGTGCTTGCCGTAGTTGAAGATGGTAGACGTAACTCCATCGAAGGAGTTCGGAATCTAATCGACCCCGCAATCAATCAGCGGCCGCGTGAGCCAAGTCGCGGTACGACATAGAAGGTATTTCATAATCCTCGCTGGCGTATCGCATCGCGTTCCAGTAAAACCCAAACTTCTCGAGGCTCAACACATGAAGCGTCTCGACCTGCTGAATACCTGATACGCTCGCGAGTCGCTGCGTGAAGAAGGCGTGGGCATGCCGGCTTGAGTTGAAAAACCCTTCGGTCAAGATGTTACTCCCACCCGAGACAACACCCACCCAGCGAAGTTCCTTGAAGCCTGAAACGTCCGTGCCGCCGAAACGACGCGATCAAGCGAGACGCGAAGCACGAACCAGACATGGACCGGCAAGCCAATCTCCTCCGAGTTCGCGTAGGCCCGAATGGTAATAAGGCCTTCGCTCGTCAAGCTCCCGATTCGCCGACGAACCGTCGCGCGAGGAATACCGAATTTACGGGCGATCTATGCGGCAGATCGACGCCCGTCAATCTGCAACTGGCCGATGATCTGCTCATCAAGTTCATCGATATACCGAGCCACGAACGGACCTTTCGCTCACGCAGGACCGCATGGATCGAACAGAAGTTGCATCTATGCTAGGGTAATTGATCGTGGCTGTCAAGCCAGGGCAGTTGCATTTGTCGCTCTGCGCGCCAGGAGACCGGCCGGCCGATCCGACGCGCGGCCTGGAGGAGTCAGGCGGTCCCCGCCGTACGTTCGTCCCGGAGCCAATCGACCACCGTGAGGAACGGGCGCGTCGCCCCCGGCTCGACGAGCGCGGCGAGCGGGACGGCGGGGTACCGGGAGATGGCGTCCGGCGGCGGGTCGATCCCCGGCACTTCGTTCGGTCGCCGCAGGAACGCCAGGCGCCGATCCTCGTCCGCGAACGGCGGTCGTCTAGCCGACTCCGCGAACTCGATGGCCATGCGGCCTTCGATCCCGACCGTGACCCTCGACGCGACCGTGTTCGCGTGGTCCATCATCGGCGACCAAAACTCGTAGGTGTCGCCCGGTCGCCACCGTACCGGGAGCCCCCCCGCCCGGCTTCACTCGAGGACCGCACGGGCAACGCGTGCTTCGTCGCTGTCCGTCGTGCCGTGCTCCGTCGGGGGCATCCGGCCGTGCTTCCGGTCTCGGGCACCTGCCGTGGGTCCGACCATCCTACGCTCGGGTCATTGGAGTCAGCGCACGATCACTCCTGTCGGCTTTCAGTCCGGGGCACGTATCCAGGCGCTTCTGTCCCCTCGCGCGGCGGATACCATCGCGAATCGATTGGTGAACCGGCCTAGACGTCCGGGGGACGAGCGCCGGGATGGAACCAGCCGTCCCCGCGGGAACATGG
>Ga0136611_10003833_pt1 | contig 10534 bp, 6 predicted proteins | sample AntDrymUQ2232306_2_FD_106645 | JGI IMG/M metagenome (GOLD analysis project Ga0136611, IMG submission 106645) | Polar desert sand microbial communities from Dry Valleys, Antarctica - metaG UQ223 (23.06) | ecosystem: Environmental > Terrestrial > Soil > Desert | place: Antarctica: Dry Valley... | reverse complement strand
GCGTTGCGCGTCCCGACGCCGACCGTTTCGCTCATCGACCTCGTCTGCCAGTTCGAGAACGATGTCACGGTCGAGTCGATCAACGCAGCCTTCCTGAGCGAGTCCGAGGGCGCGCTCGAAGACTACCTCGCCTACACCGAGGAGCCGCTCGTCTCCTCCGACTTCCGTGGCACCGAGTACTCGGCCGTTGTCGATGGACTTTCGACGATGGTTACCGGCCCACGGATGGGCAAGGTTGTCGCCTGGTACGACAACGAGTGGGGCTACTCGTGTCGTGTCGCCGACCTGGCCGCACTGATGGCAAGCCAGGGACTCTAACCGTCTCCAGTCTGGAGCGACGACGGGCGGCATCACTGCCGCCCGTCTCTACCTAGTCGGCCACTGCAATCCTGACGAGTTGCCAGTCCACGAGGACGACAGAGGAACCGGATCGTCTCTTCACCGCGATCCAACTCGTCAAGATCACGGTGGTTCACTACTCCGTCGTCAGAAATCGGAGGTTCGCATGGCATTTCGTACCCTCGCTGAACTCGATGTCAAGGGCAAGCGCGTTCTGACGCGGGTCGATTTCAACGTCCCGCTCGACGATGGCCGCATCACCGATGACACCCGCATCACATCCGCGATACCGACGATCCAAGCACTGCTCGACGCCGGAGCGGCTGTCTTGCTCATCTCGCATCTTGGCCGTCCCAAGGGCCAGCCGAATCCCAGGTATTCGCTGGCTCCGGTTGCTGACCATCTCAGCGAGCTAATCGGGAAACCTGTTCAGCTCGCCGAGGATATCGTCGGACCATCTGCGCAGGCTATCGCGGAGGCGTTGCAACCCGGCCAGGTGGCGATGCTTGAAAACGTGCGCTTCGAGCCGGGAGAGGAGAAGAATGACCGCGAACTCGCACGCCAGCTTGCCGATCTCGCGGATGTCTACGTCAACGATGCGTTCGGAACTGCCCACCGCGCCCATGCCAGCACCGAGGGAGTCGCCCACCTGCTTCCAAACGCCGCTGGTCTGCTGATGGCGCGCGAGCTGGAGGCTCTCGGCAAGGTACTCGCGGCTCCCGAGCGCCCATTCGTCGTCCTGCTCGGCGGAGCCAAGATCTCCGACAAGATCGGTGTCATTACCCACTTCATGCAAAGCGGCGACGCGATCCTCGTCGGCGGTGGCATAGCCAACACGCTCCTGAAGGCCGAGGGCAACGAACTCGGAACATCGCTCGTCGAAGACGATGCACTAGACACGGCTCGCTCGCTCCTTCAGCAAGCGCGTGACGGTGGCAAGCAACTCGTCGTCCCTGCCGATGTCGTCGTTGCTCCGTCAATCGATCGGGCCAGCGAGAGCCGGACCGTCTCGGCGGACAGCATCGGCGCGGACGACGCTGCCTTCGATATTGGCCCAGCCACGCTGGAAGCGTTCAAGAAACTGATTTCCAGCGCGAGAACCGTCGTCTGGAACGGCCCAATGGGGCTGTTCGAGGTCGAGCCGTTCGATCGCGGCACGCGCGCGGTCGCCGAAGCGGTCGCTGCCTCCGGCGCATATTCGGTCGTCGGCGGGGGCGATTCAGTCGCCGCGCTGCAACAGATGGGTCTGGCCGACCAGATCAGCCACATCTCAACCGGCGGTGGAGCGTCGCTGGAGTTTCTCGAGGGCCGGACGCTGCCGGGCGTCGCCGCCCTGGAAGGGGGCGCGAAGTGAGCCGTGGGATGCTCGTCGCTGGCAACTGGAAGATGAACCTCGACCGGCGCGAAGCCGTCGCGCTGGCCGGTGCGCTGGCGGCAGCTGTGAAACCATCGGCGACCGTCGAGGTCGCTGTCTTTCCGCCGTTGCCGTGGATCGACCCGGTTCGTGACATCGTCGCATCTGCGAGCATCGTCGTTGGCGCTCAGCATTGCCATACCGGGACAAGCGGAGCGTTCACCGGCGAGGTGTCGGCAGCGATGCTGGCTGATGTCTGCGACTACATCCTGGCCGGTCATAGCGAACGACGCCACCTCTTCGGCGAATCGGATGCGTTGGTCGGCGAGAAGGTGGCCGCGATCCTGGCGACCACTGCCCGTCCCGTCCTCTGCGTTGGCGAAACGCTCGACCAGCGGCAGGCAAAGGACGCGCAGTCCGTCGTCGCTCGCCAGCTTGCGGCAGGACTGGCTGGTATCGATGCGACCAACGTCAATCGCCTGACGCTCGCCTACGAGCCAGTCTGGGCGATCGGCACCGGAATGGCCGCGACACCTGACGACGCACAGGAGATGTGCGCCTTCGCGCGCGGATGGCTCGTCGAGCACTTCGGAGCGGCCAGCGGCGATGTCCGCGTCCTCTATGGCGGTAGCGTCTCGTCCGATAACGCGGCGACACTCTTCGCTCGCGACGATATCGATGGCGCGCTGGTCGGTGGCGCCAGCCTCAAGGCAGATGCGTTCCTGGCGATCGTTGCCGCCGCCCGAAGACGATTGTAGTATCCTTCGCCGGAAACGGATTCGTTCGCACACGGAGGCTTCGCGTTGGATTTCGCGCTTGACGTCGTTCAGATTATCGTCTGTGTCCTGCTGATCCTCGTCATCCTCACCCAGTCCAAGGGATCGGGTTTCAGCGGTACATTTGGCGGAGACACCGGCTCGATCTACCGCACCCGGCGCGGGGTTGAGAAGACGTTGTTCCAGTTTACGATCGGTGTTGGCATCGTCTTCCTCGTGTTGTCGATCGTCGCGTCGATCATCGAGTAGTCGCCATAGCACCGGATCGTACGTAGTTGACGTATAACAGGCTGGGGTATACTTGCGGACGCAACCGTGACTACCGAATACCCGGTCGGGCGAACAGGAGGAACCTTCCATGCCAAGTCTTGGGCCATGGGAACTAGCGATCATTCTTTTGATCATCGTGATTATCTTTGGCGTCGGTAAGCTGCCAGAGATTGGCGGCGCGCTTGGTAAGGGCATCAAAGAGTTCCGCACCAGTGCCACCGACCCAGCCGATGACAAGGCTGATCTCAAGTCCGATGTCAACACCAGCAAGCCGATCAAGGAAGAGCTCTAGAGTTCTTCCCATCGCAGTCGCTTCGCACGACGCATGACGAACGCCCTGGCCGACCAGCCGGGGCGTTCGTTCGTGTCTCGGATTGTGTACCTCGCTATGTTGACCTGCGCCGCGCGTCCGATTCACGGAAGAAGCCAACCACGTTCTCGCGCTGCGCCCGCTCCTCGAACAGCTCAATGTACGAGACGCGCGTCCACGGGAAGATGATGCTTGAGACGCTGTCCTCAAGCGTCTGGATCGCCTTGCCATCCTTGCGGGACGGGTTGTAGATCACCACGAAGTTGTCGGTCGGTTGGGGCATTGCCTCGATCTCACACAGGATCGATTCCTCGCCGGGAATATGTAGAATGGCCTTGATCGCCATTGCCTAGTTGCCTTTCTCAAGCATCTGTATCTCGTTCTCCTGTAGCATCAGGCCGCAGATGCGTCCGTCGGTCGAGCCGACGACGATGATCCCGTTCCCATAGGCTGGCGTTGAGACAATGCTGCCTCCGACTTGGAAGCGCCAGTTCAGATCGCCTGTCGTGCTGTTGAAGCACAGGCAGTCGCCATCGACCGTCCCGACGTAGCCGAGCGGTCCCGCCAGCAGTGCCGACGCGGTGATCTGGTTCGCATGTCGCGCCAGCCAGCGGACGCTTCCATCCTCGCTCGAAAGCCCGGTCAGCGCGCCGTCGACAGCCCCGAAGATGACCGTACCATCGACATCGCGTGCAGACGCCAGAACAGGCGCCTGCGCGTCGTACTGCCACAGCTTCTCACCACCGGAGATTGCATATGCGATCACCATTCCAGTCCGGGTCGTGACAACCACCCGGTCATCGATCCAGTGCGGTGCCGACTGGATCGGGCCACCGCAGGCGGCGCGCCACTCGACCCGCCCTGTCCGCTCGTTCATTGCGTACAGATACGTGTCATCGCACCCGACAAGCACGCGCCCGCCAGCGAAGACCGGCGACGAGCGCACTGGTCCCCACGTGCGCTGCCGCCAGTTGATCTTGCCAGTGTCCAGATCCAGACAATACACCCACGAATCGTCCGACCCAACCACCACCGCTGTCTCGTGTATCGCTGGCGACGAGCGCACCGGCATGCCGCTCCGGTACGACCAGAGCGGCGCCCCGGTCGTCCGATCGACAGCGTAGATCGAATAGTCCTCGGACCCGAAGACGATTGACTCCCCCGAAACGGCCGGCCGCGAAACGACCCCACGGCCCGCGCGGAACTTCCAGCGCACATGCCCGTCAACGGCACTGAGCGAATAGACCTGCCCGTCATACGATCCGATCGCGAATGACTGCCCATCGAAAACGGCGCTTCCGCGTACCTCGTCACCAGTCGCCGTCGCCCACAGCAACCGCTCGGTCAGCACTTCCTCGCGCCGCCTGCGTGCCGCGCGCTTCTTGGTGGGCCGCCGCTCAACGCCCGGCGCGCGCGAGTTCTCTGCCCCCGGCATGGCGGGCGGGATGCTGAGGACGGTTGTCCCATGGCGGACCGGGATGTGCTCCAGACTCGGAGCAGTTACGGGAACGATCGAGTGGAGCGGCGACATCCCGGACGCCATGAATGTTGCAGCGGCCTGCCGTTGCTGGACACTCTCCAGATCGGCGCGCAGGTGTTGGACGCTCTGATAACGGTCTGCCGGGTTGTAGGCGATCATCTTCATGATGACCGCTGCCAGCTCCTCGGAGATATCCGGATTCAACGAGCGGATCGGACGTTCGCCGAACGTGAACGGCGTTTCCAGTCGCGGATCGGCGTTGGTCGCCATGTGATGCAGCGTCGCGCCGAGCGCGTAAATGTCGCCACGCGCGTCGGCGATGCCACGATACTGCTCTGGAGGCGCATACCCCTCAGTCCCGATCATCGTCCCGCGCTGCCGACCTTGAATCGTCCGGGCGATCCCGAAGTCGATCAGCACGATCTGACCGCTGGTGCGTAGCATGATGTTGGACGGCTTCAGGTCGCGGAAGATGATCGGGTCTGGCTTCTCGTCGTGCAGCATTGCCAGCACATCACAGATCTCGATCGCCCAGCGTAGGATCTGCACTTCCTGAAATGGCATCTTCTGGTCGGCCAGCACCCGTTCGAGGTCCTCGCCGTCGATGTATTCGAGGACGAGGTAGACGAGGCCGTTGCGCGAGAAGTAATCGTAGATACGCGGAATCGCCGGGTGGGAGAGGGTCGCCAGCAACGCCGACTCGCGCTCGAAGTTGACGAGCCGTAACGCCCGGACGCGCGCGTCCGGGCGTTACGGCTCGTCAACTTCGAGCGCGAGTCGGCGTTGCTGGCGACCCTCTCCCACCCGGCGATTCCGCGTATCTACGATTACTTCTCGCGCAACGGCCTCGTCTACCTCGTCCTCGAATACATCGACGGCGAGGACCTCGAACGGGTGCTGGCCGACCAGAAGATGCCATTTCAGGAAGTGCAGATCCTACGCTGGGCGATCGAGATCTGTGATGTGCTGGCAATGCTGCACGACGAGAAGCCAGACCCGATCATCTTCCGCGACCTGAAGCCGTCCAACATCATGCTACGCACCAGCGGTCAGATCGTGCTGATCGACTTCGGGATCGCCCGGACGATTCAAGGTCGGCAGCGCGGGACGATGATCGGGACTGAGGGGTATGCGCCTCCAGAGCAGTATCGTGGCATCGCCGACGCGCGTGGCGACATTTACGCGCTCGGCGCGACGCTGCATCACATGGCGACCAACGCCGATCCGCGACTGGAAACGCCGTTCACGTTCGGCGAACGTCCGATCCGCTCGTTGAATCCGGATATCTCCGAGGAGCTGGCAGCGGTCATCATGAAGATGATCGCCTACAACCCGGCAGACCGTTATCAGAGCGTCCAACACCTGCGCGCCGATCTGGAGAGTGTCCAGCAACGGCAGGCCGCTGCAACATTCATGGCGTCCGGGATGTCGCCGCTCCACTCGATCGTTCCCGTAACTGCTCCGAGTCTGGAGCACATCCCGGTCCGCCATGGGACAACCGTCCTCAGCATCCCGCCCGCCATGCCGGGGGCAGAGAACTCGCGCGCGCCGGGCGTTGAGCGGCGGCCCACCAAGAAGCGCGCGGCACGCAGGCGGCGCGAGGAAGTGCTGACCGAGCGGTTGCTGTGGGCGACGGCGACTGGTGACGAGGTACGCGGAAGCGCCGTTTTCGATGGGCAGTCATTCGCGATCGGATCGTATGACGGGCAGGTCTATTCGCTCAGTGCCGTTGACGGGCATGTGCGCTGGAAGTTCCGCGCGGGCCGTGGGGTCGTTTCGCGGCCGGCCGTTTCGGGGGAGTCAATCGTCTTCGGGTCCGAGGACTATTCGATCTACGCTGTCGATCGGACGACCGGGGCGCCGCTCTGGTCGTACCGGAGCGGCATGCCGGTGCGCTCGTCGCCAGCGATACACGAGACAGCGGTGGTGGTTGGGTCGGACGATTCGTGGGTGTATTGTCTGGATCTGGACACTGGCAAGATCAACTGGCGGCAGCGCACGTGGGGACCAGTGCGCTCGTCGCCGGTCTTCGCTGGCGGGCGCGTGCTTGTCGGGTGCGATGACACGTATCTGTACGCAATGAACGAGCGGACAGGGCGGGTCGAGTGGCGCGCCGCCTGCGGTGGCCCGATCCAGTCGGCACCGCACTGGATCGATGACCGGGTGGTTGTCACGACCCGGACTGGAATGGTGATCGCATATGCAATCTCCGGTGGTGAGAAGCTGTGGCAGTACGACGCGCAGGCGCCTGTTCTGGCGTCTGCACGCGATGTCGATGGTACGGTCATCTTCGGGGCTGTCGACGGCGCGCTGACCGGGCTTTCGAGCGAGGATGGAAGCGTCCGCTGGCTGGCGCGACATGCGAACCAGATCACCGCGTCGGCACTGCTGGCGGGACCGCTCGGCTACGTCGGGACGGTCGATGGCGACTGCCTGTGCTTCAACAGCACGACAGGCGATCTGAACTGGCGCTTCCAAGTCGGAGGCAGCATTGTCTCAACGCCAGCCTATGGGAACGGGATCATCGTCGTCGGCTCGACCGACGGACGCATCTGCGGCCTGATGCTACAGGAGAACGAGATACAGATGCTTGAGAAAGGCAACTAGGCAATGGCGATCAAGGCCATTCTACATATTCCCGGCGAGGAATCGATCCTGTGTGAGATCGAGGCAATGCCCCAACCGACCGACAACTTCGTGGTGATCTACAACCCGTCCCGCAAGGATGGCAAGGCGATCCAGACGCTTGAGGACAGCGTCTCAAGCATCATCTTCCCGTGGACGCGCGTCTCGTACATTGAGCTGTTCGAGGAGCGGGCGCAGCGCGAGAACGTGGTTGGCTTCTTCCGTGAATCGGACGCGCGGCGCAGGTCAACATAGCGAGGTACACAATCCGAGACACGAACGAACGCCCCGGCTGGTCGGCCAGGGCGTTCGTCATGCGTCGTGCGAAGCGACTGCGATGGGAAGAACTCTAGAGCTCTTCCTTGATCGGCTTGCTGGTGTTGACATCGGACTTGAGATCAGCCTTGTCATCGGCTGGGTCGGTGGCACTGGTGCGGAACTCTTTGATGCCCTTACCAAGCGCGCCGCCAATCTCTGGCAGCTTACCGACGCCAAAGATAATCACGATGATCAAAAGAATGATCGCTAGTTCCCATGGCCCAAGACTTGGCATGGAAGGTTCCTCCTGTTCGCCCGACCGGGTATTCGGTAGTCACGGTTGCGTCCGCAAGTATACCCCAGCCTGTTATACGTCAACTACGTACGATCCGGTGCTATGGCGACTACTCGATGATCGACGCGACGATCGACAACACGAGGAAGACGATGCCAACACCGATCGTAAACTGGAACAACGTCTTCTCAACCCCGCGCCGGGTGCGGTAGATCGAGCCGGTGTCTCCGCCAAATGTACCGCTGAAACCCGATCCCTTGGACTGGGTGAGGATGACGAGGATCAGCAGGACACAGACGATAATCTGAACGACGTCAAGCGCGAAATCCAACGCGAAGCCTCCGTGTGCGAACGAATCCGTTTCCGGCGAAGGATACTACAATCGTCTTCGGGCGGCGGCAACGATCGCCAGGAACGCATCTGCCTTGAGGCTGGCGCCACCGACCAGCGCGCCATCGATATCGTCGCGAGCGAAGAGTGTCGCCGCGTTATCGGACGAGACGCTACCGCCATAGAGGACGCGGACATCGCCGCTGGCCGCTCCGAAGTGCTCGACGAGCCATCCGCGCGCGAAGGCGCACATCTCCTGTGCGTCGTCAGGTGTCGCGGCCATTCCGGTGCCGATCGCCCAGACTGGCTCGTAGGCGAGCGTCAGGCGATTGACGTTGGTCGCATCGATACCAGCCAGTCCTGCCGCAAGCTGGCGAGCGACGACGGACTGCGCGTCCTTTGCCTGCCGCTGGTCGAGCGTTTCGCCAACGCAGAGGACGGGACGGGCAGTGGTCGCCAGGATCGCGGCCACCTTCTCGCCGACCAACGCATCCGATTCGCCGAAGAGGTGGCGTCGTTCGCTATGACCGGCCAGGATGTAGTCGCAGACATCAGCCAGCATCGCTGCCGACACCTCGCCGGTGAACGCTCCGCTTGTCCCGGTATGGCAATGCTGAGCGCCAACGACGATGCTCGCAGATGCGACGATGTCACGAACCGGGTCGATCCACGGCAACGGCGGAAAGACAGCGACCTCGACGGTCGCCGATGGTTTCACAGCTGCCGCCAGCGCACCGGCCAGCGCGACGGCTTCGCGCCGGTCGAGGTTCATCTTCCAGTTGCCAGCGACGAGCATCCCACGGCTCACTTCGCGCCCCCTTCCAGGGCGGCGACGCCCGGCAGCGTCCGGCCCTCGAGAAACTCCAGCGACGCTCCACCGCCGGTTGAGATGTGGCTGATCTGGTCGGCCAGACCCATCTGTTGCAGCGCGGCGACTGAATCGCCCCCGCCGACGACCGAATATGCGCCGGAGGCAGCGACCGCTTCGGCGACCGCGCGCGTGCCGCGATCGAACGGCTCGACCTCGAACAGCCCCATTGGGCCGTTCCAGACGACGGTTCTCGCGCTGGAAATCAGTTTCTTGAACGCTTCCAGCGTGGCTGGGCCAATATCGAAGGCAGCGTCGTCCGCGCCGATGCTGTCCGCCGAGACGGTCCGGCTCTCGCTGGCCCGATCGATTGACGGAGCAACGACGACATCGGCAGGGACGACGAGTTGCTTGCCACCGTCACGCGCTTGCTGAAGGAGCGAGCGAGCCGTGTCTAGTGCATCGTCTTCGACGAGCGATGTTCCGAGTTCGTTGCCCTCGGCCTTCAGGAGCGTGTTGGCTATGCCACCGCCGACGAGGATCGCGTCGCCGCTTTGCATGAAGTGGGTAATGACACCGATCTTGTCGGAGATCTTGGCTCCGCCGAGCAGGACGACGAATGGGCGCTCGGGAGCCGCGAGTACCTTGCCGAGAGCCTCCAGCTCGCGCGCCATCAGCAGACCAGCGGCGTTTGGAAGCAGGTGGGCGACTCCCTCGGTGCTGGCATGGGCGCGGTGGGCAGTTCCGAACGCATCGTTGACGTAGACATCCGCGAGATCGGCAAGCTGGCGTGCGAGTTCGCGGTCATTCTTCTCCTCTCCCGGCTCGAAGCGCACGTTTTCAAGCATCGCCACCTGGCCGGGTTGCAACGCCTCCGCGATAGCCTGCGCAGATGGTCCGACGATATCCTCGGCGAGCTGAACAGGTTTCCCGATTAGCTCGCTGAGATGGTCAGCAACCGGAGCCAGCGAATACCTGGGATTCGGCTGGCCCTTGGGACGGCCAAGATGCGAGATGAGCAAGACAGCCGCTCCGGCGTCGAGCAGTGCTTGGATCGTCGGTATCGCGGATGTGATGCGGGTGTCATCGGTGATGCGGCCATCGTCGAGCGGGACGTTGAAATCGACCCGCGTCAGAACGCGCTTGCCCTTGACATCGAGTTCAGCGAGGGTACGAAATGCCATGCGAACCTCCGATTTCTGACGACGGAGTAGTGAACCACCGTGATCTTGACGAGTTGGATCGCGGTGAAGAGACGATCCGGTTCCTCTGTCGTCCTCGTGGACTGGCAACTCGTCAGGATTGCAGTGGCCGACTAGGTAGAGACGGGCGGCAGTGATGCCGCCCGTCGTCGCTCCAGACTGGAGACGGTTAGAGTCCCTGGCTTGCCATCAGTGCGGCCAGGTCGGCGACACGACACGAGTAGCCCCACTCGTTGTCGTACCAGGCGACAACCTTGCCCATCCGTGGGCCGGTAACCATCGTCGAAAGTCCATCGACAACGGCCGAGTACTCGGTGCCACGGAAGTCGGAGGAGACGAGCGGCTCCTCGGTGTAGGCGAGGTAGTCTTCGAGCGCGCCCTCGGACTCGCTCAGGAAGGCTGCGTTGATCGACTCGACCGTGACATCGTTCTCGAACTGGCAGACGAGGTCGATGAGCGAAACGGTCGGCGTCGGGACGCGCAACGC
>Ga0136611_10003832_pt1 | contig 10534 bp, 9 predicted proteins | sample AntDrymUQ2232306_2_FD_106645 | JGI IMG/M metagenome (GOLD analysis project Ga0136611, IMG submission 106645) | Polar desert sand microbial communities from Dry Valleys, Antarctica - metaG UQ223 (23.06) | ecosystem: Environmental > Terrestrial > Soil > Desert | place: Antarctica: Dry Valley... | reverse complement strand
GGGGAGATGGTCCGGGTCGAGTCGGCGCGTGAGCGGGACTACCGCCGCCGATTGGTCCAGATCGAGCGCCGGAAGCGGCGGGTGGCCGGGTTGCAGGCCGATGTCGCGGCGCTTCGCCTTGGCCTGGGCCGCTTCGCGGCCGACTACCATGCCCGCGTCGGCTCGCTGTTCGCCGAACTGGACCGCATCCAGCTCACGATCGACGAGTACGGCGACCGGATCGACCGCCTGCGGGCCAACCGGTTCCTCGATGTGGCCGGGTTGGAAGCCGAGATCGAGGAGCGGTTCGCCGAGCGTCGCCGCCGGGTCGAGAGCGAGGAGGCCGAGGCGCAGGGTTATGAAGAGCGGCGGCGGGCCGAGGCCGACCGGCCCCGCCTCCGCGCCGACGACGCGGCCGAGGCGAAACGCCTCTACCGCGACCTGGCGCGTCGCTACCACCCGGACCTGGCCCGCACGCCCGAGGAGCGGGAGCGGAGGGAGACGATGATGCTCCGCGTCAACGCGGCGTTCCGGGACCGGAGCCTGGAATCCCTGCGCGCCCTGCACCGCGCCGGGGAGGTCGACGACCCGGATTTTGACGCCCGGTCGCTCTCCGACCGCCTGGCATGGGCGGCCGAGGAGATCGCCCGGCTCGACGCGATGGTGGCCGACCTAAACGCCGAACTCGGCGTCATGCGGGCCAGCGACACGCACCGGCTCTGGGCGCGATCGCAAGATGACCCGGGTTCGCTGGAGACGATGGTCGCCGATGTCCGGCACGCGGTTCGCAAGGCCCGGGGCCGGATGCGCGAGACCCTGGCCACCTACCGCTCGCTGCTCGATGTCCGGAACGCGGCGTGAGCGCTCGGTCCTCCACGAACCTGCCCGCGATCCAGCCCGCTGGCGACCTCGCTTTCGACCCCCGGCGGCCGGACGCCCTGGTCAGCCGCGGGCTCGACTGGCTCGCCACCGACGCGGTGCGGCCGGGCGCGACGACGGTCCCGCCGGGGGAGGGGGCAAAGCTCTTGGCCCAGTTCGCGATGCAGCTCGGGGCCTCGATGCTGGAGAACGAGCGGGCCGCCCAGGTCCGCTACCCGGCCGAGTTGACGACCGAGCAGATGACCATCGCTCACTGCTGCCTCTACGTTTGCGTCCACGCCACCGGCACGATCGGCCCGGCGGCCCTGAGCCGGCTCGGCGCGATCACCGACCTGGTGGCCGACGATCGTCATTTTTGGTGGTGGCATGGCCTGACGTTGCAGGTGGCTCTCAACGCGGCCGGGGAGGGGAACGGCGGGTTCCGGGCACTCTACGGCAACCTGGCTCACCCCCGGGGCGAGGTCCGGCAACGGCTCTTCGAGGTCGCCTGGATCGCCCACTCTCGACTGGACGTCACCCAGGTCGCCCCTCCGCTGCTGCGGGCCGTCGAGATGGAAGCGGCGCACTGGCCGGCCGCCCTGGCGATCCTGCGGGGGTGTTGCGCAGGGGAGTCTGATTTCATGGCCGTGGTCGAGACCTACGAACCCCGCGACCACCCGACCCGCTACCGCGCCCGGGTGGGGGGCCTCGATGAGCCGGACGGCGGCCTCCGCCGCTACATCGCCCAACCGGACGACTTGCTCGCCGTCGAGCGGGCTATCCGCCGCCGCGTCGAGGCCAGGATCGTCGGCGGCTGACCGCTGCCCGGGACGACGGGTGGGGCCGGGGTCGGGATCAACGGGCAGAGTGTCCCGGTGTCGTGTGCCAGACCGGCATGCACCGATCGTTGCCAGTCCGGCACCGGAGGTGCTATCCTCGATCAACCGTACGTACATTTTGCCCCGGGGCTGCCCCGACGGAGATTAGCCGATGACCCGCATCATCGCGTTCTTCAATCAGAAGGGTGGCACGGCCAAGACGACCAGTACCCTCAACGTCGGCGCTGCCCTCGGCGAGGCCGGGGCGAAGGTGCTGACGATCGATCTGGACCCCCAGGCCAGCCTGACCATGGCCTGCGGTGTCGATGTTGCCGCGCTGCGCGGTTCGGTCTACGACCTGCTGTTGGAAGATGACGTGGCCCTTCCGGACATCATCGTCCCGACCGCGATCCCGCGAGTGGACCTAGTGCCTTCCCACCCCGACCTTGCCGCCGCCGAGCTGGAGCTGCTCAACGTGTTGGAGCGGGAGCGGCAGCTCGACTACCGGCTGAAGGCGGTCGACCTGGGCGCCTACGACTATGTCCTGATCGACTCACCGCCCGCCCTGAACGTGATCTCGATCAACATCTTGATCGCGACCGGGGAGCTCGTGGTGCCGATCGAGCCCCATCCCCTTTCGCTGATGGTCTTGCGCCGCCTGTTCGACACCATCGCCCGGATCAGCCGCCTGAACCCGCGGTTGCGGGTGCTCGGGTTCTTGCCGACCAAGGTCCACCACTCGTCGCGGCTGGCGAGCGACATGCTGGCGACGCTGGCCGAGGAGTTTCCGGACGTGGCGCTGCTGCCGAGCGTGCCGCTGTCGGTGCGGTCGGCGGAATCGGTCGCCGAGCGCGTCAGCATCCTGCAATATATGCCCCGGTCGTCCGTCGCGGACGCCTACCGGGACGTGGCGGCCTGGGTGGCGCGGGGCGGCCCACCGGTCTCTGGAGAACCGGCCCCGGTCACGCGAGAGAGTGAGGGGGAGCCGGCCCATGTCTAGTGTGCCCCGGGACCCGCGCGTGCCTGAACCGACCGGCCGCCGAAAGCGGTTCACGGTGGACAGCCTGTTCGCGGACCACCGCCCCCAGGCGGTCGGGGTGACCGACCTGCCGGCGGCGAAGGAGATCCGGCTCGACCGCATCCAGGCCGATCCGGATCAACCCCGGCGCACCTTCGACGAGGAGAAGTTGACCGAGTTGGCCGACAGTATCCGGATCGAGGGCATCCTGCAGCCGATCGCGGTCAGCTACGACGTGCCGCGCGACACCTACGTGGTCGTCCACGGCGAGCGGCGATGGCGGGCGGCCCGGCTCGCGGGCCTGGAAGCGATCCCGGCCATCGTTCGCGACGTGCCGGACGAGCGGCGACTGATCCAGCAACTGATGGAGAACGTTGTCCGGGACGACCTGAACGCGATCGATCGCGCCGCCGCGCTGCGGGCCCTGAAGGTCCAGCTCGGGGATGTCGCCTGGGAGCAGGTGGCCGAGGCGGTCGGCATCCGCCGGAGCCGCCTGTTCCAGTTGCTGGGGACCGAGAAGTTGCCCGAGGCGGCGAAAGACGACATCCGGACCGGCCGCCTGAGCGAGAAACAGAGCAGGGCCCTGCACGGGCTCGACCCGATCCCCCAGGAGGCCCTGCGGACCGAGTTGGTCTCCGGGTCGATGCCCGCCGAGGAGGCGATGCGGGTCGCCCGCGAGTTGCGGGCCGAGGAAGTCCTCCTCGCCGACATGGACCAGGCGATGGCCAAGATCGCCTCCCTGCGCGGCCGCGATCGACGGGAGGGATCGACCGTCAACCCTGGCACGGTGTCGCCCGTCGCCCCCGTCGCGTCCGCCTCGGATGGCATCGTGTCGAAGGATGCCACGTTCGCGGCGGCCCATCGGCCGGAGGTTCACGCCCCACCTACCCCCGCGCGGGACGGCGGGTCGCCCGTCGATCTGACCCGGTTGAGCGTCGCGATCGCGGAGGTGCGCGCGGGGCTCGACGACTTGATCGCGGCGGGGGACCGCGATCTGGCGGCGGTGCGACCGGCGCTCGAGGACCTGGCATCCGCGATCCAACGAGTCCTGACGCCGGTGGATCAAGCGATCGACCCGGCGTCGCCCAAGGACGTCCATTGACTGATACGGTGGGCAGCGGGCTCACGCGATGATCGGGACGACGGCCAGACCCAAGGGCCTCAGAGGCGCGGGGTCGCGGTCGCGGCGCCGGGCGGGGTCGCGGTGGCGGTGGCGGTGCGAATGCTGGTCGGGGGCGCCGTCGGGGCGGCGGCGGTGGGCGGAACCTGGGTGCCCGCCGCCGCGGCGGGGGTCCCGTTCGGCCGGGTGCTGAAGACCATCTCGCCCCGGCGTAGCTCCACCCCGGTGAAGGTGACACCGGACCGGTCCTGCAGGTCGCCGGTCAGGTCCTGGACGAAGTCGGCGATCTCGTCGGCGGGGAGGATGTTGCCGGCCGGTCCGTCCGAGGTGGGGTCGGTGACGACCAGACGTCCGTCGCGGATCGCGACGCCGCCCCGGTAGACCGTGGTCTGGCGGAACGTTTCCACCGTCAACGTTACGCCGTCCGGGTCGATCGAGAAGACGGGAGTGCCCAAGGGGTCGAAGCGATCGAACAGGTCGACGTTCGCCGAGATCTGGCGATTGACGTCGTCCTCGGAGAGGACCAGTTCCCCGGAGGGCAACACGGGGAGGGTACCGATCCGCATGACCTCCGTCGCCGCGATGTCCCGCACCCCGTCTAAAGTTGCCTCGCGGGCGATCGGCAGGAGGATCCAGCCCGCGGCGCCGATCGTGACGGCCAGGATGATCAGGAGACCCACGCACCCGAGGACGCAGCCGCCCGGCCCGCGCCGGCGGGACCCGGCGGCCGGGATAGGGTCATCGGGGACGCGACGGGCGTCCGATGGTCGATCCCGGGCGACCGGCTGGGCCGACAGCGGGGCGGTGCGGGTGGCCCAATCCCGATCTCGCTCGGCGGCGGTCGGCAGCGTCGCCCCGCAGGCTTGACAGGCCCAGGAGGTGGGGTCGTTGGCCGCGCCGCAGCGGGGGCAGTAGATGCGGTCGGGGACGAGGGGACGGAGACTCATCCGGCGCCAGCCAGGAAGTCCGGGTCGGCGGCCAGGGCATCACCAACGTCGAAGCGCTCCATCACCACCAGGCAGATCGCATCGGCGAAGCTCATCGCCGTTCCGGCCTGGTGCCGGAGGACCACTCGCCGGGCGCGGCGGACATCGGCTTGGTCCACGTGGTAGACGTCCAGGGTGTTGTCCCGCAGCCACTGGCGCGCGATTGTCGCGCCGACCCCGGTCCGGAGAAGGTCGAAGGTCTCGGCCACCGCAAAGTCGGTGGTGAACAGCCGGTACCGTTCCGCGACCAGGGATCGGTAGGCCTCGGCCATGGCGGCGTGCGACCGGTCGTCCCGATCGACGAGGGCCACCATCGCGGTCGTGTCGACGTAGGCGACGCCCATGCCGGCGACCTCACCAAGCGCGTCATGGCCGGTCTCAGGTCCCGCCGATCGCTCGTCCCTCGGTTCGCTCACCCGTCATGCCCTCCGTTCAGATGCCCGCCGGTAGGCGTCCTTGCCGGCCGCGATGTCGCTGCCCCCGCCGTGGCCGATGCCGATCACGGCGGCGAGGGGGTCGTTGTGCTCCGGGTCGGCCGGGGCGATCGATTCCAGGAAACCGGTCCGCTGCCGTATAGTGCCCTGGAACGCGTCGAGCGAGGCGACCTCAACGAACCACTGGCCGCCGAGCCGTTGGCCACGCAGGTGGCCCTCTCGTAGGTACCGCCGGACCTGCTCGGTCGAGCGGCCGAGCCGGGTGGCGACCTCGGCGACCGTGAGGAGTCCCTCTCGCGGGGCTGACATGGCGGTCCTCTCTGCGGATCTGCTGGGCCGGGGCTGGCACACGTGTCGATGGCCGCTAGCGTACCCCCATGCCGGGAGCCGTGTCGAGGGTCGTCGCGCGCGACAACAGCATACCAGGCGCGTCGGATGTGGTCACGATGCGTTGTGGCGCGGTGATGATGCCGTCCGATGTTGTCGCTGACCCGCGATTCATCGGGGGAGCGGACATCCGGCGGAGTCGATGTGCCGCCCGGCAATCGGGTGGCTCGAGCAGGTGGAGATGGCGAAGATGACGGCACCGTTGGTGGTCGATCTCGTATTTGGCGATCGGCCGCACGTCATCGCGGCCTTCGCGATCGACGGGCCGGGGGGAGTGATGCTGATCGAGACCGGCCCGAGCTCGACCCTGCCGGCCCTGCTCGACGGCCTCCGGGGGGGAGGCATTGACCTGGAACGGGTCACGACGATCCTGGTCACCCACATCCATCTCGATCATTCCGGCGCGGCCGGCAGGCTGCTCCGGCATGTGCCGAACGCGACGGTCCGGGTCCATCCGGCCGGCGCGCCCCACCTCATCGATCCGACCAGGCTCCTGGCCAGCGCGACTCGCATCTACGGTGACCGGATGGGCGCCCTGTGGGGAGAGGTGGTGCCGGTCCCGGCCGAACGGGTGGTGCCGTTGGAAGATGGCGAACGCGTCCCAGCCGGGGACGGGGAGGTGACCGCCATCTTCACCCCCGGCCATGCCAGTCACCACGTCGCCTATTGGGACGCCGCCGATCGTGCCCTCTACACCGGCGATGTCGGGGGCGTCCGTGTCCCGGGAACGTCGTACGTGTGCCCGCCGACGCCCCCGCCGGACCTTGACCCGACAGCCTGGTTCTCCAGCATCGCCCGGATGCGCTCGCTGAATCCGGGCCGCCTGTACCTGACGCACTTCGGCGAGGTCATCGACGTGGCCGGCCACTTCGATCGCCTGGCGGCCGGCCTGGACGAGATCCTCGCCCTGGGCGCGGCCGCGCACGAGGCCGGTCCGGAGGGCGGCGACCTGACGACGGCGATCCGGGCCATGGTCCGGGACGGCCTCGTGAACGATGGGCAAACCGCGGACGTCGGGGATGCCCTGGATACGATCGAGGCCGCGAGCCCGTCTGGGATGGCCGCGATGGGCCTGGAACGCTGGGCCCGGAAGCGGACCGGGGGATAGCCAGGACGTGGGTCGCCCGGTCTCCACCGAAGCCGCTCCCCGAAGGATGTCCGGTCACGGACGAGGCGACCGGCTGGGAGTCGACCTGCCGGACCGGGACCTCTCCGGCGTTGCCCGGGCTGTCCCGACCTCTCCGGGATGATCTGGCCGGCCGGGGTCCGGAACCGCGAGGAGAGGCGCATTCGATTCCCACCCGTACCCGCGTCCGTGTCGCCCGTCGTGACGGGATCGGAAACTACGATGGGCCGGCGTCCATCTGGGTCAAGGCGTCAGCCATGGCCTGGCCATCGGTCCCGAGTGGGGGGAGCGCCTCCAGGGCCAGGTCGTTATCGTCGGCGGCGATCCGGTTCGGTTTCTCCCTGCCGCAGCCGAGGCAGCGATGCAGGATGACCGGCTCGCCGTTGCGCCGCGTCAGCAACCCGACCGGGGCCATCACCGACCCGCAGGTGCTGGCACGGTCGCCCGGACGCCGGTCGTCGACGTGGCGGCTGTAGAGGCAGAGAGGACAATGGTTGCGGTGCCGGCCGCCGGAGATCGTCGGGCCGATCATCTGGCGACAATGGCGGCATCGGAACGACTCCTGCCCATCGGCCCGGCGGTTCTTCAGCCACGAGGTCCGTTCCGAGCGCGGGATCGAGTCGCTGGAAGCGACCCGCCCCCCGGGTTCGCCACGCTTGCCTCGGGTCTCCCGCCGGGCCGGCTTGCGACCCCGCTTCCGGTCCTCCCAATCACGGCCTTCCATCCCGGTGAGATCGACGCGTCCCAAGAGATCGTCACCGTCATCGTCGGTGCCACCGCGGGGGTCGCTGGTGAAAGAAAACCGCGGCATGCGCTCCTCCTGCCCGGTCATGGGTAACGTCGGGGGCCATTCTGGTTTGCGACGCCCCATAGGTGTTGGGCTGGCTCCTGGACTTCCGGTTTATCAGTCGTCCGATCCCGGGAGACCGGGTAGGCCGAGGGGTACGGTATCCCGGATGGGGAAGGCGGAGCCACCCGGCCGCTCCGTCCGGGCGATCGCTTGGCACGGTCACCTCGGGAGCGGAGACGAGACTGGCGTGGCGCCGGGCGTGGCGCCGGGCGATGGCGGGGTGACCGGCGAACCTGGCGGCGCGGTGACGTAGGCGATGAACGATGGTTCGCCGTTGCCATGGGGAAGCGTCCGGCCGTAGACGTACTGTCCCCCCGGATACAATCGCTCGACGATGTCGGCGTTCTGCCGGTAGGAACCGACGAAGACGAAGACTGGCGATCCGCGCGCCGGATCGACGTCGAATCCGAACTCGCCGAACTGCGTCGACCGGTCGACTCCTTGGACATCGGGGGCCAGGTACCGGCGGATCTCGTAGTTGATCGTCCACCGATTCGCGTAGAAGTACACGTAAGCGTCGTCGTCCAGGGTCGCCATATACTCGCTCGCCTCGACCATGTCAGTGGCCATGACCCAATGGGTCAGGGGAGAAGCTAAGGTGACGTTGACGTAGTCGTCCACGTTCCTGTAGACGGTTCCGGCGAACAAAATCGCGACCAGGGAGATCATCCCGAGCCGGGGAATCCATCTGAACCGGGACGCGGCCCTGACGGTCTCTACCAACGCGATGCCCCCGAACATGGCCAGGAACAACACGATCACCATCGACCGGCGGAGCCCATAATCGACGGTCGTCACCGAGGCGACGGGTGAGAGGACGAGCGTCATGACCCCCAGGGTGACGAGGGGACCCCGGCGTCGCCAGAGCGCCAGCGCGACGCCGAGGGCGGCCAGCACCAAGGCGGGGAGAGGCACGACCGGTGCGATCCCAGTCGTGTCGACGCTGTCGAACCGGTGATCACAGCACAGTCGATCGTAGTAGTCCAGGTAGCGATCGGTGATGAACCCGGCCCGCTCCGTCGTACCGGACCGCGCCTCCCACTCGGCACCATTGAAGACCGACAGGCGGCGGCCGTAGCCGAAGTAGTCGTGGGCGGGGTCGAGGGCGTACTGCGCCATCGGCAGGGCAACGATGGAGAACGCGACGACGAACGCCAGGGCGAACCGGAGGCGAATACCGAAGCGTCTCGGGTCCCGGGCCACTAGCACGATTCCGGCGAGGATCGCGACCCAGACCGTGAGCGGGGACGGCATCAGGAACAGTAGTCCCGAAATGCCCAGGGCGACGACCCCGTCCACGCCGAACAGCCGGTAGGCGATGAAGAGGCCAATCACGCCGAGGTAGAGGAGATGGCCGTTGTAGGCGTACAGCCCCACGGCCATCGCCGCGCCGGCGACTCCCCACCACCGCCACGATTCTCGCCGGATGGCTTCGAGCAGGGCGCCGATCGCGATGATCACCGCGAGGGGCCACGGGATTGTTGTGAAGGCAATGCGAGAGAAGATCACGTGCCAGCCGCTGGTGGCCAGGAGCAACCCCCCGGCGATCGCTGAGTAGACGCCGAGGTTGCGCCGCAGGACGACGAGGAGCGCGAGGACGGTGACCGAGCCGAGGAACGCCGCCGCCGCACGGACCGCAAAGATATTTTCTCCGAGGATCTTCATAGACAGGGCGGTCGCGTAGTGCGAACCGGTCGGGCTCCCGGCGGCGCTGGTGGCATAAACGCCGATCCACCCGGTGTCCAAGATCCGGCGGCCTTCCAGTGCGGCCGTTGCCTCGTCCCCCTGGATGCCGAGCGGGACCGTGCCGAGGGAGACGAAACGGATCAGGATCGCGACGACCATCACGATGGCGAACGCAGCGAGTTGCCACCTTCGAGGCACGGCGAGCGCTGATTCAGGGGCGACGTTCGGCCCTCGTGCCCGGCTCTTGAGGCGGTCGATGAAGTCGATCGTCACCCGCCGGACGGGTACAGTCCGGGAAACGCCAGGACGGGCTGGGGAGTTCCGGGGAGTGGGAGAGACGAGACCACTCATCGCGGTGACCCAGAGGACGTGGGCGAGATGGGACTCCACGGCGCCCATGTCGCTGCCTCTGAAATAATGGCCGGGTGGGGCATGATCGATTTTCGACCGGCGATCGTCGGCACTTGCTCGCCCGCCCGCCATGCCCAGGATCGCGAGACGGGAGTCACGCCAGGGTCCGGGCGCGACGCCTCTCCCGACCGCCGGGGACAGTGGAGTCCAAGCCGGGAGCGCTCGCGCCCCCGTTCGGGGTGGGACGTGATCTTCGTGGCCGAATCTCCGCCCCCATGCCGAAACTCTCGTCCCAGGCGACGCACCCCGCCTCGCCGGGTGGCGAGTGCACCGTCGACCCATGCGGCAGGTTCGAGCCCCCCGGAGTTCCCGGAGACGGCGGCCGGGGCCGGGGACTTCCCCTCAAGAACGTGTGTTACCGGCACGGTCTCTCATCTCTGGATGGAACGGTAAGTCGACACGTCCGCAAACGTGCAATACCGGACGCGGGGAAGACCTCCGAATATCGCATGATCCTGCCACCTCGCCGATCCGATGTCAACGTTATGCCGACCCTGTTTCGTCGATCACCGGCCCCCACCGCGGTTATTTGGCATGCCGTGTGACGACTAGCATCGCCGAGCGGCGGCGGACACGCGGACCAGTCGCGGGTCCGGCCACGATGCGGTCGGTGCGAGCAGGCGACGCTGGTCCCTCGGCCTCTGTCCCGGATATGATATCCGGATATTGTCTCGAACCGGGCAGTCGAGTGCCGGGCGACGGCGACGTATTTCCGGGGAGTCATGGCGAGCCGACCTATCCAGCGTTCACCGGCGTCGGGCCTCCAGCACCCAGCGTCTCCCTCCCGCCCGGCGCACCGGCGGGCGATATTGGATGTCCTCGGTTCATCGGTGGGGACGGGCGTGGCACTGTACCTAGTGT
>Ga0136611_10003830_pt1 | contig 10540 bp, 7 predicted proteins | sample AntDrymUQ2232306_2_FD_106645 | JGI IMG/M metagenome (GOLD analysis project Ga0136611, IMG submission 106645) | Polar desert sand microbial communities from Dry Valleys, Antarctica - metaG UQ223 (23.06) | ecosystem: Environmental > Terrestrial > Soil > Desert | place: Antarctica: Dry Valley... | reverse complement strand
CGTCGCGAAACAACCGCCGGTCGAGGTTGAAGCCCAGCGTCGTGACGCAGTTGCTTCCGCCGGAGACGCCAGACGTCTGAATCAGTTTGAAGCGCGGATCGCGGCGGATGCGCGCCCGTTCGGGACCGGGGACCCCGAACAACCAGTCGACTTCGCCCGCTTCGAATGCGATAAGCTGGGTGCCGGCGTCCGGCACGATTCGCATCACCACATTCGCCAGTTTGGGCGCGCCACGAAAGTATTGCCGGTTGGCGGCGTAGCGAATTTCGCTGCCCGATCGGTAGGACACAAATCGAAATGGCCCTGTGCCGACTGGCGCCGTGTTTGCCGGATTCTGCAGCGGGTCTGTTCCGGCGAACACATGCTTCGGCATGATCGGCGCTTCGTCCACATCGAGCTGAAGCAATAGCGGCGCGTATGGACGGCGAAAACGAAACTCGACCGTGTAATCATCGGGGATATCGATGCGAAGTAACGCCGGCGCGACCGAGGCGCGCGTCCGCGCGTGGAATTTTACGAGCAGCTCGTCGAAGGTGAACTTCACATCGGCCGCGGTAAACGGACGTCCGTCGTGCCATCGCACGTCCTTTCTCAGATGAAAGCGGTAGAGAGCACCGCCATCCTCCACTTCCCAGCGCTCGGCCAGCTCCGGCACTGGCTTGAGGTTTTCATCGAGTGAAACGAGTCCGTTGTAGAGAAGTCCAGCCGCGTTGTGCACGCTGCCGTTGGTCGTGATCGCCGTATTCAGATGTCCGGGATCGGTGCTGATGGCGGCAACGAAGTTGCCGTCATTCCGCTGTGATCGTTCGCTGGTACAGCCGGTCGCGCAGATCATCACGGGAGCGAACATCAAGGCGATGACACCCTTCACGGGTGCACCGCCGAGATGTAGTGCCTGTTTGATGTCGGTGGATCGTGCGGCGCATCGTCCGGGCGGATCGAGGCGGATTGCTCTCCGCCCGGATGATGCGACAGCCGCTGGCAGCCAGTTGATCTCAGGTGCCGCCACCTTTTGGCTGAGGGGGAGCCGGCGCGTCCATCGCGGCCCGTAGAGCGGGGGGCCTGGATCCCGCGGAGCCTTCATCACCTTTCGGCGGAGCAGGTTTTGTTCCCGGCGGTCGCGGGCGCGGCGGTGTTACGATATCGGCGGCGGCGCGCGAGCCCGCTTTTCGGCTCCCGCCGGTTACAGCTCCGCCTGATTTGCGTGCCGAACCCGCGGGTTTTCTCGCCCCTCCCCCGGATGCGCCTTTCCTTCCTCCTTGTCCAGCCATGGCCGATCTCCTTGTTCAGGGTTTCTACCGAACCGCGACTGCCCGACCACTACGAAGTGTGGCCAGACGGTTTCTGTAACGAGCTGCCGCTTCGTTGTCTCCGAGGGCCGAGGCAGCGTCGGCCCTCACCGAAAGACTTGCGGGATAATATAGAATGTAGATTTGCGGCCACTCCGAGTCGAACACATCGGCAACATCGATCGCCTTCCTGTAGTCGCGTCGAGTGAGGAGGAGCTCGGCAAGCGCGATGCGATCCGTACCGCGCGAAGTCGCGACATTCCAGCTCAGCTCTGCGCTCGGAAGCTCCTCGCCGACGAGCTCAGTCAGCATTCTCATTGCGTTCGCGCTGTCGCCGCGAGCAAGGGCTGCATGAGATGCCATCGATTTCGCGAGCAGCCGTTCGTGTACCTCGCCGCTCTTCGCCGCGCGCGCCTGGAGATTTCTCGCGATCGCATCCGCGACGGAAACACGACCAGATCGCGCTTCCCAGACTCCGAGCTGCCATAATCGCAACGGGAACGGGCAACGCTCGTACGCGGCGCCAAACTTCATCGCGTCCTCCTCTGCTACCTGTCTCGCACGCTGCTGCAGCTCTGGATAATACGGTGCGTCAAGCAGATAGAGCGATGTCCCGCCCTGTCCGCGGGCAATCCATTCGTCGATGCGGCGCGTGGCTTCGTTCGTTCTTCCCTCCGCCAGCAGAATGCTCTGCAACCCGATGATCGAATTCCACCGCAACGCCTCGATCGCTTCGTCATTGCCCTTGGCTCCACGCAATACCGCATCGTACGCGAGCTTTGCGCACGGCAGTTGCGATCCGGCGCCCCGCAGCGCGTTGGCGGCGGCGAGCAGGGGGAAGGGTTTTTCTCGAACGGACGTGCTCCACTTCATGTTTGCTGGACCGTTCCTGACGCACGACTCCATCAACGTCAGTTGCTCCGCGTACAGCGAGTCAGGCCGCGCCGCGAGAAAGCGTCGCATCATCGGGGGCGTCTCCCTGAGATCGCCCTCGCGCAGCCGAATTTCGATCGAGTGGTAAAGGAGGTTCGGCGCTCCGGGGTCGAGCCGGCGCGCCGAGTCGAATGCGGACCGGGCAAGACGGTCGGGGCTGCCACCGAATGGGAGCAGGTGCATATACACTTCTCCAAGCTGCATCCACGCAGCCGACATCTCCGGGTCGGCAGACAATACGCGGTTGAGGTCCGCTATCGCGGAGTCGGCCCTGCCCAGCAGGAAAGATTCATAGGCGCGGGCAAAATGCACATAGCGCGGCGACATCCGTTGCCGGAGCGCAGTGGCAATAAGCGACTGCGCTTCGATCAGGCGATGGTTTCCTGCTGCGGCCTGCGCTCCACGAATCGCGGCCAGTGCAAACGTCGAGTCGGCGTTCACCGCGTTCCGGAAATGCTCGAGTGCTTCACTGTGGCGAGTCCGCCGGAATGCAGCTTCACCCTGTAGAAAGCTCGCGATTGCACCCGGATCGCGATCGCTCCATTCAGCGATCGCTCCCGGAGCGCCGCCTGGAATCACGGAGGGAAGCATCGCGTTCAGTGCACGAAGTCCCGTTCGCCACGCGTCCACCGTCCTGCCCGAAGCTGTGCCTCGTGCCACCAGGGAATCACCGTCGACATCATTCAACTCGAGGATTACCTCGGCAGAATCACCACGCGGCACGATGCGGCCGTTCATGTAGTATCCGCATTTTTTGACCGGGCGAGTTGTCTCGCTTCGTCGACCGACAACGTCCGGATGTCCTGTCTCCGGCTCGGGGCCAGAAGTGGCCAGGCATCGATGAGCTTGAGCGGTCCACTTTGGTCGAGAGCGCTGCCGATCATCGTAGCCACATCCTCGCCGACGCTTCTTGAACCCTTGAAATCGGCTGCGACGACAAGCGGGTAGACCATGACGCGATTGTTATCCAGGACAACATCGCCGCTTCTGCCGAACTGCCATGTGAGCGCCCCGACAGTAATCACTGCGGCGGCAGCGAGCCCGGCAATGTGGTACCGCGACCGCGGTATCCGCACGGTCCTGTCAACGGCAGCTGATTCAGGGTCGCTACTTATCGGCGTCCTGGGGTCGGTGCCGGTCGCGGTACCGGATACCAGAGCACCGGATACTGACGCTGCAACGACCGGAATTGCAGCCGTCCGTTCCCCAGTGTCGACATCTCTGATTGTGTTCCGGAACTCACGTGCGTCGCGGAATCGATCGGCCGGTGCCTTGGCCATCGCTTTCATTATCAATGCTTCGACCATCGCGCTGACCGACGGTCGCACTGTCCTGATACTCGGTGGCGTGTCGACCCAATGACGCGCCATGAGCGCTTGCGGAGTGGCCGCAGCGAACGGCGGATGGCCAGCCAGCATTTCGTACAGCACACAGCCGAGCGCGTAGATATCGCTACGTCCGTCCACTTTACCTGCCGCGGCCTGCTCTGGACTCATATAGGCTACGGTGCCGAGCGCGATGCCAGTACCGGTCAGTTCGCTATCGCTGGCCACAGCTTCCATCGCACGAGCGATACCGAAATCGGCGAGAATCGCGTGGCCGTGAGTCAGGAGAATGTTGCCAGGCTTGATGTCCCGGTGCACGAATCCCTGGTCGTGTGCGCAGGAAAGCGCATCGGAAATTTCGCAGGCGATGTCGAGAGCGTCACCAACGGGGAGAGGCCCCTCCCGCAAGAGGCGCTCGCCGACGGTTTCGCCCTGGACGTACGGCATTACATAATATGGGATCCCATTTATTTGCCCCGAGTCAAATACCGGGAGAATATTGGGATGCTGCAGGCTCGCCGTCGTCCGGATTTCGCGCGCGAACCGCTCGGCGCTTACGGCGCTGGAGATATCGCCGCTGAGGACCTTGATCGCAACGCGGCCACCGCGCCGGTTGTCACGGGCAAGGTAAACCGCCGCCATCCCGCCGCGACCGATTTCACGCTCGATCGCATAGCGGCCGTCAATGACGCGTGCGAGGCCCGCTGGAGTCCTGGACACTGCCTTCTCCCGACAGGCGAATGGAATGCCAACATACCTGTCGGCGCCGTCGTTGGCCAGAGTTGCAGTCGTGCATGCACGCCGATTGGCCAGTGCGCCTTACACCATTCTGACAATAACCGTTACGAAACCGAACAGGTTTTGCCCCCGTAATCAGTTATCGATCAATGCAAACCCTTCCGCGGGTTCCTGCATCTAATCTGCACGCTGGGAAAGCCAGGCCTTCGGGCGATTCAGACCACCATCACCACCACCTTCAGCATGCAAATCCCTTGTGTCGTCAGACAATCCGTCAGGATCACCACGGTGTCGCTGGTTGTTCTGGCTAGTTTCATCGGCGGAACAGCTGCCGCTCAAGGGCGCAGCGGCGGCGCCCACAGCACGCCCGCGCCGGTTGCCAACGCGGCAGGGCTCACTGCCGCGGTCACGATGGACGGCAGGCTCGACGAGGAAGTCTGGCGTACTGCGCAGCCGATCACTGAATTCCGGCAGTCACAGCCGGATGAAGGTAAGCCCGGCACACAGCGCACCGAGGTGCGGTTCGCGTACGACGACGAGGCCGTTTACGTTGGCGCGAGAATGTTCGACAGCCTCGGTGCCAAGGGCGTAAAAACACGACTACTCCGGCGCGACGCCCTGAGCGAGACTGACAGCGACTTGCTGAACATTGTGTTCGACAGCTACCACGACCATAGCTCGCGATTCAATTTTTCTGTGAATCCATCCGGATCGAAGCGCGACGGGACTAATGACCCGTCCTGGGATCCGGTCTGGGAAACAGCGACAAGCATTGACTCGCTTGGCTGGACTGCCGAGATGCGTATCCCCTACAATCAACTCAATTTTTCACGCGCCACTGATCAGACGTGGGGAGTTCAGGTGATTCGTTTCACCCACCGTCTCAACGAGCGTACTCATTTTGCCTGGTGGCCGAACAGCGAGCCGGGCGGGCCGCAGCGGTATGGGCATCTCGAGGGCATAAAGATCACTGAGCGTCCCCGGGGTATGGAGCTCCTACCGTATACCGTGGGTCGTGCGCGGTATGTTCGGCCCGCCGATCCGTCGAACCCGTTCACGCAGGCAAGCGAGAGAGACTACCGCGTTGGCGGGGACCTGAAATACCGGTTGACGTCGAATTTCACGCTTAATGCGACGTTCAACCCCGACTTCGGGCAGGTGGAAGTCGATCCGGCGGTCGTGAATCTGTCGGCGTTCGAGACGTTCTTTCAGGAGAAACGACCGTTTTTCATCGAGAACAGCAATGCCTTCGGCTTTGGCAGTTTCAGCTGTTTTTTCTGTAGCAATGTCAGCAACCTGTCGCTGTTCTACACGAGGCGGATTGGACGATCACCGCAGCTGTCACCCTCCGGGACATATGTCGATCGGCCTGAGAATGCGACGATTCTGGCTGCAGGCAAGGTTACCGGCAAAACGCAGAGCAATATTACGGTCGGCGTCCTCAACGCGGTAACGCGTCAGGAGAGGGCGAGCATTGTTGCGGTCAACCGGGTTACGGGCGCCCGCGACGAGTTCAGGGCCGAGGCCGAGCCGTTCACGAACTATTTCGTTGGGAGAGCGCGCAAGGAGTTCAAAGGCGGCGCGCATTCGTTTGGCGGAATCGTCACCTCGGTGGACAGGTTTACCGACGACTCGCTTGCGCAGGCGCGGATACCGGGCCACGCGCGCGGCGCGGGCATCGACTGGTTCAGCTCGTGGAAAAACCGTGAGTACAGTTTCATGGGGCAATACGCAGTATCCGACGTTCGCGGGTCGGCGCCTGCATTGCTGCGTCTTCAACGGTCGAGCGCGAGATACTTCCAGCGTCCCGACCGCGAGGCGGGCGGGAACGGGCTCTTTTCCGACAAGCTCGACCCTGCGGCCACGAGCCTTGCCGGATATGGCGGATATGCACGCGTCGCCAAGGAGGGCGGTTTGTGGAACTGGGAGCACATGGTGAATTTCAGAAGCCCCGGTTTCGAGGTCAACGACATCGCGTTCATTACCAAAGCCGATTATTTCTACCACAATTCCAACATCGCACGCTCAGTCACGAAACCGGGCAGGATCTACCGCAATTACTTCGCGGTGCTCGGCATGCAGCAGGAATTCAACTACGATGGCGACCTCACCGACCGCGAGTTCTCGTACGGTCTGTTCGGAACGCTGAAGAATTTCTGGCAGCTGAACATGTTCCAGATCCGCGCGCCGGAGGTTTACGATGACCGGCTTACGCGGGGTGGGCCGACGTTGCGCCGCCTTGGCTACCGGCACAGCCAGTTCTTTGTCGCGAGTGATGCGCGGAAGCCAGTCTCAGCGAGCTTCCAGTCGAGTTACACGAACCGTGATCAGAGTCTCGACAATTACAATGTCAACGGCGGCATTACCTATAAGCCGACTGACAACGTGCAGCTTTCCCTCGGGCCGTCGTTCTCGAGGTTCGCTGCTCCGGCGCAGTTCGTTACGTCAGGAACAGATTCCACGGCGACGGATTTCGCCGGCCGCCGCTACATATTCGCCGAGCTTCACCAGAGGTCGCTGTCGCTGAACACCCGTGCGAACGTCACGTTCACACCGGGGCTCACGCTTGAGGTGTTCGCTCAGCCGCTGATTGCAAGTGGCGACTACGCGAGCTTCAATGAGTTTATTGCGCCCAGACAGTCCGCGCGCCGCACATTCACTCCTGGAAGCCAGGTGACGTCGAGCATCGTGAACGGAGTAAAGCTCTATCGTATCGATGCGGATGGTACAGGGCCGGCGCAGGCCGTATCGTTCTTCGATCCGAACTTCAATTTTCGTGCGCTACGTGGAAATGCTGTGGTGCGCTGGGAATATCGTCCGGGTTCGACGCTGTTTTTTGTCTGGCAGCAGAATCGGTCTGACACCGACCCAATAGGAAACTTTAATTTTGCGAGAGACAGGGAGGCGCTCTTCTCGGCGCGGCCGGATAACATCTTTCTGGTGAAGGCGACCTACTGGTTTGCATTTTAAGCGGTGACGAGTCGGTTTCAGCGGCGTCAACACTGAAACTGGCAACTCAAGCTCGCGAAATGTCAAGCTGCAGAAACAATAGCATCATCTGTTAGTATAAGAGTCAATGAAACGAGTCAGAGCGGCGCTTGCGTATGGAGCGCTGACGGTTGTCGCAGTTGCGATCGTTGCGGGCCATTCCGGCTTCGACGCGCGCAGCGCGCCGGCGACCCAAGGCATTGTGGCGCCGATCCGGATGCCCGCTTCAGTCGTGCGCGCAACCCCGCCTTCGGTGTCGGAGCTGCTCGACATTATTCTCGGCGACCGGGGGTCGGGAAGCTACCTCGCAGGGGGCAAGGGAGTATCGTTGCCGCCGGGCAGCGAAGAGGAACGTGTCGCAAGCGTACTTCGCCGCTACACCAAGGACACTCGCAGGGCAAATCGAATCGCAACCGCCCTCGTACGGGAGGGAAGGCGTCGCAACGTCGGGTCTACTCTCCTCGTTGGCGTTCTGCTCACCGAGAATCCCTGGCTCGACCCACGCGCGAAAAGCTTTGTTGGAGCGCGAGGGCTGATGCAGGTGATGCCGTTCCATGCCGGACAGTGGGGCTGTGCGTCGAGCGATTTGTTCGACATCGAGTCCAACATGTGCCACGGCGTCGCGATTCTCGCTCAGAATATTCGTCAGGCGAAAACCTTACCCGAAGCGTTGCTGGGATACAACGGCTGCGTCAGGGGCACCAACACGCCCGACTGCTGGCGGTACCCGAGTAAGGTGTTTCGTCTTGCGCGGCTTGGTGCTGCTGCGGGCGGGACCCCGCCGGACCTGATGCCGTTCTCGGTTCGCTCACTGGGGCCGCGCAAGGTTCGCAACGGTGCGCCGCTGGTACGGCGCGGGAACATTCTGCTGCCGCGAGAGCTTCTTGTTGAGTAGTTCGAGTCGACGCTCGATCCGGTTTCCCCAAATCGCAGAGGGTTCGCAACAAGAATGACCCGCTCGCGCCTGACCAGTCTGCTTGTCGCCACGATCCTTGGCTTCCATTTACAAATGGGCGCCGCTGATCTTGCGTGTGAAGCAGGCATTATGAAGGGTTCGGCGGACGCGATGGCGGGCATGACGATGCCCGGCGATGGAGGCGCTCCAGTTGATGCAGATCAGAAAGAGACGCCCTGTAAATCCCCCGGAACGGCAGCCGCGTGCAGCCTGATGGCGCCGTGCGTAACTGGCGCTTTCGAAAGCGTGCGCGAGCGTGCCGGTTCTCCCGCGGTTCACTCCCTGCTGCCGCAGCAGGTTGTAGTGCTGATCCCAACATCACGATCATTCCCGCCCGAGCCGCCCCCTCCTCGAGCGTAAGTCCGGACAAAACTAAATCATAGTCGCAGGCATTCTCCACCCCGGAGAATGTCTCTCGCGGCGAGCGCTTTTACGGGCAATTCGTTGTCACGAAGGCGCGTGGTCCTGGACTGGAACAACTTCGATGATTCTCACCAATGAAGCAGCCGGCGCGCGCGCGCGCGGCCGGATTTCACACAGCCGAAGCGGCATGTTGAGGCTTGGGTTGCTGGCGCTGATGTCGGTAACGGCGCCCGTAACGGCAACCGCTCAAAGCCCCGGCCTCGACTCGTTGATTTCCGAGGCACTCTCGAGAAATCCTGCAGTGCATGCCGCCGCCGAGCGGGTGAGGGCCGCGCACGCGCGTATCGGCCCCGCGGGCGCACGCCCAGACCCGATGCTCATGGCAGGGATACTCAATCTTCCCTACAAAAAGCCCGGTTATTACGACGACTTTACGATGAACATCCTGCGGCTCACGCAGACGGTCCCCTGGCCCGGCAAGCTGTCGCTCGCTGAGCAGGTGGTGCGGAATGAAGTGTCCGCAACTTCGGCCAGCCTCGCTCAAACGCGGCTCGAGGCAATCGCGGACGTGAAGACCGCTTACTATGAGCTCGCATTTGTGCGGAGCGCTCGCCAGATCGTCGAGCAGAACCAGAAAGTGCTTGGCGGACTCATCAGTGTCTCTGAGGCCCGGTACGGAGTCGGCACCGCTTCGCTGGCGGATGTACTCCGTGCCCGTGTAGACGCGGCGGAGCTCGGTGACGCCGCCGCTTCACTCGCCGCAGAGGAGCGAGCGGCACTTGCCCGGCTGAACGCAGTGCTAAACCGGCCCAGCGTCACGCCGGTGCGGTCGGCCACGATTCCATCAATGATTGCACGCCTTGCGGTCGCCGAATCTGCATCCCGTGTTCGATTCACTTCGCCCGCGCTTGGCGCATCGGCGGCAGATTCCCCGATTCTGCCACTGGATTCTCTCGTGGCAATCGCCGAGCGGAACAGTCCGATGCTTCGGTCGCACGAGGCGGAAATTGCCGCTCAGGAGCGTCGGCTGGCGCTCTCACGGAAGGCGCATCTTCCCGATTTCGACGTTGCACTGGAGTACGATCATCGCCCGCGGTTTCCGGATTACGTGTCTCTTTTCGTGTCGATTCCACTCCGCCTGCAGCGCGACCGAAAGCAGAACCAGGAGGTGCTCGGAACACGTGCGGAGCTGGAGGCGGCGCAGTCCGGTCATTTATCCGCGGTCGATTCACTTCGACGGCGCGTAGCAACCCTGGCGAGTGACGCTGACCGCGAGCGAACCCAGCTTGCCCTTTCACTGAAAGCAGTTCTGCCACAGGCACGCGCGACCCTGGCGTCGGCACTGGCGAGCTACCAGACAGGCAAGGTCGATTTCGCATCGGTTGTGGATGCGCAGGCATCGGTATTCAAGTACGAGACTGCATACTTTCGCGATCTGACGGATTTTGCGGTAAGCCTTGCGGAACTCGAGCGCGTTGTCGGCGCGGAGGTGCTCCGATGAACTACCGATCGCGCAAGTTCGTGCTGGGTGGAGCGCTGCTTGGTGCCGTTCTCGTCATCGGCGTCGCGTATGCCCTCTCGAGACGGGGCTCGTCAACCGCGAGCCGGCCGAGCGGTGCCGACTCGATGCCAGCGGGTGAAAGCATGAAAGGCATGGCGGGCATGGAAGGAATGTCGATGTCGTCGGATGGGTCCGCTCACCTCACGGCCGATCAGATCCGCCAGTTCGGGGTGACTTTTGGCACCGCCGAGGTGCGGCCACTGACGATCGAGATACGCACTACGGGGGTAGTGACCTTCGACGAAACTCGGATCGCCAAAGTGACCCCGAAATTCGGTGGCTTCGTGGAGCGGCTACACGTCGAGACTACGGGTCAGCTCATCGGGCGCGGCCAGCCGCTCGCCGAGATCTATTCGCCGGAGCTCGTCTCGGCTCAGCAGGATCTTCT
>Ga0136611_10003829_pt1 | contig 10541 bp, 9 predicted proteins | sample AntDrymUQ2232306_2_FD_106645 | JGI IMG/M metagenome (GOLD analysis project Ga0136611, IMG submission 106645) | Polar desert sand microbial communities from Dry Valleys, Antarctica - metaG UQ223 (23.06) | ecosystem: Environmental > Terrestrial > Soil > Desert | place: Antarctica: Dry Valley... | reverse complement strand
ATGTCCTCGCCGCGCTCGCACAAAAAGGCCAGAATCGTCGGGACAGTACTGCCACACGTCGCGCCTTCCTGGGCCGCGATTTCCCAGTAGCGCGACGCGCTGAACTTGCGATTGAGCACCGCGCTGCCGCCGCAATAAACCGGCGTCACGAGCGTCACGATCAGCCCGTTGACGTGGTGAATCGGCAACACGATTTGCATCCGGTCATCCGGCGTGAAGCCGTACCATTCCGCAATCGAATCCGCATCGGCGAGGAGTTGGTGATGCTGGAGCACGACGCCTTTGGGCAGCCCCGTCGTGCCCGATGTGTAAACGATGAGCGCCTCGGTGTCGAGATTGGCGAGGCTCGCATTGGCGAGTCGCGGCGGCTGCGCGGCCATTGCCTCCTGCAACAGGCAGTACTCAGGCGCCGCTGCGCCGCCCATTTGCACAAAATGCTCGATGCGATGCGCGCCCGCCCGCAAAGTTTGATAACGCTCGATCAAATCGGGCATCACGAAAATCGCTTTGACTTCGGCGTTTTCCTGAATGAACTGCACGCGATCATCGGCCTCGCCCGCGCTGATCGGCACCACACAGGCGCCGATCATCCACGCCGCGAAATTGACGGCCACGGTTTCCGGGTGATTGTAAGCGAAAGTGGTGATGCGCTCGCCCGGCGCGATGCCCAACTCATCGCGCATAAAATTGGCGACGCGGCAGCAGCGTTCATAAAACTCGCGGTAGGAATACTCCTCGCGCAAGTCGCCGTCGCGGTAGATGAGGAAAGTTTGCGCGCCGCGCGTCTCGGCCTGCGATTGAAAAAGCGCGCCGAAGCTGGACGCGCGTGGGATCGGGTCGCTGTAGGGCCGGCCATGAACGGCGCGCGCCTCAAGAATTTTCTGCGCGGTTTGGGAATCGCAATTCAGTTCGTCGCTCATGGATATTTCTTAGCGAACCCGAAGCGCGAGCGAGGGACTATTTTAACGAAGACCCTCGCTCGCGCTTCGGGTTCGCAACTCACGCCGGCACCCAACTCAAATCGAGAATCGTGTGCGTCGGGTTTTCCGTGTTGAAGCGCGCTTTGATCGGCATTCCAATTTCCGGCTCGCCTTCCGCGAGATACGACATCAGCTTGGTGCAGACGCCTTCGATTTCGACCGAGATGAGCGGGCAGGGGACAGAAGCGCGGAAAAGCGCGCCCGGATAGATGACCGTCGTGTGCGTGAAAATGCGCCCCACCGCCTCGACTTCGGCCCACTCCATTTTCTCCCAGGTATCGGGATCATAAACGCGCGGCGGTAGCCAGACGCGCGTTTCGGGCGCGTCCGCGCGCGGGTTGCGCGTGCCGAGCAATTTGCCTTCGGCAAGCCCCTGGAAAAACGGCGTCAGATTGCCGTAAGTGTGGTGATGCACGAAGGCTTTGGGGTTCTGGATCACCATCGGATTGTCGCCATCCAGCTTGGCCGTTGAGCCGTCGAGAGTGACGATTCCATCAACAGTCGGGCGCAACGGCAGTACTCCAGGGCGGCGGGTTTCAGGCTGGCTCATGGTGATACTCCTTGGTGACTTTCTCAAGCACGGAAACCGTGACATGACTGCCCGTGCCGGCATGACTGACGGTGCAGGCGCGCCTGGGATTTTTGACTTGCAAGTCGCGGAACTGCTCCGGCTTGGTTTTGCCGAAACGCTGCCACAACTGCGGGTCGGCGTGATACTTCGCCCATTTGCCCTGCAACTGCCACATCGTTTCGACGATCTGAAAAATCCCCGTCGCGCCGACCGAGTGCATCGTTCCCAGCAAGCCGCCGGTCAGGTTCGTCGGCAGTTTGCCCTCGAAATAGGCATCGCCCGATTCGATGAACTCGCGGCCCCGGCCATACGGTCGCAGGCCGATGTCCTCGTAAGTCTGGATGTCGGAAATCGTGAAAGCGTCGTGTGTTTCGAGCAAGTCGAAATCTTCGACCGGATCGTGAATGCCCGCCGCGTTGTAGGCATAATAAGCCGCCATGCGCGCCGCGAGAAATGAGCTGAAGCCGGGATATTCCCACTTGTAATCTTTATAAAGATCGGGCGTTTCGTTGGGCAGCAGCGGGATTTCCATGTCGCGGCGGTCGGCGGTGCGCAGCGTGTGTGAGCCGGCGCCCATCGTCAGCTTGATCGGATCGTCGCTGATTTTGAACGCGGTTTCCTCATCGGCGAGTACCAGGCAAGCCGCGCCGGTGCTCATCAAACAGCAATCAAGGAACGATAGCGGATCGGAGACGAAGCGGCTTTCGAGCACGTCCTGCTCGGTGATGTCGAGCGGCGCCTGCGAGAACGGCGAGTAGCGCGCGTAGCCGCGATTCTTGACCGCGATTTTCGCCAGCACGTCGCGCGCCACATCGTTTTCGTGCAGATAACGCTGCGCCATGAGCGCGTAATAAGAAGTGTAAATCCAGCCCAACTCGCTCTCGAAGTTTTTATCGGCAGCCGAGGCGATGTAGGCGTTGCCCTCGCGCGTGCCGACCTCGTCCATGCGCTCCCAGCCGACGACGGGAACGCACGAGGCATAGCCCGACGCGACGGCCATCATGCCGGCCAGAACCGACGAGCCGCCCGTCGCGCCGCCGGTTTTAACGCCGAAATTGCCCAGCGGATCGAAACCCAGCGCGTCATGCACGCGCGCCTCGGCCAGCAATTGATCGCCGAAGTGATCGGCGAATTGCGAATAGACGCAGAAATTGACCATGCCGCGCAACTCGTCGGCGGAGACTTTGAGATCGTTTTCCTCAAACGCCATGCGCGCCGCTTCGACGACCAGTTCCTCGGTCGCTTTTTCGGTGTAGCGTTTGCGAAAATCGGTCATGCCGCCGGCGACGACATAAACGGGCCGTTGCAGCCGGGGCACGCGCAGATTGCCTTCTTTGAATTTAATCATGGGGAGCCTTCTCCGATGCAGTACTCATCGAGACGTGTGTTACAAGTTGTCTTTGTGAAAAACGGGAGTTTGGGTGAGGAAAGCTGCAAAAGCAGATATTATGTAATCGGGACGGCCGGATTTGAACCGACGACTTCCGCGTCCCAAACGCGGCGCTCTACCAAGCTGAGCTACATCCCGTAACGTGATGTTACCGAAAGATTATACGCACTGCGGGCACGGGCGGCAACCTCGTCTTATTGAAAGAAGGTCGCGGCGACGAAATTGAAACCACAGCGCGGGCGCGGCTTTGGCTGACGCGGATAAATATCCATTGCGGCGCGGCTCTGCCGATTGCACAGCGGCGAAGGCTCGCGTATAATTTCAAGGGTTGTTTTAATTGGGGCTGTAGCTCAGATGGGAGAGCGCTGCACTCGCACTGCAGAGGTCAAGGGTTCGATTCCCTTCAGCTCCATAAAGATACATTTATCGCGCCGTGAGTACTGCCGGTCTCCGGCACAGAGGCTTAAAGCGGCGTCTCCGCCTGCGATTCCCTCTCGGAACGGCGCATCGGTTTCAAATACACCGTCTGGCGCCCCGCCAGCCACTCCACATCAACGCCCGCCACGCCGAAAACTTTGTCCCACGCGCGCTCGAAGCAATGCGCGGCATCGGGATAATCCACAGATATTTCCAATGCGCGCCGGTAAAACTCAAGAGGCCGCGCGCGAATCAATTCCCGTGTGATGGCGAACTGCGCGCCAAGTTGAAAGACATATTCCTGTGGGCCGTCGCCGCCAAACAGCGCGCGGTAAAAACCCATCATGTCGAGTTGGTGCCGATCTTCGTTCTTGCTCCACGGCACGAAAAGCCGCAAACCACGCGCGTCGTCGGTATCAATGATGTGGCCCAGCCAGCGAAAATTAGCGATTTCTTGCGGATGCTGCGCGTATGCGCGCAGTATTTTACGAAAATCGAAAGCATGGTCGAACGGCTTGCCCTGACAGAACACCGTCCGCGGCGCGAGGGTGTCGTAGCGCGCTACGATGTGATGCAGATAAGTGTGCGCCTCGCGCCCGACGTTGGGCAGCCGCTGCGCGCCGGGGTGCGGCTCGTTGGGATTTTTATCGTAAACCGTGACGCGAATCTGCGGCGGGATATTGCGAAGCCAGGCCAAATCCTCGGCATAGCGCGCGACTACGAGTTCCATTGACACGAGATGCCTTTGATTCCAACGCTCGCGCTGAGAGTCAGCCGCCCGGCGAATAAATTCGCTGCGCTAAGATGGTGTGGAGAAAGTCTTAAAAGTGCTGAAGCAGAGTAGGGTGTCATGCTTCGCAAAGCGAAGAATCTACTATTACTTTACAGAGACTATGAGTAGATTCTTCGCTTTGCGAAGCATGACACCCTATTTAGTTCTTGAGCCTCGCTCAGATTAGTCGGTGGCGTTAATCAGCCACACTTGCGAATTATTCCTCAGCTTCGGCTTGCGGCGCGGCGCCGTTGAGATGAGCGGCGGCGTGGGCGCGGATGGCATCGGCATTGTGTGCGAGCTTGACGAGAATCTCGCCAATTGTGTCAATCGTCGCGTCATCGGCGGCCAGCCACTGGTGCGGCAAAACGGCGGTGCGGCTTTGCCCGACGTGATCGGCGACGCGGCAGCCGCCGGGGGCGCGACGATAGGTGTCGGGCGCCATGTTGTACAGCGTGTGGTTGTACACCGTTCCGTAAGTGCCGCCCATGCCCAGTCCTTCGGCCTGCGCGGCGGCCAGAATCGCGTCGAGCGGCACGTCGCTCAATGGGCCTTCATCGAAAACCACGCTCCAGGTGTAATACGACTGCATCGTCGCCAGCCTCCCGCGCGCCTGCGGGCGCACGCCTTCGGCGCCTGCGATGCTTTGCTCCAGGCGCGTCGCGTTTTTGTTGTACAGCGTGATGAGGCGGTCGAGATCAACGAGTTGGTCTTGCAAAATGACGGCTTGAAATTCGGTGCCGCGAAAGTTATGGCAGAGCAATCCCGGCGGCGGGCCACTGGCAGCCTGGCCTTGTTTGGTGGCCGGAGCGTAGCCGATGTGCTTGGCGCGGAAAAGACGCTCGGCGAGATCGTCGTCGTTGGTCAGGCAAATGCCGCCTTCGCCGCATGCCATCGTTTTGCTTTGCTGGAAAGAGAACGAGCCGACCGCTCCCCAACTGCCCAGGCCGCGATTGTTCCATTTGCCGCCTTGCGCGTGCGCGCAATCTTCGATGACGGCGATGCCATGACGCGCGGCGATGGCGTTGATGGCTTCGATGTCGGCCATGCCGCCGTATAAATGAACTGGAATGACGGCGCGCGTGCGTGGCGTGATGGCGGCTTCAAACGCCTGCGGGTCGAGACAAAGCGTGCTCGCCTCGATGTCGGTAAAGACCGGAATCGCGCCGACGTAATGCACCGCCATCGCCGTGGCCGGCCAGGTCAGCGCGGGGATGATGACCTCATCGCCCGGCTGGATGCCCAGCGCGCCAAGCGCGCATTGCAGCGTGACCGTGCCGTTCGCCATGAAAATGCCGTGCTTGGCGCCGTGGTAGGCGGCGAAATCGCGGCTGAAGTCCTGCTCGTATTGGCCATTGAATGACCACGCGCCGGAAAGATAAACGTCCGCCAGCCGTTGCGCGGTCGCGGCGCTGCGCGGCGGCCACGGCGGGCAGGACAGCGACTCCGCCGCCACGGGCGTGCCGCCCGCGATTGCCAATTTCTGTGCTTCTCCAACAATGCTCATCGTGAGACTCCTTATTTGCTTATGATGTCGAGGTCTATTTTACGTTATGTTCCCATCCTGCCAAAGTGCCGGCGCGCGTTGTCCTGACGATCTTATCAGTTGAGTAGAAATTGAGCGGTTTTTGGTCTGGCGCGACCTGTCCGATTCGTGCATACCATAACAGTGTGAGACCTCGCCTAATGGCAGTACTCCAGCCCGGCTGCGGGGTCTTTGAATTGTTCGACAATATAGCAAAGGAGTGGATATGTCAGACACTTGCGAAGAGTCGCTGCGGCAGAAGACGGGCGTCACGCCACCGCTGACGCGGCGCGGCTTGCTGGCCGTGGGCGCCGCCGCGTGTGGCGCGACTGTGTTGTTGGCAGCGCGCCCGGCCCATGCGGATATTCTGGACACCTTGAATAAGTTTCTCCATCTCGATCCCATCGTGCTCAATTACGCGCATGAGATGGAGGAATTGGAGACTGACTTCTTTGATCGCGTTCTCCGTTCCAGCGCTTACCACCAGTTGGAGCCGCGCGAGCGCAGCATCTTCAATCTGATCGCGACGCAGGATCGCGCGCATTTCGAGGCGCTCGATGTGGAGCGCATGCGGCGTGGCGTGCGGGGCGGCGACCGTTTTGAAACACCTAATGCCTCGGCGTCGCGGCGGCCTCGCGTCTTCAAATTTCCCGCCGCCGCCTTTAAGACGCGCGAGAATTTGCTGCGCGAATCCATCACGATTAAGGAAAGCGTGTTGTTCGCTTATCATGGCGCGGTGGATTTGGTCAGCGACCCGAAGTTGCTCGCTCCGGCGGCGGCGATTGCCGGCGTCGAAGGCCGGCATGTGATGGCGCTGCGCTACATGGCCGGTCTCAATCCGGTGCCGACATCGTTTGAAGGCCAGGTGTCGCCGCAGATTATTGGCGAGCGCCTGTCCCGCTATGGTTTCAAAGGCGGCGGCATGAGAGGAGGTATGTTGTGAAGATTCAGGATGAAATCAATGATCAGAGCGCGATGCCAGCGGGCAACGAAACCCTGTCGCGGCGCGGTCTTTTAAGGAATGCCGGCCTGCTGGCAGGCGGCGTTCTCGCAGGCGGTTCGATGCTCCGCGCGACCACCGCGCGCGCTGAAGGAGCCGGCGTGGACACCACCGTCGGCGATGGCACGGCGGCGACTATGAGTACTGCCTCTGGCGGGCCGGTGCCGGGTCTGGCCAAAGCGGGCCAGAGAAAAGCGTCGCCGCAAAGAGTCGTCAATGACCTGGCGATCCTCAATTCCGCGCTGCTGCTGGAATACCTTGAAGCGGAATTTTACACGCGCGTGGTGCAGGCCGACATGCAGCGCGCTTATCTCAGCGAGCCGGTGCGCCAGGCGGCTCTCACGCTGCAACGCGATGAGATAACGCACGTTCAGGCGATTTCGGCGATGATCCAGCAGTTGGGCGGTACGCCCATCGCCAAACCCGGCTTCCAATTTCCCGGCGCGATTTTCATTTCCCCTCTCGCTTTCCTGAGCCTGTCGGCCAGTCTTGAAGAAACCGGCGTCAGCACTTATCTCGGCGCGGCGCCCAAAGTGCAGCTCAAAGATGTGTTGAAATTCGCCGCCTCGATCTATGGCATTGAGACACGCCACGCCGGATTGATCCATTATTTGCAGGGCGAATTGCTGGCGCCCCACGATATGGAAATGCCGATCACGATAGAGGAAGCTCTGGCGCGTGCCAATCCTTACATCGTCAAGGATCAGGTCACGCCCAACGGCATGGTGGGCGGCGCCGGTTTCTAAGCAATAAGCGAACCCGGAGCGTGAGCGACGGGCTGAGAGTAGGCCCGTCGCTCACGCTCCGGGTTCGTGGATAATAATCGAAAGGAAATTCCATGATCGACAATAACGAAATCCAAACGGCCCTTGAAGGAACCGTTGCGAAAAATGACGAAGGCGCGCCGGCCAATGCTCTTTCGCGCCGCGCGCTGCTGGGCGTGCTGGGCGGCGGCGCCATCGCTGCTGCGGCTTTGACATTGAATGCCGCGCCTGCTCAAGCCAAAAGCGTTTCCGATGTTGATATCCTCAACTTCGCGCTCAATTTGGAGTACTTGGAAGCGGAGTTTTACACCTACGCGCTGACCGGGCAGGGCATCGAAGCGCTCGGCATCGGCACGAGCGGCCAGGGGACGCCCGGCCCCACGACCGGCGGCAGGCAGGTCACCTTTACCGATCCCATGCTGCTGGCTGTAGCCAGAGAGCTTGCTTATGACGAGCAGCAGCACGTCAAATTCCTGCGGAGTGTGCTGGGCCGCTCGGCTATCGCCAAACCGACCATCAACCTCGACGGCATGGGCATCGGCTTCGGCAGCGACGCGGAATATCTGACGGTCGGGCGCGCCATGGAAGATACCGGCGTCAGCGCCTACGCGGGGGCTTCCACCTTGATTCAATCGAAAGTGATTCTGGGCGCCGCCGCGCGCATTCTGGCCGATGAAGCCTATCACATGGGCAATGTGCGCTTGATGATCGCGCAAAAAGGCATCGTGGTGCCGCCCGTTGATAATCAGGATATTCTGCCACCGCCCGCCGGCAAAAAGTTCTTTGCCGTTGATCAATACGGCTTGTCACTCACGCGCACCATGCGCGAAGTACTGCCTATCGTGCGCCCATTCTTTCCCATGGGAATGAATGTCGCAACCGGCTAATGCGACCTGCTCTCGCCGCGCCGATATTTGAAAGTTAGAGAACCTCTGTTCGAGGAGAAAAACCATGTTGCACAAAATCAATGTCTTGCATAAAACGAGTTCCTGTTTGATCGCCGCCGGCTTGCTGGCGAGCGCGGCGGCTTTGCCGGTGAATGCCCAGACTTCGAGTACTGCCGGTAGCGGCACGACCAGCGGTACGATGATGGAAGGCATGTCCGCCGATGAGCAAACCGCCATGCAGGGCATGACGACCGGGATGTCCGCCGCCGATCAGCAGATGATGATGGGCATGATGAATCGCATGACGTCCGAGCAGCGCACGCTGATGATGAGCGGTATGCGCGGCGCCATGCAGAGCGGCACGATGCAGAACGGAACCATGCAAAACGGCATGATGAGCAATAAAATGATGATGGAGCGCATGACGGCGGGCATGTCGAAAAAAGATGCCTGGATGATGCGCCGCATGATGAGCCGCATGTCCGCCGATGAGATGATGATGATGAAGCGGATGCTCGGCGGCACTTCGATGAGCGCCGCTGCCACGACCGGCATGATGATGACCGGCGCCATGCCCGCTCCCGCCATGACCGGTGGCAACGTGATGAACAATCAGATGATGGACAGTTCCATGATGAGCGAGCCGATGAGAAATTACATGGCCGCCGATCAAGCGGGGCGCAATCGTATGATGGGCCAGATGTCCCTCGCCGAGCAGGTGCGTTTTCTCAAGCAGCTCTACAGCATGAACATGACCCTCGCCATGATGATGCAACTTGGCATCGTTGGGGCGAGCAGCAGTTCCATGAGCAATGGTAACATGCTGGGTGGAATGTAAAATGGCGTGAGCCACTGAACATAATTCATGGTTAAGGAAAAAAGTGTATAAATTCGCACCAAGCCGGATGGCACAGACAGCGAGGCGCCAACCCTTGCAGCGCATCGGCACGGCATTGATCGCCGGAGCGGCGCTCTGCGCGCTGCACAGCGCCGCAACGGCGGCCCCGCGCATGATGATTCCGCCGATGATGGGCAAGCCCGACCCGCAGATGAAAGCGGTGCTCGACTCGCTCAAGGAACTGCATCCCAAGCCCATCGAAAAGCTGTCGCCGCAACAGGCGCGTTTGCAGCCGGGGCCGGCGGATGCCGTCAAACATCTCCTGAAGAAGCAGGGGCGCAGCACTGCGCCTGAGCCTGTCGGCTCGGTCATGGACACTTTCGTGCCAGGCCCCGCCGGGCCGGTTAGAGTGCGCGTTTACAAGCCGCGCAACGCGACTTCCAATTCGCTGCCGGTCGTGGTCTATTTCCACGGCGGCGGCTTCGTGATCGGCTCGATAGCGGCGTATGACGCTTCGTGCCGCGCCATCACCAACGCGGCGGGCGCGATGGTGTGCGCGGTGGCTTATCGCAAGGCGCCCGAACACCGCCTGCCTGCCGCGCATGAGGATTCCTACGCGGCGACGCAATACATCATGAAAAACGCCGCCAAATGGGGTGGCGACCCCCGGCGCGTGGCCGTTTTCGGCGAGAGCGCGGGCGGAAATCTCGCCACCGACATGTGCATCATGGCAAAGATGCGCGGCGGCAGAATGCCGATTCATCAGGTCTTGATTTACCCGATGGCCCAGTACGGCGACTTCAATACGCCGTCTTACATTGAGCAGCGCAACGCCAAGCCGCTCAATCGCGCCATGATGAAGTGGTTCTACGAGCACAATCTGCCCGCCGCGTGGAAAGGCCGCCCCGGCATGTATCATCCGCTGGTTTCGCCGCTGCGCGCCAGCCTCACGATGCTGCGCGGCTTGCCGCCCGCGACCATTGTCTCGGCGGAACTCGATCCGCTGCGAAGCGAAGGCGCGCTGTATGCCGACCGCTTGAGACAAGCCGGCGTGCCGACCAAACGAGTTCTCTACGCGGGCGTCACGCACGAGTTCTTCGGCATGGGCGCGGTCGTGAATAAAGCCAAAAGCGCCGTGAATTTCGTCGCCGGCGAATTGAAGACGGCTTTCAATCGGTGAGTCGGGAGGAGAAGGATTTGAGACAGCCGCCGCGCATATCAACAATGCGCGGCGGCTGTTTTTTTATGGTCTTTCGCGCAGCAAATTCACCAGTTATAGTGATTCACGATGGAAAGGCTACATCTGTGGCGAGTGTTCGTCATTCCCGCGCAGGCGGGAATCCAGCTTGGCACGTCATGTTCTGGATTCCCGCCTGCGCGGGAATGACGGCCTCCTT
>Ga0136611_10003828_pt1 | contig 10544 bp, 9 predicted proteins | sample AntDrymUQ2232306_2_FD_106645 | JGI IMG/M metagenome (GOLD analysis project Ga0136611, IMG submission 106645) | Polar desert sand microbial communities from Dry Valleys, Antarctica - metaG UQ223 (23.06) | ecosystem: Environmental > Terrestrial > Soil > Desert | place: Antarctica: Dry Valley... | reverse complement strand
CGATGGACGTGTGCGTGGGCCGGCAAGTAGCGCAGCGGTCCCTCGAAGTGCGCGACAACCAACTGGCCGCCCGGCCGCAGCAGCTCGCGCATGCGGGCCAGCAACCGCAGCCGATCCGAGACGCACAGACCTGCCAGCGGCAGCCAACCTACGATGCGGTCAAACGTTGCGGTGGCTAGTCGGCACTCGGTCAGCGGGCCGCCGGTCAGCGAAATGGGCCCTGTGCCAAGCCGGGCGGTCGCGTGGCGGTGCAACTGAGGGCATGGCTCATGGGCGAAGATGCGCGAGTGGGGCGCGGCCCGCTGCAGGCGCTGGGCGAAGTGGCCGCTGCCTGCCCTTGGGTCGAGCACCCGTTCGCCTTTCCGCAATTCGGCGTGGGCCAGCAAAATGGGCTGTAACGACCAGGCATCATAGAGAAAACGCCCGGCGACCCGGCCCGGATCGCAGCCCAGCGGACTTTGCCATGGGGCCGCCACCGCCGACGCCGCAACCGACGCAGGTAGCCGGAGATCCAACGGAGGTGCCGTCAAGTCGTGCAATTCAGCCGCGATCCCCACGTCTTGCCGCCTCGAGCGGGTGCCGGGCCACAGCGAGCACGCAATCGGCAAACGCCGCGGCCGCCGCCTCGCACCCGGCCAGACTGCCGGTCAACCAAGCGCCACCGTAGTTCGTTTCGGTAGGCGGGCCAAAGTATTTGCACAAACGCACATCCGACGCCTTGAGCGCCGCGTCGACGCCAAAGATCGACTCGGTGGGCGGTGCGATGAGGTAGGCCAGCGACGCGCCCCGCTCGATGCCCGCCAGCTTGCTCAAGTAGTCGCCGGTCTCCGCGATGACGTGCGGGAAAAACGCAGGCTTGTTGCGGTATTCGTTGCCTTTTGGGGTGTAGAAGCAGGCGCAGCGCTCGAGGTAGTCGCGCAAAGCGTTCAGGCCCTCTTGCACCTCGTCGGGATCGGGCCCTGCCAGCACGCCCAGGATCTCGCCCGACAGTGGCCCGGAAGCATGGGCGGCGCCTGCGTAAAAGCTCTTGGCATACACGACATCCACGCGCGCGTACTTGGTGGCGTGGTCGAGCGCAGCGTAGGTCGTATCGTCCTGGTCCGCGGTGACAATGCCCAGCGAGACGTGGGACTTGTCGCAGCCCAGGGCCGTGCGCAGGGGTTCGGCGGCCGAGTGCAGCAGGCGGCAGGTGAGCAGCTTGGGCCGCACCGCCTCGAGGTCGTCAGGCAGGTAGGAGGGATGGTCCACGGGCGCCTCGCGATACAAAGGAGAGAAAAAGAGGTCAGCTCGGCACCGCAGGGCCCCTGCCGATTGCCAGGCCACCGGCGCCGATTTCGCGCGCGCGCTGCAGCAGGTCGACCGCCTGGGTGGCCGCAGCCTCGACGGAAAAGCCAGCCGGCCTGACGTTGCTGATGCAGTTCTTCTCGGCATTGTCTTGGCCGATCTTGGGGTTCCACGCGATGTAGATGGACAGCGAGTCACCGGTGCCCAGGCCCGGCCGCTCGCCCAAGCAAATCAGCGTGGCCTTGGCGCCGAGCTCCACGCCGATTTGGTCGGCCACGGCGATGCGGGCGCGGTGGACCCACAGCGGTTTGCCATGGCTGAAGCCTGCCGCCGAGAGGCCTCGCTGCAGCGCGGGCAGCAATCCCTGGTTGCGCTCGGCGGCCCAGGCGGACAGGCCGTCGGCGAAGATCACCTGGATGTCGGCGCCGCGGGTGCCTTCGCTGCGTAGGCGCAGGAGGGAGGCCTCGTCGAGGCTGCGGCCCAACTCCGGCTGAAGCAGGAATGACTCGAGGTCGGCGGCCTTGGTGCGCAATTCGACGGCCCCCAGCGCGGCCAATAGCGCCGGGCTCGGCTCGCTGACCACGGCGTCCTTGGCCACCGCGTGGTCGCCGCGCAACGTCAGGTAGGTGGCGGTGGGATAGCGCAAGCCCGCGCGGCCGATGCCCAAACGCGCCGGGGTCGAGCTGGTGATGGGCTCCAGGCCGGCGTGGTGGGCGAGCCTGCGCAACCCTGGCAGGCCGGCCGTGCCGGGGCGGAGCGACCCGGGCGGGCGCACAGCGAACGGCTCGGTCGCGCGCGCCAGGTCATCGGTTTGCGGCGTGGTCAAGCGCTCGCGCCAAAGGGTGCTGCCCTGCGGACCCCGGCGCGGCAGGTCGTCGTCGTTGCGGCGCGGGCGCTTGGCTGGCGCGGCCACTGGGGGCGAACTGGACTTGGGCGAGCTGGACTTGGGCGAGTTGGACTGGTGCGCGGAGGGCTGGGGCGCGGGCGCGCTGGCAGCGGCGGCTTTGCCCTGTTCGGCCAGCACCTGACGCACGACGGCCGCGACGATCTGCTCGATGTCGTCAGAGGCGGAACTGGCGGGTTTGGTGCGCTCGGCCATGGGCTTGCAGGCGCGCATCGGCGCGGGCGTTCGAGTGTGCGCGGGCCGGCGGGTGCGGTCAATCGAACGCTGCGCGGCAACGGCAACTTTTCGACCAGCCCAGCCGCAAAAAGTCTTGACACCAGATTCGCCACTGTCTACATTGGGCGCATGGCACAGCAACCCAAACCTCCTGAAGGCAACCAAGAATCGGCAAACGAGGGCCTGACCCTGCGCGACCTGTGTCTTGCCGCCGGTATCGACAGCCGCACCTTTCGCTATTGGGTCCACGCGCGCTTGCTGCCGCCCATCGACAAGACCGGTCCGGGCGTGCGCTATCCGGTGGCCTACCTGCATGCGGTGCGGCGCATCCAGGAGTTGCAGCGCGAGGGCCACACTTTGCAAGCCATCGCCAAGCTCTTGGACCCCGACGACCGCGATACCCGCAAGGAGGCCACCGAAAACCGGACTACCACCGGCGCGAGCCAGCGCGATCCCGAGGAGCAACGTCGCAAAACCTTGCAGGAATTGCTTGGCGTGCGGCCTGCGAACGTGCGCATCCACGGCGGCACCAGCGCCCCGACCAAGGCCAACTCGACCAAGGAGGGAGAACCGGCCACCGGGCAGGCCGAGCTTTGGCCGGGCTCGAAACCGCGCAGCCGCAGCGCCTGGGACCGCTATGTGCTGCGGCCGGGCATCGAATTGCATGTGCAGCGACCGGCGGACCGCGACACCCAGCGGCGCATCGAACAATTGCTGGAGCAGGCAGCGCGCTTGTTCAGTCCCGACAGTCACCCCAAAGGCCCTGGCGCCACATCCTCGGAGCAACCATGACCGCCCATTCCACGCCGAACTCCGCAACGTCGGCGCGCATCGAAGTGACGACCGACGCGCTAATGACTCGCGACCATACCCGCAGCGCCCGCTATGTGACCGTGCGGGTCACCGCGCCGCCGGCCGACCTCGGCAAGCCGCAGCGCTCGCTGCATGTGGCCTTGGTGCTCGACCGCTCGGGCTCGATGAGTGGCGAAAAAATCCGGTTGGCGCGCGAGGCCACGGCCAAAGCTTTGCGCATGTTGCGGCCGAGCGATCGCTTCACCCTGGTGTGTTTCGACGACACCGTCGATGTGGTGCAGCCGTCCACCCTGGCCACGCGCGAGGCCGTGCAGTCGGCGTTGCAGACGTTGGCGGGCATCGACGCGCGCGGCAGCACCAACCTGTCGGACGCGTGGACCGAAGGCTGCCGGCAACTCGGCGACGGCCTGTCGAGCGCTGCGGTCACACGCTGCATCTTGTTGACCGACGGCCGTGCCAACCAGGGCATCCGCGATCCCGACAAACTCATCGAATTGGCGCGCGGTTTGCGCTTGGCCGGCATCCACACCTCGGCCTTTGGCCTGGGCCGCGACTTTGACGAGATGTTGCTCAACGGCATCGCGACCGCAGGCGGCGGCCGGTTTTGTTACATCGAGCAAGCCGTGCAAATCTCCGACTTTCTGCAAAGCGAGCTGGGCGAGGCCCTGGAGGTGAGCGTGCGAGGCGTGACCCTGCACCTGCGCACGGGCGACGAGCTGGGCATCGAATTGCTCTCGCATTTCGACGTGAAGGACGTGGCGGGCGGACGCGACATCGCGCTGGGCGATCTGCTGGCCGATCAGGAGTTGGAGATCGGCTTGCGCGTCAAGCTGCCCCGGCGCGGCGAGGGCGAGGTGATGCGACTGGACGTGCATGCCAGCGACCGCGACCAGATCTTTGCCGGCGTGCATGCAGGCGTGCAGTGGACGAGCGCCAGCAACTCCGCCAACAACCAGCAAGTGCGCGATTCCACGGTGCGGCGGGCGTGCGCGGTGCTCGAGGCCGACAAGGCGCGCTACCAAGCCCTGGTTGCCAACCGCGACCGCGATTACCTGAAGGCGCAAGGGCTCTTGCAGCACGTGCTCAAACGGTTGCAGCCGGCGGCAGCGCTCGACCCGCAGCTCCAGCCCATTGTCGACGGTCTGCTGCTGGATCTGGAGCGATTGGCGATCCCGATGGAGGAGGACCACCGCAAGGCGATCCACTATGGCACCTCGCTGTCGAGCAAAAGCCGCGACAGTGACGGCTTCGTGCGCCGCAGCGGTCAGCGCGGTCCAGGCACGAGCTTGTGAGCTTTTAGCGCAAGATCACAGACTTGATGTGGCGACGTGCGACCCGGGCAGCGACGTCCTCAATCTCGGTGTCGGTGGCGACCGCAACGCAACCCCGCGTCCAATCGAGCGTCCGGCTCAGGCGGAGCAGCAGGCCGCGCACTTGAGACTTGGGCTTGCGGCGCGGACCGTGGATGCCGACGTCGCCGCCCGTGAGGCCTCGTTGGCGCTGTTCGGCGCTCGGATAGCCGATCGGCAAAAACAGATGGAACTTCGCGGACGTGCGCCCCGATCCCAAGCTGTAGGTGCCGAGCGGCGTGCGGTTGTCGCCTTCCCGCCGCTTGCCCGTGCCGCCAAAACCCAAGGAGACCGCGTACTCGGCCTCGCTGCGACCCTGGTGGCACAGGTGCATGCGGTGGGCCGGCGTGTCGATCAGCAGCACGCTGCCCGCGGCCGGACAGACGGCGCTGCCTTGGGCCGGCGGGGCAAGCAGCAACCAGGTCCACATCACGAGGCGCACGGGGCCCTCCGCGCACTGTCAACGGGCTTCAACCGAAATAAATCAACAGATTTAAAAGCGGCCCCGGCGCAAGCTTTGAGCATGCCTTGCGCAAACGCCACGCGTCGTCAAGCCCGCCAGGCCGCGCGCGGTTGCCGGGACGCAATGCAACGCTTGAGTGTACGGCGACGGTGGGGTCGGCGCAGGCCTGCTGGTGCGCACCGACCCGTGGGGCAATGCGACATGCAAGGATTCGGGCACCTGCGCCACCGCCAAGCCGAGTTGCGACGATAGCGAGCCTTGCACGACCGATGCCTGCAGCGCCACGGGAGGCTGCACGCACCAAGCGGCATCGGGCACGTGCGACGACGGCAGCGCCTGCACGCTCGACGAGAAATGCACGGTGGGCAAGTGCGGCAGCGGCACGGTGGTCGTCTGCGATGACGGTGAGCCTTGCACCGCGGATACCTGCGACAAAGCGCTTGGTTGCACCTACACGAAATACGTCGACGGCGCCACCTGCGGCACCGGCAAGACTTGCAGTGCCGGCGTGTGCAAGTGACCCGCTTCTTGGCGTGCGACGTGTTGGCGGACGCTGGCTGTTGGCGGCGTTAGGGTGTTGGCGGCCGCGGGTCCGTCAGCCGCCGAACTTGCGCTCCGATCTCAGGCTATGCGCTGAGTCGAACACCGTCGGATCGCCAGCCCTTTCCGTCAGCTTGCCCCCGCGCCAGAGGCCCACGCGCTCCAGCCAGGCCTCGAATTCCGGCGCTGGCCGGTAGCCGTACAGTTCGCGCACCGCGGCGTTGTCGTGGAAGCTCGTGGTCTGGTAGTTGAGCATCACGTCGTCGCCCAACGGGATGCCCATCAGGTAGTTGCAACCCGCCGACGCCAGCAGCATCTCGAGGTTTTCCTGATCGTCCTGGTCGGCGTCTGCGTGGTTGGTGTAGCAGGCGTCGCAACCCATCGAAATACCTGATAGTTTGCCCATGAAGTGGTCTTCGAGCCCCGCGCGCGTGATTTGCTTGCCGTCCTGTAGGTACTCGGGACCGATGAAGCCGACGACCGTGTTGACGATGAACGGTTCGTAGCGGCGGGCAAAGGCGTAAGTCCGCGCCTCCATGGTGGTCTGGTCCGTGCCAAAGTGGGCGTTGGCAGACAGCGCGGTGCCCTGCCCCGTCTCGAAATACATGACGTTGGGCCCCTCGGCCGAGCCCTCTCGCCGCACGAGATCGTAGGCTTCATCGATGAGCGCCACTGAAATGCCGAAGTTGCGGTTGGCTTTTTCCGTGCCGGCCAGCGACTGAAAGCACAAATCAACCGGTGCCTTGTGCCGCCGTATGGCCTCCATCTGCACCGTGATGTGGGCCAAGACGCAAACCTGTGTGGGAATACGGTGTTGGCGCATCAGGTCTTTGACCGCGTGCAGAATCGCCGCCGTGTTGTCGACACTCTCGGTGGACGGATTGATGCCGATCACCGCGTCGCCATTGCCGTACGACAGCCCCTCTTTCATGGCCGCCAGGATGCCGGGCACGTTGTCGGTGGGATGGTTGGGCTGCAAGCGCGAGCTGATGCGCCCGGCCAGGCCGATGGTGTTGTTGCATTTGCGGACCACCCGAATCTTGCGGCCCGCCGTGACGAGATCGAGCGTGGACATGAGCTTGCAGACGGCGCTGACCATCTCGGGCGTCAGGCCCATCGCGATGGCGGCAATGTCCTCGCCCGATGTCTCGCGCGACAAGATCCACTCGCGCAGGCCGCCGACGCTCCAGCCCGCGATGCGGCGCAAGGCCCGCGGGTCGAGGTCGTCGACGATCAGCCGCGTGATCTCGTCGGACTCATAGGGGACCGAGGGGTTTTCGTAAAACTGGCGCAACTCCAAGTCGGCGATGACCCGCTTGGCCGCCACGCGCTGCCGGGTGTCCGAGGCGGCGAGACCGGCTGCGCGGTCGCCCGACTTCAACTCGGACGCGCGGTTGAGGGCGTCCTTCAGGTCGCGGAACGTATACGTGCTGCCGTGGACGGTGGCGGTCAGGTTCATCGCAGTCCTTCGCTGTTTGCTGGGCCGCCAAGCTCGCGAAAGAGTTCGACTCGCGGCGACGCTCGTGCACAACAACGCAATCGAGTTGTTTTCGCCCGAGCCCTTACATCAGGTAGCGAAGCCATGCCCCCGCAACCACGGCGCCAATTGCCCGCCGGATGCGCCCAAGCCTTCGAAGCGAAAGGTGGTTCCCGCTTCGACAGTGGCGCTGCTGCCGGCCAGGGTCACGCTGCGGATCTCGGCGCGGGCGATGGCGAACTGGTAGTCCCCGCGCTCGACGGAACCCAGCGACTGCATCGTCGAGGCACCGTCCCCACTTGCCAAGCCACCGCCCGCCATCGCCACGAGGCGTGTGCCAGCCTGGTAGCGCAGGGTGTCGCCATCGACGCGCAGGCTGCCAAACGGGGGCATGGCGCCGTGCACTGCGCCGGCTGTCTCGCAACTGACGGCTTTGAGTTCCAACCCCAGCGGAGCGGCGGTGGCGGCTGGAGCAGGTGCCGGGGTTTGCGGGGCGCGTTTCGCCAAGTCGGCAGTTTGCTCCGCTGGGGACTGCGCTTGCGAGGAGGACCCCGCTCTTTTGCGCCAAACGGCCACACCGGCGACCACTGCGACCACCGCACCCGCCAAGGCCAACCAGAGCACCATCCTCACCTCCTGCCACGACACGCAACGCTTTCGGGCTTCAACCGAAACGGGCCACTTCGCGCCGTCCTTGTCGCACAACTGCCGCCGCGGCAACACCCCCTACCCCTGCACGCGCTTGCATCCGCTCGGCCAACGTTCTAGAAGGCCGCCACGCCGCCGGCAAGGTCCCCGGAGGCGCGGAGCCCCTGCCGATGGCCGAGCAGCTGCCAGACAGCGCCCAACAGCGCGTGTTCGTGCTCGAAATCGGCGGCAGCCGACCGTTCGACGTCGCGCTCGGGTTGGGCACCCATGAACTCAAAGATTGCGGCGTGATGTTGCAGCTCGACTACCGTGCCATGACGGCTTCGTCGCTGGGCCACGGTCCGCGCGCGTTCCTGCTGCCGAGTCAGGCGGAAGAATCGGGCGGCCCCCGCGAGCTGCAAAAAGGCCAATGGGACGAAGTGCAGGATAGGGCGCGCTTGCGCTGGGCCGGCCGCGAGTGGCTCATCTTGCGCCACGCCTTGACCGGGCTGCCGGCGGCGCCTGCGCGTGGCATCTGTCTCAACGCGACCGGTAGCGGGTTGCCTGCAGCGGCGCTGCTTTTGGTCGAGGATGGCAAGGACCGCGGCAACTTTTACCGCATCCGCACCGCCGCCCTGCGTCCAGCGCCCGGCGTCGAGGTGGTGGCCGTGCGGGCCAAGGACGGGACCGAGCGATTGTCCGTGCGCGTGGGCCGCGACGCCCCTGCCATCACGTTGGACGCCGAGCCGGTGCCGCGCGACAGCCAAGTGCCGCTGCGCAACGGCCAAAAGTTGGTGGTGGCCGAGAGTCCTCAGGAATCGCGGTTGACCCTGCGCGTGTTCGTCGCTTGATCGGGACACTTGCCACTCTAAGAGGATGCCCGTCATGTTCGGTTCCCTGCTCGCGTACTTCACCTGGAACCTGGATCCCGTGCTCCTGCACCTTGGGCCCCTGCAAATCCGCTATTACGGCGTGTTGTTCGCGCTCACGATCTACACCGCCTTTGCCATCTGGCGGCGGCAGGCGTTGCGCAACGGCGAGTCGCACCACTTCGCCGAGGCCTTTCTCTGGTACGGCGTGATTGCGGTGGTGGGCGGCGCCCGGCTGGGGCACGTGTTCTTCTACGAGCCGGACACCTACCTCAAGAATCCCATTGAAATCCTGAAGTTCTGGAAGGGCGGCCTGGCCTCGCACGGCGCCACGGTCGGGCTCATCTTTGTGGTCTGGCTGTATGCCCGCAAGAACCAGACCACATTCACGCGCGTCGCCGACTACCTGGCGCCAGCGATCGCGATTTCTGCGGGTGGTGTGCGCCTGGGCAACTTCTTCAACTCCGAGATTGTCGGCCGCACCACCGATGTGCCGTGGGCGGTCATCTTCACGCGCCACGACAACCTGCCGCGCCATCCCTCGCAGTTCTATGAGTTCCTGATGGGGCTCATCACCTACTTCGTGGTCATGGCGATCGAAAAGCGCGACATCCGCCGGGCCGGCTCGGGGCTGATGGCGGGCGTCTTCCTGGTGGTCTACTTCTCGTTTCGCTTCGTGGTCGAGTTCTTCAAGGAATTCCAGACCGAGCAACTGCGCACCGCCGGGCCGCTCGGCACCATCGAACAGGCGATCGGCTTTCAGTTCACCATGGGCCAATGGCTGAGCGTGCTGCCCGTGCTGTTCGGCGTGGTGCTGGTCGCGCGCGCCCTGCGGACGCCCAAAGAGGCGATTCCGCTGCCCACCGCGACGCCCGACACCGCAGAGCGCGCGCTTGCCGAGGCCAAAGGTCACGGGCTGGGCATCCGCGGCAAGTAGCATTGCGCGGCGAGCGTTGTGGAGGGGCGGCAAAAACCGAGGCGCGGACGACCGCCGGGAGACGGCCGCCCGCGCCGGGTGGGAGGGTCGACCTTCAGCTTAGGTCCTGGGTCCGCCTTTGCCAGTGAAGGCTGCCAAGCCCTTAGAACCGCCGCGAAAGGCTTGCGCGCGTGCGGTCGCGAACGGGCCACGCGGAGGGCAGGTCAGGGCCCGTGCAAAAAAGACCCGATCGAGTTTTTTGCATGGCGTTGCCGCAAGTCCGCATCGGCTTGCTTGGCAACCCCAGCCAGCAGTGCGCTAAATCGTGCGATAATTATTCCACGGGCGCTCAGGCGGCGTCCGGTGCGCGCAAGGGGCCACCGTAGAACTGCCGACCGGCGTCATCGAGCTGGTCCAAGCGCATGTAAAGACCTTGCGCCGGATCGAGCACGAAGATGTCGCCGCGCGCGTCCTCGAAGCGCACCCAGGCGTGGCTGAACCAGTTCGGCACATGCTTGCGCTGCAACGCCACGCGGCCCGCGATCCAGCCGTCGCGCACCAGCAGCTCCAGAAGCACCCCGACCAGGCAGACCTGGTGGCGGCAGACACCGCCGTGGCGCCGCACATAGACGTCGAGGTGGATGCGATCGTCGGGTTGCAAGCGCAGTTCGGCTGCAATGGCGCGCACCACGGCGTCATCGTAAGGCATTTCGCGTGCCACCAGATCGCGCATCTCCGCCAGCAGGTTGCGGGCGAGGTACCTGCGCATCGCACCCAACACCGCCCCCGGCGCCAGCAAGCGCGGGCCCGTGTCGGCCTCGACCGCGACGTGGATCCGGTGCACGAGGTCGGCATGGACCCGCGCCAATTCCGGGCGGCTGGTGTCGACGACGATGGCCTCGCGCGGTTTGCGGCCCAGGTAGACGCCGCCGTCGATCGGCACGCCCGACCCCAGGATGCGCCGGCCGCGAAACCAGCCATAAGGCGCGTCGGGTTCGGTGGCATCGGGTGGCGCATAGCCGGCGTCCGGCGACAGACGCTCCAACGTCAGGGCAGTATTGCCAAAACGGGCGCGGCGCCTGCCGG
>Ga0136611_10003827_pt1 | contig 10545 bp, 11 predicted proteins | sample AntDrymUQ2232306_2_FD_106645 | JGI IMG/M metagenome (GOLD analysis project Ga0136611, IMG submission 106645) | Polar desert sand microbial communities from Dry Valleys, Antarctica - metaG UQ223 (23.06) | ecosystem: Environmental > Terrestrial > Soil > Desert | place: Antarctica: Dry Valley... | reverse complement strand
CGAAACGAAGACCGATCTAAAGAACCGGGCGCATATTGACATCACTGTCGAGGATGTCGATCACGCGATCAACGAGGTCATCACGCTTGGCGGGAGCCTGATTCGACCGAAAGGTGGACACCCGCCAGACGCCCCGGAACTTGAATGGGCAGTTATGACCGATCCCTTCGGGAACGAGTTCTGCGTCATCCGCGATCTGTAATTGACAGATTAACCGACCAGCCGACCGGCTCATGTCCGATTGATCCGCCGATTCTCGACAACCTAAACCGCTGCTCGCCGTAATACGCACAATGACGATCACCATGATGACCATGTGCCGCTGGTGCCTTCGGGTGCCAGCGGCTTCTGTGTGTCCTGGTGTCACTGTTTTGCGGATAATATCTCTTATTGGCATGCTGACACTGAGCGCACCAGCCAACTCAGTGACTGATCCAGGCGCGCACGGCCAGTACGCGGCGATGGTCGTCCGGCTCAGGGATGAGGTCGAGCTTGCTGAAGATGCTCGCGATGTGCGTCTCAACCGTCTTCTCCGTCACCACCAGTTCCCGGGCAATCGCACGATTCGACCGGCCCTCAGCCATGGCGCTAAGGACCTGCTGCTCTCGATCAGTCAGCCCGTCCAGTCGGTCACGAGCGGCCGGTCGACTGAGAAAGTGCGCGACAATCCCCGGATCGAGCACCGTGCCACCCTGGGCAACCCGCTCCAGCGCGTCGACGAGCGTGGCAACATCCACGACCCGGTCTTTCAACAGGTAGCCGAAGCCGGTCGGATGGGAGCGGGCCAGTTCCAGTGCAAAGCGACTCTCGACCGCTTGCGACAACAGCAGAATCCCCAGTGTGGGCCAGTCGCGCCGGAGGTGTGTTGCCGCCTCGGCTCCTTCGTGGGTAAACGTCGGCGGCATGCGAATATCGATGATCGCGACGTCCGGCAGTTGCGCGGCGACCGCAGCCTCAAGTGCTGGCCCATCACCGATACTGGCAACGACCTGAATACCGGCCTCCGTCAACAGCGCCGTCAGTCCCGCGCGCAGTAGACCTGAGTCATCAGCAATCACGACACGCATGGTAACTCGGCAGTGGGCAACTCTGCGGTGACGACGGTCCCACGACCGGGACGCTCGTGCACCGTCAACCGACCACCAACCGCCTCGGCACGGTCAGCGATGCCGCGTAATCCGTTCCCGGTCGCATCCGCGCCCCCGATGCCATCATCCTCGATCACCAGTCGAAGATGCCGGTGTAATTGTTCGGCGTTGATGGAGACCGCGGTGGGTGCAGCGTGCTTCACTGCGTTTGCGACGGCTTCGCAGGTGATGAACCAGGCTGTCTCCTCAACCGAGGTCGAAAATCGCTCGGGAGTGGTTCGGAGGTAGATGGGAACCGGTGAGCGGGCGGCGAGATCATCCAGTGCTCCCGCTAAGCCACCATCATGAAGCACAGCCGGCAACAAGCCATTGGCGAGAGCACGGAGTTCCTGCACCGCGATCTGCAACTCATCGACGGCACTGGTGACTGCGCTCCGCAGGCGCCCAGGATTCTGACTGATATCAGCAGCGCGGAGGTGTAATGCCAAGGCAAGGAGGCGTTGCTGCGCACCGTCGTGCAGATTGCGTTCGATCATGTGTCGTTCGGCCAGTTGTGCGGCAGCGATGCGGGCTCGCGACTCCTGTACCTCAACCAATTGGAGGGTAATGGCTGCCCGCAGTCGCGCGTTCTCCAATTCAGCCAGCGCTTCAACCGCAACCGCCTCGAGCGTGTTCCGGTCCACGCACTCGGGATCAAACCCGATGGCGTACACCGGGACGGTATGTCGTTGGAGGAAGATCGCCGAGGCATCGGGAGTTACTGGACCACCACCTGCATTGACCCAGCGCTCCCGTTCATCGATCCAGTAGGCGACACTGAGCGTCTCATCACCGACGGCATCACGCACGCCCTGCTCGATCGTCCGGCTTGGGGTTCGTTCCTGCAGATACGACCGGATCATGGCTAGAGCGTCGAAACGTCGCCGGTTGAAGCGTCGGTCGAGGCCGTCCTGGAGCGTCCGGCGCGTCGGACCCAGGATGCTGACCGTCGCGAGGGTGGCGACGATGACGGGAAGTTCCGAGTCGCCAGCCGTATTCCCAAGCGATTCGCCGACAAAGATGACGACGACCACGTAGCAGCCGACGAGGATGGCCGACAGCAGCAACCACGAGAGTCCTCGACTGACCAGGCGTTCGACATCGTAGAGATGGTACTGCTCAATTGCCAGCGCGGTGGAGATTGGGATGATCGAGGCGAACCCGCCAGTCATCAGCATCAGCAGTGCCTGCTGATCCAACGACGCGGCGACAAACGCGCCCACGATGAAACCGGCAAATGGGATCGCTGACCACCCCAGCCAGCGCAATTGCAGCCGCTCGGCATTGCGGGCGGCTCGGAATCGCACCACGAGCGATGCCGCACTTGCCAGCACGCCAACCTGTAGCACGAGAATCGCGGCGAACCCACCAAACTTGGCTAGTGCTGCCATACCCGACACAGCCAACGGATTCTGGATCGTGCCGAGATTGGCAAAGTCTCCCTGATAGGGACGCAACAACAGGCACGCGAAACTCATCATCCCGCTTAGACCGGTCCCCCAGGCGACGATCCGCCACCACCGGCTCGTGAGCTGTCCACTCGGCGTCAGCAGCAGGATGAGTCCCAAGAGTGTCAACCAAGGGATGAAGGTCGCATCGCCAACCACGGCCACGAAATCTGCAGCCGGCAGCGAGCCCGGGCGTGCGATGGCACCATAGGCGGCATACCCGTCGACGGCACCGGCGGCAACCAGCGACAGCGCAAACGTCAAGAATAACCACCCCACCGGATGCCGTGGCCGTCGCACGGCGAGTGCGGAGCCGACCAGCATCGAACCGACGAGCGGCGCCAGCAACAGCAAGCCGTCCGTCCGGAGCTTGGAGAGATCATCCCGACCGACAGCCGACAACTGGTGTTCGAGGTGGAGCGCCGTCGTCAGGCAGACCAGCGTGGCGAGCCATGCGGATATGACCGCCGCCAGCGGGAGCGATCCGGGACGTGACAACACGTCGGTGAGTGGTCTCATCCGTCGATTGTCGCACCTGGCCGGCGCCGGCGCATCAGGGCTAGCACCGAGAGAGATCTCCGTGCCACCACCCATGCAATTCAGACAAATATCCCGCACAGTAGCGCTACCGGTTGCAATTGATCGGGTGTTTGAAGGGAGACTCGAGATGCCACACACCAGTCAGGGATCGGATCGCCTCGGCGCGTTGGCCGGGCTCGCGTTCGCGCTGCTGTTCTTTTTCAGCGTGTTTGTCGTCGATCCACTCCGTGGTGCAACGGATCAGGAGGTGCAGGAGTGGTGGACTGACGGCGGGATGCGCCGCGACGCAATCATCTCCATGGCGTTGATGCTGCTGGCTGGACCGTGCTTTCTCGTCTTCGCCTCGCGGCTGCGAGCGCGGCTCCGCGAGAGCAACACCGAGGGCACGGGGCATGATGTCGTGTTTGGCGCGGGCATGATCTTCGTCGCGATGCTGACGCTGACGGCGATCGTGCGTGGTGTGATTGCCCAAGCGGTCCGGTTCGGAGATGAGCCGCTGCCAGGGCTGGATACCCTGCGCTTTGCGACATCGCTCTCCGACGCCGCCTTTGGTCTCGGAGCCATGCCGTTCGTCACGCTTGCCGTTGCGGCCGCATCGGTCGTGATTCTGCAAACTGGCGCCATGCCACGCTGGGTTGGCTGGTTCGGGCTGGGCGTGACGACCCTGAGCGCTATTGCGATTGCCATGTTGATCGGTCCGTTCGCCATCCCGCTGACCGTACTCTGGGTATTCAGTGTCAGCTATCAGTTCTTCCGGTCGCGCTCCTCACACATGGCAGCCGCATCGACGCGCCAGCCAGCCGTCCCGGAACAGGTGCAGCCACTGGCAGGACGTGCCCAGTAGATGTAGGACGGCCCCGAAACCCGTGAGGTTGACAATATCGATCAAGATGAGGTCCGGAGGGACACCTCATCTTGATCGATATTGTCATAGCGTATCCGCGGACACTTCACGCAGCGACGCAGGATAGGTCGCTCCGACGTAATCACGACGGACGACATCCGAGAGTGTAGTCACACTCATCCAGGGATAACGCTCGTGCAACGCCTGGGCGTCGAACGTCATGTCACGGGTATCCATAACGGCCGCCGCCTGCGCTTGCCGGGCCAGCAATGGGTTGACCGGACGCATCACGACGGCCATCACGCGCAGCATGGGGACGGGGATATGACGAACCGTCCCGCTCGCGTTGGCCACCTCCCGGAACGTCTGGATCACCTGGCGAAAGGTCAGGTTCTCCGGTCCGCCCACCTCGATGACCTCGTCCCGCAGCGCCGGATCACCAACGGCATGCGTGACGAGACTCGCGACGTCGTGGACCGAGACGAAGTTGATGGGATTGCTCCCACGGCCGAAGATCCGCGTCGAACCGGTGCGTACGAGTGGCTCGCCCACCAGGGTCGCCCAGGTCTCCATAAAGGCGGTCGTGCGCCCGGTGCTTCATGCGCATAAGTTCCATCGCATGATCCGGCGACGCACCCTGAACGGAGAGCAGCACGACGTGGGCAACGCCGGCGCGCTGTGCCGCCGTGATCAAGTGGTGATTCCCTTCGTCGTCGACCGTTTGCGGGTTGTCACGGCCCGTACCGGCGAATCCGTGCAGTGCTGAGATCAGCGTCGTGGCGCCGTGCAGCGCACGCCCGACCGCGTCTGGATCGCGCACGTCGCCAACGACCACCTCGACGAGCGGTCCGGCCAGATGCGCAGCACGTGTCGCGTCACGGGTCAACACCCGCACCGCCCACCCACCCGCGGTCAGTCGCTGCACCACTTGGGTCCCCAAACGACCCGTCCCACCGGCGATGACGATCATGCTGCCTCCGATGGCGTGACGAGGACGGGTGGATGATCGTCGGGCTGCACCGGTTCAACATCGAGGCGCACCCAGTCGATCTGCTCATCTTGGATGTGCTGAACCGCCACCCCGCGCTGCAGGAACGGTGCTCCATCCCCTCGCGTGCCCTGCCATTCCCACTCCACCCAGATCACGTCATCATCCGCGACCAGGCGCACGATGGCCGTGGAAATATCCGGGACGAGCTGAAAGAACTGCGACCAGTTGGCGCCCAGCATCGCATGTCCTTGGAATGCCCGCGCCGGATGGGCGGGGAACTCGCTCCGATAGTCCGGTGCAAAGCAGGCGGTTAACGCATCGAGATCATGAGCGGTGATCGCATCAGCCACGCGCTGGATGCAATGCGCTGGGTCGTGGAGTGACCGTCGATGGTCCGGCTGCGCCAGTGATGTCGCGTGCGACCCAGCGGTCATGGTGGGGCCTTCCTGTTCGCGATTCGTTATATTCGTTAGAATAGAGATCTATCGAATATGTGTCAACCCCGTGGAGGGACATGAGCGGACAGGGGCACAAGCGTGCGTATCGCGCACCACGTCGGGAGGCGCAAGCCGCGGCGACCCGGGCACGGATTCTCGGGGCCGCTGAAGATCTGTTTGTCAGGCGGGGCTATGCAGCGACGACGCTGGCCCAGATCGGGACGGCCGCTGGGGTAGCTCTGCCCACCGTCACGACCCGTTTCGGGACAAAGCTGGCCCTGCTCGAGGCGCTGATTGCGACCACGGTGCGTGGCGATGAGGCGGCGATCCCCTTGCGCGAGCGGGATTGGTGGCAAGCAGCACTGGCCGACCCTGATCCACACCAGATGCTGGCACGCTACGCGGGAAACATTCGGCGGATTCATGAGCGGACGACTGACATCTTCGAGATCGTGCGCGGGGCGGCTACCGCGGATCCGACGATGGCCGAGTTGCGCCATCAACTCGCGTGTAGCCGCTTGCTTGACTGCCGTGAGGTTGCATTAGCCTTGGCTGCCAAAGGGGTGCTTACCCCAGAGTTGCGTGATGACGCAGCGACGGACGCCATCTGGGGCTTGGTGTCGGCAGAGCTCTATCGGTTGCTCGTGATCGAGCGCGGATGGGCACCTGCACGCTACCAACAATGGCTAACGCGGACGCTCGCGACATCGCTGCTTGCCTGAGAAGCGTTGTGATGTCGGGAATGACCGCTAAGACGCCCGGTTCTCCACGTCGCAGAAACGTGTCTCAGAACCAACAAGAGGCACGTACCAGTCTTGGATAACCGAGCTTGACCGCCGATCTTACTGAGGTGTTGGATCCACCTGTCTGGCTATTCGTCCGCCGACCCCTGGTTGGGTCCGTCTCGGGCGATTCCGTGGCCCAGTCCGCCGCGCAGTGCGTGCACAATGACTTGACTGCGATCCGTCACATGCAACTTGGCGAAGATGCTCGAAATGTGGTTTCCGACCGTCCGCTCGCTCACGAAGAGCTGTTCAGCAATCTCCCGATTGCGCAGTCCCCTGGCGATCAGCCCCAGTACCTCCGACTCACGCGGCGTGAGGCTCGCAAGCGACGCGCTGACCGCAGGCTCCGGTGCAACGGCAGCTGGCGCCTGGCGGAACTGTTCGAGCATCCGCCGTGCGATCGTCGGACCAAGCAGCGCCTCTCCCTGCGCGACTGCACGGATAGCTTGGAGCAACAAACCCCGGCTAGCGTCTTTAAGGACGTAGCCGCGTGCTCCGGCCCTGAGCGCCGCGTAGATCGACTCATCGTCGTCGAACATGGTCAGCATGATAATGCCGAGCCCCGGCTGCTGCGCGACAATCGCTCGGGTAGCCGCCACCCCTCCCATGCCCGGCATCTGCAGATCCATCAGGACGATGTCAGGGTGCAGCACCCCAGTCAGGCGGACCACCTCTTCGCCGTTTGCAGCCTCTCCCACGAGGGTAATATCCCCCGTTCGTTCCAGCAGGCTGGCAACCCCTTCACGAAAGAGCCGATGGTCATCCGCCAAGAGGACGCGGATCGACAGCGCCGCTGGTACCTCATCCCGATCAATCATGGGTCGCTCCCCGCATTGGGATGGTCATCGTCAACACGGTACCGCTGGCTGGTCGGCTCAGCACCTGCAGCGTTCCTCCGAGCGCTTCCGCCCGCTCACGCATGCTGATCAGTCCGGTGCCACCGACACCACCACTGTCGAACCCAGTTCCATTGTCACGGATTACGAGTCGGAGCCAATCACCGCGTTCGGTTGGCTCGTCTGCGCTCAGTGAGATGCGTACTTGTGAGGCGAGCGCATGTTTCTGGACGTTGACCATCGCCTCGTGTGCGACTCGAAAGATCGCAACTTCCGCTGCCGCCGGCATCGTGACCGCAGCGCCCACTGCCAGATCAGCCGCGATCCCGGTCTCGCGGCTGAAGCGTTCGACCCATTGCTGGAGTGCCGGAAGCAGGCCAAGCTGGTCCAACACGGGTGGACGGAGATCGTACACGAGCCGCCGAATGTCAGCCGTCGCCTGCCCCACAAGGTCATCAAGCCGTTCGAGTTCGGCGGCGAGCGTGGGCGCACTGGTGGCCACCTCGGATAGGCAGGCTTCCAGCCGCAGGCGCATGCTCGCTAGGGTCGGCCCGAGTCCGTCGTGCAAATCGCGTTGAATGCGCCGTCGCTCCTCTTCCTGGTTGGCTATCAGGTGTTCGCGCGACGTGCGCAGCTGACTCAAGCTCGACTGCAACGCCGTTGTAAGTTGCACCGCGTGTGCCGCCGCGCTTGAGTGACTCGCCAGATCGCGCAGCAGGCGGCGATCGGCGGACGAGAATCGTTCTCTGGGACCACGGGGTGCCAGGCAGACGGCACCAACCAATTCACCGCGATGGACCATGGCCAGGGCGAACGTGACCCCCGAGCGATCAAGTGCGTCCCGAAAGCGTCCGTGTGCGTCGAACACCTCGGCGACGAGACCGTCAGTTGCCACGCGCAGGCACGCGATGGCAGCTGGATCGTTGACCGGGCCGCTCCATGCTAACTGACCATGCACCGCCGCTGGGTAGAGGGTCTCGCCGTCGACCAGCCAGATCGCGGCGTGCGGGAGCTTCAGTGCCCGTGCGACATTGTCAACGATGACTGGCAGGACCGACTCCGGGGCCGGCACGCGCTCCAGCGCCAGCCCAAGCTGCGTGACCACCTCATACGGGTGGTCACGCTCTCCCCACAGCAACCGATTGACACCGCGTTGTAGCCTCGCGCGAGCGGGTTGGAAGAGCACCGCAACGAGTCCGGTGACCGCGAGTGAGAGCACCGGGCTGCTGCGTGCCTGGAGCAACGCTCCGACGCCGCCGACTACCACGACGTAAAGACCGATAATGCCAGCAGTAAGGGTCGCGTAGACGAGCGCGCGGTTGATGAGGATATCGATGTCCCAGAGCCGATAGCGCAACATGGCAATGCCAGCAGCCACTGGCAGACCGGTGAACGCGAGCCGCGTTGCATCCAACGCGATGGTTTGCGACTGGCCGAGGAGGCCGAGCACGAGTGCCGCTCCAAGACACACCGCGACCAGTGCCACGGCACTCACGAACCATTTGAGTTGCTGGCGTTCTTCTCCCCGTGCGTGCCGCAGCCGGAGCAACAGCGAAACGCTTGCCGCAAGGGCACAGAGCGGGACGAGAACCAGACCCGCGTTCAGGTGACGCAGCACCGTGCCAGGTGATCCGCGCAGCCCAAACGGGTTGGTGACTGATTCGAATCCAGGGTTCGGCAGCCGCCCCGGCATGAATGCGATGATGAGGGTCAGGGCCACCATTGTTCCCACAGCCAGCCATGCAAATGGTCGCCAGCGGGCTGATGGGAGATGCCCTGTCGGAAACACCAGTGGCATGAAGGTACTGATCAGGAACACTGGCGGGAGCGTCAGCCAGGCAGCAATCCACGCACTGAGATCCCCGCCCGGGAGTGTGTCAGGTGCCGCGAAGAGCGCATCAATCGCGTAGACTCTGGCGACGCTAACCACACTGTACATGACGCCAGCTGCCAGGAAGATCCAACCACTGGCGTTCTCGGGATGACGCGCGCTTGCCAGGGCACCGACGGTCGCGAACCCGAGGAACACGAGCAACACGAACATCGTGCCGGCAGCATCCTCGCTGGGCACGTGGACGTGCCAGTTGCCCAGCAGGATCAGCAGGAGTGCCCCGGTCGTACACGCTAGTGTGAGTCCCCAGAGGGACCAGGCGAGTCGCCCTGCTGCACGCTTGCCGATGCGTGTGAGCGAGATCGGAGGGATCTCGCTCGTGGGTGGCGTGCGCCCATGGCGGGCTGGCCATGTCGGCTCGTGCCCATCCATGTCAGTGCTTCCTGGTCATTGATGACCTGCCATGTCAGTGCACCTCTTCATCCGTGCCGTCATCGTACTCGTTGCGGCCGCACGGGGCACGGCGCGTTGGGGTATCGCGACACGACTACGACAGTTGCTGTGTCGTCGCGGACAGGGGTGCGGCGGAGACGGCTTGCCAGCGGGCCAGACCGATGGCCAACGGCAGCGTCGCGAAGAACATGATGAAGATGATCGTCGCGCCAGTCACGAGACCGATGATGACCAGGGCACTCAGGGTCGCCGTCGCCATGCCGCTCCACTTGAGGAGACCGCTACGAACGAGCGCGACGCTGGTGACGATCCACGCTGCGGCGGTCACAACCCCAAAGGCCCAGAAGAGGCCAATGAAGTCCATGCCTGCGAAGAGCGTCAGGATGTTCGTCGCGAGGAGGGCGACGCCGGTAACCGCGGCAACGCTTGCTCCAGCGGCAGCCGGCCCGGCATCAGTTGATCGGAGACCGCGGGCAAGCTGGACCAGTCCACCGGCCGCGATCAGTGCCGTGGCGAGGAGGCCCAGTGCTAGGAGCGCCCGTTGGTGACCGGGCATATCAGTTGGGTCGAAGTCTCCGAGCAGCATTGGCGCGAAGAGTATGCGCCAGAGCAGGCTCACTCCCAACCCGCCAAGCAGCATGGCGCCTGCCGCCCGGATCGGTCGTGCGTCAGGGAGAGCCGCCGATGTACGTGCCATGGTGTACGTCCTCCTCCATGCGATGTCCAGTGCAGCGCATGCTGCCGCTTCCAGTGCACCACGCTGTGCCGCCGATCGCATGAGTGGCTGCCCCTATCTTTGCCCCTATGTCGCAATGGGTGACGCGGCACCAGGAACCAAGCAGTGATGGGGTTGGTCAATGCGAATGCTCCGTTCGGCGGCGTTGCCCGGTAGCGGTGCATCGTGGGCGCGGATCGACATTGCGTCGTGATGCATTGCCGACAGTCGTCTCAAAAACGCTGGTATTCGACACGGCCGTCGCCAGGTCGATTGGTTGCGAGGTTTGCGGCTTTTCGCTGTCTCAGAACTCGTCTCACAATCAACGTCTCACAACCTGCTATGGTCGGCGAGTTTTGAGACGCCAGGTAGACAGTTGTTGTCCGGTATGGATAAGGAATAGTGATAACTTCCCTTAGACGTAGTCTTTCGGCTCCCAGCCCCGCTAAGCACCTGCTGTGAGGTCGATTATCCCCGCCAGGCGACTCCGTCTAAGCTCTGTATCGACTGTTAGACATCCAATTATTCGGATGGATGT
>Ga0136611_10003826_pt1 | contig 10545 bp, 8 predicted proteins | sample AntDrymUQ2232306_2_FD_106645 | JGI IMG/M metagenome (GOLD analysis project Ga0136611, IMG submission 106645) | Polar desert sand microbial communities from Dry Valleys, Antarctica - metaG UQ223 (23.06) | ecosystem: Environmental > Terrestrial > Soil > Desert | place: Antarctica: Dry Valley... | reverse complement strand
GTCCGGGGCGACATCCTCGTCGATCCCCTCAACCCGTTCGCGGCCGCGCTGCCCCTGACCGGCTACCTGATCGCCCTGGTGGCTGTGGCCTCCGGGCGGCGCTGGGCTCTGCTCTCGGTCGTGGTGCTCGGCAGCTATGCGGCGCAGGCCCACCTGACGGTCACCGGCCTGGTGGGCGCGGCCGGGTTGGCGACCCTGGCGGCCTGTGCAGTCCGGGAGCTGGTGCGCCGACGGCACGACCGCCCAGCGGCAAGCGCGTCGGCGTCCGCGTCGGCTCCGGCTGCCGCCGGCCCGACGCCGTGGCGGGCGCCGGTGGCCATGGCCGCGTTGCTCCTCGGCCTGTGCTGGGCGGGACCGTTGGTGGAAGCCATCCTGCATGGCGGGGGCAACGTGGTCGCCCTGGCCTCGACCGGGGCCGAGCTTGACTCGCAGACCATCGGCACCCGTGGCGCCATCGACAAGACGGTCCGGGCTCTGGCCGTGAGGCCGGCATGGGCTCAGGCCGGCATGGACACGCGGGCCATGATCCCCCCCGCCACGTGGACGGAACAGGTGACGGTGATGGGCCTGTGGCTCGTTGGCTTGGCCGTCTCGCTGGCTTGCCGCAGGCGCGCTCCGGCCGTCGGGCTGACCTTCATCGTCGCCAGCGCGACGCTCGCGGCAGGCACGGCCCTCATGACCCGTATCCCCGACAACCTCTTCAACGTCATGGCCGTCGGGAACTATGTGTGGCTGTGGCCGACCGGCGCGCTCCTCTGGGGCGCAACGCTGGCCGGCGCGCTGGTGGTCGTGTCACCTCTCACGCCTAGGGGCGTCCAGCGGGTGGCGCCGGTGGTCGCCCTCGGGATAGCGGGCGGGCTGGCGCTCGCCTCGGTGTTGGACCCCAACCACCGCCCCATCACCCCCCGTTCCGATGCCGCCTATGTCCGCGCCCTCTCACCCCAGCTGGTTCGGGCGCTCGACCCCGAGAAGCCGTACCTCCTGGGAGTTTGGGGTGCAATTGACGACGACAGCGTGGCCTTCGGCGTGCTGCACGAGCTACTCCGGCGCGGGTTCGATGTCCGGGTCAACGGCTTTCCAGAGAGCTTCGGTGAGGTTCGCAGCCGGCCGGCACAGGCCAGCGAAGGCACGCTCGTGATCCAGCGGGCGCGCACGCAGCCCGACCCGCCTCATCCCGCGGCGATCCTGTTGGCGGAGCATGTGCCATCGGCGCAAGCGCTGGATGCAAGACGCCAGGCCGAGGAGCGCGTCGTCGACCGGATCAGGCGTGCCGGTGGACCGGCCCGCATCGTGCGGCTTCCGAGCAGCGTGCCCGAGGGGGTCCCCATCGAGGGGCTGGTGCGAGACCAGCTCCTCGGTCTCACCCAGGCCGGGTTCCTACGGCCCGAGGTGGCCGAGTGGCCCGAGATCGCTGCGTTGACGCGTACCAGTGCCCAACCGGTCGAGTACGTGACGGCTCACTTCGTGCCGGCTGAAGCTCTGTCCCCGACATCGACCGGCGATGGGCGACGCTGAGCCACCAGGTGCACGGTGACGAAGTCGACGGGCGTGGCCCGCACCCGGAGTAGCGCCGTCGTCTCCGGCCACGCAGCGGCCTCCGGTTCGACGAGCCCGACCTCTACAAGGCCGAGGTAGCCATCCCTGGCCAGCTCCTGGCTGGTGACGGCTGCGTCGACGAGCCCCGGGATGGGCACGACCTTCGTGGGTCCCCCGGCGCGGGTGATGCGCTCGGTCAAGCGCTCCTCGGCACGTCGCCGCTCGTCCAGCGCACGTGGCGACGGCACGTGCTCGGCCAGCAGGATGGCGTCGGGATCGGGCGGCTCCGGTCGTGTCGACCCCCTCTGGATCACGAGCGTGCCGTCGCCGGCTTCGGCCGGTCGGCTGCGCATCTCGCCAAAGCTCTCGGCGAAGCCGTCGACCCGGACGTCGAACCCGCGCCGGACCAGTTCGTGCAGAACCCCGTGGGCCACTTCGTTCTCGGTCAGGCTACGGGCGACGTCCATGACGTAGGAGTCGCCGGGGACGAGCCGCGCACCGAGCTGGCCGGACAGCGCCCGGGTGTAGGCCGCCTCGACCTGCTGCGCCAGGGGGCGGCGGGGCGCGCTGACCACGCAGGCGAGAGCCACGGCCGCAGCCGTCCCGGTAGCCGCCAGGGGGAGGAGCCGCCGGACACGGCCACGCACAAACGGTGCAGGCGCGGCGACCAGCCCGGCCAGCGTGGCTCCCCAAAGCAGCGCGGCCGCCGGACGCAACCACACGTAGTTGCCGATGGCGATGGTGTTGAAGAAGCTGTCGGGCATGCGGGTCATGAGCAACGTGCCCGTCGCCACCACCGCGGTCGAGATGACGAACGCCAATCCGACGGCCGGCGTGCGCTTGCGACACGCCAACGCAGCACCGGCGCCGATGACCCACAGCGCCACCACGGCCACCTGTTGGGGGCGGGTGGGCGGAGCCCCGAGCACCCGGGTGTCCAGGGCGCGCCCGCTCCAGGCCGAGCGGAGGTCGAGACCCTGCACCGTTCGATCGACGGCACCGCTGGCGCCGAGGGTCTGCGTGTCGAGCGCGGCTCCAGTCGACGCCAGCGCGACCACGTTGCCCCCACCGTGCATGACGGCCTCGACGATGGGGCCGGCCCAGCAGGCCAGGAGCAGAGCGAGCGCCACAAGGACCGGCGCCCGCGGTGACGTGCGGGCGCCCCGACAAGCCGCGGCGGGGCGCCGACGACCGAGCAGCCACCGGCCAAGACACCATGCGATCGTCACCGCAGCCGCCGTTCCCACCAGGCCGGTCATGGTCAGGTGGGCCTGAGCCGCGTAGCTGCCGAGCACCACCGCCGACGCCGGCGCCCAACGTTTCCCCGAAGCGGCCGCCACCAGCGAGATGACGTAGCCGGTGAAGGGCACGAGAGCGGCGAAGGGGTTGAGCGGGTCGACGAGGATGTCGCCTCGCATCGACCACAGGAGCCAAACGACGAGGGGGCTGGCCAACGCCAGCACTTGGAGCCCGCCCAGACGACGCAGCCACCACAGCACGGTCATCGCAGCCATGGCGTTGACCGCGGTGACCACGATCAGGCCGGTCCTCGGATGGTCCACGAGCTTCTGGCCGCCGGCGATGGCCCAGAACTCCAGCGGCCCGGGGTGATGCACCTGGGTGCCCACCCGTTCCCCTGCAGTGGACGGCTGACCGAGCAGCGGCGTGTCTCGCGTGAAGACGTCCCGAGCTCGGGTGACGATGATGGCCGTGTCCCCCACCGGCATCCAGGCGCCGCCGACCTGGAGCACCGACGTCACGAACGGAGTGAGCACGCACACGGCGATGACGGCGACCGCCACTGACCCCACGCGGGACCGGTTCGACTTCGGAGGGACCACTGGTGGACAGGCCTCGCAAGATGGAGCCGGTGACATCAACCGCGCCGACGGCACGATACCGCCGCCCCACCTGGCGGATGCCTGCGCTACTCGGCCGGGTCGAAGTCGAGCGACAGCGAGTTGATGCAGTAGCGGTCCCCGGTGGGGCCGGGGCCGTCGGGGAACACGTGGCCGAGATGGCCACCGCAGCGCTTGCAGGTGACCTCCGTGCGCACCATGCCGTAGCTGTGGTCAGCGTGCAGCTCGACGTTGGCGCTGTCGGCCGGCTCGGTGAAGCTCGGCCACCCGGAGCGGGAGTCGAACTTGGTGTCGGAGCGGAACAGCTCAGCCGAGCACGCCGCACACCGGTAGGTGCCGTCGTCCTTGAGGTCGACGAGCTTGCCGGTGAAGGCCGGTTCGGTGCCCTTTCGACGCAGCACCTCGTACTGCTCGGGGCTCAAACGCTGGCGCCACTCGTCTTCGGTCAGCTGCGGGGCATCGTCCATGCCCCTCAGTGTCCCACCCGTCAGGGTGCTATGACGCGCTTCCTTCGGTGTCCGTCGGCAGCACGACCAAACCTCCACCGCCAGCCCGCTTGGCCGCGTACATGGCTGCGTCGGCCTGGGCGATGAGGCCGTCGGCGGTCACCCCTTGGCCATGGGTGTAGGCCACGCCCACGCTGGTGCGCACGTCGAAGTTGCGCCCGGCGATGGTGACGGGTTGATTGTTGGCGGCCACGATCCGCTTGGCCACGACCAGGGCGGCCGCCTCGTCCTCGACGGTGGGGCAGACGACCAGGAACTCGTCCCCGCCGATGCGCCCCACGACGTCGTGGCCGCGGACGGCCCGGCGCATGCGGTCGGCCACGATCGACAGCAGCTCGTCGCCCACCGCATGGCCGAGTGAGTCGTTGATGGCCTTGAAGTGGTCGAGGTCGACGAAGACCACGGCCGTGCCGGACCCTGTCTGGCTGAGGGCGCCGGCCAAGACGGACATGACGGAGGCCCGGTTGTAGCAACGGGTGAGGGGGTCGACGGTGGCGCGCTGCTCGAGCTCGGCTCGTATGCGGGCGCTCTCGGTGACATCAGAGAGGCAGAGGATGGCGCCGGTGGTGCCGCCCGCTCCGTCGGTGAGGGAGTTGAGCGCCAGTCGACAGGTCCGCATCTCCAAGGTGTCCGGCCGCTCGATGCGCACCTCCATCTCTGCGTCGACTCCCCTGAGGACGGCGGCGAGAGCTTGCTCCACCACCTCCGGGGCATCGACGAGGGCCATCAGCTGCTCGTCGATGCTCGCCTGGGGCTTCAGGCCGAGGATCTCCTCCAGTCGGTCGTTGGCGAACACCACCTGGCGATCGATGTCGATCTGCACGAGGCCGATCGGGATGGACTGTGCGATCCGGTGCAGCAACTGCTCCCGCTGGCGCAGGGCCTCTTGGGCAGCCATCTCGTCGGAGATGTCGATGTTCTCGGCGACCACGTAGCCGCGCTCGGGATCGTCGAGGTAGTTGTAGTTGGTGCACTCGATCCAGACCACCGGCCATCCTTGGTCTGGTTGCGAAACCGGACGCGGTGGGTCTGGCCAGGAGCCGAAAGCGTCTCCATCCAGCTGTTGATCGCCCGCTCGTGGTCGTCGGGGTGGATGAACTCGAGGCTGCGCCGCCCCAGCAGCTCCTCCGCTGTCCAGCCGAACATGCGGGTCGTGGCCTCGTCGACGTGCACCATCATCGCCAGCTCGTTCTTTCGTATGACGGCCAGCCGAGGGGCCACAGGTGCGGAGGCGGCCACCACGTCCACGTCGAGGTCGCCGGTGCCTTCGGTCGGCTGGAAGAACCCCAGATAGACGCCGTGCTCCTCCATGGCGCTGAGGAACTGCATGACGACCGGGCGCTCTGGATCGGCCTTGAGGTGCACGAGGCTCCGTGCTGCGCCTATCTCTTGCAACCGATCCCAGGCGGAGATCACGACGCTGCCTTCTGTGGGCAGCACGAGATCGAGCGCCCAGCGGCCTGGCATCACGCGACCCGCAGCCACATGCACGGTGGGGGGCATGGGCACGAAGAGGCCGTCATCCCCGATGGCGGCCACGAGAGCGGTTACGTCCCGCAGCAGTGCGTTGTAGGCAGCGACCAACGAAGAGGCCACCAACGCATCGGTCACCGTTGTTCCATCCGGTTCCACGCACGCGGCTTCGGCCCTCCTGAGGGCTGAGAAGAGATCCACGCCAGGCATTGTGCGGATGTTGGGTTTCGTAACCGGCCCTGCCCGCTTCGGTGACTGGGGAAGGCAGGATGGCGACATGGACATCGCCGGCAAGGTCGCAGTGGTCACAGGGTCTTCGACGGGCATCGGCAGAGCGACGGCACTGTCGTTGGCCGAGCGCGGGGCCAAGGTGGTGGTGAACTACGCCCGTTCGAAGGATGACGCCGACGAAACGCTCGCAGGCGTGCGGGCACGAGGAGCAGAAGGCGTCTGCGTACAGGCCGACGTCACCGACGAGGCCGCCGTCGTGGCCATGCTCGACCTCGCCCGCCGCGAGCTCGGGCCCGTCCAGATCCTGGTCAACAACGCCGGCACCAGCACCTTCGTGCCGTTCGCGGAGCTCGACCAGCTCACCGAGGACATCTGGGAGGAGACGTACCGCACCAACGTGATCGCGTCCTACCGGTGCATCCGCCTGTGCGTGCCCGACATGCGCGAGGCCGGGTGGGGCACCGTCGTGAACGTTGCGTCCATCGCCGGCGTCATGTCGGTCGGGAGCTCGCTCGCCTATGCCTCGAGCAAGGCCGCCCTGATCAACATGACCCGCGGGCTGGCCCGCACCCTGGCCCCCACCATTCGTGTCAATGCGGTGGCACCCGGCTACGTCGACTCGGAGTGGTGGGCGCGCCGGGGTGGCATGTCCGCCGAGCAGATCGACCGTCAGCGCGAGGCCGTAGAGCGGAACTCACCGTTGCAGATCGCCACTCAGCCCGAACACATCGCCGAGGCCATCACCTGGCTGGTGGCCGGCGCCGACGTCACCACCGGCGAGTGCCTGCTGGCCGACGCCGGGTCGCACCTGGGCCAGGGGCCCGTGCGCCGCTGACTTTTGGCCCGTGGTGGGCCGAGCGCTCAGACCGGCTCGGCCACGTAGAGCCGATTGCCGTCGTGGTCGCAGAACGAGAACATCAGCGGTGCCGTCGGCCAGTCGAGCAGCTCGCCGACCTGGAGGCCGAGTTCGGTCAGCCGGGCATGGGCGGCTCGCGCGTCCGCAGTGACCAGGCGGATGCCCGTGTCGATGCCGGTGGGCAGCTCGTCGCCGGTAGGCACGAGTGCGATCGAGGTATCGGTGCCGGGGATGCCGAGGTCGATCCACCGGAAGCCCTCGACGAGCTCGGCGTCGAACCGGGTCTCGAAGCCCAGCCCTTCGAACAGCGCCTTGGTCCGCTCCTGGTCGGAGACGGGGATGGCGACGGTGGACAGGCCCGTGAACGTTGCCGCGTTGTTGGTCATGGTCATGTAGACGCCGCCAGGCCCCCCGGACTCATCGCGCGATGAGCCGACTTCTGCCCCCGAAGCGCCCCCGGCAGGACTCGAACCTGCGACCAACTGCTTAGAAGGCAGCTGCTCTATCCGCTGAGCTACAGGGGCAGGACGCCTGACCGGTTCGAGGCCACATTGGAGCTATCGGCTGCGCTTCTTGGCCCCGCTCATCGTGGCCCGATCAGGCGTTCTTCGGCAGCTCGTTGAAGGGCGCCTTGGAGAGGTCACCCGGCTCCTTGGGCAGGCCGAGCGCCCGCTCGCCGACGATGTTCCGCTGGATCTGATCGGTACCGCCGTAGATGGGCAGTGCCTGCGCGCCGAGGGCCTGCGCGGTGGCTCCGACTGCAGCGGTGCCGCCCGGCAGCTTCGCCATCTCCCCTTGCGCAGCGTCGTCATAGGAGTGGAGCATCCCGCGCGCCCCGAGGATCTCCATCCCCAGGTCTCGGTTGAGCCGCACGATGTCGGCCATCAGCAGCTTCGAGAAGTTGGCCACGCCGGGGATGTCACCACCCTGCGAACGCACCGCCTTGTGGCGCTCGGTGGTGAAGCGGGCGATCGAGCCAAGGATGTGTGCCTGCACGAGGCGCTGCCGGATGTTGGCGTCGTCGAGCTTTCCGAACTGGCGAGCGAGGTCGATGAGGCCCTGCGCCGGCGAGACCCGCTTGCGCTCCTTGTCGCTCTTCTCCTTGGGGGCCTCAGTCGCGGTGACGGTCTTGCGGGCCTGCGGTGCGAAGTCGCCCGCCCGCTTGTCGAGGTCACCGGCAACGGAGCCGGCCCGCGCCATGCGGGCGTACCCGCCGCCGCCGCCGCCGGCGCCCATGCCCGAGCGCTCGTGCAGCAGCGTCGTGTTGGCTGCCGCCCAGCCGTTGTTGACGTCGCCGATGCGATTGTCGTCGTGGACCTCGGCAGCGGTGAGGAACACCTCGTTGAACATGGCGTGCCCCGTCATCTCCTTGAGGGGGCGCATGTCCACGCCGGGCTGGTGCATGTCGATGGAGAACCAGGTGATGCCCTGGTGCTTGGGCGCCTCGGGGTTCGTGCGGGCCAGCAGCATGCCCATGTCGGCAAACTGCCCGCCCGACGTCCACACCTTCTGGCCGTCGACGTGCCACACGTCGCCGTCCCTGACCGCCTTGGTCGTCAGCCCCGCCAGGTCGGAACCGGCACCCGGCTCACTGAAGAGCTGGCAGTAGGCCACCTTGCCCGTGACGGCGGGCGGGATCAGCCGGTCGATCTGCTCCCGCGTTCCATGGGTGGTGATGGTCGGAGAGGCGAGCCCGATCGACATGCCCATCGGCGCGCCGAGCGCACCGAAGGCGGCGATGGTTCCGGACACGAGCAGCGCATCACCCCGGGAGAGGCCTCGGCCGTAAGAATCCGCCGCCAGCATCGGGGCCGACCACCCGGCCATCCCAAGGCGCTCCCACCAGTCGCCGACCGTGAGGTCGGGATCCCAGTTCTCCTCGAGCCACGCCTGGAGCTCATCGACCAGCTCCTGGCCCGCCCGTGGTGCGTTCGTCTGTTCGGCGATGGTCATGGAAACTCCCCTGTCGGACGGCCTCGAGCAACAACGTCCGCCCGTGTCGCACGGTCGTCGGCGTGGTCATCGTAGGTCCCGGGGTCGGAGAAGTTGGACTCGGCGAGCTCCGGTCAAGCAGGAACGAACCGCTAGTTGGCCGCCTCGTCGCACGCGCTCGGGTCGGCCCGCAGCCCCTGGAGGATGGCATCGGAGATGACACCGAGGGCTTCCAGCTGTTCGGGGGTCAGCACATCCACCAGGTAGCGGCGCACATGGGCCACGTGAGCCGGGGCGGCCGCCTCGATCGCCGTGCGCCCGGCCGGCGTGATGACGATGAAGGCCCCCCGTCCGTCCGTCGGGCACTCCTGGCGCTCGATCAGGCCCCGCCGCTCCATGCGGCTGAGGTGGTGCGAGAGCCGACTCTTCTCCCACTGCACCGCCTCACCGAGGGCGAAGGCCCGCATCCGCCCGCCCTCCGCCTCGGCCTCGGAGAGGTGCACCAGCACCCCGTAGTCCGGCATCGACATGCCGCACTCCGCCTGCAGCTTTCGCTGCAAGGTGGCGCCCAACCGCGACTCGGCCTGCACGAAGCTCCGCCACGCGCGGGCTTCCCGCTCGTCCAGCCACCTCGTCTGCGATGTCGACATGCGGACACCGTACCCCGGAATAGTTGACAGATCACCCGCGTTGCACGAGTTGTCGTTGATCCATCAACTACCTGCCGGTAGGCCATGGCAGACCAAGAGGAGCACCCCATGTCCACCGTCATCACGCCCGAGATCACCGGTACCTACACCCTCGACCCGGCCCACAGCCGCATCGGCTTCGTCGCCCGCCACGCCATGGTCACCAAGGTTCAGGGCTCGTACAACGAGTTCGTAGGCACGGCCCACCTCGACGCCGACCCCTCGAAGTCGTCGATATCGGTCACCGTGCAGGCCGCCAGCATCGACACTCGCAACGCCGACCGCGACAACCACCTCCGCTCGAACGACTTCTTCGCCATGGAGACGCATCCCGAGATCACCTTCGTCTCCACGTCGATCGAGCCGGCCGGGGGCGACACTTACAACGTCACCGGTGACCTGACCATCAAGGGCGTCACCAAGCCGGTCACGGTGCCCTTCGAGTACACCGGCACCGCTGTCGACCCCTTCAGCAAGACACGGGTCGGCCTCGAAGGCGCCGTCACCGTCAACCGCAAGGACTGGGGCGTCAGCTTCAACGCACCGCTGGAGGCTGGCGGCGTCCTGATCGGCGAGAAGATCACGCTCGAGTTCGACATCTCCGCCACCAAGAACCAGGACCGGTAACCACATGCCCGCCATCACCGCAGACACCCTGACCCTCCCGAAGGTCACCCCGCCGACCACGCCCGGCGCCGACCGTCCCGTCGTATCCGTCACCACCGCCCCGCATGGCTACGAGGGCGAAGGCTTCCCCGTGCGGCGGGCCTTCGCCGGTGTCGACAAGCGCGCCCTCGACCCGTTCATCCACATGGACGAGATGGGCGAGGTCGACTACGCCCCGCTCGAGCCCAAGGGCACTGACTGGCACCCGCACCGGGGCTTCGAGACGGTGACGTACATGATCGACGGCACCTTCCAGCACCAGGACAGCCACGGTGGCGGAGGCCTCATCGCCAACGGCGCGACGCAGTGGATGACCGCGGGTGGCGGCATCCTCCACATCGAGACCCCGCCTGAAGATCTGGTGATGAGCGGCGGGCTGTTCCACGGCCTTCAGCTCTGGGTCAACCTCCCGGCCAAGGACAAGATGATCGCCCCCCGCTACCAGAACCTCGAGGGCGACCAGGTCTCGCTGCTCTCCTCACCCGACGGGGGTGCGCTGGTGCGTCTCATCGCAGGTGACGTCGGCGGACATCAGGGCCCAGGGTCCACGTACACCCCGATCGCCGTGGCCCACGCCACGCTGGCTCCCTCGGCCCAGCTGGTGCTGCCGTGGCGTGCCGACTTCAACGCGCTGGCCTACGTCCTGTCGGGTTCCGGGAGCGTCGGCACCGAACGCCGCCCGGTTGGCGCCGGTCAGCTCGTCGTCTTCGGCGAGGGCGCAAGCTTCACGCTGCAGGCGGCCGACGGCGCCGCGCCCCTCGAGGTCGTCCTCCTCGGCGGCCTGCCGATCCGTGAGC
>Ga0136611_10003825_pt1 | contig 10546 bp, 13 predicted proteins | sample AntDrymUQ2232306_2_FD_106645 | JGI IMG/M metagenome (GOLD analysis project Ga0136611, IMG submission 106645) | Polar desert sand microbial communities from Dry Valleys, Antarctica - metaG UQ223 (23.06) | ecosystem: Environmental > Terrestrial > Soil > Desert | place: Antarctica: Dry Valley... | reverse complement strand
TCTGCGCTCGCCGGCGTTCCTGGCGGGGGAGGTGAGCACGGCGTTCCTGACGGAGGGTCTCGAGGCTCGCTCCGCTCGCACCTCGACCAGCGGACATGCGGTGGCGGCGGCGCTGGGGCTGGCCGAGCGCACCGGGGAGACCCGCGCCGTGCAGCAGGGCATCCCTGTCGCGTGGCGCAACGTGCCGAGCCAATTGCAGCGCACAGCGTTCGAGACCGACGTGGTCGAGTGGCTCGGTGGTCGAGACGGGTACGTGGTCGACGGATGGGCGGTGGTCGCGGCGTCACCCGACCACGTCATCCTGGACCGGGACGGCCTCAGGACGTCATACGACTTGGGTGCGGCTCCCCTGGAGTGACGTGTGTGGGCGTGCTGGATGTCGTCGGCGGGTGCGTTGCGGCGGAGGCGTTGCGGTGGGGCCGTTCAGTCGCCTGCGGCGGGGGGGTTCCAGCCTTCGTGTCTTTCGACTGCGTGCACTGATGCGGTTTGGAGCATCGCGATGAGCTCCTTGAGGCGTCGAGCGTTGTCGAACCACGGTTGATAGCGGGCGAGCTGGTCCTCGCTGAGGAATTTGGTGACGGTCTTGCCGTTCACGGTGCGGGTCCACTGGATGTAAGGGCCGTGGAGCGCGGGCGGCTCTGCCTTGCAGGCGCAGCCACGTTTTCCGCAGCGCATGTTGCGGACGACCACGCTGCCCGGTAGCGCCCCGTCGATCTCGGCCATGGTCTCGGCGATGCCTCGCCGGGTCGCTTCCCACGGCAGGTTCGGCTCGGTATCGCCCATCTTGTCGCTCCTGGTCCCTCGATCTCCCCCAACCGGCACCCTACAGCGTTCACGCTGTAGGGAGCGGTCATCAGGGCTGCGCGACAGATGGGAGCAGCGCCGATGGACAACCCTCGCACCGACAACGACAACTTCGCAGCCAGCCGTGAGTGCTTCACCGAAGTGCTCGGGTGGCTGGAGGGACCCGATGCCGCGGCGCTGAGCCATGCTGAGCTCGAGGACCAGCTCGATGCTCGTGGCCGGGAGTTGCTGCGCCGGATGTTCCAGGACCACCTGAGCCTGCGGGCGATGACCGAACCGCGCCTGGCAGGGGTCCGTGACGCCCGGGCCCGCGCCTATGGCGCTGTCGAGGCCGGCCATCACCGTCGGTTGGCGACCGTGTTCGGACAGGTCGAGGTGAGGCGGTTGGCCTACCGCCGTCGTGGCCAGCCGAACCTGTATCCCGCCGACGCGGCCCTGAACGTGCCCGCGGAGCGGCACAGCCACGGGCTGCGCCGGTTCGCGGCTACCGAGGCCTCGAGGGGATCGTTCGAAGAGGCCGCCGCCGCGCTGGAACGCGGCACCGGTCAGCACCTGGGTAAACGCCAGGTCGAGGCACTGACCGCTCGAGCCGCAGTCGATGTCGAGGCGTTCTATGACACCCGAGCACGCGAAGCCGACGCAGGCGTCGAGAGCGACCTCCTGGTCCTGTCGGCCGATGGCAAGGGCATCGTGATGCGACCCGACGCGCTGCGCCCGGCCACCGCGAAAGCGGCCGCTGCTGCGACCAACAAGCTGACGTGCCGGTTGTCCAAGGGCGAGAAACGCAACCGCAAACGCCTCGCCGAGGTCGGCGCCGTCTACGACCTCACCCCGGTCGCCCGCACCCCCTGCGACGTGCTGGCCAGCAAGGCCGGCCAGACCCCACCGCCGGCACCGAAAGCCGGCGCGAAGTGGGTGACCGCAAGCGTGGTCCACGACGCCGCCACGGTGATCGCAACGGTTTTCGACGAAGCCGAACGGCGCGACCCCAGCCACGCACGCCGCTGGGTAGCCCTGGTCGACGGCAACAACCATCAGATCGACCGCATCGAGGAAGAAGCCCAAACCCGCGGCGTCGACGTCGCCATCGTGGTCGACCTGATCCACGCACTCGAGTACCTGTGGGGCGCAGTGTGGTGCTTCTTCGCTGAAGGCGACCCCGCCGCCCAGGCATGGGTGCACGACCGGGCCCTGGCCGTGCTCGGCGGCAACGCCCGCAGCGTCGCCGCCGGCATCAGACGCCGAGCCACCACCGCACGCTTGAACAAGCCCAAACGCAAGAAGGCCGACGCCTGCGCCAAGTACCTGACCAACAAGGCGAAGTACCTCGACTACCCGACCGCCCTCGCAGGAGGCTGGCCCGTCGCCAGCGGCATCATCGAAGGGACCTGCCGATACCTCGTGGCCGACCGGATGGACATCACCGGAGCCCGCTGGAGCCTCAACGGAGCCGAAGCCGTCCTGAAGCTACGAGCCGCCCGCGCCAACGACGACTTCGATGACTACTGGAAGTTCCACCTCAACAACGAACGACACCGAGTCCACGAAACACGCTACGCCGACCAGACGATCCCGATCGCCGCATGAGTCCCTCTACGGGAGCCGCACCCATACGACTTGGCTGTCACGCCGACCCGATCGCATGACGTCGTGGATGTCGACTCGGCGCACGGGCACGTCCGGCTGGTCCGGGTGCCGCGGTTCACCGACCCGGCGGAAGCAGTCGCCAGCGGCAGCCTGCTGGCGCCGATGCCTGGCACGGTCGTCAGTGTCGCGGTCGCGGCCGGCGACAAGGTCGAGGCCGGACAGCCGGTGCTCGTGCTGGAGGCGATGAAGATGCAGCACACGGTGAGCGCGCCGTACGCCGGCGTGGTCACGGAGCTCGACGTCAAGGCCGGGGCGCAGGTCGCGTCCGGGGAGGTACTCGCAGTGGTCATCTCGACAGGCGCGACACACCGGGAGGAAGCATGAGCACGTTCCAGGAGTCCGACGAGCGGCAGGCGCTGCGCCGCGAGGTCACCAAGCTGGCGGGCAAGTACGGCCGCGAGTGGTTCACCGAGAAGGCGCGCTCGGGCGGCAAGACCACCGACCTGTGGCTCGAGATCGCCAAGTTCGGCTACCTCGGCATCAACATCCCCGAGGAGTACGGCGGCGGGGGCGGCGGCATCGGCGACATCGCCGCGGTCTGCGAGGAGCTCGCGGCGCAGGGCTGCCCGCTGCTGCTGATGGTCGTCAGCCCGGCGATCTGCGGGACGATCATCACCCGCTACGGCACGCCAGCGCAGAAGCAGCGGTGGCTCCCGGGCATCTGCGACGGCACCGGCACGATGGCGTTCGCGATCACCGAGCCTGACGCCGGCACGAACACCCACGCGATCACGACGACCGCCGGGCGCGACGGGGACGGGTGGGTCCTCAACGGTCGCAAGATCTGGATCTCCGGCATCGACGAGGCCGATCATGTGCTCGTCGTGGCCCGCACGGAGGACGCCCGCACCGGCAAGCTCAAGCCTTGCCTCTTCGTGGTCCCGACCGACGCCGAGGGCTTCGAGGCGCGCCCGATCGCGATGGAGATCGTCTCGCCGGAGAAGCAGTTCCAGGTGTTCCTCGACGACGTGAGGCTGCCCGCCGACGCGCTGGTAGGCGACGAGGACGGCGGCCTGGTGCAGCTCTTCGCCGGACTCAACCCCGAGCGGATCATGGCGGCGGCGTTCTCCACCGGCCTCGCGCGGTTCGCGCTTGGCAAGGCGGCGGCGTACGCCAAGGAGCGGGTGGTGTTCCAGGGCCCGATCGGCGGCCACCAGGCGATCGCGCACCCGCTGGCGCAGAGCCACATCGAGATCGAGCTCGCCCGGCTGATGAACCAGAAGGCCGCGGCGCTCTACGACGCCGGCGACGACCTGGCTGCGGGCGAGGCGGCCAACATGGCGAAGTACGCCGCCGCCGAGGCCGCCTGCGACGCCGCCGACCGGGCGGTGCAGACCCACGGCGGCAACGGGATCAGCCAGGAGTACGGCATGGCCGGCCTGCTGGTCGCGACCCGCGCCGGCCGGATCGCCCCGGTGAGCCGGGAGATGATCCTCAACTTCGTGGCCATGCACTCGTTGGGGCTGCCGAAGAGCTACTGAGCTGGTGGGGCGGGCAGGTCGAGGAAGTCGCTGAGCCAGAGGCGGAGCGAGTCGAGACAGGCCCGGTTGACCTCCCCGGCAGGGGAGGTCAGGCGATCGCGTGCGACCGCCCGGATCTGCTCGGTCATCGCCCAGCTGCGGGCGGGCAGGCCGTGGGGGCCGGTCAGGGCGACCTGGTTCGGCCAACCCCGGTCCACCGTGGTGATCGGGAGCACCAGCGCCAGGGTGGTCACGGCGGCCAGGTAGCCGTTGCTCGACACGACGACGACCGGGCGGCGACCAGCCTGCTCCCGTCCACGAGTCGGCGACAGGTCCGCCCAACAGACACTGCCGCACCGCAGGCCGGCGGGCTCCTCGTGAGTCACCGGTACGGCGCGGCGAGGTCGGCTGCGAGCCACTCGCCGTCGCGCTCCTCGGCCTGGTGGGCGGGAGTCGTCGCGATGGCAACCCTCAGACTCTCCAGCCGCTCGTGACGGTCGGCGAGATCGGCCAACCTGGCGAGGTGCTCGCCCAGTGAGATCCCGGCGACCGAGGCCTGGGCCTTGAGCCGGTCCCTGGTCTCGGTGGTCACCTTGATCGTCGTTGTCATACCAAAAGTATACCGTCATCACCGACGGGTGACGGCCTCCAGGAGATGGAGCAGGTCGGCGGTGGCGACCCATTCGTGCTCGTAGCCCTCCTGGCCGCGCCGGTCGGACGCAGCCACGGGCTGTCCGAACCGGCCGCAGGGCCCGGACAGCATCACCCGGTCGCCCCAGTTCGTCTCGGCCTGGAGGGCGAGGTACGGCGAGGCGCACGAGCCTGCCTTGAACTCGTAGTCCTCGAGGCGTAGGCCAGTGGCGACCGCGTCCCTCTGTGCCGCCGTCAGGTCGGCGCGGTGCACCCGCCCGTCCGCAGCGAAGCGGCAGACGGTCGCGGACGAGAGGACGAGCGGCTCCCGGGTCCGCAGCACCGTGACGGTCGGGTCGGGACGGCGGCAGCGCTCAGGCTCACCGGGCGGCGCGACGGGAGGCGTCGCGCCGCGCGCTGATCGACCAGGGCGTCGTCGAACGCCGAGCCAGCGTCTTGAGATCGCTGCGCAGGTCGTCGGGCCCGACGTGGACCTCCCGGCAGCCGCCACGGTTGGACATCACCGCACGGGCGTCGCCGTCGGCGTACCCGAACCAGTAGACGAGCGTGGGTGGCCACCCCCGAGGTCAGGACGTCGGCGGGCGCGTCGAACGGGATGTCCACCCCCTCCGGGGCGCCGTTGCAGAGCCGGACGAAGACCGCCCCCTCCGGCAGCACGTCGCCGTCGGGGTAGCGCAGCGCGAGGTCGCGGGCCGGGCAACCCTCGCGGAGTCCCACCGGCGCCGGCTCGGTCGCGACGTACGCCGACGTCGGCCGCGCCCCGGACTGGGGGGCCTGGGCGTCCCCGGTGCACCCGCCCAGCAGGGCGAGGACGACCAGGGCGAGCGGGACGCGCACTCGGCCAGTGTGCGACCCGGGAAGCCCGACGGGTGGCGGTCGAGGCACATCGTTGCCCCGACGTGACCGTCGGCGCCTCGTGACAGGCTGGTCCCATGGCTCGTGCGTCGGAGCGCCCCGAGGTGCCGGAGGCGATGGTGCGTCGGATCGGGGCGGTGCTGACGGCGTTTCCCAAGTGCCACGAGGAGCCGGCCTGGGTTGGCACCCGCTGGCGGGTGGGCAGCGCCACAGTGGCCCACGTCTTCGGCGGTGAGGACCAGCTGTTCCGCGTCACCTTCCGGGCCGAGCCCGACGAGGTGATGGCGCTGGAGCACCTCGGCGCGCCGTACTTCCGGAGCGGCTGGGGCAGCAACGTGGTGGGCCTGCTGCTGGACGACGCGACGGACTGGGACGAGCTCGGTGAGCTGCTCACCGACTCCTACTGCCTGCAGGCGCCCGCCACGCTGGCGGCCCGCGTCCCCCGCCCCGCCCAGGGCTGACGGGCAGACTGTCCAGGTGACCGACGTGGAGACCGAGGAGGCGAGCCGACCGGCGTCGCCGGAGGTGACGGGGCTGGACGGCTTCCAGCGTCGTCATCGGGTGGTCGGGTTCCCGCTCGCGGTGATCTACAAGTTCTTCGACGACCAGGGCAACTTCCTGGCCGCGATGCTGACCTACTACGCCTTCGTCGCGATCTTCCCGCTGCTGCTGCTGGCCTCGTCGATCTTCGGGTTCGTCCTGCAGGGCAACCCCGAGCTCCAGCAGCGGGCGCTCGACTCCGCGCTGGCAAGGTTCCCCATCATCGGCGACCAGCTGGGCCGGCCCGAGGGCCTCACCGGCTCCACCACCGCCGTGATCGTCGGCTCGCTGGCCGCGACGTACGGCGCCCTGGGCCTGGGCCAATCGATCCAGAACGTGATGAACACCGCGTGGGCGGTGCCGCGCAACAGCCGCCCCAACCCGCTGCTGATGCGCCTCAAGAGCCTGCTCCTGCTGGCCACCGCCGGCACCGCAGTGCTGGTGGTCTCGATCGCGTCCGCGCTCGGGTCTGCCACGGAGGTCTTCGGTCCTCGCGTCAACACCGGTCTCCGGTGGCTGATCCTCCTCGGCACGGTCGCGCTAATCAGCGCCGGCCTGACCCTGCTCTTCCGGCTCGCGGCGTCCCGGCCACAGACGTGGACGCGGGCGGTCCCGGGCGCTGTCTTTGTCGCGGTGCTCTGGCAGGTGCTCCAGTACGTCGGCACGGTCTACGCGACCAGCGTCCTCGGAGAGACCAACGGCATGAACCAGACGTTCGGCCTGGTGCTCGGGCTCGTCGGCCTGATCTTCGTGGCCGCGGTCATCGGCGTCCTCGGGATCGAGGTCAACGTCGTCGTGGCCCGGCGGCTCTGGCCACGCGCGTTGCTGACGCCCTTCACCGATGCCGTCGACCTCACCGAGGCCGACCGACGCGCCTACGCCCTCTACGCGCAGACCCAGCGCCACAAGGGGTTCCAGAGCGTCACGGTCCGCTTCGAGGGGCGTGACGGCGACACCCACGAGATCGAGCCGATGGACCCCCAGCACCGCTGACACGCGTCAGCGCAGTGGCACGAACCGGTAGCGGCCGTGCTCGGTCACCGTGAGCCCGTCACCGTTGCGCACCACGAGCAGCATCGTGCCGGCGACCGGGATCACCAACCGCCCACGGTCGCCGAGCTGGTCGACCAGTGCCGACGGCAGCGAGGCCGGCTCGGCGGACACCAGGATCCGGTCGTACGGCGCGTGCTCCGGCAGGCCGAGCACCCCGGGGGCGGCGGGCTCCAGGGTGGCCCACGGCTGCCGGGTCGCGGCCAGGTTGGCCGCCCCGAAGGCCGCCAGGTCGGGCTCGAGCTCCACGCCACGGACCCGGCCGGCCGGACCGGCCAGGTGGGCGAGTAGGGCGGTGGTCCATCCCGATCCGGCGCCCACGTCGAGCACCGACTGGCCCGCTCGCACGTCGAGCAGGCGCAGCATCGCCGCCACCGTGCGCGGCTGCGAGCTGGTCTGCCCGAGACCGATGGCGAGCGGACCGTCGTGCTCAGCCCGCCGACGCTCGGCGCGCCGCAGGAAGCCGGTCCGCGGGAGCGCGGCGAAGGCAGCCTCGACGGCGTCCATGCCTTCGAGTCAACCACCCACCGCGCTACAAGCAGGCGGCAGAGGGGTCAGCGGCCGCGCGGGGGGAGCGGGAAGAACATCGACGTGCGGGCGGCGTACTCCGGGTAGCCGTCCCGCTTCATCATCGTGCGCTCCAACAGACGCGCCCCGGTCGCGAACACCAGGAAGTAGGTCATCGCCATCGGCGCCGCCACCGTCAGCAGGCCGGGCAGCCAGCCGGTGGCGAGGCCGCCGATCAGCCAGATGCCCCACCAGACGCAGGCGTCGCCGAAGTAGTTGGGGTGGCGCGTCCACGCCCACAGGCCCCGGTCCATCACCGGGCCGCGATCGGGGTCACTGCGGTACGCCGCGAGCTGGGCGTCGCCCGCGGTCTCGAAGACCAGGCCGACGAGCCACAGGGCCGCACCGACCCAGGCCAGCGGCCACCAGCGGACCTCGGTGACGGCGGCCACCAGCACCGGCAGCGAGATGAGCCACATCGCCACCCCCTGGGTGACGAACACCTTGCGGACCACCGTCGCGAAGCCGGAGTCGCCGAGCATCTCGGCGTAGCGGGGATCCTCACCCCGACCCCGGGACCGGCGATGGATGTGCCACGCCAGACGGCCCCCCCAGACCGTCACCAGCAGCGCGAGCATCCATCGCCGGGTCCCGTCGCCGTCGCCGAGCAGCGCTCCAGCAAGCGCCACCGCGACGAAGCCGAGTCCCCAGGCCACGTCGACGACCGAGACCCGGCCGGCAACGCGGGAGGCGATCGTGGTGGTCACCATCACTGCGGTGACCACGACCAGGCCCAGAGCCAGGACACCCCCGACGGAGTCGATCACCAGGCCCGCGCGGCCCGCAGCACGTCGCGCACCTCGAGTCCCCCGCGCTCGAGATGCGCGACCGTCCAGCCCACGAGACGCTTGTGCACGTCCGGGGCGATGAACGACTCGATGAACGGCCCGCCGCCGGCGTCCTTGCCGTGGGCGACGCCGACACTCGACGGCCGGGCCGGGTGCTCGGTGGTCGAGCCCGTCACCTGCTCTCCTGCGGGCGGGCCAGGAGCACCTGCTGCACGTCGAGGTAGCCCGAGGCGAAGCCGGCCCGGGAGTAGTCGAGGTAGAGATGCCACATCCGGATGAACGTGTCGTCGAAGCCGAGCGCGCGGACGCGATCGGCCTCCCCCATGAACGTCTCGTCCCACTGCTGCAGCGTCGCGGCGTAGTGGGTCCCGAAAGAGAGCCGGCCGGTGACTCGCAGCGTGGTGTGGTCGCGGGTCACCTGCTCGATCGCTTCCGTCGACGGCAGGAAGCCGCCGGGGAAGATGTACTTGTTGATCCAGGTGTAGGTGCGCCGGGTGGCCAGCATCCGGTCGTGGGGCATGGTGATCGCCTGGATCCCCACCCGCCCGGCCGGAGCGAGCAGCCGGTCGATGGTCGCGAAGTACTCCGGCCAGTACTCGTGGCCGACCGCCTCGATCATCTCGACCGAGCAGATCGCGTCGTACTGCCCGGTGACCTGGCGGTAGTCGCAGAGCTCGACCGTCACCTGGTCGACCTCGAAGTCGCCACCACGGGCCGCGTCGGCGATCCGTTCGCGGGCGAGCGCCTGCTGCTCGCTGGACAGGGTGACGCTGTGCACGGTCGCGCCGCGCCGGGCCGCTCGGATGGCGAGCTCGCCCCAGCCGGTGCCGATCTCGAGGACCCGGCTGCCGGGACCGACCAAGGTCTCGTCGAGCAGCCGCTCGATCTTGCGGCCCTGGGCCTGGCTCAGCAGGGCACGGCCGGTGCTGGCGTCGGCGTCCGGGGCGACGGCGGCGTGGTGGTCGCCGCGGCTCACGATCGCGGTGTCGAAGAGCGCCGAGGAGTAGGAGAGCGTCTCGTCGAGGAACGTCTCGAACAGGTCGTTGGACAAGTCGTAGTGGTGCCCGATGTTGGCCCGGGTGTTGGAGACGCTGTTGCGCTGGTGGATCGGCGGGCGAGCGACGTACGCCGCGCGCAGCCGCTGCAGCGGCCGTGGGACGAGGGTCGGCAGGTCGGCGGCCAGCACGGACAGGAAGCCGCCGAGGTCCTCGGCATCCCACGCGCGGGTGAGGTAGGCCTCGCCGAAGCCGATCAGGCCGTGGGTGGCGATCCGGGCGAAGAACTCGTCAGGTCGGTGGATCGTCATCTCCGGCCCGCCCTGGCCGAGGGGCTCGCTTCCGTCACCCACATGCACAGTCACCGGCAGCCGGTTGATCGCGGCGGCAAACAGCCGGCGGGCGATGCGGGAGCCGACGGCGGCGCGGGGACCGGTGGGCACCACGTCGAGGCCCGGCCAGTCCAGGGTCGAGGGGCGGGAGGGCGTGAGCGTCACGAGACTCTCTCCTGGGGTGCGTGCACGGGGCGGGGACGGACGGGCAGGCGGCGCGCCCACAGCCAGAGGCCGTGGACGCGGATGAGCGCGGCTCCCGCGAGGGCCGCGGGGGCGGCCCGGAGCGGGCCGGCGGACGACGGCGTGCCGGCGACGGACGCGCTGAAGACGGCCTCATCGTCGGAGTGCAGGGTGACGGCCACCGATAGGCGGTCACCGGGCACGGGCACGGCGAGGTCGTAGCTGCCGTCGGTGCCGTGGAACGGCGAGACGTACATCGCCTTGTCGGTGCGCGCGCGACCCTGGGCATCGGGGTGCACCAGGTAGGCGTGCCGGTCACCGTAGGTGTTGTGCACCTCGACGACCACGCCCGACTGCGCGCCCGTCGCGTCGAAGCACCAGAACACCGAGATGGGGTTGAAGCAGAAGCCGAACGCGCGCGCCTGCGCCGCCATCAGCACCGTGGCGGGCGTGGCCACGCCGTGCAGCGCCACGAAGGCGTCCAGGTTGGCCCGCAGGGTCGCGTCGGGTGCGCCGAGGTGGTCGCGGGCCTCGAACGTGCCCTTGATCCCCCGTAGGCGACCGTGGTCGGGCAGGTGGTCCAGGTCGACCAGCCAGGTGTGCGACCGGTGGGTGAACGTGCGCTTGAAGGGCTTGCGCCGGGTGTGGGTGATGACGGTGTCGAAGATGGTGGG
>Ga0136611_10003824_pt1 | contig 10548 bp, 10 predicted proteins | sample AntDrymUQ2232306_2_FD_106645 | JGI IMG/M metagenome (GOLD analysis project Ga0136611, IMG submission 106645) | Polar desert sand microbial communities from Dry Valleys, Antarctica - metaG UQ223 (23.06) | ecosystem: Environmental > Terrestrial > Soil > Desert | place: Antarctica: Dry Valley... | reverse complement strand
GTGCTAGACTGAACCCACAGCTGAAGAAGCGACAGGGGAGCGCAGCAGCGCTGAGAGTGCGGGCACGTGAGCCCGCAGACCCTCCGAACCTGATCTGGGTCATGCCAGCGCAGGGAGTCGATGCATGCGTGCAGCGGCGCGCCCCGGGAGGCACCTCCGATGGGCGCGCCTTTGTCGTTTCATCCCGACGATGACGCACGAGGTGCCTGGGGCGATGAAGGTTGTGGTGGTGGGCGCCGGCGAGCTCGACGCCGCCGATGCGGCGCTCCTGGAGCGCTCCGACCTGACCATCGCCGCCGATGGTGGCGCGGAGTCGCTGGAACGCATCGGTCGCCGTCCGGACCTGCTGCTCGGCGATCTCGACTCTGTGCGCCCGGAGCTCGTCGAGCTGCTCGAATCGAGCGGCACCCGGGTGGAGCGGCATCCGATCGACAAGGAGGCCTCTGACACTGAGCTCGCCGTCGAGGCCGCCTTCGCTGCAGGCGCCACCGAGGTCACCGTCCTCGGGGCCACCGGCGGGCCCCGGCTCGACCACGAGCTGGCCAACCTGCTTCTCCTCTCGGATCCGGCGTTTGCCGGTCGCGACCTGTCCGTGGTCCGTGGCGGCGCACGGATCAACGCGCTGCATGGAGGCAGCCGGCTCCATCTCGTCGGCGCCCCCGGCGACCTCGTGACGCTGCTTCCGGTCGCGGGCGACGCGGAGGGTGTGACGACCGAGGGCCTGAGATGGCCGCTCGAGGGGTCCACCATCCGCATGGGCCGATCGCGGGGCCTGTCGAACGAGGTGGTGGCGCCGAATGCCTCGGTCCGCGTCGAGCGCGGGACGCTCCTCGTCGTCGAGACCGCCGCGCGCGGGGGGTCCGAATGAGCGGACGGGTTGTGCCGGCACGCTGGCGCCTGGTTGACGTGGTGGTCGCGGCCGTCGTCTCCGCCGCCATGGGCGTGGGCCTGGTGGCCTGGAATGCGACCTACATCGGCGCAACGCCGCTCTTCGCGGCCCTGCCTCCGGCACAGGGCCTGATGTACGGCGTGTACCTGGTTCCCGGCGTGCTGGTGGCCCTCATCGTGCGCCGGCCAGGGGCAGCGCTATTCGGGGGCGTCGTATCGGCGATCGTCTCCGTGCTCGTCGGCGGCTCGCCGTGGGGGCTCGACGCGCTGCTCTCCGGGGCCATCCAGGGTGGCGGGGCCGAGATCGTCTTTGCGGCAGGGCTCTACCGCTGGTGGCGGCTGCCCACGGCGATGTTCGCGGCGGGGCTCGCGGGACTCGGCGCCGCCGTGCACGACATCATCGGCTACTACCCTCTGACGAAGCCGGATTTCTGGGCCGTCTTCACGGCCACGGTCGTGCTGAGCGCCGTGCTCATCGCCGGCCTGGGTGGCTGGCTGCTCATGCGTGGGCTCGCGAACGCGGGCGTGCTCGGTGACTTCGCCGCCGGCCGCGAGCAGCGCGAGGTCTGAGATCAACGAGGCTCGCGCCGAGCCAGCGTCGGCGATGGGGATCGAGGCACGCGGCTGGGGCGTGAGGCTCCCCGGCCGTCGCGCCTGGGCCCTGCGGGGGTTGGATCTGCGGATCGAGCCGGGCGAGCGCGTGCTGCTCGTGGGCCGCTCCGGAGCGGGCAAGTCGACTCTGCTGACGGCGCTCGCGGGCCTGCTCGACTCTGCCACGACCGAGACCCAGGGCAGCCTGCTGGTGGGCGGTGGCCTTCCACGCGAGGCGGCCGCCGGGACCGGACTGCTCCTCCAGGACCCGGAGTCGCAGCTGGTCATGGGCCGCGCCGGCGACGATGTTGCGTTCGGGCTCGAGAACCTCTGCCTGCCGACTGCGGAGATCCCTGCCCGGGTTGCAGAGGCGCTTGAGGCGGTTGACTTTCCGTATCCGCCGGAGCATTCAACCCACGCTCTGTCGGGCGGCGAGCAGCAACGGCTGGCGCTGGCCGGCACCCTGGCGCTGCGGCCGGGACTGCTCCTGCTGGATGAGCCCACGGCGAACCTCGATCCGGAGGGTGCGGCACGGGTGCGGGCCGTTCTCACGCGCGAGCTCGGGGAGCGGCTCTCGACGCTGGTCCTGGTCGAGCACGACGTCGAGCCGTGGCTGCCGCTCATCGACCGAGTGGTGACGCTCACGCCCGAAGGCGTCGTCGGCGACTCCCCGCCGTCCCGCTTCCGCGGGGAGGCACTGCCGGCGCCGTTGAGGACCCCCGGGGCGGCCACGGGTGAGCCGCTCCTCGTGGCCGAGGCAGCGGCGTTCCGCTACCCGGGCTCATCGGACGACGCCGTTGGGCCGGTCGATGTGGAGCTGCGGTCGTCCGAGGCGCTGGCCATCGTCGGACCGAACGGGAGCGGGAAGTCGACACTGGCCCTGATCCTCGGGGGCCTCATCGCGCCGCGGTCTGGTCGGGTGATCGCCACACAGCTCCTGGCGCCGGGTGGACGGCAGCAGGTGGTTGCGGAGTGGCCGGCGCGCCGGCTCGCGCGGCACATCGGCTCAGTCTTCCAGGATCCGGAGCACCAGTTCCTGACCGGCTCGGTGCGCGAGGAGCTGATGCTCGGTCCCCTTCGAGCGGGCATGAGTGCGGCACGCGCCGCCACCGGCGCGCACGAGCTGCTCGAGCGCCTGGCGCTCAGCCACCTGGCGGCGGCCAATCCGTTCACGCTCTCGGGCGGCGAGAAGCGCCGCCTGTCGGTCGGCACGGCCCTCGCGGCGGCGCCTCGGCTGCTGATCCTGGACGAGCCAACCTTCGGGCAGGACGATGCGGGCCGGGCGGAGCTGCGCAACCTTCTCGCCGCGCTGCGCGACGAGGGCCACGGGATCTGCTTCGTGACCCATGACGAACGCTTCGTGCGGGCGCTCGCCGACCGGACCATGACGCTCGGTCGCGGCGCCTGATGCGCCTGCTCACGCCCCTCGAGCCGCGCCCATCGGCACCCCTGGCACGAGCCAATCCGCTGGCCAAGATCGGCGCGGCCCTGGTGCTGATGCTGGTCCTCTTCGCGTCGCTCGACGGGGTGACCGCCGCGATCATCCTGGTGGTGCTCGTCGCGCTTGTGTCCGCATCGGGACTGGATCCGTTGGCGCTCGTGCGACGGTCGTGGCTCATCGGTCTCACCGCCGTCTCAATCGCCGTCGTCAATGTGCTCTTCGCGCCGATGCAATCTGGCGCCACCGTCCTCGAGCTGGGCTCGGTGCGCATCGGCTCCGAAACCCTGCTCAACGCTGCCGGCCTGGGGATCCGCCTCCTGGCGGTAGGTCTCGCGGGCGTTCTGGCCGTTGCGTCCAGCCAGCCCGCCGACATCGCCGATGCGCTCATCCAGCAGCTGCACGTCTCGCCGCGATTCGCCCTGGGCACGCTCGCGGCCATCCGGCTACTGCCAACGCTGGCGCGCGATTGGCAGACCGCATCCCTGGCCCGTCGCGCCCGGGGAATCGATGCCGGCCGATCGCCGCTGGCCGCGGCGCGCCTGGGGGCGGGTCTCCTCTTCACCCTGCTCGTGGGCGCCGTGCGGCGGGCAACGCGGCTCTCGCTGGCGATGCAGGCGCGTGGCCTGGGTGCGCGAGACTGTCGCAGCGTGTCCCGGGTGCGACGCATGCGGCTCGGCGACTGGGGCTGGATCGCAGGGTCCGCGGTGGTGGCATTCGGCGCAATCGCGATCAGCCTGCTGCTCGGCACCTGGACGCCGCTGTTCGGCTGACCGGACTCAGCGCGGGCCGGCGTGGATTCCCTCGAACGGCGCCAGCCAGGTCGGGTCGTGCCTGGCGCCGATGTAGCCCAGTGGGTCGAATGGCGCCAGCGACAGGGTCCGGGCGGCGCCATCGGCAATGAGCTCGGAGAGCAGCAGGCCCAAAATCGGGGCGTAGGGATGGCCGTGCCCGGTCAGGCCGCACGCAACGTACGCTCCCGGCAGCAGGGTGCCGTCTTCCGCAGGAAGCGGCCCGGCGAGCGGCATCTCCAGCGACGCAAAGTCCAGCAGCCCGGCCCAGCAGCGGATGATTCGCGCGTCGGCCAGGGCCGGGTGCAGGCGGCCGAGCAGCCCGGCCAGGAGCGGTGGCAGCTGTGGACGGACGCGGAAGTCGTAGGAGCCGATGCCCATCCCCTCGTCGGCCACGGCGTACCCGCCGATCACCACCTCGCCCGTGCGCATCTGGCGCCAGTACTCGTTGCACTGGTTCGTCTCGTACCCGAACCTGCCGATCGACGTCGTGAGCATCTCCGTCACGCATACCGTCTCGCGAATCGGCGTGACGCTGGCCGCCAGGTGGGGAGCCAGGGCCGGCGTCCACGCGTTCGTCGCGAGCAGGACCGCGGGAGAGGAGACGTCCCCATGCGATGTGGCCACCCCCGCCGTGCGCCCGCCCTGGGCCAGCAGCCGCTCGACGCGCACCCCGGTGACCACCGTGCCGCCCATCTCCCGGACCGCTTCAAGGAGCGCGTACACGAGGCGGAATGGGTTCAGGATGGCGTCACGGGTCGTCCACGCCGCGACGCGCACCGCGCCTTCCGCGAGCGTCGGGGAGAGCTCCCGCAGATCGCCGCCCTCCACGAACTGCACCTCGAGCCCCTCCGCCGCCTTGAGGGCGGAGATGGCCCGCAGGTGCGTCTCCTCCCCCTCGTCGGTGGCGAGGTCCAGCGAGCCGTTGCGGTCCCACTCGATCCCCCCCGGCAGCTCCGCGTCCCAGGCCTCGAGCATGTCCAGGGAGCGCACGGTGTAGTCAAGGATCGAGCCCCCGCCGGCCTCCTGGACGAGGCGCGTGACGCGCGGGAAGTGGCCGCCCAGGCCCGCGAGCGCCATCCCCGCGTTTCTCCCCGACGCGCCGCTCGCCGGGGAGTTGGCCTCGATGACCAGCGGCCGCATTCCGGCGCGCGCCAGGTGAAAGGCAGCGGAGGCGCCGAGCATCCCGGCGCCGACCACGATGACCTCCGCGGACGGCGGCAGCTGGGCACGCGCATCCGACTGGTACGGCACGGGTTGGGGGGCCGGCGCGAAGGCGGGCGTCGGGCGGGGCATGGGAGCGGGCATGGCTCGGCCGGAGCGTACCATCCGCTGCATGCCCACCACCCGCGAGGAGGTCCGCTTTCGAGCGGGCGAGATCACGTTGGCGGGGACGCTGGTGCTGCCGGAGAGGGTGGAGACCGAGCGGCTTCCGTGGGCGCTGCTGCTTCCATCGTGGCTGCCGCGCACTCGTGACGGATCCTGGGACCGCGAGCGGCACCCGTCGTGGTTCGCCCCGGATCGGGATTCACTCGGGCTCCTGGCGCGCCTGGCGGACGCCCTCGCCGAGCGCGGCGTCGCGAGCCTGCGCTACGACCCTCGTGGCTGCGGCACCTCCGACGGGACCTGGGAGGCCTCCGACCTGTTCGCTCGCATTGATGACGCGCGCGACGCGATCGGTGCAATGCGCTCGCGTCGTGAGCTCGACCTGCGCCGCACCGCGATCGCGGCCAACGGGGAGGGAGCGCTCCTCGCCCTGAGCATCGCCATCGGCGACCCGGCCATTGGGGCGGTGGGCCTCATCGGACCTCCCGCCAGGTCCTTCCGCGATGTCCTGCGCCGGGGAGCGTCGTATAGGGCGTTGACCGGCACGGATCGCCAGCACCCCGTCGTGCGAGGCCTTGACCGGCTGGCCGAGGAGCTCATCGAGCGCGTGGAGCGCCACGAACGCGAGATGACGATCGTCGTGGCCGGGAAGGAGGTGACGCTCAACCTGGCCGGCTGGGAGCAGGCGTTCCACACCCCGGTGGTGGCACTGGCGACCATGCTGCACCGGAACGTCGTCATCGCCCATGGCACCCGCGACGCCTGGGCCGATGCGGACGAGTCCCGCCTCCTCGAGGAGGTCCTGCGGCTTGCCGGCAACGAGCCGGTCCTGCAGCTGGTGGAGGGCGGCGACCATGATCTCGCCGAGGCGTCGGAGGCGCTGGACGCATTCGCCGATGCGCTGAGCGCCCGAATCGAGGCGCGGGAGCTGCCGCCGGTGCTCGTGGCCATCGAAGCCATGAATGCCCCGACGCTAGACTCCGGCGCATGACGCGCCTCGCCGCCGGAGATCCTGCCCCTGGCTTCGAGCTGAGCGCCGACGATGGGACCATCGTCTCGGACCGCACGCTCGCGGGCTCGCGCTACGTCCTCTATTTCTATCCCAAGGACGACACGCCCGGCTGCACAACCCAGGCCTGCGGCCTGCGCGACAGCTGGTCGCGGGTCACCAGGATCGACGCGGAGCTCTTCGGCGTGTCCCCCGACAGCGCGGCCAGCCATGCGAAGTTTCGCGAGAAGTACGCGCTGCCGTATCGGCTGTTGGCGGACGTGGGCCACCGCCTTGCCGACGCGTACGGCGTCTGGGTGCAGAAGAAGGCCATGGGCCTCGAATATATGGGAGTGGAGCGGAGCACCTTCGTCATCGGGCCCGACGGCATGATCGAGAGCGTGCTGGCGCAGGTCAAGGCCGGTCAGCACGTCGAGCTGCTCATGGAGGCGCTCGCCGGGTGAAGGACGAGCGCAGCGTGCTCACGCTGAGCGCAATCGTGGCGATCGCGGGGCTGCTCGTGATCGGGGCAGTGCTCCTGATCGTCATCCTGCTGGATCCCGTCCCGTGATCTGGGTCGCGACGGCAGTAACGCTCGTGGTGTGGCTTGTCGGCGTTGCGCTGAAGGTTGGGCCGTGGGTGAACCTGCTGCTGCTCGTGGCCGCCGTGATGCTCGTGTACCAGGCCCTGGTCGAGCGCCGTGGACGTGCTCGCGACCGATAAGCTGTCGCGGCAACGTCTAGGCTTGGCTCGCCGTGCCAATCGAGCCCTTCCGCTTCCTCCACACGGGTGATCTGCACCTCGACAGTCCATTCGTTGGACTGACGGCCGAGGCGCCCGCGGAGGTCCTGCAGCTCCTGCGGAACGCCACGACGGACGCCTGGCGCAACGTGGTCAAGGTCGCCATCGGCGAGCGCGTCGACTTCGTCGTCGTCGCGGGTGACGTGTTCGAGGTCGCGAGCCCAACGCTTCTGGGGCAGACGCGGTTTCGGGATGGTCTGGCGGACCTGGCCGCCGCGGGGATTCCCAGCTACGTCGTCCATGGGAACCACGACCCGCTGGATGGCCGGAGCTGGGCCCCGTCGCTCACGTTTCCAGAGTCCGCACACCGCTTCGGCACGGCCGCCGGAGAGGCGGCCCCGGTCCTGCGCGAGGGACGCGAGATCGCGCGCGTACACGGCCGCTCGTACCCCACCGCGGCGGTGACGGAGAACTTTGCCGCCGGCTACCGGGCCGACCCGAACGCGCCGTTCTCGATCGGCCTGCTGCATGCGAACGTCGGCGACCGTCCGGGGCACGCCAACTACGCCCCGTGCTCGGTGGACGACCTGCGGGCTTCGGGTATGGACTACTGGGCCCTGGGGCACATCCACCAACCCTTCCAGGTCCTGACCGATCCGCCGGCCATCTATTGCGGCATCCCGCAGGGCCGCGATCCGGGTGAGCTGGGTCCCAGGGGCTGCTACGTGGTCGATGTCGACTCGGCGCGCCGGGCCACTCCGCGCTTCGTGGCCACCGACCTCGTCCGCTGGCACTCGTCGGAGCTCTCGATCGCGGATCTCGAGGATGACGAGGTGCTCCGGCGCGCCTGCCGGGAAGCCCTCGCGACCGCCCTGGATGAGGCCGACGGCCGCTCGCTGGTGGTACGCCTGCGCCTGACCGGTCGGGGCCCCGTCCACGGCAGCCTCGGCCGCAGCGGGTACCTCGACGACCTCCGGCAGCTCATCAACGAGGATCGGAGCAGCGTTGCGCCATTCGCCTGGGTCGAGTCCATTCGCGATGCCACGCGACCGGCGGTGGACCTGGACGCTCGCCGCGACATGCCCGACTTCCTGGGTGACTTTCTGCGGACCGCGGCCGCAGCCCGGCGCAGCGGACGCACCACGGATCCCGCGGAGCACGAGCGCTGGCAGGCCGCTCTGCGCGGCGCCGTCACCACTCTGTTCGAGGAGTCCCCACGCGGCCGACGGATTCTGTCCTCCTCGGCTCCCGACGAGGGTGTGCTGATCGGCGAGCTTCTGGATGAAGCCGAGATCCTGGGAGTGGACATGCTGCTTGCCGTCGAGGACGCCCATTGATGGAGATCGAGCGCCTCGAGCTCGACGGATTCGGACGGTTCCACGACGCGCGCTGGACCCTGGAAAGCGGCGTGACGGTCTTCGTCGGCGTCAACGAGGCGGGCAAGACCACCCTGCTGAACGCCCTGCGGGCCATCCTCTTTGGGTTCGAGCAGACCAGGGACGGGCGCACCTGGTACCCGCCGCTGGCCGGTGGTCGGCGTGGCGGCCGCATGACCCTGCGCCTCGCGTCCGGCGAGCGGTGGTCAGTGGAGCGCCATGGGGAGCGCGGCGGCGCCGGAGCGCTCGCGGTCCGCGCGCCCAGCGGAAACCAGGGCGGGCAGGAGACGCTTGACCGGCTGCTCCATGGGGCCGACCGCGACCTGTTCAACAACATCTTCGCGTTCGGGCTCGGCGAGCTCCAGAGCTTTTCGACGCTCTCGACCGATGGCGTCCGGGGTCGAATCTACGGCGCCAGTGCCGGCCTCGGTGGGACAAGCGCGGTGGACCTGGAGCGTCGGCTTCGGCAGCAGATGGACGCCCTCTTCCTGCCACGCGGCCGCGAGAAGCCGCTGAACTCGCTGCTCGCGCGCATCGAGGAGCTGAGGGGCGAGATCGCCGATCTGGCGCGTCAGCCGGAGGAGCACGCCGCGGCCCACCGAGAGCGCCACGAGCTCACGGTCGCGGCAGAGGGCCTGCGCGTCGAGGCGCGGAGCGCGCGAGAGCGGCTCATCCGGCTGCAGCAACTTCGTGCGGCGTCGCCGATCGCCGCCGAGCTCGCGGGGGTGGAGGCGGAGCTCGCCGAGAGCGATCCCACCGTTGACGGCCTGCCCCTGGACGCCGTCGCCGTGCTCGATCGTCGTCTCGCGAGCGTGTCCGAGGCGCGCGCTTCTGTCGCGGCGATAGACGAACGGATCAGGGAGGCCACGGTTCAGCGGGCCGGGCTGGACCTGGACGAGATGGTCCTGGCCCTCGCCCCGGACCTGGGCCGTCTCCTGGAGGAACGTGCGACGCACGCCGGCGACGCGTCTCGGCTGGCGGACCTGGAGGCGGCGGAGGCCCGCCACGCGGCCGTGATGGCGGAGCAGCTGAGCCGCAGCGGAGGCTGGGAGGAGAGCCGCCTGCTGGCGCTCGACACCTCCATCGTGGCGGTCGAGACGATTCGTGAGCTTGAGCAGCACCTGGTGGCCGGGCGCTCCGCAGTGGCCACGGCGGACCAGCGCACGCGGGCGGCCACGGATGAGCTGGCGTCGCGCGAGCAGGAGGGATCGACAGGAGAGCAGCCGATGGGCCCGGACGTCGTGTCCAGGGCGGACGCGGTGCGACGGTTGGACAGCCTGCGCATGGACGAGGCGGTAGCCAAAGCCCGGGCGCAGTCTGGATCCCGTGCCGTGCGGCCCGGACCCGCACTGGCCGCGGGGCTCGCCGTCGCCATGGTTGTCGCGGGCGTCCTCCTGGGACTTGCCATTGGGGTTCCGCTGATCGGCGGGCTCATCGGCAGCGTCGCGGGGCTCGTCACGCTGGTCCTCAGCCTCGTCGGGTCGAGGCCGGGAGCGGGGCCGGCGGAGGAGATGACGAGGATTGCGGCGGAGCGCGCCGAGCTGCTCAGTCGGCTTGGGGAGGCGCCGGACGCCAGCAATGACCGAATCTCGCAGCTCGTGGAGGAGATGGCCGCGGCGCGGGCTCGGCTCACGCTCGCGGGAGAAGGCCGGGCTGCTCTACAGGCCCGGCGGACGGCGCTGGACGGCCTCCAGCGGGACGCTGCGCGAGCCCAGGAAGCGCTTGAGCAGGCCGATGGCGCGTGGAGCAGCTGGCTGAGTGCCGCGGGGTTGCCCCATGAGCTCTCGCCGGAGGCCGCGCGCCAGGTGCTTGCCGCCGCCGCGACGGCGAGGCATGCGGCTGTCGAGCGTGACCAGCAGCGAACCCTCATCGCTCGGCAGCGCGCTGAGGCCGAGTCACTTGCCACGAGGGCGGACGCGCTGCTCGCTTCTCTCGGCAACGAGGCGCCAGTCGACCAACCGCGCCGTGAGGCTCTCCTGTCGAGCGCCGCTGAGCGCCTGCAACGAGCCCACGAAGCCCAACGTCGGACGAAGGAGCTGGACGCGTTGCTCGCCCAGCTCGCCGCACGCCTCGAACCCGCTGCCGCGGAGCTCGTCGAACGTCACCGCGCGGTGGATGAGCACCTTGCCTCGGTTGGCTGCGCGGACGCCGATCAGCTTCGAGCCCGTGAGGCCGCCGCGGCCGCGCGCCGAAGCCTGCAGACGCGGCTCCGCGAGCTCCGTGCTCGCCTTGCCGTCATCGCCGGGGAGGACGCGGTGGGCGATCTGCTGGGATCCGTTCGGGCCACGCCGCCGGCGGCGGTCGAGGCAGAGGAGCCCGAGGCCCATGCTGAGCTGGAGCGGATCGAGTCCGAGGAGCGGGACGCGGTGAGCCGCATGGGCGCGCTGGATGCACGCATCCGGCAGCTGG
>Ga0136611_10003823_pt1 | contig 10551 bp, 7 predicted proteins | sample AntDrymUQ2232306_2_FD_106645 | JGI IMG/M metagenome (GOLD analysis project Ga0136611, IMG submission 106645) | Polar desert sand microbial communities from Dry Valleys, Antarctica - metaG UQ223 (23.06) | ecosystem: Environmental > Terrestrial > Soil > Desert | place: Antarctica: Dry Valley... | reverse complement strand
CGTGGAAACTTATGCGAAACTTCTGCAAAAGTCCGTTTCGGTCGTCGCCTGCAATAAAATTGCCGCGTCAGACGAATACGAAAAATATCTGAATTTGAAAAATTTGTCGCGCGAATTCGGAACGCCTTTTTTGTTTGAAACGAACGTCGGCGCGGGTTTGCCGGTGATAAATACTTTGAACGATCTGCGGCGAAGCGGCGACGAAATCAATCGTATCGAAGCCGTTTTGTCAGGAACTTTGAATTTTGTTTTTAATAATTACGACGGCTCGCGCTCGTTCTCGTCGGTCGTCCGGCAGGCGCAAACCGAAGGCTACACCGAACCCGATCCGCGACTCGATTTGAGCGGGACGGACGTGGCGCGAAAGATTTTGATTTTAGCGCGTGAAGCCGGTTTTCAGATGGAAATGTCGGACATCGAAAACGCCGGTTTTTTGCCCGAATCGTGTTTGCAGGGAAGCGTCGAAGATTTTTACGCCGAAATGGAACGACACGAAAGCTACTTCCGTGGACTGCTCGACGCGGCGAAACGTCAGGATTTATCGCTCAAATATATCGCTTCGTTCGGCGACGGAAAAGCCTCGGTCGGACTGCAAAGCATTGATAAAACGCACAACTTCGCCAATCTTTCCGGCAAAGACAACGCCGTTCTGCTCTACACAAATCGTTACGGCGATCTGCCTTTAGTCGTCAAAGGCGCGGGCGCGGGCGCGGATGTCACGGCGGCGGGCGTGTTCGCCGATATTATCCGGGCGGCGAGAATTTGAAGATTGAACCGCAAAAAGGAATTAGCCACAAAAAGGCACAAAAGCCGCAAAAAAGAATTTTTAAATTTTTGTGTTTTCTGTGCCTTTTTGTGGCTAACTCCTTTTTGTTTCGCGGCTAAACCTTTCTTTGAAAAACCCAATCAGTCTGCGGGTCTGTGCCGAGTTGAAAGATGTGTTCGCCGCATTTTTCAAAGCCGAATTTCTTGTAAAATTCCTGCGCTCGAAAATTATATTCCCAAACGCCGAGCCAAAAAACGTCGTTTTCGTTCGTTTCGGCAAACTTCAAACATTCGAGCATCAACGTCTTTCCGATTCCTTTACCGATATATTCATCGAGCGAGTAAAGTCGGCAAAGCTCAATCGGACGCTCGCCGGAAACCACTTCTTCGCGGGAATCGGTTTTTATTTTGGCGTAACCGACCGCTTTATTTTCCATTTCGGCGATCAGATAAATCGTGTCCGGTTCGCGCAAATCTTTTTCAATCGCGGCGACGCTAAACGCTTCGTCCATATAGATTTTCATATCGTCGGGATGATTTGCCGGATGAGCTGCGAAAGCGTCGTGAAAACTTTTCCAGCCGATTCGCGCCAGCGTTTCCGCGTCTTCGATTTCGGCGCGGCGAATTTTTATGTCGTTCGTCTTATTCATTTTCAGGAAGCGTTTTGCCGCAAGAGTTTCAAAATGCCTAAAGTATGGTTGAGCGTTACCGAAGCGTCGGCGTTTCTTTGCAGTGCGACGTGAAATTTGTCGTTGAAATTTTCATCATCGCCCGCGAACGTCAGAAGTTTTTCGGCTTCATCGGTCAGAGCTTTGGCGGCATCTTCGGTTGCCGGACGGCGAATCGAAACGGCTTCGTCAATCAACGCGATGAGCGAAGACATCCGGCGCAGCCACGCAAATTGCGGGTCGTCCAAAACGAGCTGCAAATACTGATTCGGCGAATTGATGCGTCCGTTCGTTTTTTCGTATTCCGTTTTTTCGCCTTCGAGCAGAGTTTTATGCAGCCGCAAAAACGATTTGCTCAAATCCTTTAATTTTTGACGGGTTTCCTCTTTTATAATTTCGCTGCTTGATTCGATACTCATAAAAAATATTTTACACCGTCCGCGATGCAATTATACAGAACGAACCGCTAAATTTTCCGGCGGCTTGTTTTACAAAACAGCCGGTTGCGGCTTTAATAAAGAACAATAATGGTAACGCTCTCTGAATTTTCACGGTTTGAGATAATGGTTGAAAAAGGCGATTGCCGATTATTCCGGTGTTCATATCGCTTTTGGTGAACGACAGAAATCTGATGGGCGAACTTGCAAACTCGCGGATATTATAATTTTCTCGGCTGGGGAACTTTTACGATGATTTCCGCCGCCGTTATCGTGATGCTCGGCGGCAAATTGCTCGATTTATTCGGAATACAACTTTTCAATAATTGAAAAGGCGCATAAAATCGAATGTAAATTTAGAACGCTAATAAAAAAGCATAAAGTTAAACGATGACGGAAGCGAAAAATCTCTGGGGCGGACGTTTTACGGGAAAACCCGATACGGTGTTTGCCGAATTCAACAATTCATTCAAATTCGATAAACGCCTCTTTCAAGCGGACGTTCGCGCCAGCATCGCTCACGCCGAAGGATTATTTGAAGCCGGAGTTTTAACCAGACTGGAAGCCGAGAAAATAAAAAACGGTTTCGGAACGATGCTCAAACGCGCCGAGTATGACAGCAATTATTTTAACGATTCAAATTCGGAAGACGTGCATTCATTCATCGAATCGAAACTCGTTCAGCTAATCGGCGAACCGGGGAAAAAACTGCACACGGGCAGAAGCCGCAACGATCAGGTAGCGACCGCTTTTCGTTTGTGGCTGCGCGATGAAATAACCGAGATTTCAGCAGTCACGCGGCAGATGCAGAAGGCTTTAATCGCCGCCGCCGAAAGACAAAACGAAGCTGTTCTGCCCGGTTACACTCATCTGCAAAGAGCGCAGCCGATTCTCTGGGCGCACTGGTGTCTGGCTTATTATGAAATGCTGGTGCGTGACCGTGAACGGCTCGACGAAGCGTGGCGCAGAACGAATGTTTTGCCGCTCGGTTCGGCAGCGCTTGCCGGAACGAGTTACGAAATTGACCGCGAATCGGTAGCGCGGGAATTAGGTTTTGAAGGCGTTTCGGCGAACAGTCTCGACGCGGTTTCCGACCGTGATTTCTGCGTCGAATTCATCGGCGCGTGTTCGCTCGTGATGGTTCATCTGTCGCGTTTCGCAGAAGATTTGATTCTTTACGCTTCGAGCGAGTTCCAATTTATCGAGCTTTCCGACGCGGTTTCAACCGGATCGAGTTTGATGCCGCAAAAGAAAAACCCGGACGCGCTCGAATTGATTCGCGGAAAAGCGGGCAGAATTTTCGGTCATCAAACGGCTCTGCTGACGACTTTAAAAGGTTTGCCGCTCGCCTATAACAAGGATTTGCAGGAAGACAAAGAAGCGGTTTTCGACACCGTTGATACGATAAAAATTTGTTTGCGCGTAGCGGCGATTGTATTGGAAAATCTGCGCGTCAATGAAACGAAAACGCGCGAGGCGGCAACCAAAGGCTATTTGAATGCGACGGATTTAGCCGATTATCTAGTTCATAAAGGCGTTCCGTTTCGCACGGCGCACGATGCCGTCGGGCGCATCGTTCTATACGCTATTTCCGTGCAAAGAGAATTGGAGAATCTAACGCTCGAAGAATTTCAAAATTTCTCCGGTGAAATCAGCCGCGATGTTTTCGAGGCTCTAAGTCTGAAACAGGTCTTGGCGAGCAAAAATCAGATCGGCGGAACTGCGCCCGAAAGAGTTTTCGATGCGCTCGAAGCGGCGAAAAACGAACTCGAACGAGAAGAAGGTTAGCCGCGAATTACACAAATATCACGAATAAACAATTTGATATAATTCTTTATTCGTGAATATTCGTGTAATTCGTGGCTAAAAATCTTTTCCTTTCTGTGGCAATCGAGTAATTAATGAACAAAAAAGAACTGCTTGAACAAACCGAACGAAACGAGCTTTTTCAATTTCTCGGCGTAGAAATCGAGAGCGTCGAAAAAGACAAAGTCGTTTTATCAATGGAAGTTACGCCGAAAGTGCATCAATATGTCGGAATTATGAACGGCGGCGTTTCATTGTTTTTATGCGAGACGGCGGCTTCCATCGGCGCGGTTATTAATGCTGATTTGACGAAATCAACGCCGGTCGGAATCGAAATCAACGCCAACCATTTGCGGGCGGTCAGCCGCGGCGTAATTCGTATCGAAGCAAAACCTTTATCAGCCGGAAGAACGATGAGCATTTGGAGCATCGAAATTACAAACGACAGAGGCAAACTGATCTGCGTTTCGCGCTGTTCGATTCTGCTCAGAAAAGGCGCGGCTCTTCCCCCTGAAAATTAGAGTAATGCACGGTTTTGTCCGAAATTTTTTGACCGAATGGCGCAAACTAAATTTGCCGTTTGCTGACGAAACTTTCGTGACGGCGGTTTCGGGCGGCGCGGATTCGGTTTCGCTTCTTCTCGCGCTTGCCGAACTGCGCGACCGGAAAAAATTGAATCTGCGATTTGTCGTCGCGCATTTCAATCACAATCTGCGCGGCGCGGAAAGTGAAAAAGACGCGCGATTGGTAGTTTCTCTAACGAGCGAGTTCGGTTTTGAACTGGCTTTGGGAAGCGGAAACATCGAGCGCGCCGGAAATCTCGAACAAAACGCCCGCCGCGCCCGTTACGAATTTTTGGCGCAAACGGCTGAAAATGTTCAGGCTTGCGGCGTTTTAACCGCTCACACGATGAACGATCAAGCCGAAACTTTTTTGATAAATTTACTGCGCGGAAGCGGTTTGCAGGGTTTGAGCGGAATGTCGCCGATTCGATTGATAGAAAGGGAGAAAGGGAGAAAAGGAGTAAAGGAGAAAGAAGAATTTGAGTTTTTTAATCTGGAATCAGAGATTGAAAAATCCAAAATCCAAAATCCAAAATCCAAAATCCGGTTGGTTCGTCCTTTGTTGAATTGGGCGAAGCGGCGCGATACGGAAAACTACTGCCGCGAGCGCGAAATCGAGTATCGAAACGACGCGATGAATGATGATTTAGCTTTTAGGCGCGTTCGGGTGCGAAAAGTTTTGCTTCCGCTGCTCGAAGATTTTAATTCGAAAATAATTGAAACGCTCTCCGACACGGCGAAAATTTTGCGTCGTGAAAACGAATTTTTAGAATGTGAGCGGCAAAAGATCGAAGTGGAAAACGACAGCCGGACATTTGATGACGAACAGAAAAATCTGCCGCTTGAAAAACTGAAAAATCTGCCTAAAGCGATGTTTTATCGCGCTGTGCGGCAATGGCTTGAAACGAATCGCGGCAGTTTGCGCGGCTTGGAATTGAAACATCTCGAAGCGATAGAGCGTTTAATTTACAGTCGCAAAAGCGGAAGATCGGTCGAACTGCCGAACGGCGAAACGGTCGTTAAAAAGGACGGGGAATTATCCTTTAAAGATTGAGGTTGTAAAATAATCGTTCTCAAACTAAAATTAAATGTTGGCTTTTCCGAAGCCGTCGCCGTAAGTATTGAGAACAACGTGAGAATTGAAAATCTCATCAAAGATAATGTAACAAATTTTAAGATGTTTTTTGATGAAAGGTTATTTTGGAGGCTATAAATTGAGTTCTAAAGCAAAGCAAGTTTTATTGTGGCTGATGATTATTTCCAGTGCGCTTTTATTTGTCTGGTTTCTGCAAACCAAGCAAACGAAAAATCCGCAGGAATTAAGTCTTGACCAGGTAGTCACCCGAATTGAAAACAGAGATGTTAAAGAGGTGGCTTTTAAGCAATCGCAGTTGGAACTGACCGACGGCAACGGCAACAAGTTTTTTGCTAATTTGGGCAGCGATGCCACCCGTGAATCGCTTCTCGGCGTTATCAATAATTATAATAAGACGAACAGCAACGCGCCGATAAAATATAACGAAGAGCCTACTTCAAGCGGTTGGGGCTGGATTTTATTAATCAATGCCTTACCGTTTTTGCTTCTCATCGGTTTTTTGGCGTTCACGCTGCGGCAAATGCAGGCGGGCGGCAACAAGGCTCTCAGTTTTGGAAAATCACGCGCCAAACTGCTGAACAATCAGCAAAAACGCATCACGTTTAAAGACGTTGCGGGCGTTGAAGAAGCCAAAGAAGAATTGGAAGAAATCATCGAATTTTTGAAAGACCCGCAGAAATTTCAAAAGCTCGGCGGCAAAATTCCGAAAGGCGTTTTGATGGTCGGACCTCCGGGAACCGGCAAAACGCTTCTCGCAAAGGCGGTCGCGGGCGAAGCCAATGTTCCGTTTTTCTCGATTTCAGGTTCTGATTTCGTCGAAATGTTCGTCGGTGTCGGCGCGTCGCGCGTTCGTGATTTATTCGAGCAGGGCAAAAAGAACGCTCCGTGCATAATTTTTATTGACGAAATTGATGCAGTCGGTCGTCATCGCGGCGCAGGCTTGGGCGGCGGACACGACGAACGCGAACAGACTTTGAATCAACTGCTCGTCGAAATGGACGGTTTTGAGTCGAACGACGGCGTGATTTTAATCGCTTCGACGAATCGCCCGGACGTTCTCGATCCGGCACTTCTTCGACCGGGACGTTTCGACCGTCGCGTGATGGTCGGCAGACCGGACGTAAAAGGACGCGACGCGATTTTGAAAGTTCACACGCGCAAAATTCCGCTTGACGAAAACGTAGATGTCAGCATCATCGCGCGCGGAACTCCGGGATTTACCGGCGCGGATTTGGCGAATATCGTTAATGAAGCGGCTTTGAATGCGGCGCGTTATAATAAAAAAGTCGTCGGAATGACGGATTTTGAAATTGCCAAAGACAAAGTTTTGATGGGTGCGGAACGCAAAAGTATGGTTTTGTCGGACGCGGAAAAGAAATTGACCGCGTATCACGAAGCCGGACACACGCTCGTCGGTTTGAAAGTTCCGTCGGCTGATCCGGTTCACAAAGTTTCGATCATTCCGCGCGGAATGGCTCTCGGCGTAACGATGCAGTTGCCGGAAGGCGACCGTCATAGTTACACGAAGGAATATTTGCTCAGTCAGATTGCGATTTTGATGGGCGGACGCATCGCCGAAGAAATTTATTTCGGTGCGGATTACGTCACGACTGGAGCGTCGAACGACATCGAACGCGCATCTGAATTTGCTCGCTCGATGGTTTGCGAATACGGTATGAGCGAACTCGGACCGCTGACTTTCGGCAAAAAAGAAGAGCAAATCTTTTTAGGGCGAGAGATTTCGCAGCACCGCGATTATTCGGAAGAAACGGCGATCAAAATTGACAACGAAGTCAATAAAATTATCGCCGATCAATACGACAAAGCGCGCGTTATCATCACCGAAAATAACGAAGCTATGGTTCGTTTGTCCGAAGAGTTGATCAAACGCGAAACGCTCGATGGTGTGCAGATTCGCCGCATCGTTGCTGGTCTTCCGCTCGATGAAGACGGAACGGAATCGAACACGAGCGGCGGCGGAACACCGCAAAAAGTCGGCGAAGAAGGTTCTTTGAATCCGTTCAAAAAAGGCGGAATTTTGCCGCCGATTACCGGAAACAATCCGGCGACTGCGTAAGTCAAAAATAAACACAACTTCAAAGGCATTTCAGAAATGGAATGCCTTTTATTTTTGGTTACAGCGAGAAATCAAACGGTCTTTATATTAAAGTCGCGCTTCGATATTAATTGAACACAGGAGAATTTAAAGCTGATCCAGATTTGTAGTAAACTACACGCATTCTTTTGAATAAAATTATGAATTACAATCAATTTTTAATTCCCGAAGGCGAAAAGCTGAATCTGAGCGAACATAAAACCGATTTTTCAGGCGATTATAAAGACAAAAACGAAGCGAAGAAAGATTTGGAGATAAACGTCAAGCGTCTGACCGAACTTCAAGATGTGCTTTACGCCCAGAATAAACACGCGCTGCTGATAATTTTTCAGGCGATGGATGCGGCGGGCAAAGACGGCACAATTAAGCACGTAATGTCTGGGCTGAATCCGCAAGGCGTTCAGGTTTTCTCGTTCAAACAGCCTTCGTCGGAAGAATTAGACCACGATTTTTTGTGGCGTTGCGCGAAAAACACGCCGGAACGCGGACGCATCGGCATTTTCAACCGTTCTTATTACGAAGAAGTTTTGATCGTGCGCGTTCACCCGGAAATTTTACAGACTCAATCGTTGCCCGAAGATGTAAAAAACGATAAAAACATCTGGAAAGAGCGTTTCGGACAAATTCGTAATTACGAAACGTATCTGGCAGAAAACGGGCTTCACATTTTGAAATTTTTTCTCAATGTTTCCAAAGAAGAGCAAAAAGAACGCTTTTTGGCGAGAATCGAAACGCCGGAAAAAAACTGGAAATTTTCCGCCACCGATGCTAAAGAACGCGCTTTTTGGAGTGATTATATGAAGGCTTACAAAGAAGCCATCGAAGCGACTTCGACTAAAAACGCGCCGTGGTATGTCATTCCCGCCGACAAAAAATGGTTTACGCGCACGGCGGTTTCGGAAATTATAGTTAATAAATTGGAATCAATGAAATTGCAGTATCCGCAAGTTACCGAAGAACACCGGCAAAGTCTTTTGAAAGCGAAGGAGTTGCTGGAGAATGAGAAATAAAAAAATAATTTGAATTTGGGATGAGAAAATAGCCGCTTTATTCCAGACGCACATTATTGACGAATTCGAGAGCCGTTTCGACGGCTTTTTCGATTGTCATTTCGCGTCCTTGCCGGTAGTTTTCGACGAAGATTTCTTCATCTAAAGCGGAACGCAGTTCGGCGAAATAAGCGTCACGAAAGCGGCGTTCGGCGGGTTCGGTTTCAAAACCAAATAAACTGCGTAGATGTTCAGCCGCTCCAGCTAATTGAGCCGCCCGCGCTGCGTCGCCGCGTTTGACGGCGAGAGCGGCAAAACCGTCGAGCGAGTATGAAAGCGAGATTTTTTCTCCGAGTTGGCGAACCGTTGACAGAGCTTCATCGTAATACGCGCAAGCCGCCGCGTAATCGCCTTCACCGAAGGTTATCGCGCCGAGATTGTTGAGACTGCCGACAACGCCCTGTGTGTTGCATATCTGTCGGCAAATTGACAGCGATTCTTCAAACAACGGGCGCGCCGCCGCATAATCTTCTTCGACGCGGGCTAAATCTCCGAGCGCGTTGAGCGAAACGGCGATTCCGTTTTTTTCGTTTATTCGTCGGCTGCACGCCAAACCTTTTTCGATAAATTTTCGCGCTTCGGCGATGTCGCCCTTCCATTTCGCTACAAATCCTAAGCCTCGATAAGAAAGTGCGATTTGCCGTAAATCATTCGCCGACGCGCCCGCCTTCAAGCCTTCTTCGTGCGCCTTTCGCGCAGTTTCCAGATCGCCCTGATAACCCGCCGTATGACCAAGCCCGTTGAGAAGTTTGAAATGCACGTCTTGCGGCGCGTTTTGGTTTAGGTTTAAAGCCTTTTCCAACCAACCGCGTCCTTCGGCGAGATGATTGTGCAAAATCCAGAAATTTCGCAATGCTCCGGCAAGAGTCGCAGCGATTTTCGTGTCTTTCTCAAATGACCAAACAAGCGCGGCGCGAAGATTATCGTGTTCTGCTTCGAGCCGATTGAGCCATTCCGCACTCTGTTTACTAAAAGTTTCGGCTTCCGCCTCGTTCGTCAGAGCGAGAAAAAACACGGCGTGATTTTTTTTCAAAATTCCGTTCTCGCCGTCCGCTTCCAAAGTTTCAAGCGCGTATTCGCGGACGACTTCTAAAAAACGAAAGCGCGATTCACCGTTTTTTGTTTCCGTCTGCGCCAGTAAATTATTTTCGACCAGCGACGCGATGCCGTTTAAGACATCAATTTCAGGATTTGGTTTTTGGTTTGCGGTTTTTAATTTTCGGTTTTCGATTGATTCGTAATTCGTAATTCGTAATTCGTAATTATCACAAACCGTTTCCGCCGCCTCAATCGTAAAGCCGCCCGCGAAAACCGCCAGCCGGCGAAACAAAATTCGTTCGTTTTCGGCGAGTAAATCGTAGCTCCATTCGATTGCGCCGCGCATCGTTCGCTGACGCGCGGGCAAGTCATTCGCGCCGCCGGTCAGAAGTTTCAAGCGATTTTCCAATCTAGTTAGAATTTGTCGTGGCGAGAGAATTTTGATTCGCGCCGCCGCGAGTTCAATCGCCAAAGGCAGACCGTCGAGTTTGCGACAAATTTCCGCCGCCGTTTCAGCGTTTTCTTCTGTCAGCGAAAAATGCGGTTTTGCCGTCTGCGCCCGCCGCTTAAAGAGTTTGACGGATTCATAATCAGACAATTCGGCGACCGAGGTTTGCCGGTTTGCATCAGGCAAAGCGAGCGGGGGAACAATATATTCGCGCTCCTTTTTCAGATGCAGACGAACGCGGCTGGTCACTAAAATACAAAGATTCGGCGCGGCATTCAACAGTTCGCTTAAAAACGGGGCGGCGGAAATGATCTGCTCGAAATTGTCAGCCGCGATCAGCATTTGCTTTGCCTGCAAAAAAATCTTCAGCTTTTCGAGCGAAGTTTTTCCTCCAGATTCTTTCAAGCCGGGAATTTGCGCGAACTCGGACGCGATTAGTTCCGCGTTTCTGACCGCTTCGAGTGCGACGAAAAAAACACCGTCGGCGTATTCCGGCAGCATTTGCAAAGCGATTTCCTGCGCGAGCCGGGTTTTTCCCGTCCCGCCGATTCCGGTTAAAGTGACG
>Ga0136611_10003822_pt1 | contig 10553 bp, 24 predicted proteins | sample AntDrymUQ2232306_2_FD_106645 | JGI IMG/M metagenome (GOLD analysis project Ga0136611, IMG submission 106645) | Polar desert sand microbial communities from Dry Valleys, Antarctica - metaG UQ223 (23.06) | ecosystem: Environmental > Terrestrial > Soil > Desert | place: Antarctica: Dry Valley... | reverse complement strand
GGCGTTGGGTAGTGACATAAACAGCATCGTCGAACGCAAGATTCGATTAGATAACAAGGAAATGGAAATGGCATCAAGACTGACCGACGATACGGGTGGGTTGATGAATGAACAACTGCGCGCTGCCGGGCGGAACCTGGACGACGTAGTGCGCGGTGCGGTCGATCCTATCGGCGTCGAGGTTGAGGAACGGTTCGGCCTCGAAGGCGGCTCGATGACCTCTCCCACCCGCATGATTGCGTGGCTCCTGGTCGGCGTTCTGGTGTTCGGTGTACTTGGCTGGGCGATTGCGGCATGCGTGCCGTGGTCATAAGACGTCTCCCGGGGATCACTTCATGAGGGATCGTCTTATGGCTTTACTGGACCCGACCCCGGCTAAAGGGGCCCTCTCCGCCGTGGCCAGCGTCGGCTTCGACACAGTACACAACGGCATCGAGTCCACGGAGACTGTCTTAGCGGTGACGATTAGTGACTGGGCAGCCTACGCATCGATCGCCACGTTGGTGTTTGCGCTCGTGTCGCTGTTCATCGCCCTGCCACGGATCATCGAAACAACCTCCTACCTGCGCCGCTGGTTTCGCGGATCGGTGATGGGCCATGATCTATCCCGAATTGAGGCGCAGATGGACCGCATCGAGAAGGAGGTGACGATTGCCGCCGACCGGGCGAAGTCGAAGATCGATCACGGGGTTGAAGAAGTGGTGTCTCAAGTTCGCCAGGTTGGCACAGACAATAGGGAGTAGCGATGATTGATTACGAAAAGGGCAGGGCAACGGTTCACTCGTCCAGCGCGTGGCAGAAGTGGAAGGGGCTAAAGCCGGTCTGGCGCATGGTGGGCGGCGCGGTTGGCGCCTTCGTTGTGATTGCCGGTCTGATGGCGGTGCTCAACTAAAACTGATGGACTTTCGTCGTGTGGCGCTGGTCAGTGCGCCACTTCTTGCCTTCGTTCTCGCGTGGGAGGGATTGCGCGACAAGCCCTACCAAGACATGGGCAAGTCTGGAACCTGGACGGTGTGTAGCGGGAACACGAAAGACGTTGTCATCGGTAAAACCTACACCGCTGACGAGTGCGCTGCGCTGCTGACGAAGGACATCGAGGAGCATGGCTATGGTGCGCTGCGATGCGTCCAGGTTCCGATCAACCGCAACCAGATGGTAGCCCTGGTGTCGTTTGCGTTTAACGTGGGCGTGAACGCGTTCTGCCATTCCACCCTGGTCCGGCTGTTGAACGATGGCGACATGCAAGGCGCCGCCGACCAGTTCCATAAATGGTCGTATGCCGAAGGCAAGCATGTGCAGGGCTTGCTGAACCGTCGTAACGCAGAGCGCGAGTTGTTTCTCAAGCCCGACTCGCGGCGCGGCTCAGGGATCTTCGGCTAGTGCCCCTCCTCCTGAAGGCTGTTCCGTATCTGGTCATCACGGCCATCATCTACGTGCTGGCGTGGGGCGTTCATGGCGCAGGCAAGCAGGCCGGGTTCAGCGGGGGCGTAGCGCAAGGCTACGAACAGGGGCAGAAGGCGGGCTATAACGCCGGGCTGCTGAAGGGGCGCGAGGACGGCTACCAGCATGGTGTTGCCGACACTCAAAAGATCCACGACCAGCAGTTGCTGACCCTGATGGCTGAGAGCAGGGCGGCTAGCGCTGAAGCGCAACGGGAGGCATCACAGCATGTCCGGGAAGTCGAAGCCAGCCAGCGGGCCGCAATCGAGGCCGCACAGGTGGCGCGCAAGAACGAGCGGGCGTTGGCTGCTTTGGGCCTGTCTCGTCTCACTGAGCGGCTGCGCGCAGCTCAAACCCCCGGAGATCCGGTACATCACTCAGACGGTAGTAGCGGAGTGCCCCAAGTTCCCGCCGCTCCCGCTGGAGTTGACGGAGCCGCCCCCGGCGCCGGGCTACTTCATCGAGCAGTTGGAGAAGACCTACTTTCCCTCGCCGTAGATGCGGAGGATCTCAGCGCCAAATACCGGCTTTGCTTGCGCTACGCCAAGGCCGCAAAGGAGGCAACGCAATGAGGTTCAACATTAACGCCCTATTGGGAAACTAGATCGCCCTATTGGGATTTAGTGTTGTTTAGACCATAGACTAACTTTAGTCTTCAGCCTAAACAAACAAAGCCCAGCGCTACGCAATGTCGGCCCGCAAAGGAGGCAACGCAATGAGGTTAGACGTCAACTTCACGCAGTCCGCAAGAGACGGCAAGCTAGAGGCCGCGATTGTTAAAATGCTGGCTCACTCAATCCAAACCACGAGGCGACTCATCATGGCATCTAATGACCAACTCAACACCCGGCTGCATGGCATCCTGGAGGCTGTGGCCAAGGTACAGGCAGAAACCGCCGCCACCCGGCAATCCATGACCGAATTGCGCGCTCAACTGGAAAGCCAACCGGGAGACGGTCAAGTGGACCCGGAAATCACGGCGAAACTGGATGAGATCGAAGCGCGCTTGCGTGCGACCGATGCCATCGTGGAAGACGTGCCTACTGCGTGACCCAGCTAAGGCTGCCCATCCCCTGCGAGTCATCGGCCACGAAGACGCCGCGCAATTGACCCGTGGTGCGGTCAAACTTGCCGCAGGATAGCCGGATCACATTGGGCAGTTTGACGTGAAAGCAGAGGCGGAAGACGGTCTCTGTGCTGGCATCCGTCTGCACCTGAAGCTGCACGAACCACGGCGCAGCATCCCACTGGGCAAGCGTCTGATTTAGCGCGACCGTGCTTTCCGGCACGACCGCATAGGGCGCAGAGCGGGCCAGCTTTGTATCGTTGGCCTGCAACTCAGCCCCGAATGACATGCCATCGTCAAAGACCCGATCCGTGCGCGGGATGTAGGCTGTCGTGATGGCCAGGGGGGCGAGGTCAAAGCGCGGGCGGGTATCGCTGTTGTTCCAGCCCCGCGAGATGAGGCTGTAGACCCCGGGTGCGTCGATGGGGCTGCGGCCGTTGAACATCAATTGCTGCGCATGCACAACCGTTGACTCGGGGCGTATCCCGAAGCCTAGCGTTGTCTCGTCCGGCAGGCTGCGCTGGCGGATGGCTAAAGCGAGGGCCTTCCCGCTAATCGTTGGCTGGGCGACGACCGGGATTACCGGCACAGGGGTCGCCACGGGCGCGGGAGCAGGCGACGGCGTGGGTGCCGCAGGCGTTGCCGTAGGCGTTGCCGTAGGAGATGCCGCGGGAGGAGCTGGAGCCGGTGCGATGACCGGAGGCGCCTCTGCTGGTGGCGGGGCAATGCCGGGTGCTTCTGCTGGTGGTGGTACCGGAGCGGGCGGGATTGCGCTAACGGTGCTCGGTGCCACGGGTGCTACTGGCACGACTACTGGCGGCGGGGTTGGCGCCGCTGCTACTGGTGCTACCGGTGCAGGGGCGGGTGTGGCGCCGGGCTTGGCAGGGCTTGCCGCTGTCGGGCTGGCGCTGACCGCCGTATCGTCCGAGCCTCCGCCTCCACCGCAGCCTGCAAGCAAAAGGGCGATCAGGGCAGGGGCGGCTCTATAATTCGTCTTAAGCATTGCAGTCTCCAGAACTGTGATGTTTAGAGACCGCCAGGGCGTTGTAGCGCTCTCGGCGGTTTCGCTTTCCGGGGAGAATACCCGGCATTCCCTTGGTGATACTTACGACGGTGTCAGGCTTCCCTCGTCTACTTCTTCGGCAACGGCGGGAATGCCCCTGCGCGGCCTGCCGAAACTGTTGTTCATTCCCGGCATGAAGGCGTCGATGTACAGCCCCTCCACCGCGTCTAGCCTCTCAGGTGGGCAGGGGAGGACGTTGAAAGAGTCGAACTCCCTGCCGTCCCTAATGTGTCGCGCCAGCCGGTGAAATACGTTCTTTGACTGCCCTACATAGACAACCTGCCCCTTGAGGACTAAGAAGTAGACGCCGGACATCAGCCCCTTGGGCACCGCGTCCGTAACTATCTCCTTGTGCGTGTAAGGAATCGCCATCGCGGCGTCGATTACCCGCGGAGGGAGTCGCGTCAACAGGGAGGCGTATGCCTTTGACACCAACAAGGCGTCGATTTCCCGCTTTCGATTCGCAGCATCCATGATGGCTGCTTCCTCGTTCGACGCCCAAGTCTCAGCCTCTTCCTTGGTCCGAAACGTTCCGGCTGTTCGCACTCCCGCCCTTTCAACCTGCGCTTTCCAGACGTTTTTGCTTTGCTTGATGTGTGCCATGTCGGGATAATACGCTAAATCCGCCCGCTCAGATCCCGATATTTAGGTACTATCCCCTAGAAGGTTCGATTCCGGCCCCGGGCACCACGGATTCTGCCTTGTGTTTCCGTCTTTTCCCAATCAATGACTTGGCGGCGCTCCCCTGCGTTGTTGGTGCGTTTCCGTCCATTTCCAGTATGCTCTGCCCGCTCACATCCCGGTAGGCATCCCGCTCGATGGCGTATCTGCGACAAGTCAAAGGAAAGTGGAAGGCCGAAATCGAGCGCAACGGCGTCCGACGCTCTGCCACGTTCGCCAGCAAGGTCGCAGCCCAGAAGTGGGCCATCAAGATCGAGGGCGAACTGCTCGACGCGAAGCACGGTGCCTATCCCCGCAAGACCTTAGCCGACGCGCTGGACGAGTACATCGAGCGCGTGAGCAGCCGCAAAAGTGGCGAGAAGTTTGAACGTCGCCGGCTGGAATCCCTGAAAGCCAACTTCCCCGACCTGGCCGGCAAGCAACTGTCGGAAGTTCGCACGCCCGACCTGGCGAAGTGGCGCGATACCCGCCTCCAGACGGTCACGGCGGGATCGGTGCAGCGGGAAATCAACCTGTTGCGCAACGTCTTTAGCGTGGCCCGGGACGAATGGAAGTGGTGCGGAGAATCCCCGTTCAAGGGATTGCGCATGCCCGGCGATAATGAGCATCGCAGTCGGCGCATCCTGCCCGCCGAAATCAAGGCCGTATGCCGCTGGCTGAACTACCGGACAGGTGATGTGCGCACCAAGTATCAGGAGGTCGCTATCGCCTTCCTGATCGGTCTCAGGACGGGTATGCGTGCAGGGGAGATACTGAGCCTGACCGACGCCCGGGTGGATCTGCAAAAACGAGTGGTGACGGTGCCGCACAAGATGATGCACCTGACCCGTCGCCCCCGAGAAATTCCGATCACGGCGGCGGGCGCTAGGCTGCTGTCTTGCCTGCATGGCCGAGGGCGATACTTCACGGTCAATAGTGCAAGCCTGGATGCGGTCTTTCGCAAGGCCAAGGCGGGCGCGGGGCTCTCCGGGTTCACCTTTCATGACAGCCGCGCCGAGGCGCTTACCCGGCTGGCCAAACGGGTAGACCTGTTGACTCTGGCGAGGATCAGCGGACACAAGGATGTTTCCCTGCTGGCGCGGGTCTATTTTAGGGAGAGCGCGGAGGATATTGCTGCGCGCTTGGGCCGGTAGTTCAGTACGTCCGACTTCTTCCACCGCCGCGTCTTCTGGCTGAAGTCGATCACCGGCCGCGGGAAGTCTGCCCGCTTCACGATGTTGTCGGTGACGTAAGCCCGATTCAGTCCGAGCAGTTCCGCGATTCCCTTTGTGCTCAACATCTCGTCTTTCATTTGCCGACCTCCATTGCTGCGTCGATGGCAGCATCGAGACTGGTCCCGTCGATAGGCACCATGCAAGGCATATCACCGATTTTTTGTTTGATGTGAATCACCCAAGGTGAACCAGTAGTCAGATAGTCACGAGACTCATCCCATGCTCTTAGCCACCGATACCGCTGCGCGTCCTTGGCGTCGTCCGTCAGTGGCTCTACAAGATCCCCGGCAAGCTTAGATTCTAGGAACTCGATGCGAGCCGTTAACTCGGGTCCGGTATAGAGTTGACGCGCTTCATTCTCACTTGATGGCTCCCCGGCTGGCGCCGCTAGGGCGGCTCGCACTGCTGGTAATGCTTCCATCGCACGTCTCTCGCACCATGCAAGATCGTCTTCTGGCTCTCGATCAGCGTCGCCAATGTCGGCCAGCGCTGCCTCCGCGATCACCAACGCCCGCCTAATCGAGTCGGTGGCGTCGTCCGTCTCTACAGGCGGGAGGGTATGTAGGTAGGCGAGCATCGTGGCGCGAGTAGCCGCCAGGGCTGTCCACGCATCATCTGTCTCACGCTTAAGAGCATTCAGTTCTTCATCGTTCATTAGTACAACCCCTCGCTGTACAGTTTTGGACCGTCAAGCCCGCGCCCACAAGCCTCCGGACGCCAAAGCTGCCCTGCACTAACAGCCACCTCGTAAGCCTCGCTACGGCTCATCCAGACGCCCTTCTGGTCGGCGAAACCTTGGTCCTCGTCCAATCGATTCTTGAACTTTGCGCCGTCGTGGCGTCTTGCAATCTGCTTGTGCATGTCCGGGCTGTAGTGCCGGATGCCGAGCAGCAGATCCCCGTCGCCGGCACGGATCGCAGCGCAGACTACACGCCTCGCCTTCAGTTGTTCGTCGGTCATGTCAGCCCCCATAGCCGTTCAGTGCGTCGAGTTCCTTCTGCATCCGCCGATCCTCTGCCTCGTGCATCGCCTTTAGCCGCCACGCATCGCTGACTGTGCCCTGCGTCTGATAGTCGCCCGGCACGCTCTCCATTCGTCCGCTTGCCATGCGCAGTGACTGCTTCTGCGTGACCATCATCTGGTGATGTTGTAAATCCCGTTTTGTCTTGCTAGTCATTGATCGGCTCACGTTCAAAACGGCGGGTCGTCAGACATGTCATCAAAGCCTGTCGATGACTGCCGGGTTGTTGGCTTCTGGGGCTTCTCCCCGAGCAAGGTCACGTCGCGCACGTCGAGCGTGATGTACGTCTTGCCGTTGTGCTCGCGGGTGCCCATCTCGCCCAAGACTCCGATACGGTCGCCCTTCACGATGTGCGTGGCCAGTTTGGTCCCACGCTCGCCCCACAAGCTGCAATCGACCCAGATCGTCTTTTTGTTCTCTCCCCATCCCTGATCTACCGCGACGGAGAAGCCTGTAACAGACTTGCCTGCTGCTGTATGGCGCGTCTCCGCGTCCTTGCCAATGCGTCCGATAATGCTCCACGAGTTCATGCAACCACCTCTGTTGTTGTGACTAGTTCAAATAGCGCCTCGACTTCATCCAGGAACAGCCGGGCGGCGTCCTCTACCATCTCGATTTCCTCGGGCTTCGGATAAAAGCGCCGGACGAAAAGTTGCTGCGCCGGGTTCTTGATGCGCGGGTCGTAGGAGCAGAAGTCAACCCACTGCCGCCCAGTGCAGGCCAGTTGCAGCAGCATCTGCGGCTTGTGTTCCTCGGGGACGACGCCGGCCATCATCCAGCCGATGTGCGTGGCCGTTTCGGGGCACTTCGTCTCAAGCAGCCCGTCGTCGTTCACGAGGCCGTCAGGGGTCGCTGCGCACCACTCAATGTCGTAGTGATCGAACACGCCACAGTCGGCCACCTGGTTGCCGGTGGCGCGGGTGTAGGCCGCCTTCGCATCGGCCTCCGTCTCAAGCCCCCATCGCATGGCGTCGCTGACGAAGTTCGACATCACAATGTCGGTCATCCGCTCGGCGACCAGATCCTTCTTCAGCTTGGCGCGCTTGGCCGTGTCCAAACCCTTAGCCGTGAAGTCCATCGCAGCCGCCATGCGTGAGGCGGTCAATTTGCCCAAACGGGCGGAAAAAAATTCGGCTGTTCCGCTGAAGCTCATGCGGCCACCTGTATGGGTTGCAGGGTGCCCTTGCGCCGGTTCGTTGCGCCCTTGAAGATGGCGAATGACTTGGCGTCGTTGGCGCTCTTGGCCGCGGCTTCTGCGCTAGACCAAGCCCGTTTGAGGTCGTCCGTCGTGGAGGCTGCGTCGATAGCCGCCAGATGGTCGGCGATGGCCTCCTCTGACAGAGACGGGGCGGGGACGGTGACTTGTGACGGCCTGGACGCTGCGTTGCCATCGTCATCAGCCTGTGGCACACCGAAGGCTGTCACGAGCCCGTAGCGCCTGGCATACGTCAGGGCAGAGCCATACCCTTGCGGGTCAGACTTCACGGCAGGCACGAACAACTTGCCAAGGCTCAAGGAGCCGCCGCCGCTGTGATACAGGATGGTCTCCAGCGTGATGCCGCCCGCTTCGGTTTCGTGAGGCTTTTGGACGAAGAAGAGACCGTGCTTGATGAGGGCTGGCTTGATCGAGTTGATGACTGCCGTCAGGTCGGCATATTTCGATTGAAAGAAAGGGTTGTTGCTGCTCTTGAGCGCCACATCAATCTCGGAAAATGCCAGCGCCATAGCGGCGCAAAGGTCGGCTTGCATGTCGTCTTCTTCCTGTTCCTGTTGTTGTAGGTTGTCCTGCTGTTGCCTGCTCATAGGTCGTCACTCCCGGGGGCGCCCGTCAAAGTGAGGCGGACTTCATCCAGCAGCTGTTGCTCGCTGTTCGCGCCTATCGCTGCCAGAAGGGCGCGCTTATGAAAGTGAATCGAGAGCGGGCCATTACGATGGTGGCTCGGGCAGAGCGGGAGCACTTCCAGGTGGTTACGCGGGCGCTGACCGCCCTTGCCGTCGCCTTCCCGCACATGGTGGATTTCGGCCGGTGAGAACACGAAGAGATACTTGCGGCAGACGATGCAGCCAAGCTCCTGCACCCGGCCCATCCAGCGCTTGCTGGCCGCGCCACATACGCTGCTCATCCCTTCATCTCCAGGATCTCTCGCACGAACGGCAGCAGATCCCTAACCGGCACGCCGCAGCGGATGCTTTCGTACTTGCTCAGGATGTCCTTGATGTCGGCGTACAGCTGCTCGTCGGGGTCGTCGTCGTCCAGTTCTGCGGGCGGAAAGTAGGTACCCATGCTTTGCAGGCTCATGTCTTCTTCTCCCGCGTTGGGGCGGCGGCAAGCATGGCGCTATACGCTTCAGCCCAAGTCGTTCGCGGCCAATCGGTGCTGCATTCCTCGGCTGCGTCCATCATCTCTGAGGTAGGCTCCAGCGGAACCAGTTTCCAGCCGCTAGGCACCCCGGCTGGCGCTGCTAGTGTGCGCAAGTGAGCAAGAAGGGCTGCTTGCCATTCCGCATAGTCCGCTACCAAAGCCTCACGCTTGGCTTTCAGTTCTTCGTCGTTCATGTCAGTCATCCTTGGCAATGACGCAATCGAATACGATGAAGGCGATCAGGCAGATAAAGGCGGCGGTCATGCGGCCTCCTTCTGCGCAGCCTCAAAAGCGATGCGGGACTCAAGATCCAGCGCGTACCGTTCCAGGGCGATGACAGTTACGGGCGCGTCCTTGTACTCCAGACTCTGCTGCGGGTAGAGGTAGGTCACGCGGTTCTGCATGCGGGTCAATTCGCGTCTGACCTCTGCAAGCCGGTCGCGGTTCCATTTGCTGGGGGAGTCGCTCATAGCCCGTGCACCACGAGCAGGACGCAGCCAGCAGCCGTCAAGACGCAGGCCGAGTAGAAGATCACGTCAGCAGCGATCCCTACCGCCCGCTCAAACGCGCATTGCCTGCGCACCCGGCGCGACGTGGCGGAGATCTCCTGTGCGCTGTGCGGGGTGATTTGGAAGTGGCGCACGATCATCGTTGCTCTCCGGTGGCGGCTGCGATGGCTGCGCGGGCTGCAATCATTTGCTCGTCGCGGCAGTCGATGCTGTTCTGAGCGTGGCTTACCAGCGATTCCAGTGCGGCCAGCAGATCAGGCGCGGCGGCAATCAGTCGGGCGTTGGCGAGGCCAAGCGTGCCGTCTTCATCTCCCGGCTGAACCTCGGCTAACGCCCACTTACCATTTCGGGATGGCTTCTCGGCGCGAATGAAGAAGCCCCTGTGGTTCTCGCTTGGAGTGAGCTTGTGGACGAACTCCCACGGTCCTGGAGTCGGCGCGCTCATTTCGTCTCCCTCGCATACACCTTCGCCGCCTGGATCAACGCGCGCTGGGCTTGAAGGAATGCCTGATGCCCCTCGTTCCAGACTTTATAGCGAGCGTGGCGCAGCTCGTCCATGTGATCGTCTGCGCGGGCAAACGCGACGGCCAGCGCCGCTAGTTCGTCGGCGCTCAAGATTTCGCTCCGGTGGCAGCAGCGATGGCTGCGCGGCACGATGCGGCTACTGTAGCGATAGGCTTGCTATCGAGACCCAGCACGCGAACGAACTGCTCCGCCTCTATCAGAGCGGCCAGCAGATCCGGCGCGACGGCCATCAGTTGCGCTGTCGCCTCCAGTTCCGCCTGTGCCGTGTGCGCGTCTTGCACGCTGGCGCACATGCGATTGAATCCGCGATCATTCAGCGCGTAGACGGTGGTTCCTGCCCGTAGCCACGGCCCGGGCGTGTACTGCGCGCTCATGCCGTCACCGCCCACTGCTCGGCCTCAACAGCCGCCTCGTCGATGTCAGGAAGGGGGCGCAGGCCAGAATCCAGGGCGTAGCCGCGAAAGGTGTTCTCGCCCGTCATGTCGGTTGCCGAGCCCGACAGCGCGATCACGTTCCAGCACGGGCCACCGGCGAAGCGTTCCCGGAACCAGTCCGCACGGTCAAGAACGTGGAAGATCGCGCCCTTGTTGCGACCGATCAGCATTTGCGCTCGGTCGCCGCTTTTGCACGTCAGTGAGTCCATCCCCTTCTCCCCCGTTTGCCCTCCGATGT
>Ga0136611_10003821_pt1 | contig 10554 bp, 9 predicted proteins | sample AntDrymUQ2232306_2_FD_106645 | JGI IMG/M metagenome (GOLD analysis project Ga0136611, IMG submission 106645) | Polar desert sand microbial communities from Dry Valleys, Antarctica - metaG UQ223 (23.06) | ecosystem: Environmental > Terrestrial > Soil > Desert | place: Antarctica: Dry Valley... | reverse complement strand
CGATCTGGAGCGCATCGTGGCCTTCGTCGATGCGGTCCCGGTGGCCGAGAAACCGCACCTCGAACTGCGGCGTCTGAAGGTACGAGCGATGATCCGATTCCTGTTTCGGTCTGGGGTTCGTGTGTCGGAACTGTGTGCCCTCCGTCGCCGGGATGTCGATTTGGTCGAAGGGACGGCCAGTATCTACCGGGCGAAGGGAGGCAAGAGCCGGACGATTCACTTCGATGCCGAAACGGCGACGGCCCTCTCCACCTACTGGCTCAAGCGAGGGGATCCCAATCGTGCGGCCGGGGCGCTGCCGGCCTTCAGTGGTCGCGACAAACCGGGGATTCCGGGCTCGGCGATCAGCCCACGGACCGTCGAGCACATCGTCACCCAACTTGCGGATGGGGCGCGGGTCGAGAGTGAAGTCACCCCCCACTCCTTCCGCCACGGCTTAGCGACGGAGTTGGTTCGGCGCCGGGTGCGGGAATCGACGGTGCAGACGATCCTCGGCCATGCCTCCCCCGCGACAACCCGTATTTATATCCACAAGTCCGCCATCGAGGTGGCCGAGGAGTATCACGATGCGTTCGGCCCGTACCGACCGCCACTTGCCGGAGACTGATCGCCGTTTGACGATGGGACGGCGCGTTATGCGCGGTCAAACATCCAGACGCCCGTTTTGCCGACCCGCGTGGGCATGGCTGGTCATCCCCGGCCTGGTGTTCGCGGCCTGCTCGACTGGCACCGTGAACGACGCTCGGGTTGGACAGTCGCGGGACGCGGAAGCGAGCCCCCGCCTCGACCAGCAACAATCAACCAAGATCGCGGGTGAGTTCTTCCCCCCGACCCCGTCCCCCCCTCCGGTGCCGCCGCCACCGCCTTCCCTCGAATCGCTCGTCATCACGCTCAACGTTGGTGCGGGCGATGTTCCCCAGGGGAGCTTCGGGAGCGTGCCAGCCAACGCGGGGACCATTTATGCGACGGCGCTGCTGACAGAGTTGGTTCCGGGTCAGGTTATAGAGGCTGTCTTAATGGATATGTTAGGTAATGAACTGGGCCAAGCCCGGATCAACATCGCGGTGGCTGCCGGTCAGCAGTGGGTGGCGCTCCCCTTTGACATGGATGGATCGCTGCCCGCTGGCGACTACGCGGTCTATCTTTTTGGTCAGGACAGGCGGCTTGGCTCAGTTGTCTTCGTCGTCGCGCCACCAGGAAGTGTCGCTCAGGAGTTTGGCCCGCCGCCCGAAAACCCCCAGGTCAATGTGCAGCCGACCGCGATCCTCACGCCCAGAAGCGCCCAGTCGGATCGCGGCGGCGATGGCGTGGCCGATCCTCCCACCGCCGGTGCGGGGGTCGGCAATCCCTCAGGTGAGATCGTCCCGGCGACGCTCCAACCAGAAGGATAGCGGAAGGTTCGTGACCGGAGGGTTCGACGTGCGGAGGGCGTACGGAACGCATTCTCGTAACCACGGGACGTTCGTCTCGGGCGGCGGCGTCCTACGATAGATTTCGGAACATTGTTTGTTCCATCATTGCTGCCTGAGAAGCGGGTGGCTGGGGAGACCGCCTAGGCCGGTGGCACCAGGAGGGTCGGTGACAGGCCCTCGGTCAGCAACCGCCGCGCCAGTTCGCTGTGAGGCCCCAGCGGCCGCGCGGCGGTCGCGTGGGAGGTCATCACCAGCATGGGCGCGGGATGTCGGCGAACTTCGACAAGGATGCCCGTGAACGGATCACCCGACTCACAGACGACCTCGGCCTTTAGATCCGCGGCGAGCCGGCGGCCCGCCTCTTCGAGGTAGTTCCTGGCTTCTTGCCGAGTTTCTTCCAGCATCCCATCGTCCAACCCATCAACGGGGGGCGTTGGCCCGTGCTGCGGTCGCGTCATCGGCGAAAACGGCTGCGGCACGATTCGGACGAGAACAAGAGTAGCCCCATGGGCGCGCGCTTCGGCCGCCGCCACCGGGAGGGCCACCTCAGCCGCCGGTGTTCCATCGAGGGCCACGATGACGGTGAGGACTGTCCCTGATGGTTCACCACCGCTCATTACGGACACAGACTTCACTCTTCGTCTCCTCGGCGATTGCTCTCGGCGAACAACGCGGACCCTAGTGCCCAGCGATCCCAGCCCCCGCGCCAAGCCGATGGCCCGGCTGGTATTATTGTAAACGTAGCATAGCTATCGGCGGGGAGCGGTCACCAATCATGGGCAGCCAGGCGCGGAGTTCGGTCGGACCGCGGCTGCTAAGGCCGATGGTTGTGCTCCTGGGCGTGGTCGTCGGCAGCGCGATCGGCTATCGACTGATCGAAGGTTGGACGTTCCTCGATTCACTCTACATGTCGGTGATGACTGTCGGCACGGTCGGTTTTGGCGAAGTGCACCCGTTGTCCGCCGAAGGGCGACTCTTCACCATCGTCGTCATCGTGGTCGGCCTGGCGACGCTTTGGTACGCATTGAGCACCTTGGTCTCGATTGTTGTCGAAGGTCAGCTCACGCGGGATTGGGAGCGACGGCGGATGGAACGACGGCTTGACCGGATGAGCGGACATCAGATTTTGTGCGGATTTGGGCGGGTGGGGCGACAAATAGGCGAGGAGTTGCGTCGCGAAGGACGGGAAGTGGTCGTCGTCGATGCAAGTCCCACGGTGGTGACGGAAGCGACCGCCCTCGGCTTGCTGACGGTCCTCGGCAATGCGACCGAAGACGACGCGTTGCTCAGCGCGGGGATCGCCCGCGCGGCGGGGTTGATTACGGCGGTCGCCAGCGATGCCGACAATGTCTTTGTCACCCTGTCTGCCCGCGCCCTCCGCGTCGATCTGCCGATCGTGGCCCGCGCCAACTTTGATGGGGTGATCCCGAAGCTACGTCGGGCCGGAGCCACCCAAGTGGTTTCGCCTTACGCCTCGGCGGGTCGCCAAATGGCCCGCTTGGCCTTGAGGCCGGCGACGGTCGATTTTATTGAGACGCTGCTCAGGGGCACGAACGCGGAGCTCCTGCTGGAAGACGTGCGGGTCGCCGCGGGTTCACCATTGGTCGGCCTCAGCATTGCTGAGGCTCGACTCCGCTTACCCAGCGCGCTCCTCGTCGCGGTTCGCCGCGAGGGTCAGATGCTGGCGCCTTTGCCCCTCGATCTGATTCTCCGTACCGACGATGTCCTCGCCGCGGTCGGCCGCGCCGAGGACTTGAAACAGCTCGAAGGGGCGTCTCTGGCGAGCAATTAAAGGCATCCCGTTGGCATTCAGGCCACCTTGGGGTCCCCCGGAATCACCACCCAACACCGTCTTAAGTCGTGCGCCAGGGACGGCGCCGCGTCCGATCGGCTTTACGAGGGGGATTGATGACACTGTTGCAACCTGTCGTCCACGGGCGTCATCGTGGACTTTGGATCGAAGAGGCGTTTGGCGTTGCTGGAGAGCAGACGTCCCCGCCAAGCCAGAACCTGACGGAGCAGCTGAAAGCCGATGTCTGCGTCATTGGTGGGGGATACACGGGATTGTGGACAGCCCTCCGGTTAAAGGAATTGGAACCGACCCTCGATGTTGTTGTGTTGGAGGCGGACCACTGCGGCAGCGGGGCAAGTGGCCGAAATGGCGGGTTTGTCCTGAGTTGGTGGTCGAAGTTGCGCACGTTGATCAAACTCTGCGGTGAGGAGGAAGGTCTGCGGCTGGCCCGCGCCGTCGAAGCCGCCGTCCCCGCCATCGGCCGCTTTTGTGAGAAAAACGGGATCGACGCCCACTTTTCGGCCGGGGGCTGGCTCTGGGCCGCGACCTCGTCGCTCCATCTCGGCGCCTGGGACGCAACCGTCAGCGCCTGTGAGGAGCGAGGCCTCGACGTCTTCACCCGACTGGCGCCGGCGGAAGTGACCGCTCGCGCCGGCTCGCCGATCCATCTTGGAGGCGTCTGGGAACGTGCCGCGGCAACGGTGCAGCCGGCACTTCTCGCGGGAGGGTTGCGGCGGGTCGCGGCGGCACGCGGCATTCGGATATTCGAGAATACTCCGGTCGCCAGTCTGACACGGTACGGCTCGGTTCTCGCGACGACTCCCGCGGGATCCGTGACGGCGTCCGCCGTGGTGCTGGCGATCAATGCCTGGGCTGCCTCGCTCCCGGAGCTGCGACGGGCGATCTTGCCGATGTCCAGCGACGTCATCGCGACGGTCCCGATCCCCGAGCACTTGGAGGAGATTGGCTGGACCGGGGGCGAATCAATCTCCGACACGAGGATGATGGTTCACTATTACCGGACGACCCGAAATGGCCGCATCGTCTTTGGGCGAGGCGGCGAAGCACACGGCTTCCTCGGTCGGGTCCCCCGTTCCCTCGAAGTGGTCGGCGAACGAGCGAGCCGGACCGAACGAGGTTTCCACCGAGCCTACCCGATGCTGACGGAGGTGGCGGTCTCCCACGCTTGGACAGGAGCGGTTGATCGCAGTGAAGCGGGTCTTCCCTTCTTTGGCGAGTTGCGTGAAGTGCCGGGGGTCCACTACGGGGTCGGATTCTCGGGGAACGGTGTCGGCCCCGCCTGGCTCGCGGGCCGCATCCTGGCCTCCCGTGCTCTGGGTCGACGGGATGTCTGGACCGAGCACCGGCTGAATCATGGGCCGTGTTCAACCTTTCCACCCGATCCTGTGCGGTATTTCGGAGGGATCCTCGTGCGGGAGGCGATCCGCCGGGAAGAACGTGCCGCCGACCTCGGGCGCCCCGTTGGCGACATCGCGCGAGCGTTCATCAACCTGGCACCAGCGGGCGTCCGAAAAGGCGCGGCTCCCGCCGAGAAGCCGGAATGATGGCGTCCACCCTTTCACCTCGGGGGCGTCCGCGGGATCTTGAGTACAGGAGCGACGGAGAAGGCGTGCGCCGTGGCCCCAATCGACAATTTCCGCCTATTCGCGGAAGGACGGTCCAAACAGGTTCTCATGATGGTGGACAACTTAAACCGTCCATCGTTGGTGTCGGGGCGACGCCTGCGTCGCCCCTACGATCACGCACCGATCAAGTTGTCTGCCTCCATAAGAAGCCCCGATCCGCCCCTTGGCGGCACGATCGAGGTGCGGCACAGGAAGACAGCGATCCTTCTCCAGCCGAAGATTCACGTTGACGAACGCAATGGGGAAGGAGGACGACCTCCGCCCTGACAACCCGCCAAATCCACTCAGGTTGGCGTCGCGGCATCCTCGGCTAGCAGCCACCGCTCGAAGCGCTCCACCAATGCCTGCTCGTTGTCCAGCCACCAGTTCCAGTTTTGGATGAACTGCTTCGAGCGATGCTCCGGCGCGGTCGGCAGCACGGCGAGTCGATCTGGCCGGATCAGCGTCAAGGCCTCCCTGTTCACCGGACCAAACGGCAGCAGTTGGGAGAAATTGGCGACGGGGACGGCACGCGTCGCGAAGTTGATGAGGTCCATGGCGAGGTCCGCGTTCGGGGCGCCGCGCGGGATGACCCAGCACTGTGCCGAGAGCATCCCCCCTTGCCACTGGATGCGGACGTCACCACTCACCTCTTCGCTCTCCGCCTGCACGTTAAAGGTACTGGCCAGGGTGACGTTGCCGTTGAGGAGCAGCTCCACCGGCTGCAGGGCGTTGTCGTACCACTGGGCGATGAAGGGCTTTATCTCGTCGAGTTTTTGAAACGCCCGATCAACGTCGAGCGGATAGAGTTCCGTCAGCTCAACACCATCGGCCAAAAGGGCGAACTCGAGATTGCCGACGGGGCTCCGCCGGAGTGCCCGAAGACCCGCAAGAATCGCCGGGTTCCAGAAGTCGTCCCAACTTTCGGGTCTGGTCCCACCCCCAAGGTAGCCCATGACGGTCGAAAAGAACGCCACACCAACGCTGTGCTGGAGGACTAACTCTGGGGCGAGCAAACTCCGATCGACCACCTGGTAGTCGATCGGCGTCAAGAGCCCCTCCCGCGCCAGGGCGAGCGCTTGATCGGCGGGGAAGTCGGCCAGGTCCCATGTCACTCGCTCGGCTTCAACCTGGCGCCGAAGCTCGCTCACGTCAACCGCTTCTTGACGCATCAAAGCGCCCGTCGCGGCGGCAAAGGGCTGAAAGAAGGCGTCCTCCTGCGCGGCCTGGTAGCGCCCGCCCTGCGAGGCCACCGTGACGACCCGACCCTCCCATCGGGTGGGATCGAGATACCCGGCGACGGGCGAGGCGATCCCTGATTTGGTCGGAGTCGGCGCCGGGCTGGGGGAGACCGTGGCCGGTGACTGAGAGAGCGATGGCGCTTGAGTGGGGCCGCATCCGGTTAAGCCCGCGCCGACCACCACCGCCACAGCAAGCAAGGACCGCCGCCGAATCCGAGCCTGGGTGGCGGGCAGAGGATTCCCCATACTGGCCACCTGGGTGTCAGGCACCGGCACGAGCCTGGAGCCAAGTCGTCATCCGGTTGACCGCCACGGACCGGATGGCCGACCACCGATCCGCTCCGAGGGGGATCGTCCGGGATAACGCGGTCGGTGACACCGGCAGATTCGCCCCAAGGATGGAATCGATCAAGTCGTCTGCCGCCGGGTGCGTCGGCCTTAGGGAGACGAGGCGGGCGAGAGTCGTCGGCGAATCCGCCGTGTGTGCACGAGGCAAGACGAGCACCCCTTGGTTCCAACTAGAGTCGACTGGCAAACCAACCCAAGACGCGACGATTCCCCATGGGGACATCGGGTTTTCAAGCTGAAGATCGACCATCGATTGCTCCATATCCGACGCCATTTTGGGAATGGGGTCCTCTGCCCTCCAGTTGGCGCCGACGACCGAGTCTCGCAGCCTACCAACCACGGTCTGGCCGGTCAACGTTGGGACAGATAGCTGGCAGCGACCACCGAACTCATTTTCCTCGGAGAGGAGATCAGCCGCGAAGACTGCTGGCTCGACAGAACCGGTCGGAAACCAGCCGCTGCCTCCCCCACGGTGGCCAAGGAGGAGAGCCCGATGCGAGTTCGGGATTCAAGGGCGGCTTGCCGGGCGAGCGATCCAAGAGTAGGATGCGACCTGACCGGGCGACGCCGACCCGGAGCGCGGAGGAGGGGACGGTGGACACGTACAACGTCTACATGGACGAGTCGCCCGAAGCGGACCCAGAAGGGGAAGAGGGCTACGAAGTCGAGTTCCGCGTCGTTCCCAACAGCGGGGACGATGGCGATCCCGAAGCGAGCGCGGTGCTGGCGGGATTAGATTTGGTGGACCTGATCAATCTCCGGGATGCTCTCCAGCAGGAAATCGACAACTACGCCTTGAGCGCGCTGGAAACCCAGGTCGGCGTCAATCAAGACGATGAGGTGCCTGTTCCTTAGGGACCAGTCGCGAAGGAAGGCCACGACACACCTTCACGGACGGGCCTGGAACGTTGCAACTGGCGCCGTGCGGAGCCGCCTTACCGGAACACCGCGCCAGGGGCCGACGAAGAGGCGACCTCGTCTCCCTTCGTCCGAATCTTCGATCCTGTTGCCCGCATCTAGAGAGCCATCCATCCTTGTTTCGGGCGATCCTGGTTGCATGGCCGCCAACGTGGAGCAGTTGCCCGCTCGATTTTGTTCCATTGCTCAGCTTGCGGCCAGCCGACGCCGAAGACGGTCATGATCCCCGCGTTGGTCAGGATTCCTCGCTGGTGACCACCCTGCCCGTCAGGCCCGTGCACCGCGGGGTTTGTCCCGCGGACCGCGATACAACTCGACTAGGCTTGCTTGCATGTCGAAAGGTTCTTCGCCATCGACGGGGTTCACCGCCTCATAACTTCCGTCCGGCAAGAGCTGACGGGCGTTCACCGTATCCCGCAGATAGCCCACCAGCACCGTCTGCCGTAGATAGCCGGCAAGGGTGGGATCGTCGACAGGAAACACGACTTCAACCCGCCGGTCGAGATTCCGCTCCATGAGATCGGCGCTGCCGAGGTAGACGCGATCAGCACCGCCAGCCCGGAAATAGTAGATCCGGCTGTGTTCGAGGAAGCGACCGACGATGCTAATGACCCGGATCGTTTCGCTCCAACCTGGCACCCGCGGTCGCAGGGAACAGGCTCCCCGCACAATTAAATCGATCTTGACCCCCTCGCGGGAGGCGGCGTAGAGGGCGCGAATTGTCAGTCGGTCAACAAGAGCATTCACCTTGAAGATCAGGTGACCACTACCTTCCCGACGATGGAAGTCCACCTCCCGGGCTATCCCGGCGAGGAGATGATCGCGAAGATAGTTCGGTGCGACCCAAATTCGCTCAAAGGGACGCGGCAGGGCGAAGCCCGTGAGAATGTTGAACAGCTCAGAGATGTCGCTTCCCAGATCTTCTCTCGCCGTCAGTAAGCCAACATCTTCATAGACTCGGGCCGTGCCCGCATTGTAGTTCCCTGTTGACAAGTGCAAGTAGCGACGCAGTCCATCAGGTTCCCGGCGAACAACTAAGGTCGCTTTGGCATGGGTCTTCAGTCCTTCCACCCCGTAGGCAACGTGGACCCCATGGCGTTCCAGCTCCTCGGCCCAAGAGATATTGTTCTCCTCGTCAAAGCGGGCCTTCAACTCGACCAGCACCGCGACCTGGGTGTCGTCGTCACGGGCTTCGATAAGCGCCGGGATCAGCGGTGAATCTTTCCCAATGCGGTAGAGCGTTTGCTTGATCGCCACAACGTCCGGATCGGTCGACGCCGCCCGGACAAAATCGACGACGGTGCCAAACGACTGGTAAGGATGGTGAACGAGGAGGTCGCGGTCTCGGATCAAGGCGAAGAGGTCCGGGGGCGGTCCATTGGCAATCGGGGTCAATTCTGCCACCGGCACGGGGAGAAACGGAGGATCCTTGAGATCGGCGCGATCGATGGTCGTCAATTCGTACAGGTCTTCGAGCGCGAGTGGACCGTCAATCACATAGAGATCACGTTCACTGGCGTGCAACTGCTCGACCAACAAGTTCCGAATCTCAGATGGCATCTTGGAGTCGATCATCAACCGGACAACGGGGCCGAAGGCCCGCTGCGAAATCGATTCGCGCATCACCATCATCAGGTCTTCGCGGTCGTCCACATCCTCCTCGTCATCGAGGTCGATGTCGGAATCGCGCGTGACGTGGAAAGGGTGACAGGCGAGGATCCGCGCGCCGACGAACAGGCGCGACAGATGGGCGGCGACGATCTGCTCTAGCCACGTGAAGCGAAGACGGGGCGGTCCCATATCCTCGCTGTTGACGTCGGCCCCGCCATCGCCGCTCGATGGCCGCTGCTCAGGGTTCGGCGTCACCAGGGGCACGAGACGAGGCAAGGTGGCGGGAATCTTCACCCGAGCGTAGCGCAAGTCGCCGCTAGGCAGCCGAAGCGAAACGATAAGGTTCAATGACCGATTGGAGACGTGCGGAAAGCGTCGGCCACGGTCGATCGCTTGAGGCGTCAGGACCGGGAAAAACTCCCGCTCGAAGCGATCCGATAGGTGTCGTTGGGCCTCGGCATCCAGCTGCTGATAGGGGATGATTTCGATCCCCTCCGCGGCGAGGGCGGGGATCAGGGACCCGCCGACAAGCGCGGCCTGCGCGTCGAGGAGCGATTGCGTCGTGCGCCGCACGGCGGCTATCTGGGCGGCGGGCGTCCGGCCGTCAGGACCAGGCGCAGCGACACCGGCGGTCACCTTCCGTTTCAGTCCCGCCACGCGAATCATGAAGAACTCGTCCAAATTCGTGCCGAAGATCGCCGTGAATTTGATACGTTCGAGCAACGGGGTCGCTGGATCGGCCGCCTCTTCCAACACTCGACGATTAAACTCAAGCCAGCTCAACTCTCGGTTGATAAACATGAACGGCTCAAGTGCCGGTAAATCGAGCGGGTTGGTCATGGTCCGAGGGCGCGCTGATCCTCGGTGCGCACCATCTTTGTCGCGGCGACCGTTCGGGGAAGAACGTAGTGCACCTCGGGATCGGGGTGGATGCCCACTCACCTTTGTCTGAGGAGTCGTCTCCTCGGTCATTGTTGCTGTCCTCGCATCGGTCCAATCTATCGGTGCATTTGGTCACGGAAACGGCCTAGCCGATGACCATTGATGGGCAAGGCTCCAGCAGATGGCTCGTAGCATACCCTGAATCCTCGCTGGCGAGGGTCCCATCCCGTGACGTCGGCAGATAGATCGCGGAGAGCTCACATCATATCGCGTGGAGGTAGTAGTTTCAGAGACGTGTCTGGGATTTGTGTGGTGCAAGAGAAAGGAGATCAGAACTTACCAAGAGTGGCTGCCAACTCGCCACCGAAACCCTTCTATCAAAAGGAATGTCCTGGCGCTACGGGCAGGGGGGCTGCCCTCAAACTTCGGCAGCCCCTCCCCAGACGCGGATCAGTTGGTTTGAACTGGGGCCAGCAGTCCGGCGGCTTCGACCGTGGCCGGCTGCTGCGGCACGATGCCAGCTTCGATGTCCATCGGCGAGGAAGGACCGAAGACGGCAGTGATCGCCTTGGCGTCGAGCGTTTCGTGCTCCAAAAGGGCCGCCACGAGCGCATCCAGCTGCGTTCGGAACTGGCGGTTGAGGACTAAGGCTCGCGCTAGACCAGCCTCGACTGTATCGCGGATCGCCGCATCGAGCCGCTGCGCCGTCGCATCGGAGTACGCCT
>Ga0136611_10003820_pt1 | contig 10554 bp, 8 predicted proteins | sample AntDrymUQ2232306_2_FD_106645 | JGI IMG/M metagenome (GOLD analysis project Ga0136611, IMG submission 106645) | Polar desert sand microbial communities from Dry Valleys, Antarctica - metaG UQ223 (23.06) | ecosystem: Environmental > Terrestrial > Soil > Desert | place: Antarctica: Dry Valley... | reverse complement strand
GTCTCGAAGCCTTCCTCCGCGCGGTGATAGTCGAACTTCCGCTGAAAGGCGTAACCCGCGCCGACTTCGACGGCGAGCGCTCCGGTGCTGTAAGTGAATCCGAGTCCCGCACGCGTCTCGGTGTAAGTCACGACCGCATCGTTCAGGCTCGGCTTGCGCTCCACTTCGCGCGCATCTGTGCGGAATGAGCCGCCCGCGATTTCGCCGCCCGCCCAGAGCCGCAGATTGTCGCTGACGGCGTAAATGATCCGCGGCTCCGGCGGCACCGCATTGATCGTCAGGCGATCGGTGACATTCCAGACGAACCCAACGACCGGGAGCAGCGGGTAACTCCGGAAGCCGGCATAAGAGACACCGCCGACCAGGTAAAAGTTGCTCGTGACCCCAAACACCATCGCCGCCTTGGTCGGTGCGTCGAAAGTGTCCATGTCGACGTCGTTCTGAAAGTAGACGCCCGGCGACGTCTCGATGATGATCGCCGTCCGACCGCGCACGAGATATTCCAGCGCGATCTCGACGCTCGCGGACTGAAGATGATTCGGAATTGGCAGGCCGCCGGAGTTGTCGAAATCCCACCGCTGATAATCAATCCCCGCGCGCAGGAACCACGCGCCGCATTCGTGATTGGGCCAGCCCAGATTCGGCAGCGCAAACCGGCGTCCTGCCTCGAACTGCCCGAACGCCGAATGTCCTTTGGCGTCATCGCCGCCGCGCTCGTAGTCGCTCTCCCCGGTCCAGCTCCCGCGTGCCGCGATTACCCATAGAGCATCTGGAGGGCACGGCTCGACCACCGCTTTCTTCGCATCGCTGCCTTCGGAAATCACCTGTCCCGCGAAGCCGGAGCCGGCGGACAGCGCGACGCATACTGCTGCGCGAAAGAGGAATTTGCTCATGGGGCGCGGACGCTAGCGACCCGCAGCGAGCGCAGGAAAGCGAAATCTTTCCCTGGAGGCGCGGAAATACCAAACAGCCGGTTTCGCTTCCAGCAGGGAGGGGTCCGTCGACAACCCGGCACCGTCGCCGCGCCGTGCAGGTTTAAGCAAAGGCGCTTGCCCGCACTGCCGCACGACCGCTGTCCAACCGGGGCGGCATCGATCTTTTTTCGGTCTGTCGTGCGGAGCGGCGCGCTACTGCAGCGGGCATGAGCGCTGGATTCGCGCGCCGCGCGCTGCAGTTGAAGGCGTCACTGACGAGGACGGTGACGACAGAAGTGCAGGGCCGAGGCGAATCGATCTCCACCAAGGTGACGGCTAAATGGTGCCGCGCTCTTTGCTTCTCATGGCACTCGCCGGGAAGGTGACGTTTACGCGCGGAAGTGAGGCGGTGAAGTTGAAGGCCATCGGCGTTCGGACAAATCCGAATCCAACGACGAGTCGGTTGACGCGCACCTGAAGCTCACGGTTGTAACAGTGGGCCGATTTACCCAGAAGCCGTAGCGCGGCGCATTTTCGCATAGACGCCGCAGAGCCGCGCCGCGTAGTGACTCGCGATGAAACTTCGTCTCAGGATGGCCGCGGGGCAGCAGCTTTTCGCTGGGCCGGGGAAGGAGTGGATAGGAGAATCCTTTGCTGTGGCGCTGTTCGGACCGAGAACGGAACAGCCGGTGAGCCAGCCGGCGCAATGAGGGCGCTTTGGCTGGGTCTGGCGCTCGCCGCCTTCGTCGAGCCGCTGAATGCGGCGGAGCGGGCGCGCCCGCTAATGCGGGACTTCATGGGGATTAATGGGCACACGGTGCAGTTCCGTCCGCTGCTCTATGCGCCGGTGGCGAAACTGGTGCGGGACTATCATCCGCTGGACTGGGATGTCGGGCAGGACACGGCCTTCCAGACGACGTTGCCGATGGCGCGCAATGGGGTTGATTGGGCGAAGGTTTACGGTTCATGGACGGCAGCGGGCCTGCGGGTCAATGCGTGCGTGATCTTCGATGAGATCGCGCCCGGGAAGTGGAAGGATCGCTGGCGTGATGCAGCCGCGTATGGCGAGGCGTTTGCCCGCGCGCTGGGGCCGTCGGGGAGGGGACTTGTCGAATCGCTGGAGATCGGCAACGAGCCGGGAAAATACTCGGACGTGGAGTATCGCGAGGTTTTCCACGGAATGGCGGAAGGGGTGCGCAAAGGCGATCCGCGGCTGCTGATCGCGACGTGCGCGATGAACCTGGGACCCAGCGGGCGCTATTCCAAGAGCGTCGATCTGCTCGCCGGACTCGAGGGACTCTACGACGTCCTGACGATGCACCTTTACGCAGAGGTGGATCCGTGGCCGACCTGGCGGCGCAGTTTCCCCGAGGACCCTGCGACGAAGTTCGTCGAGAACCTCGGACACGTGCTCAAGTGGCGCGCGGACAACGCGCCGAATAAGCAGCTTTGGCTGACCGAGTTTGGCTGGGATGCGACGACGAAGCCGGGGCAGGGGACCGGAGATTTTGCAAAGTGGGTCGGCAGCACTGAGACCCAGCAGGCGCAGTGGATCGTGCGCGCCTGGATGCTCGCGGCCGCGATGGGGTTGGATCGGGCATACCTCTATTTCTTCAACGACGACGACAAACCGCAGCTTCACGGTTCCTCCGGACTTACCCGGAACTTTCAGCCGAAGCCCTCATATCACGCGGCGGCGTGGCTGCAGCGGTCACTCGGCGATTACCGCTTTTCGCGAGCGCTGCGCGAGAATGCGGAGGGCGTCTACGCGTATGAGTTCGCGCACGGCACCGATGCCGCGCAACGGATCGTCGCCCTCTGGAAAACCGCCGCGCCGGAGACGGAAATGACGCTGCCGTTTCCTTCAAGGGAGATCCTCCGCACCGAACGCATGCCGCTCCGGGAGGGCGCCGCCGAGGCGGCTCAGACGAAGTCTGGCGGCGACGACACGGTGAAGATTGCCGCTGGGGAATCGCCGGTCTTCGTTTGGCTGAAGCGGTGATTCGGGGACGTTGGCTGCCGGCTGGCAGAGCTCTCAGTTGCTCCAGGACGGGGCATCGTTCCGCTCTTGCAAAGCGGCCGAAACCGCCGATGGTCGCGCCCCTTCGTGCGGCCAGTGTCGCCCGAATGATCTCTCCGCAACCCGGCGAAGCACCGCTTTGCCTCATCCGATTCGCCCGCTCGCGCGGCGCTGCAGTTGTCTCCGCTTATGGCCGTTGAAGAAGTTATTGAAACCGAGGGAACGATTACCGCCGTGCTCGCTGGCACGATGTTCCGCGTCGAATTGGGCAACAAACATTCCGTCCTCGCGCATATCTCGGGGCGGATGCGGAAGCGCTTTATCCGGCTCACGACGGGCGATCGCGTGAAGCTGGAGATGTCCAGCTACGACCTTTCGAAGGCGCGGATCGTTTACCGGCTCGGTTAGCTTCAACGCGTTACCGCCACGTGCGGCGACGCAGCCAGATGTCCAAAGGCAGCAGCGAGAGTGCGGCCATGAGGAAGTAGTCGGACAGATCGCGGCGCTGCGGCGTGGCCGTCGTCGGGCGCTGCCAGATTTCCGCGGGAGTTGGGTTAAACTTGCCCCGTCCAAGTTCCGCGATTTGGCGGAGCAGCAGCTCGTTCGTTTCCGTCGTCAGGAATTCACGCGGATACGAGCGCGTGTGCCCAAAGGTCGTGCCACCATCCGGTAGATCCGGTGAGCTGACGGAAAAGATGGTTGTCCCTTCCGGCGGCAGATCGAAATGCGCGGTGTAAGCGCCCGGGCCAACCTGGCTTGCTTCGAGCGTGCGCGTTTCTCCGTCAGCGGTGAGCGCGCTCGCGGTGATCGGGAGCTGATTCCGAAACGAACCGTCGGGCTTCACCGCATCGATGCTCAAGGTGAGGCGGTCGCCTTCCTCGCGCGTCGCGACGGCGAAGCTCCCCTGGTCGCTCCGGCGCATCAGCCCGCGTGCAAGCTGCGCCCAGAACTTCCCGTAACCCGGCCAGCTCAGCCACTCCGCAGCCCAACGGCTTTTGGCGTCGCTGGTGAAGGCCGCCGCTTGTCCAAGGCCATAGCGCCAGATCGCGAGCAGCGGGTCGCCGCGCTCGGTTGCGAGGAGGATGTCCGCGGTCGGTTTCGGTTTCGTGGTGTTATAGCCGAGCAGCAGCGGCGATTGCGGCCAATCGATGCCCGCGAGAATCGGGTGTGCGCGCGCAGCGACGGCCTGGAATGGCTCCTCGACGAGGCTTGATTGCGCGACCTTCAGCGTCTCGGTGCTGAAGATTTGCGGGAGCGAAGTGGCATCGCTTGTGAGGTAAAAACGGCCGTTTCCTCGTTCGGCGAGCTGGCGCAGAAAGGCGGTGTCTTTGTCCGTCTCGAGTCCGAGAGCGACGACGGACGTGGTGATCTTCGCGGAGAGCATCGCCGATGCGAGATCCAGCGAAGAACCACCGCTGCGCGCGCCATCGCTCATTTCGCCGCCCGTCTTTTCCTCCGCATCCGCAGCGTCGGAGAAAAGGATGAGGTGCTTGATCCGCGCCGGAGCGTCCCGGAGGAGCGCGAACGCTTCAACCAGGGACGTGTAGATGTAAATGCCGCCGCCACCGGCCGTGACGCTCATGATTTTCTGTGCGATCGGCTCCCGCGCGCCGTGCTGCGCGAGGGGCGCGACGGTGTGCGCACGCACGTCCACCGCGAGCACGCCGAAGTAATCTTTCGGTTGGAGCACATTGAGGGCGAAGACCGCGCCCTGGTTCGCGAGCGACATCTTGGTCTGTCCTTGCACTTGCGCAGTCATCGAGCCGGACCGATCGAGCACGACTAGCAGCGCGACGCTCGGCAAATCCTGCCGGTCCTCGTGCTCCATACGCACCGGCAGCATCGTCTCGATGGGCGAGCGATAATAACCGCCAACGCCGAAGCTGTTCTCACCGCCGAGCATCACGAAGCCACCCCCAAAATCCTGCACCCAGCGTTGGAGCAGTTCCATCTGCTCGCGAGATAGCGTGAGCGCGGAGACATCGCTCAGCATTACAAGATCGAACTGCTGCAGGTCTTCGAGCGATTTCGGGACACCCGGACCGCCGCGCGTTTCCGCCGCGATCTTCGCGCCGCGCAGCGCGTCCGCCAACGGCCGGATTTTCTCCGCGTCGCTGTCGACAATGAGGACACGCGGTTCACCGCGGAGCGTCGCTGTCGCTTGCGCGCGGTTATTTTCCAGCGCTGTATCGTGCTCGGGAACGACCTCCACCTCCAACGTGGCGAACGTCCCTTCCGCTTGCAGATTCGTAGCGCGAAAAGCGTTTCTTCCCGGCTTTAGCTCAACGTCGCGCTGCTCGGTCAGGAACTGATTCTGGTAGAGCTTCACTTTCGCGCGCGTCGCAACGCTGCTGCGGATCGAGGCACTTAGGTCGAACGCCTCCCCTGTCGCCAGCCGCGATGGCACGTCCACTTTTTCAACGAGGACCTCGGGGAGTGAGGGATTCGCGAGCGGCACGGTGAAAATTTCCGCGCCGGAGTTCCTGAGTCGTTGCGCCGCGGCAACGGCACGATCTGCAGTGTCGTTGCCGTCACTCAGGAGAACGATTCGGCGCTGCTTCTCCGCGGGAAGCATCCCAGCGGAATACTCGAGGGCGCGGCCAATATCAGTGCGGCTCGTGTCGTGCAGCGCCGGCCACTCTCGTGACGGGCGCGCGTCTTCGCTCGGAGGCTGCCAAAGCGCCGCGTCGTTCGCGAAACCCACCACGCCAGCGACATCGCGATCGTGCTGATGAGCCAGACTTCCGCGAACAAACTCGTCAGCCCGCTGACGTGCCTCCAAAGAGATGCTGGCTGAATGATCCAGCGCGAAAATCGTCGCTACATCGCGCGCTGGCAGAAGCCAGCGCACCCCCGCAAGCGCAAGCACGAGCAGCGCGAGGATGAGCGCACGGACGGCGAAGCAGGCCTGACGCTGTTCGCGGGTCAGATCGGCCAGCGACCGACGCTGTGCCATCCACAGCCACAGACCGGCGAACACGAGCAGCAACAGAAACCATGGGCGCGCGAATTCGATCACTCCGTTCGCCTCCGGTGGAACAACGACCATTCCGCTGCCAGCAACGCGAGCGCGCCGAGCGCAAGAAATCGCCACACCGGCCAACTCGCGGCCGCGCGAATCGGAAGCGTCCATGCGTGCTCAACATTCGCCGGCGTCGCCGATTCAGCGCCCGCGCTTCGACGAAGATCCGACTCCGCTTCGGCGAACGTGTTCACCGCGATCCAGTCGCTGCCGTGTGCGCGCTCACGCTGGTAGAACCCTTGCCGCAATGGTGTGAAAACCGCTTCCGTCGCCGCCGGAGTGGCCGTTCGATCCTCGCCGCCCGCTGCCGGTTCAGGAGCGATTTTTTCGTCAGCCGCGAGCTGAAGCGTCTCCCCAGCACGGAGCGCGATCGGCGCCTCGGCGACGTCGCCACCGAGCCATTGAAGGGTGTTTGCGATCAGCAACGGGAAGGCAACTCGCAGCGGCAGATCGGACTCGGTCAGCGCAAATGCGAATGCGACGAGGCGCCGCGGGACGCCACCTGAACTGCGCTGCTCGCCTGCGACCAGCAGCGGATGATCGAATGAACTGAGGGGCGCGCTAAACTTCCATCCGGGATCGATCGGGACGGTGAGCGAAGCGCAACGCAGGAACGTCACCGCTTGAAGATCGATCAGCCGCAAGAGCGGATGGTCGGCCTGAGTGCCGGTCAGCACCGGCTGTTCGATCGGTTCAGATCCGCTGTTGAAAGGTGTCTTGCCGAGGAAAACGAAGTTCGTAACGGGCTCGGCGACGGTGAACTCCGGGGGCACGAAGCCGTCGCAAATGACCGCATCGAACTTCGCGGCAAACGACGGTTGCCACGCCTCGGGAGCGATCAGCTCGAAGCTGATCGACGGATCCGCAGCAAGCAGCTTTTCGAGGAACCAATTTCCGGCGCTGACCAGCAGCACGCGGCGTGTCTTCGGCGGCGGCAGGATGGCCCGGGCAATGTCATCGAGCGCCAGCGCGTCAGCCGTATCGAGGCGCGCCGTGAGCCAGCCGCGGGCTGTGCGGCCCGGCCTTGGGACAGACGGGAAAACATCGAGCCGCCGTCCGCCGGTTTCGAGGGTGAACGGTTTCACGTCCAGCAGGGTGCCGTCGTAGCGCAGCTCCAGATTCCCACTCGCCGCGCTCTCTCCGAAGTTACGCACTTCGAGCAGCACCTCGGAGGTCTGCGGGCTGTTTGGCAGAGGGCGTGTCGCGAAGCGGGTGATTGCGAGATTGTCGTGCGGCTCACCGACCGCGACGAACTCCACGCGTGTGCTGGCGACTTCCGGCACGGTGCTGCCAGGCGCGGCGAGCACGACGATGCGGCGGTCGCCCCGGCGAGACGCGAGCAGGTCGCCTGCAAGCTGAATCGCCGAGCTGAGCTCCCCCGCGGCCTCGGTCGGCACGATCTGTTGCACGGCTTGCCGCAGCAAGTTCTCATCACCGGAGAAGGGTGCGACGACTTCCGGCGACGCGCCCGCGGTGATCACGGCGACTTCACGCGTTGCGCTCGCCTGCTTCACGAGGTCCGCCGCCAATTCCTGCGCGCGCAGAAAGCGCGTGCGGCCATCGCTTTCCACGGCCTGCATCCGCGCCCGCGTGTCGAGCACCACCACGAGCGACGAGCCTTCCCGAATCCGCCGGTCGAAGGTCGGCTTGGCGAGCGCACCAAGAATGAGCGCGAAGATGAGCAGATGCAGGAGCAGCGAAAAAAGGTTCCGCAGCCGCTGGAAGAGCGCGCGGCGGCGATTCTCCTGCATCAGGCGCTGCCAGAAAAGGAGCGTCGAAACGGTGACCGGCCGCCGCTTCAGCTTGAGCAGATAAAGGAGCACGATCACCGGCACACCCGCGAGAAACCACGCCGCCCATGGCTGGAGGAAGATCATGCGTTCGTTCCGAAGCGCAATAAATCCGCGCCTCTCCCACGTCCAATACATCGCCACCGACTCCAGTTGGCCGCACGCATCTACCGGGCGCTGGATTTCGAAGACGCGAGTGCCTGAACGCTATTTCGCTGGCTCGCCCACGATCTCCATGTCGGAGAGCCGAATGACTCCCGGCGAAAATCCATCTCCCGGCAGAAACCGGAACGGACCGGCCGTGCCCGTTCCCGGTGAGCGCGTATCGACGAGTTTATTGTTGATCCGGAGCTGCACGTTCTCCGCGGTCACGTCAATTTTGACCCGGTATTTCCGCCCCAGCGCGTATTTGAATTTATTCATCTTCGCGACTTGCGGGTAAAGGGCGAACCATCCGGCCAGGTCCTCGTTGGCGAAAGTGTAGCCGCCGAATCCATTGATCCGAACTCGTGACCCTTGGATAACCTCGAGATCGAACGCGATCCGGCACGGCACGGCAAAGGTGCGGTCGTAGGTGAGCATGGTGAGGGCTGAAGCGCCCGTTCCCGTGAGCCGCTTCGGTTCAAACTTCCACGATTCTTCTTCCGCGGTTTTCCAGTTTCCGCGCTCCGCCGGGTCGAGCAAATTGATTCCCTTCGCGCTCGGCACCGCTCCTGGCGGGAGCCGCTTGGTTCCCGGAAATGGTCGCGGAGTCGCCGGGGCTTGTGCGAGGAGAACGGAGGCAGTTGAGAGCGTCCCAAGAAGAAGCAGGAGCGATTTCATTCCTCCTGTTCCCAAATTCCGTTTGGGAATGCAAGGCTGGGCGGAACTCTGCTTCGCGGCCGTGAAAACGGAGTTGCCGGCGCGACCCTGGACACCGACGAATTGCCGGAATGGAACAAAGTTGTATTGCCATGGAAGTTCGGGCGTTAGAGATCGCCGGGGCGATAGTCATGATGTGCATTGCTTCGGATGGGCAGGCGGCTGATTTCTCCGAAAAGCGATCGGGACGGGTGGCCGAGCGGGAATTCGCATCCGATGTGGAGGCGATCAAACAATGGCGGGAGGACCCTGTAAACTGGAAGCTCGAAGTTCGACCTAACAAGGGTGAAGACAGTCTTAGCGACGGAGTGGCGGTGAAAATCATTACGCGAAACGTATCGAAGGTGCCGCGATGGTTGCTATTTGAATACCCAACTATTGAATACTATGTCGAGTTAGCGGAAGCCGGCGGGGCGAAGATTCAACCGAACCCTGAATATGCGAACTCGATGCACTTAAAGGGCTGGGCTGGTTCTCATGGCGCAAAAAAACTTCTCCCGGGCGCGCACCATGAAGACACCTTCGAACTCTCGAAGTATTTTGCCATTCCAAAGAGCGGGCTGTATTCCGTCCGAGTCACTCGATATCTGAGCCGTAGCGATCTGATGTCAGCGAAGCTCGGTGCGCCGCCCGCGCGCAGACTCCAGTCGGCGCCTGCCTATATTCAAATCGTCAAGCAGGGGAAGAAAGACCCTTTACGAACCGGCGGCCCGCGGTTGAAGGTCCGCCGGTGAACCTTTTGCTCCGTAACGAGCAGTCTCCCGGCGACGTGTTGATGCTCACGGCGGCGGTGCGGGACGGCGGGGGCGTGCAATCGTTGCAGATTGATCTCTACTGGGGCCATGACAATCCTATGGGACCGGGTGGCGACGTCTTCCGCCCGGCCGGCACAACGTTCACAGAGGCGACGCGGACGACAGTGATCCTTCTCGCAGATACCGAATGAATTGGTATCTCGCGGTAGTTTTGTTCGGGCTTACAGGGCAGTTTCTGTGTGCCGCGCGGGCTGAAGCCACCACTTCCCAGGAAGCACCTTCAGCGTCTCGGATTGCCGCAATCTTCCGGCCCGGCCCCAATGGTTCGGTTCTGCGCGTCAGTGGTTGGTTATTGTCGGCTCACAAGGTTGCGCCTGGATTGGTGATGGAAGACATGGAGCTTGGCACTACAACCGACAACAAAAGCTGGCTGCATATGAACTGGCTGCGCCTCGACGGAGGATCCAAGCGTCATTCATTCCCCGTCAGCGCGGTGATCCCGGATATTAAGGAAGACCTCAGCTCCTATTACGAGGAAGTCGGCCCGTCACAACGGCCCTTGATAGCTGACTTGAAAACAGGGGAGCGCTTTTTCACTTTCCCTGGTGAGACGGATGTCCTTGCCACCACGTGCCTGCCAGAAGGGAGCCGGATCGCCGTAGCAGTTTTGAGACGCAACGCCCCGGCGGTCGAAATAGCGGTGATTGACTGCCCGAAATCCACCGAAGAGTTCCGAATCCCGCTCGAGGGTTATCCTGCGATTCGGCATCTTTTCTGGCTGAGTAAATCAATTCTAGCGGTGTATGATACACCGCGCCGCGGTGCCGCAGTGTATTTGATCAATATGGAGGCGCGTCGGGTCGTTAAGAAAATAACTGAGTCAATCGTTGTCGATAATGGACGGGTTATTTCATTCGAGATACTGCGTCATCCTGACAACGACGAGATTGTTGTGGGGTTGAAGACAGCGGTGATTATGGATTTCGAGCAGAAGGATCGCTGAGATGCACTCCCTCATGCTGACGAACGAGGCGCGCTCCGCCGTAGCTTAGGAGGCCAAGCCAATGCTCGCAGTAACGATTGGCATCGGGCCGGTGTGGGGGAAGATGGCGGCGCTGGCGGCGGAGAGTGTGCGGCGGCGAACGGGGCTCGAGACACGCATCCTCGGGGAGGAGGCGGGGCGGCGCTGGGG
>Ga0136611_10003819_pt1 | contig 10555 bp, 10 predicted proteins | sample AntDrymUQ2232306_2_FD_106645 | JGI IMG/M metagenome (GOLD analysis project Ga0136611, IMG submission 106645) | Polar desert sand microbial communities from Dry Valleys, Antarctica - metaG UQ223 (23.06) | ecosystem: Environmental > Terrestrial > Soil > Desert | place: Antarctica: Dry Valley... | reverse complement strand
CGGTTACCGAATCGTCGAAGATATGATTGACGGTTTGAACAATTATCTCGACGAGAAAAATTTCGCTTCGGTCAACGATATTATCGGCAAATCCGTCGGTCGCGTGACCGATTGGGGCAATCTCGATTTGAAATACAAAACCGTCGCTCGCGTCAATCCCGAAAATTGTATTAAGTGCAATCTCTGTTACATCGCCTGCGAAGACGGCGCGCATCAGTGTTTCGATTTCGACGATAACAAATTTCCGGTCGTTGACGAGCCGGAATGCGTCGGCTGCAATTTATGTTATTTGGTTTGTCCGTCGCCCGGAGCGATTTCGATGGTTCGCGTTGATGACGGAAGCGAATCGCTTTCCTGGCGCGAATTGACAAGCAGAGAACCTGCGACGATGACGGGCGATTGAAATTTCTTATAACAGAACTTCCTCAAAAGGCTGAGCGATTGAAGCGCAAGCGGGAACTATAGATTTTAAAAACTCCCCAAAGCGGACGATTGAGCAAACGCAGAAAAACTCGATAAATTAAAAGCGAAGAAGTGAGAGGTGAGAAACGAAAAGTCAAATTTGTATTCACTTCTCACCTGTCATTTCTCACTTCTTTTATTATTTCCAATAAGTTTTGAGTTTTGCCTCAAGCATCGGATACGGAACGTATTCGACTTGTCTGCCGGAATCGCGTAGTTTTTCGACCATTTTGTATGCGCCGTCGGCGTTGCGCGTGTGAACGAAAAACGTCGCCGAACGTTGAATGTTTTTATTCTCGTCAAGCCATTCGGCAATCGCGTAGCCGGTATTGGCGAAATCGTCGTGGTCGTTCGATTCGTAATGATGCGGCAGCAAATCGTGGTCGAGAAAAACCGCGTCGTAAACGTATTTCTCCAAAAATTCTTTGGCTTCCGTCACGGTTTCCGCGATGTCGAGTTCGTCGTCCGCAAAGCGTTTTTCAAACCAGTGATGGCGGCGCGTATCGTCGTCGAGCAGAAAAATCGTCATCGGATTGCGTTCCGTTTTGATTTCAGCCAAACCGAGTTTTATTAGCAGATTGTGAAAGAGACTCATAATTTATAAAACTTTAATCAAATAGGTCTTAATATAGCACAAGCAAAAAAGCATAAAAATCCGTCGAATAAAAAAAAACGCCGAATATGAATTTTTTGTTAATTCTTAAGTCCTGTCTTTTCACTGACTTCGCTTTTTTCGATTGGCGCCGTTTCGCCAAAGCCCGATGTTTGTTGTATTCTGGGTTACATAAAAAAACTTGTAATCAAATTTATCAGTGCTATAATCCAAAACATACTCCAGCTTTTTCGGGGAAAATCTCCAAAACAATAAGTTTTATTAGCAGTAAATTTTAAGAGTTCTCCTGAACGAATGCCCCAAGAAACCGCGAAAATTCATCCGCTTTTTGCCGTGCCGAGTCCGTCGCCGTCTGCGCCGGAGCGCGAGTTTTACGACGAGCCGGAGGTGAGCGACGAGCCGGATGTTTGTCCGCTTTGTTACGGTTCGGGGATGGAGATTGTCACGGGCAAGGGAGCGCGTCCGTGCAAATGCCGCAAGCAAAAATCGCACGCGAATTTAATCGAAAAAGCCAGAATTCCGAAACGCTATACCGATTGTCATTTTCACAGTTACCGCGTGATGAATCCGTCGCAGGAACGCGCGTTTCGTTTCGCTTCAAAACTGGCGATGGATTATCCGGCGGTCGAACGCGGACTACTTTTTATGGGAACGGTCGGTGTCGGCAAAACGCATCTCGCCGTTTCGATTTTGAAAGGCTTAACCGAGCGCAGATTTACTTGTCTGTTTTACGAATTCGGCGCGCTTTTGAAAAGCATTCAGGATTCTTACAACAGCGTCTCGCAAACTTCAGAATCGAAACTCCTTCAGCCGATTTTCGACGCGGAAATTTTAGTTCTCGACGAAATCGGCGCGTCCAAACCGACCGATTGGGTGCGCGATACGATGGCGAATATCATCAATACGCGCTACAACGATAAAAAACTCACGATTTTTACGACGAATTATTTGGACGAACGCCGCGCGGAAAAAGATGAAACGCTCGAAGATCGAATCGGCGTTCGACTTCGCTCAAGACTTTTTGAAATGTGCCGAACCGTTTCGCTGAGCGGCGAGGATTTCCGCCGAACCTTCGATCAAGTTACGCCGATTAAAAAAAATCAAAGATAATTTAGCCGCGAACAAACACGAAAAATCACTTACAATATGTTTCGTATTTGTTCGTGTTATTTGGTGGCTAATACTTTTTTCGGTTTTTCATACGCCGCGTAAATTCTGTATCCGAGCAAACCTCCCAAAACTAACCCAAACAAAAGCGGATAAAAAACATCTGACTTAACAATCATCCAAAAATGGATCACGCCTAAAATCGCTGCGATATAAGTTAATTTATGCAGCCGCGCCCAGTTTTTCCCGCCGAGCCGTTTTATCATTCCGTTAGTCGAAGTAACGGCAATCGGAATCAGCGTGAAAAACGCCAGCATTCCGATTGCGATAAAAGGTCGCTGCCAAACGTCGCTGGCAATCGCCGACAAACTAAAACTTTTATCGAAAATGCTGTAAGTGACGAGATGCAGGAATCCGTAAAAGAACGAGTAAAGTCCAAGCATTCGCCGGAATTTTACGAGATTGTTCCAGCCGTAATATTTGCGAAGCGGCGTGACGGAGAGCGTAATCAATAAAAAAAGAAGCGTTAAAACGCCGGTCGTGCGAAGAAAAAACTCGATTGGATTTGCGCCGAGCTTACCGAAAACAGCATCCCAGCCGAGCAACGCAAGCGGCACGAGACTGTTGATGAAGATGATGAGTTTATAAAATTTAACGTCGTTCATTTTCGTTAGAAAAACCGCTTCAAGTCCATTTCGCTATACAAACTTTCGACCTGCTCGGCATAACCGTTAAAGAGAAGGGTTGAACGGCGCGTGTATTCGCCGATGCGGTTTTCCGTCGCCTGGCTCCAACGCGGATGACGCACGTTCGGATTAACATTCGAGTAAAACCCGTATTCGCTCGGCGCGGCGATGTTCCAAGTAGTCGGCGGTTCTTGGTCGGTCAAAGTTATTTTGACGACTGATTTGATGCTTTTAAAACCGTATTTCCAAGGCACGATGAGACGAATGGGCGCGCCGTTTTGATTCGGCATTTGTTTGCCGTAAAGTCCGGTCGCTAAAATCGTCAGCGGATGAGCGGCTTCGTCGAGGCGCAAACCTTCGACATAAGGCAAAGCGATGCCCGCCGAAAAACTCGACTGCATTTGCTTTGAATCGTAAAGCGTCTCAAAGGCGACGTATTTCGCCGCGCCGAGCGGTTTGACCGAATCTAAAATTTTCTTCAACGGAAAGCCGATCCAGGGAATGACCATTGACCAGCCCTCAACGCAGCGAAAGCGATAAATTCTTTCTTCCTGATCGAATTTCAATAAATCTTCGATGTCAAAAGTTTTCGGCTTTTGCACCAACCCGCCAACTTCTACCGTCCACGGGCGCGTGATGAAATCTTCTGCTTCGCGGGCGACGGCGGTTTTGCTCGTCGAAAATTCATAATAATTATTATAATTGGTGATTTCTTCAAACGTGTTGAGTTTTTCTTCCGTGCGAAAGTCTGTTGGCTTGATGATATTTTGAATCTCGGCGGTAACGACCGCTTTCGGCGGCGGCGGATTGATAAAACGATACACGCCCGCCGTCGCTAAAGTCGTTCCTGCCAGCAAACCTGCCCGAATAAAATTGCGCCGGTTGAGATAAGTTTTCTCGTCCGTAATCTCACTTGATTTTATTTCGTTCGGCTTTTTGATAACCATAAATTGTTATTCGCTTTCGGCTAAAGAACAGTTTCGTTTCGATATACGCGCCGTTATCAATTATCGAATTTCAATTCTCAATTATTCCGTGTAGATGAAGTTTTATTCCCGACGAAACGATTGATGTTTAATAGTGTGCCGCTGTTTTAGTTCAGTCCGATAACCGAAAGCAATCTGCCGGTTTTGCCAAAAAGTTTACTCTCGACGCGGTATGAGAAAAACAAATCGGCGCGTTCCATCGTGCAGAACGGCGCGACGAAAATATTTTCCGGTATGACGCCAACGCTTGTTAGTTGTTCTTTGTTAGCAAGCTGTAAATCAACGAGGGCGTGACCTTCACGTGTTTTGCGGAAAAGATTTCCACAGGTGGAAAAGTTTTGCTTGAAAGCGTTAATCACGTCTTGCCCGACTTCATAATTTTTGCCGGTTGCCGCCGCGCCAATCGCGCAAATCAAATCTTTCGGCTTTGTGCCGTAAGTTTCGCGCATCGCGTCAATCGCATTGACGACAATCGAACCAGCCGTTCCGCGCCAGCCCGCGTGAATTGCCGCAAATGATTTTGTCCGCGCGTCGCCGAGCAAAACGGGAACGCAATCGGCGGTTTTCACGCCGACCAGAATTTTTTTCAAATCGGAGATTAAAGCGTCAAACTTTTGATTGCCGTCCTTTGTGTCTTCGATATTTTTAATGATTCGCACGTCCGCGCCGTGCGTTTGCCAAGCCGTAGCAATTTGAAAATCTCCGTCGAAAACATCCAGAAAACGCCGCCGGTTCTCCGCAACATTTCCTTCCGAATCAATATCCAAACCCGACAAATTTAACGCATCTTTCGGAAAATCGCTGACGCCGCCGAGCCGCGTGGAAAAGCCGTTGGTGAAGCCGGCATTTTCAAGCGGGCGACACACGAGAACTTTTACACCGTTTTTCTCTCGCCAATAAAAGCCGGAATCTGCTAAAGTTTCATCAGAAATTACTGACTGCCGACTGATGATAGTTTCCATTGGAATAGACATTATCGAAGTTTATCGCATCCGCGAAACGATTTCGAGAACGCCGCGTTTTCTCGAAAGAGTTTACACGGAAAGTGAACGCGCCTATTGTGAGTCGAAAGGCGCGGCGGCAGCTCAATCGTATGCGGCGCGTTTTGCGGCGAAGGAAGCGTTTTTAAAAGCCTTAAAAACAGGCTGGCGCGGAAAAATAACCTGGCACGATATTGAAATCGTTTCGGGCGAGAGCGGCGTTCCGTCATTGAAGATTCAGGGCGAAGCGCAAAACATTTTAGAAAATCTCGGCGCGAATCAAATTCACCTTTCGCTTTCGCATACGACCGAACACGCCGTCGCGCAAGTTATTTTGGAAAGGATTTAATTTTCCGTTTCTTGATTTTATTCAACACGGCAATGTCTTTGTTGTTTTTGGCAAGAGCCGTTTTCGTGCAAATGTTCGTTTGCAAAGTGTTTTTGCTATTCGAAGCATAAACCAGGTATTTTTTTCCGATTTCAAAGGGATAACCACAATCGCCGCCGCCTTTTCCGGTAGTGATTGTAACAGTCTTTTTGATTCCGTCGTTCCATTTCTGCTCAACCACGAACTTTACTTGGACGAAAAAAACATCTGGCTTTTGAACTATTTCAACAACTTCGCCGACGAAAACGGCTGATGAATTTTTGTAGGCTCTTTTAACAACCGAATCGAGCGATTCGGTTTCCGGCAGGAAAATACAACTGCAGGCGGAGACATTGCCTGCGTTTAATACGCTGAAAAAAGTGAATGCGAAAGCTGCAAGAATAATTTTTTTCATAAATTTTATTGAACTTCTTTTTCTTTAGCATCTCTTTCCGAAGGCAAAACGGGTCTGGTCGCGTCAGGATTATCCGGCGAGGTGTGCAGATGAACGACTTTCCAATCTTTGCCGATGAGTTTGAAAACGAGCGTCATTCTGCCCGAAGCCGATTCGAGTTTGCTGTTGTATTCCTGCTGTTGTTTCCATTTGCAGGTGACATACGCCGCGTCTTTGCCAAGCATTTCGACGCGCAAGCCAGTAATATCCAAACTCACGTTTGAGGTTTTGGCGTAACTCGATTCGCGGTTGCTCTTCATATTTTCCCAACCGATGGTCGCCGTGCCGTTGTTGTTGAAGAACAAAATTCGGTCGGAGTTTTGATAAACGCTCATCACCTTTTCCGCATCGGCTTGTTTGATGCCTTCAATCAGGCGGTCAAAAGCATCGCGCACACCTTTGTCATTTGTCGCTGCGACGACGACCGCCGGTTTTACTTTGATAACATTGGTTTTCTGTCCGAATGCCGTAAAAGTTAAAGCCAAAATTACAAGATTTAGAACTGCGAATTTTTTCATAATTATTATTCCTCACCAGTGAAATTTTATATTCAAAAACCTTAGTTGCAAAGCGGAAAGTTAAAGTTTTCCGCAAAGCATTGTTGAAACTTCTGCAAGCGTTATCAACTATTATGCACCATATGGTGTTGCACTTATCCGATTTCCGACGTAAGAGGTGAGATGTGAGAGGTGAGAAATGTGCAGTAAGTGTTACTCTTCGCTTTCAGTTCTTATCTTTCACCTGTTACTTCTCATTTCTTGCTTCTATCGGTATAATTTTTGCCTTACGCGCAAGCATTCTTCCCAAAAATTAAAAGGAGAAAATCATATATGCGTTCGACCAAAAAAGTTTTGTGGGCATTCTTTTTTGCAATGCCTTTTTTAATTTTAAACGCGGGAAATGCTTCGGCGATTTCCGACGATTATACGCCCGAAGTGACGGCGCGGGTGGCGCGAATCAGTTTTATCAGCGGCGATGTGCAAATAAAACGCGCCGACCAATCGGATTGGGAGCGAGCCGCGCAGAATCTGCCGATTGTCGAAGGCGACGAGATTGCGACCGATTCAAATGGGCGGCTAGAAATTCAGTTTAACAGCGAAAACTATTTGCGGCTTTCGGAAAACGCTCGTTTGAAAATCACGACTCTGCGCGACGAAGGCATCACCGTTAGCTTGCCGAACGGCTCGATGAGCGTACGCGTTTTGACGTTCAACAAAGACCGCGCTTACTTTGAAATTGACGCGCCGCAGACGACCGTTTCGGTCGAACGCGCAGGAATGTATCGCGTGGACACGGGAAATCGCAATGATTCGGCAGTTCGTGTTTCCGTCACCGATCTAGGACAGGCGCGTATATATTCGGAAAATTCCGGTTTCACGTTGAAAAACGGACGCAGCGCGACTATTCAGATTGACGGCAATTACGCGGGCGAATGGGAAACTTCGGATGCGTCGAAATATGCCGACGAATTCGACAGTTGGGCTTTGCAGCGCGACGCAATTATTGCCAAGCGTCTGCAAAACGCCGATTACGACAAGTATTATGACCGCGATTTATACGGCGCGGAGGATCTGAACGAATACGGCGAATGGATTTACACGAAAAAATACGGCTATGTTTGGCGACCTTATCGTGATTCCGTTTCAAGATATGCCGACTGGTCGCCGTATCGTTACGGTCAATGGCGCTGGATTCCGCCATATGGCTGGACTTGGGTCAACGACGAGCCGTGGGGCTGGGCGACTTATCATCACGGACGCTGGGTTTGGGACAACGGCGGCTGGTATTGGACACCGTATTCTCAATATCGCGGGCGGCGCAGTTGGTGGCAACCGGCTCTGGTCGTTATTTCCTACATCGGCAGCAACATTTGCTGGTATCCGCTGCCTTACGATTACGGTTATTACAATTACAACAGTCATTACTACAATGACCGTCGCCGTTACAACACGACGATTATCAATAACACGACCGTCGTCGTTAATCCGACTCCGGTTCCGACACCGGCGGTGACGGCGGGAACGATATTGTCGCCCGGAAAAAGAAATCCGAGATTGCTCGCGCCGCCTTCGGCATCGATTCCGGCGACAGGAGTTGTGGCAGTTGAGGCGAGCAGTTTCGGCAGGGGCAAAAGCAATTTCCGCATCGCGCCGGTTGATTTAGCGAAAAAAGTTTTGTCGGAAACGCCTTTGGAAATTGTCAAGCCGCTGATACTGCCGACTTTTAAGGATTTGAACGGTAAACTCAGCAGAGAAATTTTGCCTGTTGACCCGCGAAATACGAGAGCTGAAACGCAAATCAAAACCGGCGCAATCGAGCGAACGAGCGGCGTTTCTATCAACGAAAATGTTCGTCGTGAACGAATTTTGGGGAATCGTCCGCCGGTGGAAAAAATTCCGCGAACGGAAAATAACGGTGGAATCGAATCAACGGCGCCGATTCGCAACACGGGAGCGGTTAAACGTCTTCCGCGCGTCGAATCTTCACCGTCAAACGGCGAAACTCCAATCAGACAGCCGCTTGGAAACGGGGATTTGCGTAATACGAACAAGGTTCGTTCGACCAGCGAAAACAACAATTCCGAAAGTGAAAGCGAGCCGGTTAGAAAATCGCGCATTCGTAATGACAATCGGGAAATCGCGCCGCAGAGTGACGATTCACCGCCGCGCGAGGTGCGGATAGAAAGATCGCCGCAGCCGCGCCGCGAACGTCAGGAAGAACCTGTTCGTCAGGAGTTGCCGCGCCAGGAACCGCGTGTCGAAGCACCGAACCGAGCCGAGCCGCGGCGTGAAGAACCTGTGCGCGAGCAACCGCCGCCGCCCAAGCCAGAGCAACCGCCGATACAAAAACCTTCTGCTCCAAGTGATGAAATCAAAGGTAAGCCGAATCAAAAAGACGGATAATTGAAAAAAAGTGAGAAATGAGAGAAGAGATTTATCTCAACTTCTCATTTCTCACTTTTTTAGTTTTGTATGAAAATCTCGCGGTTGATAGCCGTCGGGTTGCCGATGACTACAAAGCGAATGTTCTTCATATATTTTTGCGCGGCAGTTTGAACTTCAGCGGGTGTGACCTGGCGAATTTTATCGAGAAAGCCGAACGCATTGCGCCATCCGCCGCCGATGAGTTCGTATTTGGCGAGTTCTCCGGCTTGCGCGGCGTTCGTTTCCTGTCCGATAAAATGAAGCGTCAAGAAATGTCCGGAAATACCGTCAATTGTTTGATCGTTAATTTGTTTCGCCTTCAAGTTATTTACTTCGCCGAGCATTACCTTCACAGCTTGGTTGGCATCAACCGCCGTTACATAAATATTTCCTGTATTTGAGGAAAACGAACCCAGCTCGGCATTCGGCGCGTAAGAAAGTTGACGATTGGTACGTACTTCCTGGTAGATGCGACTTTGCAAAACCGTTATGGCAACACGCATCGCATAGTAATCGGGACTGTTTAGAGACGGCGCGTTGAAAACTCCCTGCACATAATTAGTCGGCAACGTACGCGACGTGACATCGAGTGTTGCCTTAGAAAAGTCGAGTGCCGGGTAAGGTGATTCTTTGTAATTACCGCGCGGCAATTTTCCGAATGTCGCGGCGACGCGTGTCTGCACGTCCTTCGGGTCTATGTCGCCGACAATGACGAGCAACAGGCGCGATGTCTCCATTATTTTTTTGTGATAATCGCTCAAATCCTTCGCCGAAAAACGCGCGACATTTTCGAGCGTTCCGTTGACATCGTTCGAGTATGGATGATTAGCATAAATCACGCGGTCTTGCAGAATCTGTAAAAAATTATCGCTATTCGTTTCCTGTTCGCGCAAGCCGGTTGAAATTTGAGCGCGGGCGCGGGCGATGCCTTCAGCCGCAAAAGCCGGATTGAGCGCGAGGTCGGTGAAAACCTCCCACGAGCGGTCAAAATTCTGGCGCGTCGAAGCGAAACTTATCGCGCTGTAATCGTTGCTGACTGCTGAACCGATGCTGCCGCCCGTGCGCGAAAGCTCGCGCCTGACCATTTCGCGCGGGAATTTTCTGCTGCCTTCGGTGGCGACGCTCAACATCAGATTTTCAATGCCCGCGTTTTTGTCGGTAATGTTCCGCGCGCCGCCGCGAATAAAAAGTCCGGCGGCAACCGTCGGCGCGTTCGGGCGACGTTTAATCAAAACTTTCAAGCCGTTGACATCGAGTTCCGTAACCAGATTGGCTTGTTCGGCGATGCTCGGTCTACCCGTTTGGGCAAAAGTCGCCGAAACAAAAGACAGATAAACAAACGTCAAAAAAGTGATTTTTCGGATTGACGATATTTTACTATTAAATGACTTCATAATTTATTTTACCGGAAGCGCGGATGGCTCGTCCGCGCTTCCAGTTATTTTCCAATCAAATCTTCCGGCGTAATTTTCGCCTGCGCTTGTGCCTGCGCTGAAATCAATGCCACGCCGACGTGCGGTTTGCCCTGAATATAAGTTTTTACGTAACGCGTTATTTCCGCCCGCGACGTAGCGCGGAGGTTTTTGTGATAGCCGCGAAAATAATCAATGCCGGTCGAAGACCACCAGAAGCCGAGCGTGTGCGCGTATTCAGAAAGTTTTTCGCGGTCGAACAAATCTCTGGATTCGAGAATCGTTTTCGCGCTTTCCAGTTCTTCGTCAGTGAAATAATCGGGCTTATCGAATTGCGCGATTTCAGCGTAAACGGCTTTCAAAGCGGCTTTCGCTTTATCGGGCGTGGTCACCAAAGTCAACATAATCGGTCCGACGTTGCGCTGCGTGTAATAGTTGATATCCGCGCCGACCGTCAAACCCGAATCAACCATCGCGCGTTGAAAGCGTGAATTAGGCTGCGTCAAAATATACGAAAAAACGTCCGCCGCGTAAGTCGCCGCATCGTCTTTGCCGATAGAAGGT
>Ga0136611_10003818_pt1 | contig 10560 bp, 12 predicted proteins | sample AntDrymUQ2232306_2_FD_106645 | JGI IMG/M metagenome (GOLD analysis project Ga0136611, IMG submission 106645) | Polar desert sand microbial communities from Dry Valleys, Antarctica - metaG UQ223 (23.06) | ecosystem: Environmental > Terrestrial > Soil > Desert | place: Antarctica: Dry Valley... | reverse complement strand
GATCAATATCTCCCACTCATTGAGTTCGAACATTTTCTACAGCGCGGTAGCTTGGCACTCGGCGCCTTCCTTACTGGAGGGCATGGCAGGTTTCAACAAAGCCAAAAAACAGAATTAAATTTTGGCGGTCAAGGTGTGGTAATAGGCGAAGCCCACCTAACCGGTATCCTTGATGTGGTCAACATACAAGATAAATCTATCGGTATCACTGACTATAAAACTGGCAAGGCCGCCCGTAGTTGGCAAGGGAAGAGCGACTTCGAAAAAATGAAGTTGCACCGCTACCGCACACAACTTCTTTTCTATAATCTACTCGTTAGCGAATCGCGAGATTATTCAAAGTATACTGTTAAAACATCGACTATTCAGTTCGTCGAACCGACTCGAACCGGGGACATAGTGAGTTTGGAAGCCTCCTTTACCAAAGAAGAATGCGCTCATATGAAAAAGCTCATTCAGGCAGTCTGGCGCTGTATTACTACTCTCGAAATGCCTGATGTAAGCGGATACGAGAAGAATCACAAAGGCAGTCTTGAATTTGAAAAATATCTTATTGACGAATAATGTTATTTGGTATATAATAGATGTGCTCCGGATGACACGCAAGGACCAGCCACCTTGCGTGGATCCCTCTTCGGAGAGCTTTAAGTCCATCTGTACTCAACCGCCAGGAGCGGTGCAGGTGATGCCTCATCCCGAGACGACGTCTTGGTTTGAGATGACTCGTGATATCTGTAGTAGCAGCCACTGCTACAGGGTAGCGAGAAGCGCGGCTAACTGCCACTATGCCGCGCGGTACGCCGGAACAACGTCGTTCCGGCGTACCATCCCCCCATTGACGGGTGAGACCTCTACCAGAGTTCTCCCCGTCATTTATCATTTTTTAAACTATTGACATTATTTTACAGCAATGCTATCATATTTTTTATCCTGATGTTCACCGCAAGGTAGCATAGGGCAAGGGACTCTCGCCTTTGGGCGGTTGAGCACCTTAACAATTGGGCGGAATAGTGCAAAAGCTCTCGTACAGATGCCAGCGTCCCCGATTCTCGGAGACGTCCATTCCAAGGAGCCTCAGATGGCTAACGACGCCGACTACAAACGCGCGGCTAATGCCGTAAACAGCGGCACAGCCAACAAGCAGCAGATCGAGCTGAACGACAAAATGGCCAAGAACGCCGGCAACGGCGGTCTGGTAGGCGACGCGAAGGCCGCCAAGGAGGGTAAACTCGATCGGAAGTAACTCCTCACCGCCCGCAGGGCCCTAGCTAGACGGGCTTCGCACTATTCCGCCCGTCTCTCACTTTTTATAACCTTTAGGTTGTGAGCAGTGAGAGACGTTATAATATATTAAGTAATGGCCAATTTCTGGGATATACTACCGCAACCTTTTTTTGTTCTAGCCCCCATGGAAGCGGTGAGCGATGTTGTTTTTCGTCACATCATAGCCTCGGCAGCCCCACCAGACATTTATTTTACAGAATTCACAAACGCTGCCAGCTATTGTAGTCCGGAAGGCAAGCATAGCACTCGAAGTCGATTAACTTTTACACCCGATGAGCAACCGATAGTAGCACAGATTTGGGGCAATAGTCCGGAACAATTCGAACAAATGTCGCAAGGCTTAGCCGCCAGTGGTTTTGCGGGGGTAGATATAAACATGGGATGCCCCGATAAAACGGTGGTGAAGAATGGAACTTGCAGTGCCCTTATACGTCAGCCCGAACTTGCCACCAAGCTCATTGTTAGTGCTAAAGCGGGCGGAATACCTGTCAGCGTTAAAACTCGGCTCGGCTTTAGTAGTACAGAAGAGTGGCGGGGCTGGCTCGAACATCTTCTTAGACAAGATTTAGCAAACCTTACTATTCATTTACGTACTAGAAAAGAAATGAGCAACGCACCAGCACACTTTGAACTACTACCAGCTATTAAGCAACTCCGAGATGAGATAGCACCTCAGACACTGCTGACTATCAATGGGGATATTCGTGACCGCCAACATGGTGATGAGCTTATAAAAGAATATGGTGTCGACGGCATTATGATTGGCCGGGGTGTTTTTTATAATCCCTTTGCTTTCGAGCATAAACCTTCTAAGCATAGTAAGGCCGACCTATTGAATCTTTTACGATTACATCTCGATTTGTTTGATTCCTATACTGCCGAATTAGGGCCTCGTAAGTTCGAACCACTAAAAAGATTCTTCAAAATCTACGTTCGTGATTTTTCTGGTGCATCAGATTTACGCGAACAATTAATGCATACAAAAAGCACCCAAGAGGTGCGTGAAATCTTAATTCAATTTGATTCTGACAAGTGAAAGATACCCGGCCAGGCAACGCGCCGACAGACGACGCATTGCCTGGTTTTACACCGCTTCAGAGAACTGCTGGTACCGTAATGTCCCCGGCAATCTCCTGTCCGCTGAGAGCTGCGATCCGCCGCTCGAGATCTTTAGTGAGATCACGAGTCCGACGACCAGCAGTCTCGATCGGTTGGCCGATGACAATCCTTACCAGCAGCTTGTGCCTCCACCCGGAGCGGGAGTAGACAATTCCAACTGGCACGATGACCCGGTTGGCAGTTGAGGCGATGGATACCGCGCCGCCCATGAACGGCTGGAGTTTGCCGTTCTTGGACCTAGTCCCCTCGGGGAAGATCCCAACGGCTTGCCCTCGCAGCACTCTGTCGGTTGCCTGTTCCTTCAGCTCTCTTTGCACTTCGCGCTCGCGAGCCCTTTTGCGATCGAGTGGAATTTGCTCCGCCCATACCATCATCCTGCCGAGCACGGGGAAACGGAAGAGCTCAATCTTCGCCACGTAGGCGATTTGGACTGGCAGGCGGACCTGGAGCAGAATCGGGTCGGACCACTGGAGGTGATTCGACGCGATGATATATCCGCCCCCTTCGGGAAGGTTTTCCTCTCCCTCGACCTCGAACCTGCAGAGCAGGCGAGCAATTCGCCCAACGACGGTCCTGAGCAAGTCATAGAACGACGAAGGCATGGTGTCAACACCTTTCACTTGTCAATTTGCCACCAAGAACACATTCGTTCTCGATAAGCTAGGTGTATACTATACTATTTCAATACGTCAAGCAAACAGTAGCAGTATCAAAACAAAGCTTTTAAGTAAGTACGGTAACTCGCAACTTCTTGCCGCCAAGAACTAAAGCTGTCGCAATATTATAGTAAGTAATAGCTGCGACTTTTGCTGCAATTTCATCCTCAGTTTCAGAAATTATCCTAGCGCCTTCTTCAAACGCCCAGGCGTCTACATTAAAGGCTTCATACTTTGGGCCGAATTCTGCTTCAACGGCATCACGGTCTAATGTCGTACCAATTTGCTTGTTTATAACTACGAGTACTTCATTATGTTCACCTCTAAGATGATCCATAGTATCCTCGCCGCCAGCTTTAAGTATATCGAGTAGTTCGTTACCTGCGCTAAATTCAGTACGCCCGGTCGCATTCTGCACAATTTGGTTGTGCGCCTCGTCACTCACTGTCACGCCAATAGCCTGTGTCAATTCGCGGATATGTTCGGCCTTTTTCTGAATCATTGCATATATACTTTCAAGCTTATCGTTCGCGCCACAACCAGTTTTACTTTCATCCGCATGTTCGTCATCGTGCCCGCCAACCATTTCGCCTTTTCCCCTTAACATATTGACTACTGCTCCGTAAGCACTTTTCGTGGTGCCATCACCTGCATAACGTTTCGTCGTAAGATCATCAGCCACCATTAATGATTCAGTGCCACCAGCACTGTTAGGTTTCATTGTACAACCGCATCGTCCATCAATACATCCACAGGGGAGTGTATATTCAGTAGGTGCATGGAATTCGCCAGATCCGACTCTGTTAGTAAATTCTTCAAGTCGTTCTTGTTGATCTTCTCCAGCCTCAATGGTTCCTTCAGCCAAATCACTTAGCTCAAAAAAAACGACCCTGCTCTCATTTTCGGTACTATTATTCATCTGCTCCATCATATTCTATTTAATTCCTTATCGTTGATTAAAATATATATATCTAGTTATTCCATCCAATCAATAGGAAAAAAGACTAGGCGCGTTTGCGTCGGCGAAGCCCCGCCACTTTTAGACGTACGGCATGACGGTCAACAAGTTCTATAGCTTTCTCAAGCTCAACCTGGCTCTTGGCGTTTTTACGTAACTCTAGGGCTCGGTCGAGTGCAGCCTTAGTCTCTTCTTCAACAATATCGTCACTATGATCAGCTTCATCTACCAGTATACGGACTTCATCGTTCGACACCTTAACAACGCCGCCAGTAATTGCAAGATATTCTAGCTTCTCATCGCTATCATCTTGGTGATGGCGTATAGCCATCGCGCCAGGAACTGCAATCGTAACCAGTGCTTCGTGGCTGGGGAAGATAGCAATCGGCCCAGTTTCGGTGGGGATTGTAACCTCGTAGATTTCTTGGTCTACTTTTTTACCACGTAGGGTAATAAGTTCTAAATGCATACCTACTATAGTAACAAAAAATCTCGCCAGAGGCGAGTTATAGAGAAGGTAGAAAATGACAGACAGGCGGGAAGAGCGGCACGAGGGGATTTCCCCCTCGTGCACGAAACTACAAGAACCTAAGCACAACCTGCGCACCCAGCCACACAACGAGCCAGAACACGGTTCCAAATTTGAAAAGGTTTTCAACAACCCAGTACTGCAGGACGTGTGACGTGGTCATTACAACTGCGCAGACTACTGCGAAAATCGCAGCGACCCACATCAGGACCGTAAACCAGGTTTGCAATCCGAATATCACTGCTGAACCAATCGCAAGGCCCGCCCCGCACACGAAAGAGAGAGTTAGGATTAAACCGTTAATTTCGACTGGCCCCAGGTCACCGTTCTCGTCGTTGTACATGAGTTAACCTCCTGCATTTACGCAGATGAACCTGCCTGTCTGTCAAGGTGCAAACGCACCGTACTAAACAGGCGCCTACAATTAATAATATATCATAATTTTATTTATAGTCAATTTGGCATTCTTGTAACTAATAAAAACTCGCTTTTGGCGAGTTATAGAGAAGGTAGAAAATGACAGACAGGATGGCGGACTAGGAGGGGGAAAGAATCCCACCTCCTAGTCCTTCACCGAAAGGGTTTAGCTAGAGGAGAAAGAATAGTCCTACGCCAGTGATACACACCAGCGCAAGCTTCAGTTGGTACTCCTCAGGGTCAATAAACGACAGAAAAATCGCCCATATTCCGGCAACACCCGCGGCAACTAAGCCGCCGTACCGAGCGATCTGCCGAAGGTAAGGATAGATCTCCTCCCTCTGCTTATCCAGCCCTGCGCCGTCTAGGACGGCATAGAAGGCCAAGTAAGCAGCAAAGGCCAAAACGGTCACGGCGAGTTGCATCGCCACAGTGCGACGAGTCATCGACCTGTTCCTTTCGGTTCAACCTGTCTGTCAAAGTGCAAGCATGCACCCGATTTTTGACAGGTTTTGCTTGTCATTGTATAATAACATAACCTAGATAAAAAATCAACCCCTTCAGCATTCGAGGGGTTGATTCAATCCGCAAAAGGGAAGGGCTAGTCTTTCTTTTCAGAAAGTGGGCCAGGGGCCATGTAAAACCAGTTTTCTGGCTTATCATCGTACTTACCAGCCAATATATCCTTGGCATCTTTTACTGTATCTTCAATCTTTATGTAGGCGCCTTCATTACCAGTATAAGCAGTTGCTACGAAGAATGGCTGTGCAAGGAAGCGTTGCAAGCGGCGGGCGCGGGCAACAGTTTGCTTCTGCTCATCAGATAGTTCTTCCATGCCTAGGATAGCGATAATATCCTGAAGCTCCTTATATTGCTGCAACACACGCTGAACCTCACGGGCAACTTCGTAATGCTCCTTACCAACTATTTCAGGGTCGAGAAGTGTCGAGTTTGAGTCAAGAGGGTCAACCGCTGGGTAGATACCGATTTCAGTTAGTGCACGGTTCATCACAATTGTGGCATCGAGGTGGGCAAATGTTGTCGCCGGAGCCGGATCAGTAAAGTCGTCGGCAGGTACGTAGACCGCCTGTACAGAAGTAATAGAGCCTTTTTTAGTACTCGTAATTCGCTCCTGTAGCGCACCCATTTCTTGCTGCAAGGTAGGTTGGTACCCCACTGCAGAAGGTAAGCGGCCAAGAAGAGCTGAAACCTCAGCACCAGCCTGTGTGAAGCGGAATATGTTGTCGATAAATAGCAACACGTCTTTTCCTTCGTCACGGAATGCTTCCGCCATAGCTAGTCCGGAAAGTGCAACCCGTAGACGCGCTCCTGGTGGCTCGTTCATCTGACCGAAGACCATCGAGGTTTTATCAAGCACACCGCTACTGGCCAGCTCCTCATAAAGGTCATTACCTTCTCGGGTTCGTTCACCAACGCCTGCAAACACAGAGTTACCTGAGTGGAACTTTGCAATGTTATTAATGAGCTCTTGAATTAATACAGTCTTACCCACACCAGCACCAGCCATGAGGCCAGCTTTACCACCTTTAGCGAGTGGCGCGATTAGGTCGATGACTTTGATTCCAGTTTCAAGAATTTCCGCCTTGGTGGATTGTTCATCAAGCTTAGGCGCTTCGCGGTGAATTGATGCGGTCCTACCCTTAGGAGCAGGCTTACCATCGATTGGCTCACCAATCACATTAAACATACGTCCCTGTGTTTCTTCTCCGACAGGTACATGAATCGGGCCACCGGTCGCTACTACACTATTGCCACGCTGTAGACCATCTGTAGAAGATAGCGCGATTGCGCGCACGGTACTCTCATCAAGGTGACTGGCTACTTCTAGAGTAACTGTACGCTCACCCGATCTCACTGTCATTGCATCATAAATTGCCGGTAAGTTTTTGTCGCTGAATTCAACGTCAACGACTACGCCAACAACTTGGCTGATATGGCCGGCAGTTGCTTGGATTGTCTTTTTTTCATTAGTATTCGCCATAGTAATCTCCTTTACTCGTTCATAGCCTCAACGCCACCTGATATTTCTGCAAGTTCCTGGGTTATAGCGCCTTGCCGCGCTTTGTTCATTGCCAATGTTAAATCGTCCACTAGGTCACCAGCATTGTCGCTGGCATTCTTCATCGCCAACATTCGCATACTGTGTTCGCTGGCTTTTGCATCAAGCAGTGCTTGGTACAGCTGGGATTCGATAAGCCGATAGGCTACTGCCTCAAGTACTATTTGCGGGCTTGGCTCATACACTGCCTCACTCACATCCTCAGACACTTCAACTTCTTCGAAACCGGCTGGTAAAATTCTCTTGACGACAACTTGCTGAGTCATACTACTAATAAACTGCGTGAAGATAATATCCACCGCGTCCACCTGACCGGCAACGAACTGATCACGAGCCGCATCAAGAATTGCCCGCAGTTCATAGCCATCCGGCTGATCTGGCATATTTTCATAGACGCTGATGAGCTCTACTGCTTTTAAGCGAGTAATAAACTGGGCTGTTTTACGGCCAACCGCGATTGTCGGAGTAGTATCTCCGTCGATACGATCACTTTTTAGTTCAGTGATATATTTCTTAAAGATATTACTATTGTAGGCACCAGCTAAACCACGATCACTGGCAACAACAATTAAGAGGCGCCTTTTAACATCACGAACCTGGAATAGCGGATGTTTTTTGGTAATACCTTGAGCCGCGAAATAGCTTAACAGCTCGCTAGCGGTCCCGGTATAACTCATAGCAGCCTTATCTGCCTCCTGAGCGCGTCGCATCTTACTGGCAGCCACCATTTCCATGGCCTTCGTAATCTGCCGGGTGTTACCAACCGATCGAATGCGTGATTTTAACTGCCTTGTTGATGCCACTTTGGTTTAGCCCTCAATGTCCTTAGCTGCTTCTTCAGCAGCTTTTTTAATAGCCCCTAGAGTGTCATCACTGGGCTTATCACCATTATTAAGGGTGCGCATAGCGTCCTTATGTTCCGTCCATAGCCGGGTCAGAAGGGTACTCTGTGCCTCTTTAATTTTTGCAACTGGCACACTATCAAAGGCACCTTCATTTACGGCATAGATACTAGCGACTTGTTCCCAGATACCCATCGGTTGGTACTGCGGTTGTTTCAGCAGTTCAGTCAACCGTTGACCACGTTCTATTTGCGCTTTGGTTGCATCATCGAGATCGCTACCGAATTGCACGAAGCTTGCGAGCTCTCGGAACTGGCTCAGTCCGAGCTTTAGGTGTGAACTCACACTCTTAACAGCTTTTGTTTGTGCATTACCGCCGACACGCGAAACCGATAGACCAGCTGAGATAGCAGGGCGGATGCCTTGGTAGAATAAGTCTGTTTCCATGAAGATCTGACCGTCGGTGATAGAAATCACGTTGGTAGGAATGTAAGCGGAAATATCGCCTGCTTGGGTTTCAATAACCGGTAGGGCAGTCAAGCTACCGCCACCGAGGGCATCCGACAATTTAGCCGAACGTTCGAGGAGCCTTGAGTGCAGATAGAAAACATCTCCAGGATAAGCTTCGCGACCCGGTGGACGACGAAGCAGCAGTGACATTTGTCGGTACGCAACCGCGTGCTTCGAAAGGTCATCGTACATAATAAGCGCGTGCCCAGAGTTATCGCGGAAATATTCACCCATGGCGGTTGCGGCATATGGTGCGAGATATACTAGTGAAGCAGGATCACTTGGGCTTGTCGCTACGACAATGGTTTGCTCCATGACACCTTCAGATTTGAGACGCTCAACCAGCTGAGCCACCTTTGAAAGCTTTTGGCCAATTGCGACATAGACGTTAATGACACCGGTTTTTTGGCGGGCCTGATTAATCATTGTATCAATCAAAATTGCAGTTTTACCAGTTTGGCGGTCACCAATAATAAGCTCACGTTGACCACGGCCAACAGGGAACATCGCATCAATTGCGACAATACCAGTCATGAGGGGCTCGTGAACGCTTTTACGGCCCATTACGCCAATGGCTTCTCGCTCGACAGTACCAGTCTGTTTGGCTTTAATTGCCGGACCACCATCAAGTGGACGACCAAGCGGGTCAACCACTCGGCCAAGAAGTTCTTCACCGACAGGGACGGAGAGTACCTCTCCTTTTAGACGGACAGTACTGCCAGCCCGAACCAGTGCGTCACTGCCAAGCAGTACGGCACCGATTTCGTCCTCCATAAGGTTGAGGGCAAAAGCCTCTACTGTGCCCGAGGAAGTTTCAATTTCTAGTACTTCGGAATAACCTGCGGTTTTAAGACCATGTATCCAGGCAATACCATCTCCGACGCGCGTCACCACACCTACAGTCTCAAGCCCCTCAGCAGTCTCGAGCTGCGCAATCGCTTCGCGAAGTTCTTTTGTTAATTCTGTAACTGTGATATTCGTCATTTAATACCTTTCCTAGAGTCTATCTCCTTTAATGAATCAATTCTATGCTTTAATGTCGCATCTAATCGTTTACCGGCAGCCTCAACCCGCACACCGCCGAGAACAGAAGCATCGATAGTTTCCCTAGTATGGAGCTGCTTGGCCCCAAATAGTTTAGCAATCTTGCTCTTATCTTCTTCGGTAAGTGCTCGAGCAGAAACCGTATCAGCAATAACGGTTCCAGCGTGAGCCAGTTTCTGCTCGATATCGCGGACCAGCAGGCCAGTATTGTGCGTTTGCTTCATCTCAATGATATATGCAGCCGCCTGCAGTATCGCTGCTTCACCTTGGCCAGACTGAATTTGATCAGCAATATAGCCAGCTAGTTTACGACGAGACAATTTGCGGCCCACGCTCATGCTTTTTCAGTATCCTTCAGGGCCTGAGAAATAACTTTATGATCGATAGTACCGGTCATGGCATTACCGATAACTTTCTCAGTCGCTAGTGCCACGAGATCGATAGTTTCATCGCGAAGTGCTTTTCGGGCAGACTCGATTTCTTTTTCGATTTCAGATTTTGCTCGCTCTAGCATTCGCTCCGTTTGATTCGTCGCACTATCGTTGGCATTTGCAACAATAAGCGCGGCTTCTTCTTTAGCAGAAGTGATTACTTCGCTCGCTTGCTTGCGAGTTTTACTAAGCAGCTTTTCAACTTCGGCATTCGCCTCAGTAGCATTTTGCTCTGCCTTCTCAGCCGCATCAATTCCTTCACGAATAGTAGCTTCGCGCTTGTCGAGCATAGACGTCAAAACAGGGTAAACGAATTTCGTTAGTACCCATAAGAGTATCAGGAATGCGATAGCCTGGACGATAAGGAGCCGAACATCAATACCCAGCGAACTGAGAATGTCAGCTTTTTCGCCCGCAGCTTCAGTGGCTGCGAAAAATAGCATACTATTCATCTGCTAAAAATCCTTTTAAATGAATCGCGCGACGATAGCCGCAATCAGAGCGATGATAGCAAGGGCGTCTACGAAGGCAATTGCAAGAATCATCACTGTTCGAATATCGTTCACTTTTTCCGGGTTACGACCAAGTGCTTGCATTGAGGCGTAGCCAATTACTGCGATCGCAAAAGCTGCTGCAGCTGCCGGGATGGCGTAAGTTAGACCAAAATCCATATTTTCCATTACTTTAATG
>Ga0136611_10003817_pt1 | contig 10564 bp, 10 predicted proteins | sample AntDrymUQ2232306_2_FD_106645 | JGI IMG/M metagenome (GOLD analysis project Ga0136611, IMG submission 106645) | Polar desert sand microbial communities from Dry Valleys, Antarctica - metaG UQ223 (23.06) | ecosystem: Environmental > Terrestrial > Soil > Desert | place: Antarctica: Dry Valley... | reverse complement strand
GTCAGAACGTGGTCCGAGGTCACGTATTCGCGGTTGACCATCAACATGACACGGTCCCGGAGCGGCGCGAGACGCGGCATCTCACCGACGAGCGCATCGAACGCGCCGCCAGCCGTCGTTCCGGCAGGGATGTCTTTGGTGTCATGTCCCTGGCCAACGATCTCGCGAACCATCGCGAAGTAACGAAACTGAATGCGCATCCGGTGGCCGCTCCTGGAATCGAATATCAGGAGCGGCCGCGATCACGATTTCGCCCGCCCATCCTGCCGCCATGATCGACCCCACGGACCGGGCTGACAAGGAGCGTTGCGCAAATGCGCCTAGTTTCCGCCAGCGAGGTGACGGGAGAGCGCGTTGCGAAACTGTTGGACCGTATGGCGATTACTCTCCCGAAGATCACGGAACAGCGTCGCGCAGTCCATGTCGCCGGCCTCTTCCGCGTCACGGGCGTACTTCGCCAGAACTTCCTGACTCTGCAGCAGGTTACCCATCGTGATGATCAGATCGTACTCGAGGTTGGCGACGCCGAACTGCTCTTCGCCCTCGCCGCCGCCGCCTGTGGCTGTGGAAACGACTGTTCCGCTCATGGTGGTGCCTCCTGTTGGTCGCGCGCTCTTGGCCGAACAAACTCGTCGCCATTCACGATCACGTGAGTACGCCGTGAGACGACAGAACGGAAGGAGCAAGGGTTGTGCCAACTCGTGTCCCCGCGTGAAAATCACCAGCCGGAGAGATCGAAGAGGTTGGCGCTTTGTGAAAGGGTTGACGACGAATGGCCGCAAACAGTGAAGATCGTTCGTACACGCTTCGGCCCCCGGTGGACGACGACCTACCTGGCGTCTTCGAACTCGTTTCGGCCTCGGACATCCGGGAGTTTGGGGAGCCGGATTACTCGTTGGAGGAGTTCACCGTCGATTGGAAGGGGGTCGATCTCACGCACAACGCGCGGATCGCCGTCGAGTCACGCGGCCGGATCGTCGGCTACGCGACCTGCAGCGGGGAAGGAATGTTTTCCGGGATCGACGCGGAGGGGTATGTCCATCCCGAACGCGAAGGCGACGGCATCGGCACCGCTTTGGTCCGTTGGACTGAGGAGCGGGCGAAAGAGTTCGTCTCGCTGGCGCCGGACGGGGCGCGGGTGGCGATACAAAATCCGACCAATGCCTACAACGCCGAGGCAGCGGAGCTGATAACGGGTCTGGGGTACGACCTGGCGCGCCAGTTCTGGCGCATGCGGATCGAACTGACTGGGGCGCCGGTGGTCTCCACTCCGCCGGGAGACGTTATGTTGCGGCAGGTCGTGGACGATGCCGATGAGCGGCGGGTCTGGGAAGCGACGGAAGAATCGTTCGCGGATCATTGGGGTCACCGCGTACGTCCGTTCGAGGAGTGGGCGAAGCCGCGCAAACGGCATGGCCATGATCCGAACCTGTGGTGGATGGCCCTCGACGGCGACGAGGTCGTGGGAACGCTTGTTGGCTACGTCATGCCCGGCGAAGAAGGATGGATCAATGATGTTGGCGTGCGGTCAGCGTGGCGGCGGCGTGGGATCGCGGTCGCGCTCTTGGAGCGGTCGTTCGGGTCGTTCTTCTCCCGAGGCGTGACGTCAGTGGCGCTCGGCGTGGATTCCCAGAATCAAACTGGGGCCACCCACCTCTACGAGCGGGCGGGCATGTCCGTCGTCCGCAGTTTCGCGATCTTCGAGAAGGAACTGCGGGCGGGAGAGCGGATCGAGGATACGGACACTGATGGAGAGTAGACGCGCCGAAAACCTCGCTCGGAATCATTCAAGTGCTGCTTGGTCCATCGATTACACGGAGGCCGTCGCCAACGGAGCGGCCAACAGCAGTGCTTGAACCTCGTCGCCTGCGGCGTAAGGAGTATCTCGAGGGTGAATCTCTAGGAGGGCGTTCGCGCCGACGAAGGAGGTCAATCGGGAGGATGCCTGACTACCGGTCGTTTCCGCCACGAGTCGGCCGGTAGCATCCACCCGAACGATGGCGCGCTGGTACTCGATCCGGTCGCTCGGGGCGGTATCGCGAAGTAGGCGCACCGGGACGCGGAGCCGGTCGATCTCGCGGCGGCCGGACATCGTTGCGAGTGCGGGGCGAACGAAAAGCTCGAACCCGGCGAGGGCCGAGACGGGGTTGCCGGGCAGGCCGAAAATAAGGGTTGGCGGTCCGCCGAAGCCGCGGTCGGCGGTGGCGAAGTTGAAGGGTTTGCCGGGTTTCATGAAGACTCGGCGGACGTGAACCGTCACTCCGCGCAACTCGCCCAAGAGTGCCTTGATGAGGTCGAGTTCGCCCATGGAGACGCCGCCGCTGGTCACGACGACGTCGCTCGCGGCGATCCGGTCGACGAGGAGCGCGCGGAGCGCTTCTCGCTCGTCCGGGGCCTTTCCTGACCAAACGATCTCGGCCCCTTCGACGACGACCGCGGCCATCAGGCTGAACCGGTTCGAGTCCCGGATCTGGCCAGGGCCGAGCGGATCTCCAGGTTCCACTAATTCATCACCCGTCGAGAGAATGCTGACACGGACGCGTCGGCGAACGGCGACGGGGACTGGCGCGAATCCAGCGACGAGGCCGACTTCGGCGGGGCCGAGCAGCGTGCCCCCCGGCAGAACGACATCTCCTCGCTTGAGATCGACGCCGACAGGACGCACGTTCTGTCCGGGTGTGACGTCCTCCTGGTGAATGATAACGTGGTCTTCCGTGGGTTCGGTCAGCTCGACTTGCACGACGGCGTCGGCCCCGGGCGGCAATGGGGCGCCGGTCGTGATCCGAACGGCGGTGCCGGGGGTGACGTCGAAATCGCCCATTTGTCCGGCCATCTGGTCCCCGAGGACTTCACGCCACGGCGAATGATCGTCGGCGAGCACCGCGAACCCGTCCATGGTCGCGGCGGGAAACGGTGGATGGTCCTCCGTCGCGACCAGATCTTCCGCCAGGACCCGCCAAATCGCGTCCACGATTGGCACGAGTTCGACCGGTACGGGAGTGGCATACCTGAGCACGGTGTTACGAACGTCGTCCGGATGCTGAAGGCGGTCGAGTTCCAATTCGCGGTTGGTCGCTAGCTTGGGGTCTGACGGTTGGTTTGGCACGGTTGGAGTCTCCCAGGTCGCGACTCGCTCTTGTCGAGTCGCCATCACGGCTCGTTAGGCATTGAGGATCCAGTCTAAACGGCTATCCTACAAACGAAACCGAAGCCTCGCTTAGGGCGTCGATGTACTGGGACGGCGTGGTCGTGAAGAGTATTAGGAGATCGCATGCGCGACCGGGTCGTGAGGTGCATCGGCGGTATCCTTGCCGCCACGATCACGATGGTCTTGATTGCCCATCCGGCTATGGCCGCGCATGAGAGCACCAACACGCTCGTTTTCGAGCCGGCGGGCGAGACGGTGGCGTCGTCCGCCGCGGGCGAAGGCAACGTGGACTATCGCGGCGGCGACGCGACGGAATCTCGCTGGACCGCGACATTTCAGTTCACGGGGCTGACGCCTGACAAGTCGTACGTGGTCGCGGTCCAAGGTCGATTCGGGGAAGAAGGCTCGCCAGAGGCGGCGGAGTTCACTCCAATCTGCGCATTTATCTCGGACGCTTCGGGGGATGGAGGCTGTTGGTACTACTTCGTCGTCTTGATTCATCTGAGTGTGGTGCAGGTTCAGTCCGGTCACGTCGGCGGGGCGGTAGTGTTACAAGCCACGAGAGAGGACGGGCCAGGCGATATCAGTAGCGTACGGAACCGATATTCACCGGTCGATCCGTTCGCGCCCGTCGCGTCGCCGGACGCGTCACCGGCGGTGACGTCCGCCACCACGTGAAGTCCATTCCCTTGGTGTTTAGCAACGAAACGTCCGAGACATGGAACAGATGCTTCGCTTTGATGGTCAGATTCCTAATTGCGAACATCCAGAATCCACATCGCGGTGTAGTTCATGAATAGGGGGGCGATGGAGTCGCCGAACCGTGAATGGCAAGGATTCGTCGATGGATGGACGGCGCGGGGCGGCGAAGTACTTGCCGACCTCCGGTTGGCCGTTCAGTCTCGGTGTGCGTGGCCGAGTGAGCGCGTGTCGTGGGAACGCACTGAGTGCGGAGTTCCGGGCGCAGTCGTCGGGAGTTGGCGGTGATTCGACCGCAATCCGACCACCAGTTGGTCGCGGCGATGGCGAATGGCGATCCGACCGCGATCGAGCCGCTCTACGACAAGTTTTCCCGAGCGGTCTTCGCGCTCCTGGTTCGAATCGTGAAGGACCGTCCGACCGCGGAAGAGCTCCTGCAGGATGTGTTCTCGTCGGCGTGGCAGCACGCCGCCCGGTTCGATCCCGCGAAGGGAGAGGTGTTGCCCTGGCTCCTTGGGATCGGCCACAACGCGGCGCTGAACGAACTCCGACGGCGCCGACGGCGGCCGCAAGCGGCGGATATGCCTGACGCGGACCACGCCGCGCTCGTGTTTGGGCAACTCGCCGATCCAAGGCCAGCGCCGGAGGAGGCGGTGTGGTTCGAGATTCGGCGGAGCGACCTGCGGCGGGCGCTCGCGCAACTGCCCGAGGCGGACCGGACGGTGATCGAGTTGTACGCGGTCGGACACAGTCAGTCGGAGATCGCGAGTATGTTGGGATCGCCGTTGGGGACGGTGAAAACTCGCATGCGGCGCGGGTTACAGCGTTTGCGCGATGCGGCGGATCGGCAAGAATTCGAATGGGACTAACGACCGTGCTATTTGACAGTCAGGATTCGTGACGTGAGCGACGCGCCGCCAACCACACATGACGATATCCTCGAGCTGCTCCCCGACTACGCGGTCGGGGCGCTTGACGAAGACGATCTCTGGCGCGTCGCCACGCATCTCGATACCTGCGGCGTCTGCCAGCGGGAACTGGCGGCGGTTTTGGAAACGATCGTGTTGCTGGCCGAGGCTCCATTGCCAAAAGCAGCGGGTCGGATGGCGGTGACTGCACGGGCTCGTGGCGTGGCCGCGCGGGCGTCGAGCGAGAACGTTGTCCCGTCGATGCCGCCGTCCAGCGTGCGTCGATTCCCGATGTCGGCGGTCGCCCCTCTCGCGTTGGCGGCGGCCATTCTGTTGATGGTCGCGGGGTACGCGGTCTGGTCGGTTGTCCTCGATGAAGACGAGAGCGAGACGGATTACATCGCCGCTCTCTTGCTCGACCCGGACAAAGCGCACGCGATTAACGATTCCGAATTGGATGTTGGCGCGGGCGGGGCAATGTTCGTCGATGATGAGCACAAGATTGCGTTGTTGATCGCGAGTGGTTTGCCCATTCCGGCATCGGACGAGCGGTATCAGGTATGGCTGTTTAAGCAAAACGGCGAGCGCGTGGCCGCTGGGGTCGTGCCGGTGGATTCGGACGGGGTCGGGCAGGCGGTTGTGCGAGCGCCAGAAGCGTTCGCTGCCTATTGGGCGGTAGGAGTCTCACTTGAACCGGCAAGCGGCAGTGAGGAACCGACGACGCCGCTCGTGGTCGGCGGGTGGCTTCGGTAACTGTTCGGCGCATGCTGGGAGAATCCGGCGGGTCGAAAGGACATGGAATCCGGCGGCGATCCGAGTTGACGTGTTATTCGTATATCTGGATATAGACTCGTTCGCAAAGACGCGCGCCGTTTGTTGACGGTACACCAAGGTTTGCGTACACTCGCGCCACTCTCGCGGATGGACACCTACGCTCTGGATCGCTCGCTCCCCCACCTCGAAACGAGGTTCCCCCCGCCAATGCCGAATGCGTCCTCGTCGCGCGGCGACGTTCTCATCGTTGATGCCGGGACCTCGTCGGGCCCCAATGAAGTGGTTCACGAGGCGGTCACGGCGCGGGTCGGAGAGCGGGTCGCCGCGGCTTTGGCCGAGGTTGGGCCAGATCCCACGATTGTCACGGCCCTAGCGGATCTCGATGCGGCGCTGTGTGCGTCGATGGGACCGGCGTCGGCCAATCTCGACCTGATCGAAGCGGCCACCGCGCTGGCCATTACAGCTCACGACGGGATGGTGCGCCGCTCAGGTGAGCCGTACGTCGTGCATCCGATCCGGACGGCGATTGTTCTGGCGAATATGTCGCTCGACGCCGAGACGATCGCGGGCGGCATCCTCCACGATGTCGTCGAAGACACCCCGGTGTCGCTGGAGGAGGTCGAAGCCGCCCTCGGACCGCGAGTCGCGAAGTTGGTCGATGGCGTCACCAAGCTTGGCCAGATCCCATGGACGGGTGAGCCTGATCAACTCAAGAACCGGGAAAAAGCACAACAGGCCGAGAGCTTGCGCAAAATGTTTCTTGCGATGGTTGACGATATCGGCGTCGTTCTCATCAAACTGGCCGACCGACTCCACAACATGCGCACCCTGGGGGCAATGCCCCCGGAGAAGCAGGTCAAGATCGCGCTCCAGACGATGGAGATCTACGCGCCGCTGGCGAACCGGCTTGGGATCTGGCAGATCAAATCCGAATTGGAGGATCTTTCGTTCCGCTATCTCAATCCGGAATCGTACGCGCAGATCGTCGCCGCGCTGGCCGCGCGGGAGACGAACCGGGCGGCGTACATCGACCGTGTCGTTACTGACCTACGGAGCGCCTTACGGGAGAATGGGATCGAGGCCGACCTCTCTGGGCGGGGGAAGCACATCTATTCGATCTTTCGCAAGATGTCGCAGAAGCAGCGGGAGTTCGAACAGATCTACGATGTCGTCGGGGTGAGGGTCATCGTCGACACCAAGAAGGATTGCTACGGCGCCCTGGGGGTGATCCACAGCATGTGGCACCCGATCCCCGGCGAGTTCGACGACTACATCGGCACGCCGAAGGAGAGCATGTATCAGAGCCTGCACACCGCCGTAATCGGGCTGGATGGGCAGTCGCTTGAGATCCAGATACGCTCCCGCGAGATGCATCAGGTCGCGGAGTACGGGGTCGCGGCCCATTGGCGATACAAAGAGGGCGGCAAAAAGGATAGCCGCCTCGAAGAGAAAATCGCCTGGCTGCGTCAGTTGATGGACTGGCAAAAAGAGATCGCGGACGCTGAAGAGTTCGTCGAATCGCTCAAGTCGGATGTCTTCCAGGACATGATCTACGTCTTCACCCCTGGAGGCGAGATCAAGGAGCTGCCGAAGGGCGCGACGCCGATCGACTTCGCCTACCGGATCCACACCGATGTCGGACACCATTGCGTCGGAGCGAAGGTGAACGACGCTCAGGTGGCGCTCGACTACAAGCTGGAGAACGGACAGGTCGTCAGGATTCTGACCAGTAAGGCGAAGGTCGGCCCCAGCCGGGACTGGCTTCAGGCCGAAGGTGGGTTCGTCGTCACCGCCGCCGCGCGGGAGAAGATCCGGCAATGGTTCCGGCGGCAGCAGCGGGACGAGATGATCACGCAGGGCCGCGAGATCCTGGACCGTGAACTCCGGCGCCTCAGCCTCGAATCGAAGACCGACGACATCCTGAAGCACTTTCCCACCTACCAGAAAGTCGATGACTTCCTGGCCGCGATCGGGTACGGCGGCATCTCGCCTCAACAAATCGTGGCCCGGCTCGGGGCGACCCGAAAGGACGAGTTCACCTTCCCGACGAACGTGACGGCCCCGACGACGCCGGCCCGGGTCGACGTGATGGGCGCGGGCGGTCTCTTGACGAACCTTGCCTTCTGCTGCAAGCCGGTAATGGGCGACGAGATCATCGGGTACACGACGCGCGGACGGGGCATCACGGTCCACCGTCAGGACTGTCCGAACCTCGTGAACATTCCCGATCCGGAGCGGCTCGTCTCGGTCGGGTGGGGAAATCAGGGGGTGAGCACGTTCCCGGTCGCGGCCCGGGTCAGCGCCTGGGACCGGGTCGGGCTCCTGAAGGATGTCAGCACGTTGCTGGCGGACGAGAAGGTCAACATCCTGTCGGTGCTGACGACGACACACGACGACCGCACGGTGACGTTGTTGCTGACGATGGAAGTCGAGGGCGTGAGCCAGCTCGGTCGGCTGCTGCAGAAACTCGAGAGCATCCGCGATGTTGTCGAAGTGCGGCGCGAGACGGCGGCCATGCCGAACCGTCCGCGCGTCAGCGCGTAGGAATGGTGGATCAGGCCCCGCCACATCGACCCGTCCTCGCGATCGGCGAAGTGCTGATCGATTTGATCGCGGCGGAGACGCTATCCGGGAAGCCCACCGGCTTACACGATGTCGCGAGCCTGGATGTCCGTCCGGGCGGCGCGCCCGCGAACGTCGCGGTCGCGCTCGCGCGGCTAGGGGTTTCGGCCGCGTTCTGCGGTGTCGTTGGCGCGGACCCGTTCGGCGAGCGATTGCGCGAAACGCTTGCCGGGGAGCGTGTCGACACGTCCCGGCTCCGAGCCACGAGCGATGCGGAGACGTCGCTCGCGTTGGCCTGGAAAGACGCGCGGGGCGATGGTCATTTCCGCCTCCTACGGATGGCGGACCGTTTGCTGACGCCGGAGGATATCGACGCCGCGAACGTGCCCGGAGCCGCCGCAATCGTCGTCGGGTCGGTGGCGTTGTCGGTCGATCCATCTCGCGCGGCGATCGGGCGCGCGGCGATCGTCGCCTCGGCGGCTGGAGTTCCGGTCTGTTTCGACGTCAACCTGCGTCCGACGCTCTGGCGAGACCGGGCGACCGCGGTGGCCGCGTGCCGTCCGATCGCGGCGGCCGCCACGCTGTTGAAGCTCAGTTTGGATGACGCCCGATTTCTCTTCGAGGTCACGATGCCCGAGGACGCGTTCGCCGCCGCCCGTGACTGGACGCCAGGAGTCGTCGTGTTGACCGATGGGGGACGAGGCTCCTGGTACACTCCAGCCGGGTCGAATGAACCGTTGCGCGTTCCGGCGTACGCGGTCGTCCCGGTCGAACCCACTGGGGCCGGCGACGCCTTCACGGCTGCCCTCATCTCCCGTCTGCTGGAGCATGGGTGGGGCGAACCGAGCGACGTCGATGTTCGGTTCGCGGCGGCGGCGGGCGCCTTGGCGACGACGCGTCCTGGAGCCCTCGATGGACTGCCGACGCGCGCTGAAATCGAAGCGTTTCAAGCGACCGCGTAGCGGCAATCGCATCGGTGGCCAGCAACCAGGCGCATCTCGCGTTCGTCGTGGACTAGGAGGTCATCCCGCGTGCCGTCTCCCGGTGATCCGATCGCGGTCAGCATCGGGGGCCTGTCGGTCCGCTGGTACGCGTTGTTCATTCTGTTCGGTATCGTCGTCGCGATTTGGGCCGCGCGAGAATTGGCGCGGCGGCGTGGGATGGACCCCGAGTTCATCCTGGATATCGCGCCTTGGCTGGTGGTGGCCGGGTTGATCGGGGCCAGGGCGTACTACGTCCTGCTCCGGTTCGACTATTTTCTCGATCATCCGGAGGAGATCGCGAACATCCGTCTCGGCGGCATGACGATCCACGGCGCGATCATCGCCGGGGTTTTGACGCTTGCGTATCTCTGTCGACGGCGGGGATTTCGGTTGTTGGCGTGGTCCGACATCATCGTGCCTGGGTTGGCGTTGGCGCAGGCGATCGGGCGGTGGGGCAACTGGGCAAACCAAGAGGCCTTCGGGACACCATCGACGCTGCCATGGGCTGTCGAGATCGCGCCGGGGCGGCGGCCGGACGAGTTCGCGGCTGTAGCCACGTTCCATCCCACTTTTCTGTATGAGTCGCTGGGCAATCTCATCATCGCGGTTTCGCTCGGCTGGCTCGTGCTCCAGATGCCGCATGACCGGCGCTTGCGTGAGGGTGATGCGCTGTGGCTCTACTTGATCGCGTACGGGGTGATCCGATTCCTGATCGAGCGGATCAGGACGGACAGTCTCTACATCGGGCCGCTTCCCGCGGCGTACTGGCTCAGTTTCGGGTTGATCGGGGTAGGGTTCGCGGGGCTGGTGATCGGGCGGACGGTGTGGCCGACACGTCCCGCGGATCCCTTGCTCGATGGTGGGGGATCGGCGAAGGCGGGGGATGCCGCGGCTGATGGAGCCACCAGGACGATGGCTCGTCAACCGTAGTCTGGAGGAGAAGCCGAATGTTCACTGTCGTGTTCTTGGTGCGAAAATCGAACGATATGGACATGGAGACGTTTACCCAGTACTGGATCCAGGAGCACACTCCATTAACCGCCAAGGTTCCTGGCGTCATCGGGTATCACTGCTACGTGGCGAAGGGCGCGCCGGATGGGGAGCCGGCAGTGGAAGGGGTGGCGATCCTGAGCTTTGTCGACCACGCCGCCTATGACCGGGCAATGGCGAGCCCGGAGTTCGCCGCCGCGATCGGCGACGCTCCTAACTTCCAGGACACGTCAGGGACGACGGCACTGTTCGCGGATGAGTTTGTGATCGTCTGACGTTGCGACACCCGGTACTTTGGCTACGCGGCGTCGACGCGGAGCTGGGCCTTGGTATCGCTCGGATCGATCACGATCGTCGGGCAGTCGGCGGTGAGACGGCCGCGGCGGCGGTGGCATTGCCAGGTAGCGTTGACGAACGTGCCGACGAGCAAGATATGGGCGAGGAGATAGAACCAGAAAACGAGCACCGATACGAAGCCGAAGACGGTCGCGGTGCGATTC
>Ga0136611_10003816_pt1 | contig 10565 bp, 10 predicted proteins | sample AntDrymUQ2232306_2_FD_106645 | JGI IMG/M metagenome (GOLD analysis project Ga0136611, IMG submission 106645) | Polar desert sand microbial communities from Dry Valleys, Antarctica - metaG UQ223 (23.06) | ecosystem: Environmental > Terrestrial > Soil > Desert | place: Antarctica: Dry Valley... | reverse complement strand
TTCCATGCTCCATCGCGTTCCGGATGCGCCGGTTACGTTTGTAAGCGGCGATGTTGATTCCACGCGCCGCTTGGGCGCTGCACTCGGCCAGCTCGTGGAAGCGGGCGATGTGCTGCTCTTGCAAGGCGACCTCGGCGCGGGGAAGACGACGTTCACGCAGGGCTTGGTCGTGGGTGCGGGGTCGGAGGAGTTGGTGAATAGTCCAACGTTTGTGCTGGTGAACGAGTATCACGGGCGCGTGACGGTCTACCATGCGGATCTGTACCGGCTGGATAATCCACGCGAAGTGGACGCGCTCGACCTCTCGCACCTTGCGCTCGATGGCGCGCTCGTGGTGGAGTGGCCGGAGCGTGGCGAGGGCTTGCTCCCGGTCGAGCATGTGCTCGTGCAGATCGAGCACGCGGGCGCAGAGGAGCGACGGCTGACGCTCGTCCCATCCGGTGCGCGTGCGCGGGCGCTGCTCCAGGCGCTCGTCGCGGTGGGCGCGGTCGAGGCGACGACGTGGAACTGACAATTGATACAGCCTCGTCCGCCGCGGGGATCGCGCTCACACGCGAGGGTGCGCTGCTCGCGGAACTGACCTGGCAAGCCGGGCGCGGCGCGGCGGCGGAGCTGCTGCCGGCGATTGAGCGCCTGATGCAGGGCGCGGGCGTGACCGTTGCCGATCTGCGCGCCGTCTTCGTCTGCCGGGGGCCGGGCGGCTATGCGGGCCTGCGCGTCGGAATCAGCACGGCGCTCGCGATCGCCTTTGCGCGCGACGCGGATGTGCTCGGCTACGGGCGGTTTGAGGCGGACGCCTTTCCGTTCCAGAACGCGGGCCGGCCGGTGCTGGCTGTCCACAATTCCGGCCGTGGAGACTATGCCTGGGCAAGCTATGCTGTCGAACATGATTACGCACACGGGCCAGATCCCTCATTCATCGGACCGCCTGCCGATCTGCTCGCTGACGTTACGGACGATACGCTCGTCGTGGGCGAGGTAGAGGACCGGCTCCTGGCGCTGCTTGAGCAGGAGCGGACAGGCGTGGCGGTCGTGCGGGGGCCGGCGGCGGTGCGACGGGCGGCCACCGGTGCGGCGCTCACCTGGACGCGCTACGCGGCGGGTGCGCGCGACAGCCGCCTCGCGCTCATGCCCGTCTATCTCCGCGAGCCGAACATTACGCAAGCGCGACCGCGGCAACCCCAGGCGGGCCGCTAACACGGATCGCGCGCACGAAAGGGACTCTCATGCCAATGGAACGCACCCTGATTCTGGTGAAGCCGGACGCGATCCAGCGCGGCCTCGCGGGCGAGATCATCGCGCGGTTGGAGCGGCGCGGCCTGCGGATCGCCGCCCTCAAACTCATGCAGGTCTCGCGCTCGCTCGCTGAGCGCCATTACGATGAGCACAAAGGCAAGCCCTTTTACGATGGCTTGATCGCGTACATCACCGCCTGCCCGATCGTCGCGGCCGTCTTTGAAGGGACGAATGCCGTGCTGGCGGCGCGGCAGACGATTGGCTCCACGAAGCCCTTCGAGGCCGCGCCGGGCACGATTCGCGCGGACCTCGGTCTGGAGACGGGGCGCAACCTCGTCCATGGATCGGATTCCACCACGAGTGCGGCGCGGGAGATTGCGCTCTTCTTCGGCCCGGGTGAGGTGCTGGACACGGCGCGCGATCTGGACCGCTGGGTCTTCGAGCAGGTCGAGTAGGTCGAGTAGGCTGGCCGCTGCCAGTACAACGATGACAGCCGACGCACACGCCGCGCCCCGTGTCGCCTTACGCCCGCCCCGCCTGCTGGCGCTCGCGGACGACCTCACCGGCGCGGATGCCCTCGCGGCCGCGCTCTGCGCACGCGGCTACCGGGCCGCCGTCACGCTGCGGCTGCCGACCGCATTCGCGGCAGACGCGCTGGTTGTGGACATCGCGACGCGGAACGCATCGCCCGCCCGCGCCGCCGCCCGCATTTCAAGCGTTATGTCAGGTACGCTCGCCTTGCCTCCGCAGATGCTCGCATTGAGGATTGATAGCACGCTGCGCGGCAATGTGCTCGTTACGCTTGCCGCGATGCTGCGTGCGCTACCCCCGGAAACGCTGGCCGTGGTCACGCCCGCCGTACCAGGTGCGGGCCGGACGCTGGTCGCCGGCCGGCTGCATGCTCCCTCCGGCGTGGGCGGCGCCGGCTACGATCTGCTTGCCGCCGCGCGCGGCATGTTTGGCCGCGCGGTGATCCACGTCTCTCTCGACGACCTGCACCGTGGTCTGGATGCGGCCGCGGCGCGCCTGCTGCCAGCGTCGGTGCGTGTGGTCGTGGCGGATATCGCCGCGCAGACGGACTTCGCGCTGCTCGCGGCGGCGAGCGTGCGCAGCGGCCGGCCGTTGCTGCCGGTGGACGCGGGGCCGCTCACGGTCGCGGTCGCGCTGCGACTGATACCGCCGCCGCGCCGGGTCGTCGCGCTGCTCGGCACGGCAGCGGCCGCGTCGGTCGCGCAGCGTGCGCTGGCGGCGGAACGATTCGGCGTCCCCGCGCACGATAGCGGCACAGCGGCGGGGTTAATGGAGCTTGCTGCCTGCGACGACGAGGTCTGTCTCGCATTCATCGGTGAAGGGGCGGTGCGGCGGGCCGCGCGCGCGGGGATGGCCGATGCCACGGATATCCTCTGCAAGGGCGTCGGGCCACGCGGCCTGGTGCTGAGCGGCGGTGCGACCGCGCGTCAGGTGCTGCGGCGGCTCGGCGCGCGCGGTGTCGTGCTGGAGCGCGAGGTTGAGCCGCTCGTGGCCTACGGGCGGCTGGCGGGCGGACCGTGGCACGGTCTGCCAGTAATCACGAAGGGCGGTATGGTAGGTGATAGGGCATCGCTCTGGCGCTGTCTCAATCTGCTGCGCGGGGTGCCCGAGGATCATGGCTGAGCTTCCGATTGTCGCAATCACGATTGGCGATCCGGCCGGGGTCGGCCCGGATGTCGTCGCCGCCGCGCTCGCGGGTGGCGCGCTGGAAACGGTCTGCCGGCCGCTCGTGATCGGCGACCGTGCCGTGCTCGAGCGCGCCGCGCACACGATGGGCGTCTCGCTGCCGCTGCGCGTCGTGCGCAGCGTCGCGGACGCCAGCTTTGCCCGAGACGGGGTGGACCTGCTCGACCTGGAGAACGTCCCGGCGGACCTGTCCGTGGGCCGTGTGAGCGGCGAGGCGGGTCGCGCCGCGTTCGGCTACATCGAGCGCTCAATCCAGCTTGCCCTCTCTGGCGAGATTGACGCGGTGGCGACCGCGCCGATCAACAAAGAGGCGCTCAAGCTGGGCGGCGTGCCCTTCCTCGACCACACTGGCATGTACGCCACGCTCACCAGCAGCACGGACGTGACGACGATGTTCGTGCTGGACAAGCTCAAGATCTTCTTCGCCACACGCCACATGTCGTTGCGACGCGCGCTCGATGACCTCACGCACGCGCGCGTCGTGGACCAGATTCGCCACGCGCACGAGCAACTGGAGCGCTTCGGCTTCCGCCGCCCCGCGCTCGCACTCGCGGCGCTCAACCCCCACGCCGGCGAAGCGGGCCTCTTCGGTGACGAGGAGATCGAGGTGCTCGCGCCCGCGGTGGCGGCGGCGCGTGCGCGCGGGATCAACGTCACCGGCCCGCACCCGGCGGACTCCGTTTTCCACAACGCCGCGCTCGGCATGTATGACGCGGTCGTCTCCCTCTTCCATGACCAAGGCCACATCGCCGCGAAGACCCTGGACTTCGACCGCACGATCGCGATCACGACCGGGCTGCCCTTCGTGCGCAGCAGCGTGGACCACGGCACGGCGTTTGACATCGCCGGCACGGGCAAGGCGCGCTGGATCAGCATGGCGGAAGCGGTGCGTGTGGGCGCGAACTACGCGAACCGGCTCAAGCGGGGCGAACCAGCCACGGCCGACGTTTGAGCACACGGGGCGATCGAACGTCTCTGCTGGAAAGAGGGTGGGAGGCCATGTACACACGGATCACCGTCGAGCCTGGAAAGTTGAGCGGAATGCCCTGCATACGCGGGCTACGCATCTCTGTGGCGACCGTGGTGGATATGGTGGCATCCGGGATGAGCTGGGAAGAGATCGCCTCCGAATTGCCTGACCTGGAGCCGGCCGACATCCCTGAGGCGCTTCACTTCGCCGCGGATGCGGTTCGCTATCGCACGCTTGAAATCCCGATGACGCATGAAGCTGCTCATAGATAACGACCTCTCGTCTGTTCTGGCCGAAGCGCTACGCGAAGGGGACTATGACGTGGTCCACGTAAGGGAAATCGGTCTGCGTGACGCACCAGACGGTCTAATCGTGGCGCGCGCTGTCGCGGAAAACCGCGTGATCGTCTCGCGCGACAATGATTTCGGCACCCTTCCCACGCTCGGCGCGCACGGTCGGACGTCTCTGGTCTTACTTCGCGGCGGCTTTCAGGGGACCTGGGAGGATCAGCGCGAGGCGCTCTTGGAGCTGTTGCCCGCGCTCGAAGACGAACTCGAGCAGGGCTGCATCGCGGTCTTCCACCGCGGACGCATTCGCGTCCACCCGCTACGCGAACGGTGATCGCCCTGCATGCGTGCTCGCAAACCTGTGGCACAATGCGGGAGGTGCTCAGATGATCCAGCCTGCACCGGCACGGACCGCGAACCTTCCCCTGGCGGAGGTGCTCCGACGTTTGGCGGCCCACCCGGCTGTTGACGGGGCCTTGCTCATGGGTTCGACGGGCACGGACGCACTCCATGCCGCCAGCGATTACGATGTGCTGGTTGTTCTTGCCGAGCAGCCGGTGCCGATGCATGTGGTCGTTACCTCCATTGACCATCGCTTCACGGATGTGGTTTTTACCCTCGTGGTCGAACTTGACCGCATCGCCGCCACGCCAGTTCAGACAATTCCAACCGATAGCCCCAGCGCTAACCTGGTCCGCTGGCTGCAGTCAGGTCGGATTGCGATCGACCACTCAGGCCGGCTGGCGCGGGCGCAGACCAGCGTGCGGACCACCGAGATACTACGGCCACCTTCTGCCGACGATCTGGCGACGATCATCAATAAGGCCAGCTACAACCTCGCGGTAACGAAGCGCTACCTTGCCGCCGCCGACCCGGTCTACCAGGAGGCCATTGACCTACGGATGACGTATCAGCTTGCTGACCTGATGATGGGCCACTTCCATCTCCGTCACTTGCCGTGGCGGGGTGAGAAAGCGGCTGTGCGCCAGTGGGCCGAGTGCGATCCCGAGTATGGGATCTCTTCCGGCGGTGTCTCGCGGAACCGGACCGGAGGGTGCGGGTAGAGCTGTACGGGCAACTCGCGCGGCGCACGGTCGCGCCGGCAGGCCAGATGTGGGATGCTGGTGTTACGAGCGTCGCATTCGCGGCGGAGACCGAGGTGATGCCGGAGATGCGGAGCATGGCCCTCGCGTTCTGGGATGCGCTTACGGCTCCGCCCCACAGGCGCGAAGCGCAGGCGCAATAGCACGACCACAACCTGCCGCCGCGTCTCGGAACTCGCCATTGGTCGCAACGAGGTTCACGCGATTGATGGGTGACCGGCCGAGGCTGCGAAACTCGCTCCGCGGCGTGTGGCACAATGACCGTGACGCCCGCTGCCGCATGGCGGTCCGGCGCGCGAAGGGGCGCGATGGGGAACGTCTACGACACGCTGCACGAACGAGGGTTCATCTACCAGGTCTCCGATGAGGCCGGGCTGCGCGCCGCGCTGGAACGGCCGATCACCCTCTATTGTGGCTACGACCCCACGAGCGACAGCATCACGGTCGGCAACCTGCTCACGACAATGATGCTTGCCCACTTTCAGCGCGCCGGACACCGGCCGATCGCGATCATCGGCGGCGGCACCGGCCTCGTGGGCGACCCCTCGGGCAAGACCGCCTCGCGCCCCGTCCTCTCCGTGGACGAGGTAGATGCGAACGTGCGCTCGCAGCAGGAGATGATCGGCCGGATCATCAAGGTCGGTGACGACCGTGGCCTGATCGTGAACAACGGCGACTGGTTGCGCGAGTTGAAGCTGATTGACTTCCTCCGCGAGACCGGCTTCCACTTCGGCGTCGCGCGCCTGCTCGACATGGAGTTCAACCGCAGCCGTCTGGAGGCGGAGCAGCACCTGAGCTTCATGGAGTTCAGCTACGCGCTCCTCCAGGCGTACGACTTCTGGCACCTCTTCAAACAGTACGATTGCATCCTCCAGGTGGGAGGCAGCGACCAGTGGGCGAACATCCTCGCCGGAATCGAGCTGGTGCGCCGCCGGGAGAGTGGACGCGCCTACGGGCTCGTCACTAGCCTGCTCACGACCGCCTCCGGCCAGAAGATGGGCAAGTCCGAGAGCGGCGCGATCTACCTCCACGCCGGCCGCACCTCCCCCTATGAGTTCTACCAGTTCTGGATCAACATCGAGGATGCCGATGTCGCGCGCTTCCTCAAGCTCTATACCTTCCTGCCGCTGGATGAGGTCCAGCGTCTTGCCACGCTCGAGGGTGCCGCGATCCGCCACGCCAAGGAAGTGCTCGCCTGGGAGACAACCCAGCTTGTGCATGGCGCGGACGCCGCCCACGAGGCGCGCGAAACCACGCGCGCGCTCTTCCGGGGCGAAGCCGGCGCGGTGGATGCCGCACCCACCACCGTGCTATCACCGGCAGAGCTGGCCGGAGGCGTGCCGCTGGTGGACCTACTCGTGCGCACCGGCCTCGCGCCCTCGCGCAAGCGTGCGCGCGAGGACATCGGCAACAACGCGATCCGCCTCAACGGCGCGCCCGTGACCGATCTCGCGCGCTGGCTGGACGACGCAGACTTCGCGGACGGCGCGGCGCTCCTGCAACGCGGGCAGAAAACCTATCACCGCGTCGTCGTGACAGACTAACCCGCCGCCGTCGGTTGGGACACGCGCGGCGCAAATGCGAGGCGCTTTCAGCGCCGGCGTAGATCGAGGACCTGAACCTGCGCCTGGCCGTCGGGGCGGGCGATGCTCGCGTCAGCCTGGATCGCCTGGATGATGGCATCCGCGTCAGCGATGGAGCCATCCAGGACAAAGTTGTCGGGGGGCGGCGTGACGTTAGCGGTATCGGCGATACTCAGGAATCGGTGCAGCAGAGCAAGCTCATCTGCTGACCCAACCACGAACACCGTGAGCGCCGGCTGGGACGCGACCACCGCCGGCGCGCGGCTTTGCGCCACCGCTGCCGGAACCACGACGACTGTCGCCGCGCGCTCGGACACGCTGCTTCTCCATGCGCCGACTCCGGCGATGGTCGCCGCGGCGAGGAGTAACCCCCTGACCGCTGAAACCAGCGCCCGCTTGCTTGCCCTGGGTGTGCCGGTCTGGATCGCTGTCATGATGTGCTCCTTCTTCCCTGTGCCTGCTTGATCGCAGACTACCGAGGGGAGAAGGGGCCGCCATCCTGAAGAACCTGCATCTTGTCAGAGGGCGATCCGTGGGGGAAAACCTGTAGGAAAGGAACGGCCGCGCTCAGGCGAGCAGTCCGTGGCGGATCGCGTAGGCCGTCGCATCGGCGCGGCCGCGCGCGCCGATCTTGGCGTAGAGGTTGGAGATGTGCCGTTCAACCGTGGTCGGGCTCAAGACCAGCGCCTCGGCGACCTCACGGTTGGTCTTGCCCGACGCGATTAGGCGCAGCACCTCGCTCTCGCGCGGGGTGATCCCGTCCGGGTTGCCGGACGTGTGCGGCGCGGGCGTGGTTTCCGCCCGCATGGGGAAGGGCATCCGTGCCTCGGCGAGCACCGCATTCGGGGCAAGCGCCTCTCCGGCGTTCCAGGAAAGGTGGAATCGTTGATCACCGAGTGCCCCACGCACCGCGGCCAGCGTCCGTTCGTGGTCAGCGCGGTCGTCCGGACCGAGCGGGCTTCCGACCACGCCGCTCCGCGCTGCCGCCGCGCCGAGCAGCCGTGCGGCGCGCTCGTGCGCGTGAGCGTCCGCGGCCACGCCGGCCAGCCCGATCAGGCAGGCGACAAGCCGGGGCTGCTGCCCGATGCCAGCGGCGATCTCAAGGCTCTCAACGAAGAGCCGGCGCGCTTCGGGCAGGTCACCGCGGCGGCGTGCCAACCGCGCGAAGTTGTACTGCGCCCAGGCGATGCTAGGCCGGTTGTGGACGTGCCGGCTCAACGCCAGCGCTTCGTCAAGATAGGCCGTCGCCCGTGCGTCATCTCCCTGGCAGCGCGCCGCTTCGCCGAGCGCAATTAGGCTGATGTCCAGCATGTACGGCGTGCCAAATGTGCGGCGCAGCGCGAGACTCTCCTCGTAGTACGCGGTTGCGGTCGCGTAGTCGCCCTGGTCGAAGGCGAGCTGTCCGAGGCTGGTGAGCGGCCACACCAGCGCCCAGGTATTGCCGGCCTGACGGCTGAGCGCGACGCTCTCGAGGTAGAGGCGCTCCGCCTCCGTCCGATCCGTGTCCCGTGTGGCGTCACCGAGGAGGAACAGCACAATGCCAACCTTCGCGGGGAACCCACCCGCCCGGTAGTGCGCGAGGCTGGCGGAGAGACGGGCGCGTGCGGCGGCTGTATCGCCCTGGTAGAGCGGAATCCGACCCATGTGGGCGAGCAAATTGCCAGCCAGCTGCCGGTCGCCGAGCTGCTCGGCGAGGGCGAGGCCCTCGTCGAGCGTCGCCTGGGCCGCGGCGAAGTCGCCCTCTTGCAGCGCGAGCGTGCCGAGGCTATGCAGCGCATGCGCGCGCGCGGGGTTGGCGCGCACGTCCGCGGACGGCGGGCGCGCGAGGGCACGCTCTAGCCAGGCGCGGGTCTGCACGACCGCGCCGTATTCTGGCCATAGCGCCCAGAGCGCGCCGGCCAGCGTCAGACCCGTCTCGTGGTCGCCGGTCGGGGTCTGGCTCCAGCTCAGCACCGCCCAGAGATTGTCGTAGTCTTCGATCAGGCGCGCGAACCAGCGTCGGTGTTCACTCGTCCGCAGCCGCGATTCCGCCTGATCGGCCAGCGCGAGGAAGAATGCGGCGTGCCGGCCGCGCATCATTGCTGCCTCGCCAGCTTCCTCCAGACGTTCGCCGCAGAACTCCTGAATCGTTTGCAGCATCGTGAAGCGCGCCTCACCGGCGTCCGACTCCTCCTGGCGGAGAAGGTTGTTGTCAATCAGCGACGCCAGCCCGTTTAGCACTTCGATTCCGGTGCCGCCATCGGCTGCGCAGACCGCTTCCGCGGCCTCCAGCGAGCAGCCGCCGGCAAAGACGGCGAGCCGTCGCGCGAGCGTCTGTTCGTCGGCGCTGAGGAGGTCGTAGCTCCAGGCGATCGTGTCGCGTAGCGTGCACTGGCGGGCGGGCAGATCGCGCGCCCCACCCGTCAGCAGCGCGAGCCGTCCAGCGAGGCGGTCACGGAGCGCGCGCGGCGGCAGCAGCTTCACCCGTGCGGCGGCAAGCTCGATCGCGAGCGGCAGCCCGTCCAGCCGGCGGCAGATCTCAGCCACATGCGCGGCGTTCTCGCCCGTCAGCTCGAAGTCCGGGCGCACGGCCGTCGCCCGCTCGACGAAGAGGGAGACCGCCGCGTATCGTGTCATTCGGGCTGGCGTGTCTGGGCCACCCTCGATGATCGGCTGGCCATCGCTCACCGGAGCGGGCGGCAGTGCGAGCGGCGGCACCGGGAATACCCGCTCACCGGAGAGCCGGAGCGGCGCGCGGCTCGTGACCAGGATCGCAAGACCCGGGCAGGCGCGCAGCAACTCCGCAACGACTGGCGCTGCCGTGATCACCTGCTCGAAGTTGTCGAGCAGCAGCAGGAGCTGCTTCTCCATCAGGTAGTCCGTGATGCTCTCTGCCAGGCCGCGTCCACCCCCCGCTTGCACACCGAACGTCTGCGCGATCGCCGGGAGTACGAGCGCGGCGTCCAAGACAGACGCGAGGCTGACCAGGAAGACGCCGTCCACGTACTGATCGCGCAACGCATGCGCGACCTGTAGCGCGAGCCGCGTCTTGCCGGTGCCGCCTGGCCCGGTGAGCGTCAGCAAGCGCGCCGTGGCGAGCAGCCGGACGCACGCCGCAAGCTCGCGCTCCCGCCCGACGAAGCTGGTGAGCGCCGCGGGCAGGTTCGCCGGCGGCACCCGCGTCGCTGCCGGGGTGGGGGCGATTGGCGGCGACGGTGAGTTCAGGGCCGGCGCGGCCTCGCCGCCTATGATCCCCGTCCTGGTGAGGGCACGCCGCACATCGGGCAGCCAGTCACGCTCCGGGCGGTCGAGCACGTCCACCCACTGCACGCCCGCGAGCGCATAGCGCATCTCGGCCGGATATTCGACCGGCTCGAGGCGCAACGGCAGGATCGCGCGGTCGAACTCCACCGCCAGTTGCAACTCGCGCTGCACATTGCGCGAGCGTATGGCGGCGTCGCTGGTGAGCAGGAGCAGGACAGCGCAGTCCTGGATGCCGCGCACGATCTCGGCGTTCCAGCTCGTGCCGCCAGCGATGCTGTGCCGGTCCAGCCAGACGCGCACGCCCGCCTGCTCGATCGCGTCCGCGAGGGTTAACGCGCGCTCGCGGTCGGCGGAGGCGTAGGTGAGGAAGGCAAAGGGCGCGTCGGCCGCTGGCAGGCGCATCAGCACACTCGTGTGGTGACACGGA